>Ga0116143_10006257_pt1 | contig 10430 bp, 5 predicted proteins | sample AD_UKC034_MetaG_FD_89745 | JGI IMG/M metagenome (GOLD analysis project Ga0116143, IMG submission 89745) | Active sludge microbial communities of municipal wastewater-treating anaerobic digesters from USA - AD_UKC034_MetaG | ecosystem: Engineered > Bioreactor > Anaerobic > Digestate | place: USA...
CCTTCTATAGGGATGTCAGCATCTTTGGTGAATCCGTAGAACTCCAGATTCGTTCTAATCTTCGAGACGAGGTTCTCCAAGTCGAAATCTTTGTATTCTTCATATTCAGCAGCAGAAGCTGCCAACTTTGTTTGTTCCAGAAACATTCTTTTCTTTTCTTCTGCCAACGAAACAACTTCTTGTTCTTTTGCCAATCGCAGTGTCTTATCAAGAGAATTGGAGAGGTCTTCCAACTCCTTCAAGCGGATTTTTACCTCGTTGTATTTCTGCTTTAGTTCCAAGTAATTCTTTGGTACGATTACTAACTTCTCTCCAGGCTTCACTTGAATTGGAACTCGGATTACTTCCTTAACTGGAGCCGGAGTTTCTTCCTTTGTTGGAACTGGAACTGGAGTAGAGATAAGTGTTTCTGGAATTATATTGGAATTCGGAGTGAACATGTGTTTAGCTACATTGTCATACCACGTCTGCTGAATGCCATAGAAGGCTTCTTTCACTTTGAAAGGAACTACAGAAGTTGCCAATCCCATACCAGTATGGTTTGTAGCATTCCGCATCTCATAAATTCGCTCCACATACTTATCAATCGATTCATAATCAACTACTCTCCCATTGGAATCAGTGATTGGCTGACGCATATAGGAATTGGGAAGCTTCGCCTGAAAACTACCCATCATAAAGATATCATATATCTTCTGTAATGTTGCATCTCCCAGTGAGAGACGATACCACTTCTCATCGATGTCAGCAATCTCTCTTGGAACCATAACTTCTCCTGCGTCTCTGGAGATTTTCGATTTGTATGCGTTCACATGGCGGAAAATATCGTTCACATCCTTAAAGAAGCCTTTTCGGAAATAGGCTTTATCTTTCTGGAATACTTCACTGGCTATTCCCTTGAGAGCGTTGTAAGTAGTCATATCGATTAAGTCTTGCTGGATGAGTTCCAGAATCTTTGTTCGAATTCTGGTATAGACCTCCAGCGGATTCCCCTTATAGGATTCGTGAGGGAGAAACTTCTTCGCCTTTTCCAAAAACTTATTTATCTTCTCTTCCGAAAGGTCTGAAGTCCGCTTCATACTATTAAGGTCAGCATACAAATCAAGAAGTTCGTCGGCTACATGAGCAGATTTATCCAGGAAGTTCTTTCCGAGAAGTACATACACAACATCTTCATTCTTGGCATCTCTCCAGGCATACGGTTCCAAGTCCTGATACTTCTTTCCTTCTTTCTGATTTCTTATAGCTCTTCGTATGTCTTCAAGAAACTTCTTTTGATTCGCTGTACCGCTTTTCTCAATGTATTGCACCACTTCTTCAAAGTTACTTATGGCGATTGGATGTCGAGTCATCTCAAAAAGAATTTGTTCCCAATTTGGAACACCAGCCTTTTCTTTTTCAGCAATCGCTCGAAGAGCTTTATAGACGTAAGGTAACTTATCTCCATAGATATTTGTGAGATCGAAGTTCCAATCAACTCCACCAAGTACTCTTACTGCTCCGCCAAAGTAGGTAGAAGCACCGGTATACATACTATTGTAGTTTTCTACTTGCATCTTTGTAGTGAAGTAATCATTCCAACCACCAAGAGCAGTATTGAGTTTCCGGAAGGGAGCCAGAGCTTGCAGATAGAGACGCATTGCGGGCTTTATCTTTTCCGTTCCAGTTGCTTCTTCCCGAACATAGTCTTCAAATTCTATCTCTTTTCCATTTTTCGTAATCTTGAAGAGATCGAAAAGCATGTGAATTGATGGGTCTTCGAATCTTGGAACTTCGTCAAAATCGGTAGGGTCTGCAACCTTGGTTATAGCAACTGCCATCTTACGAATTGCCCAATCTACGCTCTTTTCTTTTTCTGCTTTGGGAGTTAGTTCGAAAACTCCATCTTTACTCTGAACTCGAATTGGCTTCCCGTTATCAAGTGCTGCATAGTAAGCTTGCTTCAGTACAGTAGTCTCATTTACAACAGTTGCGAGTAAGTTTCTGCCATAGGTTGTGGCAATCGATGTCTTGGCAATTGTTCCAGGAGCTCCAAGAAGCGCTGGAGAACTCATTATCTGTTTCAACTTCTCCTTCTCCGGAGTCATCATACCAAAGACTTCTTCGTCTGCTTTCTTTCCAGTTTCTGGGTCTCGGTATTGTTTTGTTTTCTGACCACCCCACATATCATTGTTCTTCTTCATTTCTTTCAGCCAGCTGAGCTTCATTCCTTTTCCTTCGCCATTGTCCCGCCTTCCAGCGAACCAGAGATAATAACTATCTCCATCGTCATCAGAACCGCCAGTAACTTCCTTGGCAGTAGAATGAATCATTATCTCATTACTGTCAATATCCATGAAGCCCCTGAATCTCAGTATCTGCATTCCAGCCGGATTATCTTGTGGAACTCTTTCAACTGCGATATGATTAAAGAAATCTTGGAGAAACTTCAGAGAGAGGTCTTTAGGAATCTTTTTCTTTCCCTGTACCATATTCCAGAGGTCGCCAAGCTTATAAACTTTGTTGTTCAATTCAATATTGAGATTCCGAAGATTACGTCCAAGCATGAATTCGTCTCTAGCAATCTGTGTGTCTTCAAATGCCCAACCCCGATTCTTCACTTTATATACTGAGTTTCCTATCTTGGGACGCAGTGCTCGGTTGATAATATATTTGTTGAACAAAGAAGAAACATAACGGACTGCATACTTGTCCCCAAGTGAAACATCGTGTTTCATTGCCACAAGCGTACTGATAACATCCTTATAGCTACTCTGCTTCGTATCAAAGTCTTCTGGAGAGAAGCCTTCAATGCTATTAAACATATCGTTGAAATCATTGAGATTAGATATCTTCTTTAGTAGTGTTTTAATTACCCTTGCATTTCCAGAGTAGAGAATTCTGGCAACACGGTCAATAGAAAGCTCATCAATGTTTTCTGCAATCCATTTCAGGTCTTCGTCGGTGTATTCGTTTCTCGCTTCAATATCTTTATCAAACTTAAGATTCTTAAATTCGTTTCCCATTGCAGAACGAACGAGTAAGTTATCGATAATGTCTTCTCTTATTTCTTTGGAATGATTCAGATGCACCAACATCTGTTTTGCCAGCGAATTAACATGGTTTATTCCGGCGGCATCGCTTATCTCAGAGAGCACTATTTTGATATCGTTTACATCTATGCCATAAGTATTTATATCGCCATCAACTACTGCTTTTCCATTCACTATTTGAATCTTTGTTTTGCGTCTTGCACCAATCTGTTTAATAGCATTATCATCAGCTACCATATCTACACCATTGGCTTTCATCCATTCCTGAAGTGGTTTCGGAGCAACCTTCATCAGATATTTTCCGAGCATCATTCCGCCTTCTGGATCGGAGTGGACAATAAAACTCTTATTGGTTCTTCCAGAAATAGGAAGTCCGGCAGAAGCATTCAGAGCATCAAGAAACTGCTGAGAAACATAAACATTACCATCTTCTACTGATTCTTCAATTGTTGGATCAAGAGCACGCTTCGCTTGAAGAGCATAATTCACATCTGCAATTACAACTTTTATATTCCTGAGATCAGCTACTCCAGGATCGGCAATGAAGTCTTCTGGTTGTAATCCTATGCCCTGATTAAAGATTATTTGAAATCTCTTATTGATCTTGGACGAAGAATCAATGAATCCTTCTTTGGCAATGAAACTGAAATCAGTTGCCTGATTGAAATCACGCAGATAGAGAAGTGTATTCTTGTATTGTGTTTCGTAGTAGTTTCTCCAGTATTTCTGCTGAGCATCATTTATCTTTCCTCCGATTATTTCCTTCAAGAAACGCTGATAATCTTCTTCGTGCATTTTCTTTAATTCTTCCAACGGAGTTCCGGTATACTTTGATATTTCTTGCTGAAGCTGTTCAAAGGAAAGGTCATCTACTTCTGGATGTTTGACAACAAAGTTGAATTCGCCTTTATCGTTTCTCCCGCCGATGTAGATATACTTGTTCACAACCTTCTTTCCAGTATTCGGGTCAGTTATATTGGCATCTTCAAATCCACCTTCCATCTTCAGAATCATCTGACGAAGCATCCCACCATCTCGAAGCTTTTGGAATTCTTCATAGAAGTGTGGCATTGCAGCTTCAGTCTTCTCAATGTTTGAATACCAAGTTACTGTTTTAAGTGGCGAAGAAGTTCTTTGCTCCAATCCCTTCACCAGATTAAAGAGAGGTCGTCTCTTCGGAAGTAGTTGCGATACCTTCCGGTTACCAATAACTTCTCCGAACTTAATCGGAACAACTTTGAAGACGCCATTCTTCTCGTGGTTGATATAATAGTTGTCATTCATGTAGTCATAGTACTTTTTCATTATCACATACTTGTTAAGCACCGCATAATCGCTATCCACAATGTTCTCACGAAAGTGCTGTTTGTTTCGATCAATCCACTTCAGAAGTATTTGCTTATCAGGATTCTTTCCAATCTCCAGAATGAAGTCATCAGTGATTTTCTGCACTGTCTTGTCATTTGCTTCTTCCGGAGCAAGAAGACGCTTGAAGGTATTAGCAATCTGCTGATTCCAGTTGGTTTCCGGAATATTTGATTTCACCATGATATCCGAAACAAAAGAACGATAAATCTCTTTCTGAAGATTGTTATCGGAAGTTGCGGATGCTTCTGTGGTCTTTATCCAGATACCAGTTCCCCTATCGTCATACCCTCGTGCTTGCATATATTGTTCAAAGTTTTTCCAATACGGATTGTCACCTCGGTCGTAAGAGTCTGGAGTGATAACTGTTGCTTCGGATTCAGTAATCTTATGAATCACATCAATATCCGGAGAAACCTTTCCTTCTGTGGGAACGAATGCTACTATATCATCTTGAAGAATTACATCTGGGTTTACTTCTTTCTTCCCTGCTCCAGCTATAGAGAACTCATTTTCTCCATCGGTTACAAGGACAGTTGAAATAGAAAGCTGAGTAGTGCGAAAGCCATCGGCTTGATATAATTCTCCAGGAATTATTTGAGTAAGACGAGTTATTCCTTGACGTACTTCTTTCATTCTCTGACGCACGGTTCTATATGTTTCTACTATATTCTTCACAGTTTCTTCTGAAGGAGTAGGAAATCCATATTCTTCCATGTCTTGTTTAATGGCATCAACCAATGACCGAAAAGATGCTCTCTCTTGTTCTACCTTCACTTCTTTGTCAACCGCAGCTTCTGTTCTTTGAGAAGCGGTTTCTGGAGTGGGAGGCGCTCCGGCACTGGGAATTGTAAGTAGTTCAATCTTATAGAACATCTGTGTTGGAGTTTCTGTAGTGGCAGTAAGTTTATAGCGTTTTCCTTCAACTTCAACTACACCAGATTCTCCAGCTTTTAGTCCTATTCTTTCTGCTTTGGTAAGATCGACTGCAAGAACAGGATTCTTCTGAGAGATTGCAGATTTAATCTCTTGATTAGCTGTATCTATGGAAACCAGCTTCAGAGAAGGAGAAGTTGGAGTCGGAGTTGGAACAGTAATTGGTTCCAGTGTATAAGTAACAAACTTCTTCGCTTTATCTATTCCAGAATTTGTTATCTTAAATTGTTTACCTTCGATGACAATAGCACTAGATTCTCCTTCGGCGAGACCAATTTTCTTGGCTACTGGAAGAGAGCGAGTAATAGTATTCTTCCTTCCGGCAAGAATCTCTTGTCTATCTTTTGGAAAGATACGTGTTTGAACTTGTCCAGGAACTTTTGGTTCTTCGTATTGGAGAACTTCCGTTCCAACAATTTGTTCTCCAAGATTCTTTTGTTCCTCTCTTGCTTTGGCTATCTCTTCGTCAATTGCTTCTTTTTGTGCTTCAAGAGTTTCAATGTTCATATACATTTTGTCTACTAACTCATCCGGATAATCCTTCCCTTCAGGAATAATTGACGCAATAACAGAACTGAGATAGTTTCTTTTCCGACTGGTACCAATGTATTTATCGAATAAGTCTGCTACATTCTTCTTTACTGCAGGAGAAGCTTCAGCATATCCTTCTACTCCACTAACAGTATCCGGAAGTTTGGCAGTTGGTCTTAAATATGGCTGAATAAGCTTGTAAGCTTGTTTCTCTGCAGCAGGACGATCACGATAGGCAAAAAATCCACCAATAAGGTATTGATATATCTGTTCTGGAGTTGTTTCTCTGCGCATTGTTGAGGGAAGACCATTCCACATTGCTCCAGTAAGAGTGCGAGCAATTGCCTGAGTGCTGAGACCAGCAGAAGCTCCCCCAATAAGAGCTCCCATCGCATTGGCAATCAATCTGTCTCCAGCTTCCATATACATTCCACCAGCCAGACCATGAAGCATGGCATCAATTCCATACTGCCAGTTGGAAGTGGCTCCAGCTATTCCCAGACGAGCGGCACCTTCAACTACATCACCTACAACTGGATTCTTGAGTAATTTAAGAGCACTATTTACCGCTCCCATCTTTCCCAGTGTAGCTTCGGTAGCAACTTTCTTCGTTATACTGGAAAAATATTTCGTAGCGGTGGGAGTAATTTTTTTCATTACTGCATTCGAAACAAGCAGCGGAACTGATTTCCCAGCAACTGCCTTCGCTACTCCCCTGAGACCTGGAATGGGGACGAGAAAGCCGGCGTATCCTGCTGCCTGACCAACTGCTTTGGCAACCCTTTCCCATGGATTTACAGGGGCTTGTTCGCCTATTTTGAGAGTAGAGAATCCCTGTAGCCAACCTTCGCCAAGGTAGCGAAGAGCTCGGAAGACATTAAAGTTTACTTCGTCTTCGGCAACTTCTCGAAAAGGAAGTTGATAGTAGGCGGCATGTTGCTTAAGAAGTTGAACCTGAGACTGGTTAAAGCGCTCAGGTTCCCTCATATAGTAGTTTATATACTGTTCCGTGATTGGCTTATTCATCCTCGGAACAAAATATGGATATTGCATATTTATCCTACTGCATATTCGGAAGTGGTGGCATTCCAACCATCATTGGGTTTTGCATACCCATTCCCATTCCCATTTGTGGAGGTATTGTTGGAGTCATGAAATCTTGAGCAATGCCCATTGCTTGACTACCACGGACAAGAGCTTTAGCAATTTCCAAGAGAGCTTGAGAAGCAGACATCTGTGTGTATAGTTCTCGGATTGCTTCATTCGCAGCAAGCGCACTCTTCACATTTGCTCCAATACTCTTTGCGGCACCCATTGCTTTTGCTCCAGCCTTGGCTCCTTCTGCAGCTCCTGCGGCTGCCTTTGCTCCACCTATCAATTCTTGAAGTGTCTTTCCACTCTTGGCTGCTGCTTTTGCTCCACCTGCCGCAGCTTTTGCTCCACCGGTAAGAGCTTGCGCTCCACCAAGAGCAGCCTTGGCACCTGTCGTAGCATTAAGAATACCAATAGGAAGTAGAAACGATGCAAGAAGTCCAGCTGCCTTTCCAGCATTCTTGGCATTTTTCGTATACTCATTACTATACCAAGAATCTCTAAGTATTCCAAAAAGAAGAGCATCGAGTAAGCCTCCTCCAAAGGCAAATGCTTGCTTTCCAAATGTATTATTCAGCTTTGCATCGCCCCTGGAAGTATCCAGTCCATACTGCATTGCAATAGCTTTTGCCATTTCTTGACCTTGTTTATTAAGAGAGGCAGGGTCTTCGTTGTATGTATTCACTAGCTTCAAATTGTTCGTCATCTGCTGCTGTTGCATAGCAGCTAGTAAGCGTGAACCTACGTCAATAGGTGCTGAGAATAGTTGCTGATAATCCATTGTTCCCCCTTAAAAACCAGAGCGGTATGTTTGATTATACCAATCGGTTTGTCTTCCGAGATACTCTACTTCTGGAGTTGGCATAGATTTCGTTTCTGGCAGAACAGTCTTCGGAGGCTTCTTCGCCAAGAAGTTTCCCAAAAGTCCTTTGAATTCATAATCTGGGTTCGTTCTTTGTTTTGCCAGAGTATAACTGGTAACCATATCAAGAAAAGGATTTCCAGTCATCTTGGGTTTATACATATTCTGCAGCATACTCTTCATGAGTAATTGATACAACTGATTGTACTGCTCCTGAGCCTTTTGCTGCTCAGCCATGAAGTCCGTTATGCGATTAGCAATACCGCCAAACTCTTCAAGACCACTTCTTATGGTCTGTTCATTAAGGGGCGGTAGAATATTTTCTTGTATTGGCATCGTTTCTCCTTATTTATAAAGATTTACTTTAATCTTTTCATTAGTTCGTCAAATGTATTTACAAACTCTTTTACCGATGGCATATAGACAGGTTCATATCTTAAGATTCCTGCATCATAGAAATCTTTTAACTTTTCATAATCAGCCTTGTTACCTTGGACTATCAATGTACCCTTCGCCTCATTAACTGTATATTTATTAGCTAATTTTATTGCTTCATCTGCAGTCTCGAGACTGAATACTGGTGCGTTTGTTTTCGTTTTCGTTTTCTGATTATAATATAAACTTTGAGGAATGTTTAGATTAACTCCCAATGCATCGACTGGTGCTGAATATGTTCCTTGTTTTGTTGTTGCCGACCGTTTTTTGGTTGAAAATGAAGGAAACGCATTTCCTACACCATTCCCACCAACGCTAGCAGAATATAGGTTTACAAGTTCTTGCTGAGCTTGGTCTGTAAGATATTTGTTAAAGATAATATTGCTTCTTTCTATGGCGCCTTGAGTCTCAAGTGACTGCAGTTGATTCTTACCTCGTAATGCTTCCACGGCAAGAGCATTGCTTCCTTGCAGTCTCGCAATCTCTTTGTCTACATCTGCCTGAAGCTTTGCGAGGGCAAGCGCATTCTGTCTATCCTTCTCGCTTTCAGATTGAGTTACCTGAGTTCCATATAAGCTCATCATGTTACCTAATTTTGAACCGAGTAAGCCTCCCAATAGATTTATTCCACCCATTACATTCCCGTAACTGGTATTCAGTTGGTTTCCCAACATGCTAGTAAGTTCTGCCTGTTCTCGTTCCAAATCAGCTCTTATCTGATTATAACGATCGGCAGTCTGACTAAGTGTTTCCCAAAATCCTGGCATCTTTCCTCCTTACTAAAGTCCTAAAAGCTTTAGAAGACCAGCTGGAGACTGTGTTCCGAAAAGCAATGCCGGAGACGCTCCAACAAGATTTCCGAAAAGTCCACCAAAGAATCCTGACTTATTTTGGCTTCTCTGCATTTGCATTGCAGCATCTGCCTGCATCTTCTGTAGTTGATAATTCAAAGCCGATTGTGAACCTTGCATTGCCGCAGTATTCTGAGCTGCAGCATTGGCAAGATTTCCCTGAAGACTGTATCCCAATAATCCAGTACCAGTCTGATACGCATTGTTGAGATAACTATTGTATGCTTGACGAGTCCCTTCCAGATTACTGGCGAGAGAAGACTGAAGCTGACCTGTAGCAAAAGGATTCTGACCAGCTGCCTGCATACGCATGCTGTTCAAGTATTGCTGAGCGGCAGCGTCTACACCAACTTTCTTCAGGTCATTATACATACCTCTATTACGAGAACTATATGGATCAAGAAACTCTTCTCCCAGTGCAGTATATCTACTCGTATCAACCGAGTAAGTCTTTGGTGTATATGCCTGTGTCAGCTGTTGCGGAGTCATATTATACCCCTTCAACCTACTCTGCCCGAAAAGTGCATTTCCAAGCCATGACATTATTTCACCTTCCTTATCCAATCAAACGGGATATTCAAGCGAGCCCAACCATCTGGAAACCTTGCTTCAAGATACAACTTCGTCTCACCTTCACTCTTCGTCTGAGTAAAACGAATATTGCTTGTTTCCGGTTTCTCAACATTGATGTCGCCAGTTCCAACGGATTGGAGTTTTTTATCTAGTTCATCGATCTTATTCCAGATTCGATGAAGTTCTTTGTTTATCTCTTCGAACGAATCGAGAGCCCTATAGGAACTTATTCGTTTCAATTTTCCTCCTTCGTTACAAAAGAACGAATTACATAACGTATTACCGAAATCGGTTCTTGCGATTCAATACTTATATGAAACACAGACTTCTGTACTGGTTTGCCATAGTATTCAGATGCCTTTTTGTTGTCAATATATATCTCCGATTGTACTCGTGTATTTCCATTATAGGTCTGAATATCATATATCTGCTTTTTATTCTTAATCCCGAAATCGGTAACATAATCAAGTTCCATTGTGCGAACTCTTAATGTATAAGTAGAAACATCGCTTCCAAAAAGTTTCTGAGAAATTGCATAGGTGGTAAGATAACGACCATTGTTATAGGATATTGTTCTTACCAAGATTCCTGGAATTGTCGACACAGCTTTTGTCTCTGGAGGAATAATTATCGGAGGAAGAATTGGAATAGACGGCGATTCCAATGTTTCAATATCTGTAGAAACTGTTACTATAGCAGAACCATCTTCGGTTGAATAGACACCTTTCAGATTGGCAACATCGTAGGCATCAG
>Ga0116143_10006258_pt1 | contig 10427 bp, 10 predicted proteins | sample AD_UKC034_MetaG_FD_89745 | JGI IMG/M metagenome (GOLD analysis project Ga0116143, IMG submission 89745) | Active sludge microbial communities of municipal wastewater-treating anaerobic digesters from USA - AD_UKC034_MetaG | ecosystem: Engineered > Bioreactor > Anaerobic > Digestate | place: USA...
CAATTTTAGCTATTCAGTACAGGATACAATGACTGTTCATTACTATTGGCTCTTGTTATAGAGGGAACTATTTAAAGAAAAGCCTGTAAAATCAATATTTTTTGGCTTGACAATATAGGAAGGGCTGATTATTAAAGATTTATATTGTCTGCGTAAAAATATAAAAACCTACTTGATTATTATGATTATAGGCGTTGTTATAGCGATTTTGTTTCTCCTGAGTGCCAAATACGGAAATCTCGCGACACAAATAGAAGAGATGCGCATGAAGGGCGATACCGGGGAAGCACAGATGCTGGGCGGATATTTTACGGGTATCATCTATGTTGTTTTACTCATTCCGATTATGGCGTGCGGAGAAGTGGTGAGTTGTTTTGAAGCGGACCAAAAGGCTTCGTTTGAGAAATTTCTGTTTGCAATGCCGCTGAGTAATTTAAAAATTGTCGGCAGCAGATACCTTTCCGCAATTTTGTTTGCGGGATGCGGATTTGCGGTATCCATACTGTGCGGTCTGTGTATCAGTCTTGTACCAGGAATCCTTGAGATGGCGAATGTTTTTCGTATCAGCGGATTTGCAGCGATGTTCATTTTATGTGCAATTTCCATTTATATGAATCTGATGTATTGCTTTGGTGCAGACAAATCGCAGCAGATTTTAAGTGCACTCATTTTTACACCATTTTCAGTGTTTATTATCTGGCAAGGCTATCTGTTGATTCGTCAGGGTGAGGAAGCCGGTGCAAAGTATATTCAAAAGCTTGGTGAAATAATTAAGAATATCGTACTGCATCATGCGGGGACAACAATGCTTGTCATGACAATCTGTATGGCGATTTCTTTTGGCCTTAGCGTTTTGTATCTGAAGAGAAGAGGAGGTATGCGATAAATGGTTGGATTAATGTATAAGGATTTTGTTGCCATCGGCGGAAAGTATCTTGTTTGTGCGATGACGGCGTTCCTGGTTATTATGACGGCGTGCAGCTTTCTTTTTACAAACCCGACAACCGCGTTGGTGCTTGCGTTAATTGCATTAACCTTTGTGTCTATCTTGATTATATGGCCGATTGTAATTACCGAGGCACGTATCCTTGGGCATGATGCAAAAAAGAAACAGAATTTCACTTACAGTCTTCCGACCGGAAAGAAAAAGTTTGTTGCGGCAAAGTACCTTTTTTTTCTGATTATGGAATATGGAATCCTGTCTTATACGATCTTATTGATGCAGCTTGCACAGATAAACGCCCAAGCAGTGGGAACAGAAGACTTAAGTTCCAAAATGACTGCGGTGTCCTCGTTTTTACCCCTGTTCATCGGGATATATCTTCTGAACTTTGCACTGGAGACGCCGTTTTTTCTTGTTTTGGGATATAAAACGGGAACGAGTGTCAAAACCGTGCTGCTTGTTGCAGCAATGTTTGCACTTGTAGTTTTTATGCTGTTCGGAGATGCTTCAGTCCTTAATCAATTTGATTTGTACGAATTCACACAATATCTAAAAGATCATCCGGTCGTGGCAATTCTGCTGGAAGCTGTGGCACCTGTGGTGTCGGGTGGACTGTACTATCTGTCTTATCGCGTGACAGCCTATTTGGTACAAAGGAGGGAGATGCGGGATGAATAAAAAAGAAACAAAAAAGCGTCTGCTCATTTTTCTAATCTTTAGTTTTGCGCTGGTTTGGATACCGACGATTCTTTACATTGCCTTTGGTGGACAATATGCAGACGAGGACGGCATCCTGTTACCGGCAATAAATTACATTCTGATGTGTTCTATGCTTTGCCCGACGATTGCGATGGTTTTGACAAGAAAAATCACCAAAGAAGGATTTGCGATAACGGGCAAGGGCTCGATGCTGCTTGGGATGGATTTTAAAAATAAAAAATGGATTTGGTTTCTCGTGGCATTGCTGCTTCCGGTTGCGTATCGGGAAAGCGGTTATGCGTTATGGTTTGCATTTTCTCCACAGTGTTTTGACACCTCACTTTTTGCTAAGAGCAATCTGCCGATTTATGCGGCGGCATTCGTGCCGATTCTTTGCATCGTATCCTCGATTATAGGTTCCTTTGGCGGACTAGGAGAAGAAGCAGGCTGGCGAGGCTACATGATGCCAAAGCTTGAGGAGTTATTCGGCATTCGCCGGGCGGTCATAATCGGTGGTGTTATTTGGGGGGTATGGCATTATCCGGCACTGTACCTGGGACATAATTTCGGAACAGACTATTGGGGTGCACCCTGGCTGGGATTCCTTTGCTTTACGATTATTACGATTGCATTGAATGCGATGTTAACCTTGGTTACCAAGAAGACAGATTCTATCTGGCCGGCGGCGTTTTTACATGCAGTCAATAATGCGGGAGCTTCGTCGCTTGGGGTGTTGTGTAATTTTGCGTTGGCAAAAGGAATCTTTGCACAGACAACCGTCTTCTCCACAATCACTTTTATACCGGCGTTGATCTTGGGAATCATAGCGATGGTGCTGTTGGAACGAGATGCGAGACATACCACTATTGAGTCGTGATGATTTTGCACTCAGCGGGAATTGGTTGGTGATTTTCCCTTGAAAAACAGAAGCTGATGTGTTATTCTTGCAACAGATTATAAAAAGGGAATGAGGTTCTCCCCAGGTAAGGTGCTTACCTAAACCGCTTATTAAAGCTGATGACTTCTGCGATAAATAAACGCAGATAGTGTCAGCTTTTTCTGCGTCAAAAGGAGATTTTTATGCTACTAAGTATATCATTAATTCTAATTGTCGGTATGTCTGTGGGATGGATATGCCAAAAAATCAAATTGCCAAGTTTGCTTGGAATGTTAGCTACAGGTACAGTTTTAGGACCATATATGCTCAACCTGCTGGACGACAGTATTCTTGGAGTATCCGCAGAGCTTCGCAAAATAGCACTAATCATTATTCTCACAAGAGCAGGTCTTGGACTGGATATGTCCGGGTTAAAAAAGCTTGGAAGACCTGCATTTCTTATGTGTCTTGTTCCGGCAACTTTTGAATTGATTGGTATGATTATATTGGCACCAAAATTGATGGGATTAACTGTATTAGAGTCAGCCATTATGGGGGCAGTAATTGTTGCGGTTTCACCGGCTGTAGTTGTACCCAGAATGGTCAAACTCATGGATGAAGGCTATGGTGTAAAAGAAGGAATACCACAGTTAATACTTGCCGGTGCATCGGTTGATGATGTGTATGTCATTGTTCTGTTTTCTACATTTGTTGGGATGATGCAGGGGGAAGGTGCTTCCATACTCAGCTTTGTAAATATTCCAATTTCTATATTTCTTGGAATGGCACTTGGACTATTACTTGGAGTATTATTATCATATTTCTTTAAGAGGGTACACATCAGAGATACGTCAAAGGTGCTTATCATTTTGAGCATTTCATTTTTACTTGTTGTGATTGAAGATAATCTGCCAACAGTATTTACGTTTTCAGCTTTGATCGCTATTATGTTTATTGGAATAGGATTGCAAAAAAAGAGAGAAGCAGTTGCCAAAAGACTTTCCGTAAAATATGGGAAGCTATGGGTTGCGGCTGAAGTATTTTTATTTGTGCTTGTCGGAGCGACTGTGAATATTGAATATCTTGGCAAAGTAGGAATCACGGCTCTAATTATTATTGCCGGTGCATTGGTATTTAGAGTGATAGGTGTGTGTGTTTGCCTAATAGGAACAGGTATTAAGAGAAAAGAAAGACTGTTTGCTATGTTGGCATACACACCAAAAGCAACCGTTCAGGCTGCAATTGGAGGAATCCCACTTGCTTTAGGCTTTCACTGTGGTGATACGGTACTTACGGTGGCAGTTCTGGCAATTGTGCTTACCGCTCCGCTTGGTGCATTTGCTATTGATTTTTCATATAAAAAGTTATTAAAGCAAGTGTAAAAAACTAATTAGACAGCCGTGTCCAATTTGAATATGTACGGCATTTCTCACTTTGTGTCGTTATAAAAAATATTGGAAGCTGTTAAACTTGGCTCGAAAGGAGAATTTGATATGAATCAAGTAAAAATAGGATTGTTTCTTAAGGAGTTACGAAACGAAAAAGGATTAACACAGGAACAGCTTGCAGAAAAGCTAAATGTATCAAACCGATCCGTATCCCGTTGGGAAACAGGAAGTACTTTGCCGGATATTAGTTTGCTAATAGCACTGGCAGATTATTATGAAGTAGACATTAAAGAATTACTTGAAGGAGAAAGGAAAAGTGAGATTATGAATGAGGAATTAAAAGAAACATTTAATAAAATTGCAGAGTATTCCGTAGAAAGAAGGAAGTCGCAGTTAGAAACATTTGGTGTTTTTACAGAAATATTGATTGCTATAGGTATCATTATATCAATAACCCTTGCTAAAATTGTTGCAGATAACACGACACAATTGATTGTGACATTAATCTGCGGTTGGTTCGTATGGGGGTATGGTATTGTACTTAGAATCAAAATAAGAAAAGAATTAAAAGAACTAAAAGAACTTATCAAAGAGTAAAGTGGACTGCGATACCATTTTGATACCTTATTCGTTATTTTTATAGAAAATGGTATCGCGATAAGAATATTGGGAAGACTTTTGTATTCTTATCTGATGAAAATAATACAATCATCGGCTACTATAATATTGGAACTGGTGATATGAAGTATAACAATTCTGGTATTAGTAAAAAGATGGGCGGCTCAATACATATCAATTGATTTGCACTGGATGAAAAATACCATAAAATATTGCAGGAAAAGACAGAAGAAATTGTATTGATATTCATAACTCACCAGTTGACATCACAACCCAAAAGTGCTATGTTAGCATAATAGATAATATAAAAAATGAGGAAAGAGAGGTAAATAAGATGACTGTGAATAATAGAATAAGTGCAACAGAATATTTTATGATTACCTCGGTGGCATGTTTATAGAAGGCAGTAACTTTGTCTAATAAAATATGCATTCTTTGTGATATGTAAGCCGTGGCAGTCTGTCGCGGTTTTTTTAACGTAATAGGATTAGGGTGTCAAAAGCCCACTTTAAAAAATGTGGTGTATATGTTGCACAAAGAATATATTCTTTGTGCAACATGCTGGAACTGAAACGATAAGTGGGCTTTTGACACCCTAATCCGTAATAGGAAAATGCAACGTACAGATTTCTGCGATTCAGACCCACATAAGAACCGAGGAAGAAAGGGAAGGATAACATTGAAAGAAATAATTATTAGAAAAGAAAGAAAAGACGATTATAAAGAAACGGAACTTATGGCGATGCGCGCATTTTGGAATCTACATGGACCAGGATGTAATGAGCATTATCTTGTACATTTACTTCGTGAGGCAGATTGTTATCTCCCGGAGATTAGTCGGGTAGCTGAATACGATGGGAAGATTGTTGGGACAATCATGTACTCGAAGGCGATTGTTCAAGACGAAGAAGTTAGGCATGAAGTAATCACCTTTGGCCCGCTTTGCGTTGATCCACTTGCACAGAACCTGGGAGTTGGTGGAAAATTATTAAAGGAGACAATGAAGTTGGCAAAGGAAGCCGGGTATCCCGGAATCTGCTTTTTTGGTGAACCAGATTATTATCCCAAACATGGATTTGTGACCTGCGATCATTTTGGAATTACTGATTGGAACGGCCGGAATTCGGATCCATTTATGGGCTGTGAGCTCCAAACAAATGCATTTGCCAATATAAAGGGGAGATTTTGTGAGGACGAGGTTTTTGAGAAATGTGATGATGAAGCAAAGCTTGAAGAATTCAGCCATGATTTCCCATACTATAAACCACTTAAATTATCCTGCCAATGGCTTCATGATAAACGACTGGGTAGAATTTGCGAAATACAGAAGAATTCCTATACCATTCAGTATTGGGAAGACGAGATACCGGCGAAGCTTTCAGGAACATTCTATGAGAAAGAGCTTGAAGTACCAGTGGTCGGCGATTATGTAACCTTTGATTATAACCCACAAGGCGAAAGCAGGATAGTGACCGTCTGCGAAAGGACTAGTGTTCTGAAAAGACCAGATCAGTCCGGTCATGCTATGCCATATGTTAAGACTATGAAGGAGCAGGTAATGATTGCGAACTTTGATTATGTATTCATTACCACATCCTTAAATGACAACTATAATGTGAATCGAATTGCGCGATATATCTCGATTACCTTACAGGGCAATGGAATTCCGATTATGATTTTAACCAAATCAGATTTGTGTGAAAATCCCGAAGTATATGTGAAGGAAATTGAACAATTATCGGATAAGGTTCGGGTTCATGCAGTATGTGTACTCGAAGGTGAAGGCTTAGATGCAATCAAACAGTATATGCAGCCAGGTAAGACTATAGCGCTTCTTGGCTCATCCGGCGTTGGTAAATCGACACTTTTAAATGCGATTGCAGGTGAAGAAATAATGAAAACAGGAACCATTCGTGAGGAAGATGGCAAAGGACGACATACGACCACATACCGCCATCTATTCACCTTTGCGAATGGCGTAACGATCATTGACACACCCGGTATGCGAGAACTTGGTATGTGTGATGTAAAAGCGGGTATCGAAGACACGTTTTCCGATGTGGCAGAACTTGTATGTAAGTGTAGATTCAGCGATTGCAGACATCAAAGTGAGCCAGGATGTGCAATCAAGCTGGCAATTGAGGAGGGAAGCCTCACAAGAGAGCGCTGGACTCTTTACCAGAACCTGCATAAAGAAAGCAAAAAAAGTGCAGATATGAAAGCATTTGGCAAACGTATCAGTAAGGTGAGAAGACAAATCAACAAAGGGAAATAAAGATTTACGCCCTTGTAACGCAATACGTATGCTCCATTGGTCCGGTGCCGTGGGTATTTGTGGTATCGATGCGGCTGGAGGTGAACCAGTGTGCCTGTCCATCTTCATAGAGAAGATCCGTCGCATCATTGACGAGATGACCAGATGACCACCCTTGACCAGAACCGCGACCTTTACCCTGGATGCGAGATAGTCAGAGCCAATCGTTTCCCAGACATGCATGGAGTCAAGGAGCGTACCGTCAAGGTCGAAGATGGCTCCTCGGAATCGACACCGCCTCACAGATTTTGCCTGCTGCCATATCGGACTGACCCACATGGATGCCGTCCGCATCGCATTTAACGGCGAGTTCCACATCATCATTAAGAGCTGCTTCCACCTGTTCTGCCAGCGACTGTCCATGGAGCCACGACCGGTCTGTTACAGCATAAAGTAGCATAATTTTATTCGCACATTTCATAAATCGCACCCCTTTGTAAGGTATCTCCGTCCAGTCGATAGACGGCGTCTATCAGATAATTTCGAAAGCTGGCATTGCCGTCAGCCGGCTTCATTCGTGCCTGTGCCTTTTTCCCACAGATTCCCATGGCGTACACCGCTGCAACCGTAGCGTCAAATGCCATCTCCACATTTGCAGTGACTGCACCGGTTCTCTTCGACAGACGTTTTGCAAATGCTACGGTATCTGCATCCACACCCTTAGTTGTTCCGATGCCAAGAGCAAGCGTCTTGATTTCAGAGACATTTCCCTTGATAATCTCCATTCATTAGTTAATTTGCTTGTTTCGTAAGTTCCTTACATTGCAGACGATTTTGTTTATCCTAGCTTGGACAACACAATCATTAGAAGTCCCTGTTCTACGCTGATTTTCACAGTGGGTTCCTTCCATTCGTTGCTCACTCCGATGGGGTAGGAGTTCACCATGTGGTAATGATCCAGCGGATACTTCGCCCCTTGGATGCTGACTCCTACGCACTCCTTGGAAAATGCAAATACCGATAATGAATAACCGGTGGCTGCATCTAAGCTGATAGAGGAATCTTTCACAAAATAGATGCGCTCCGAAGCTTCCACAATCTGAACCGTCGCGCCTTCCATTGTGGCAAATGCGGCACTCTGCAGATTGGCAAATGTGTGATCCAGCCGTAACCCAAGTGCACAGGTGATCGTAATATTCTTACAACCCTTTTGCAGTGCCTCGCGAATTGCATCCATCGTGTCCGTATCATCCTTCTCACAATTGAGCTTTCTCACCGGAATATCTTCCGGGAGCTTACCCTGATAAGAATCAAAGTCCCCAATTACCAGATCCGGAACAATTCCATCCATCCATGCATACTCATATCCATGATCGCACGCAATCACAAATGTTCCCTTTGCAGGCTTCCCAATCTTCGAATAAGCTCCGCCGGAAATAATCAAGCAATCCATTTTCCTCCATCCCTACAACCACGCCTGATGGCATATGGTCTTCCTTTCCTTATCTTCAACAAATTTCCAATAATTCATCAAAAAACGAGTATACCAAAAGGTGGCATACTCGCTAGAAATCAGTAGTTATCTCCCTCCGTTGGCATTATCCAAATCAGGTTATCCGGGTCGAAGGTCTACCTTCCTCTCAGCCTGTCGCACAAGCTCCCCACTGTGTTATAAAACAAGAATCATTAATCTCATTGTGAAAACAGGATAATTCACATTATCTTGCTTGTAAGACTAACACAGAATTATAATTCCTGCAACCATGAATTCAACTTTTCCATATGATGTATGAATTCAAATTCTCTGTATGATGTGTCAATAATTGTGCTATTTATCAATATAAATGTGTTTTCTTGCATAAAGTTACTCAAAATGTGGATATTTTTATGGGAAATTATTTTTCTGTATGCAATAAATCGTACCGATGCTATAATTGTTAGGAAAATGTTTGTAGCTTCCCGCAAATCGGTTGATAGCTTAGATAGGAGAAGAATTATGAAAAGAATAGTTACAATTCAAGATGTATCTTGTGTAGGTAAATGTTCCCTCACGGTAGCATTGCCAATCATTTCAGCAGCAGGTGTGGAGGCTGGAATCCTGCCGACGGCAGTATTATCCACGCATACAGCGTTTGATAAATTTACCTTCTGCGATCTGACCGATGAGATCACGCCAATCGCAGACACCTGGAAGGAATTGGAAATAGATTTTGATGCCATTTATACAGGTTATCTTGGATCTTTTGAGCAGCTGAGTCTGGTGAGCAGCTTTATGGATGATTTTAAAAAGGATGATACCGCCATCTTCATTGACCCGGTTATGGCTGATAACGGCGTGTTATACAAGGGATTTACGCAGGAATTCGCTGACAGCATGGCAGAGCTTTGCAGCAAAGCAGACCTGATTCTTCCGAATCTTACCGAGGCCTCCTTCATGCTTCACCTTCCATATCGTGAAGATTATGACGAAGCTTATATCAAAGAAGTGCTTGTAAAGCTTACCGACCTTGGCGCCAAATGTGCTGCAATCACCGGTGTCAGCTTCTCGGATGATAAGATAGGATTCTACTTATATGATGCAATCACCAAAGAATTTTTCAGCTATTTCAATGAGAAATTACCGGTGGCTTATCACGGAACCGGCGATGTCTTCGCCTCCAGTGCTCTTGGCGCATACATGCGTGGATTGAGCATGGCAGATTCCTTAATCTTAGCCGTTGACTATACCCTGGAAAGTATCAAGAAGACGATGGAAGATCCGAATCGTCGTTTCTATGGAGTGAATTTTGAGGAAGCGCTGCCGCTTCTCATTGAAAGATTAGCAAAATAAATCATTTGACAACTAGACATGAACAACTGAAATGAAAGCGAGGATGATGTATGGAAGCAAAGGCGTTAATAGAAGAAGGCAGCACCTGTCTTGGAATCGAGTTGGGTTCTACCAGAATCAAGGCCGTACTGACCGATGCAGCAGGCAATGAACTGGCATCAGGCGGATATGGCTGGGAGAATCACTATGACAACGGAATCTGGACCTATCCCCTTGATGAAGTGGAGAGAGGTGTACAGGGTTGTTATGCAGATTTGAAGAAAAATGTTTTAGACCGTTACGGTGTGAAGCTGACCAAGCTTGGTGCAGTCGGAATCTCCGCGATGATGCACGGATATCTTGTATTTGACAAGAACAATCAACAGTTGGCACAGTTTAGAACCTGGAGAAATACCATTACCAAGGAAGCGGCAGAGCAGTTGACTGCACAGTTTCAGTTTAATATTCCACAGCGTTGGAGCATTTCTCATCTCTATCAGGCTATCTTAAATGGGGAAGACCACGTAAGTCAGATTGATTTTATCACCACGCTTGCCGGGTACGTTCATTGGAAATTGACCGGAGAGAAGGTACTTGGTATCGGCGATGCATCCGGAATGTTCCCCATCGATCCAGCAACTCGTTATTATAACAGTAAAATGTTGCAGTCCATGGACGATTTACTGAAGAAGAATAAAATGCCATTTACCATGGAGGCCATTCTTCCGAAGGCATTGCTTGCCGGAGAGCATGCAGGTTCCATGACCAGGGAAGGTGCCGCATTCTTAGATGCTACAGGAGAGCTCGAAGCCGGATGTCCGTTGTGTCCGCCGGAAGGC
>Ga0116143_10006261_pt1 | contig 10420 bp, 8 predicted proteins | sample AD_UKC034_MetaG_FD_89745 | JGI IMG/M metagenome (GOLD analysis project Ga0116143, IMG submission 89745) | Active sludge microbial communities of municipal wastewater-treating anaerobic digesters from USA - AD_UKC034_MetaG | ecosystem: Engineered > Bioreactor > Anaerobic > Digestate | place: USA...
TGTTGCCAAATACCTTCAGCGGAATAATCAGCGAAACACCCCACATCTTGTGGCAAAAACTTCTTGACACACAAGAGACGGCTTAATATACTTCGGCCCACAAAAAGGAAGTTCTTATCAATTGTCAGAATTTATCAATTTTATAAGCTCCTTACGCAAGTGAATGAATATTCATTTTTTGTTAAATTTTAACGTCCTTATCGTAGAAAAAAGCTCCTGTCAATGCATTAAATTCGATTCGGAATACACTTCTTCATTATGGCCGCGCATGTATCCGTAAAACAATCCTCAACCAATAACACTTTGACTTTGTGGTTTTGCATCAAGGTATATCGTGTCAACTTCAAAGCAAGTGGATTGTCTGTAAAATTCCAGAGAAGCAAGTCGTAGTTGACAAAATATTTTTTAATCAAAATGTATTGTTTTGAATTTGCAGAAAGAGCGTTGACTTTGTATGCAGCCAGATTGCGGATAATCACATGGATGTGTGATTTCAATATTTCCGTGGATACGGAAGTCGGGTCTATATCAGGCAGATAGTAACTGGTATAAAATCCCTGTCTGGAAAAATCCACAAGCTCTGAGGGATTGGACGATTCAACGATGATGTTGGACAAAATTTTGTATTTTTGTGCAATTTTGCACAATTCACTCAAGGCGTTCTGTTTGTTGGCAGGCGTCAAATTTTTAAAATCAAGCCAGTAAAAATGATTCCGGGGATCGTTTATTTCCGCAATCAATGCATTAAGAGACAATCCAACGGATGATGCGGACGGACGCCGGACATCAAAACATTGTTGTTTATCATCGAACATGACATCGATCTCCATGCCCGAATATTTTTCATCAGCATATCTGGCCTTCTCCAGTGAATTAACACCGTGAAGCCAGATTTTTGACGGGAAAACTTTGCCCGGCAGGCCGGCAGAAACAATTGGCTGGATATCCGGAAACGTCAACCGGCTGAGCGGTTGCCAGACCATTTCTATGGTAATCATTACATATACAACGATAATGACCGCAATAATCAGAGCGATTATTTTGACAGGATGTTTCTTTAAATTTATGCGAAAACGGGATGGTTCATTCGTGATCTGCATCGATTTATCGCCTCTTGAATACTTGCCATAATAGGGTTGATGACACGGTCACCGCAGGCTAAACTTCAAGTCTTCCTTTCTGCAGATTCTATCTTGACTGACTGCTGTCGTGACTTCCTGAAGGTAAGACAGAAGCTGCTTTTTAAGGCGGTTGGCATCCTCGGGCATGACATCCGTGAGATTTCGTGTCAGTCCGGGATCTTTCCGGTAGTTATAAAGTCCTTCGGCATGTCCCAGGTCACTGAGAAAGACTAAATTGTCGCTCAGAAGGGCATACTGCCCCCGGTATTTTACAACGGCATATCGTTTTCCGGATGGCTGTAAAAGTGATTGGCCCATGCCGGCATGCGCATCCTGGAAGCGAAGAAGATCCAGAAGAGTCGGCAAAATATCGACCTGTGATGCAACTGAATGATCGCGATAGGGTTTAACAATATCCGGCGCGTAGATCAAAAGCGGAACATGGAAGGTGGAGCGAAAATCGTTTTGAGATGCGTCAAAAGGATGGTCGCCTACATTGATAAAAACCGTTCGTTCAAACCATGATTTCGTTTTTGCATGTTCAAAGAATTGCCGCAGGCTGAAATCCGAATAGCGAAGCGCCTGTTCATAAGATACGACCGATTCCCGGACGCCGAAGCGGGATTTCAGATTAGCAGGCAGAGCCAACGGTTCATGCGGTGAAAGGCCGTAGATAACCGAACAAAAGGGTTTGCGGAAATTTTCCAGTTTTTCAACCGTATCGATAAAGAAAACGTGATCATAAACGCCCCAGACGCCGTCCCAATCCTTTCCTGCAAGATCTGGGACGTCTTCCTTTCCAAGGTAATGTTCAAATCCTGCCAGACGGGAATAGGCGTCAAATCCCATGGAACCGGTTTTAGCGCCGTGATGAAAAGAGGTTGCATACCCATGATGCAAGAAAATTGTTCCCATACCGAGAAACCCGTTCAGCTCGGAACGGGAACCAATAAGCGGCACATTCAGTATATGCGGCAGGGATGCCACAATAGCCGGCAATGCTTCAACAGATCGCTGGCCGCTGGATATAAAATTAGTAAAAAGCAGGCCTTTGTCTGCCAGTTGATCAAAAAAAGGAGTGGCCGAAGGATAAGCGCCGAGCGCCCCGATGGAACTTGCACTCCAGCTCTCCATGATGAGAACAACAACGTTATATTGTTTCGGTGAATCGGCTGGCTGGGGCTGGCGCAAAAATGGATAACCGGCTTCAAGATTACGTTCATCAGGCCGGTAAAACATTTCCTGAATCGTCTTTCGGGCCTCATTGCCGTCAATCAGGGACATTTGCTCGGCCGGGGATTTTTGGTTAAGACTCACAATAATATTGAAGGGAGTATTGAGGGTTACATATCCCAGGGATCGATCCGATGAGAAGAAAGCATGGCTTGGCCGAATAGGCTGGCTTTGCAGACCGCCACGGATTCCCACAACCATCAATCCGATCAGCAGAATCAGAAAAACGACATCACGGAAAAAATTAAATTCATACACCAATCGTTTTTTCAGGAACGAAAAGAATATATGGCTGAACAGAACAAATCCGACGCCGGCTGCTAATCCAAACAAAAGCATCAGCCTGTAATTGTCGGCCATCCCTGAAAGCATGGACAGAATGTCCCGGGGCAAGACAAAGGGTTCATAAGTCGTCCGCCTCAAAATTACGGGATAATAGGCATAGTCGATCAGTGTCAGATATATCCCGGTCAGGATAACCAGACAAAAAAGAGTAAAAATGACATGTCCAAGCATTCGGTTGCGGGTCGGACAACCGGGAAGATTATAAAAACCAAAGAAGGCGGCATTAAGCATTAACACGCCGGATAAATCAAATCTCGCACCGTGAACAAAAGCCATCAACATTTGGCCGGACGGGATGTCGGCGAAAAAAGCGTGATTGTATATTACAAATCCCAGTCGCAACAAATTGTAAATCAAAAGAAGAAACAAAAGGGCTGACAACGTAATTTGAAAAGGCTTGGGAATGAAATATCTTGCTTTTTCCCGAAACAAAACGCTCGCGCCCGTCCACCACATCATCATGTATGTGGCTATGTCCATCCCGGCATCCGCATATTTCTCCACAGTGACGATTTTACTTTTCATCTCGACGTTCCCCGCTTTGCATGATTTAAACGTAATCAACCGAACGACTGTTGATGTTCAAATCATTTATCTTTGGTTCCGGTTTGGGAATGGGGACCGTCAAAAGACGCCATCACATTGCGATAATTTTCATCGGAGCAGGATTTGAAGTACTCGTGATATCTTCTTAATGCATTGAAACATTCATCAAAGGCCTTCTTGTTTTCCTTCGGCATCCAATTAGGGTTAAACAGAAAGCGAATCATACATTGTTCTGATGCGTTCTGAAAAAAGGACATGGTTTTAAAAGCATGGTCAAATGTCGTTTTGTTGAATTCCAATATCTGTCTGAAAAGTTGTTTTTGGTCCATGGCGCGCTCCTTAATCGATCTTTTCCGATGGCGAATTGTAACTTTCCGCTTTTTTAAAAAATTTATATGTTGCCTGTTGTAATTCCTGTTTTATTTCTTTCAGATTTTCCATGCATTGGCAGCAGATCACTTTCTCTTGAGACGGAAGATGGTAACGGCCTTCTCCATCAGCAATGGCTTTATTACAAATATTGCAGTTTTCAGCCGATTTTTCCTCTTCGGTCGTATCTTGGTCAGTTCTCACCTAGCGCTCCATAATGAATATCGGCGTATTAATCAAAATTCACTCAAATCCTAACCCAACCGAATGAATGTTCATTCAGTTGAATGAACATTCATTCACGCATTGATGCGATGAATATACTAGGATGCATGATGGTGTCAAGAAATTTATTGATAAGATTTACTGTATTTCTGTCATTTGCAAATGGTCAACCTGCTTGGTTCGACGGGTTGCCCGCATGGCACATCCAAATTTCCAATATAATTGATGTTATTTGAAATTTAATTGTTAATTCGCATTTCACTGCTGTCCAAATTAGTCCAAATAAGAGAAATCAGCATTGAAAACATTGCTTATTTGGACTGATTTTATCTGTTTCTGAATTCAGGTTTACCATTTATTTTTATCATATGCTGTCCAAATTCTTAAAATTGCAATTTAGCCTGCGGTTGCATGGTTGATAAAGGCGGACCTTCGTAGGGATGATCGAGCCATTTCCAAAGGTCACGATGAACAAAGAGATTCATCCGAAGAATTGCAACCAGATTGGAAAGCGACCATCCGAATGATGCTTTCAGTTGAAGGTAGCGAAGCATGAGCATCACAATCAATGCTGTCCAAATTTGAATCTTCACCGCATTGGCAGAGGTACCCACAAACGTTTTAATCTTAAGGTTCTGTTTCAACGCCTTAAAAAACAACTCGATCTGCCAGCGGTCTTTGTAAATGGCCACGATGGTTGTCGCCCCCAGCTTCAAATGATTGGTCAGATAAACAAAGGTCTCATCCTTATCCGTATTGTAGTAGGTCACCCTTCGTAACAGATGAGGACATTTTTTACCGGCCTCACCGGTTAGTTGGATGATTTCATCACTGAGAATCGAACGGTTTTGAGGGACATCCCTGGTTTCCGCAACGGCATAGACCGCATTTTCCTTCATTCGGGTCACAAAATAGACGCCTTGTACCGTCCATTTACAAAACAGTTCGTAATCGTTATAGCCACGATCATCCACCACGATTGTCCCGGATTCAAATCGTAACGTATGAGCCACTTTCACATCGTGGCATTTTCCATCCGTAATGTAAGCAAAACAAGGCAAATACCCGTCATGATCCAATACCAGATGAAGTTTCACGGCGCCTTTGGCGCGTCGAAACTTTGCCCAGTCATACAGAGACAGACACAAATCAATGGTGGTCGAATCAAGGCTCACAAGCTTATTCTTAAAACGGAACGGCTTATTCCCCCTGACCTGACCCCGGCAACTTTCCAAAAGATTAAAAAATATCTTCTGGTAGAGTTCCCAGGGACGATGCTCATTGGCATAAGCCAGCGTTGACCGGCATGGCGCTTCGATGCCCAAATGCTTCAGCTTTCCCTCGCAACTGCGCAATCCGTTCGTAATCTCCCGCAAAGAATGTGCTCGTCCCAATTGGCAAAACAGCATGCGCACAAATTGCCCCCAGCAGGTAAAGCCTCGCATATGACGCTCCGCCTTAGTTGCCGTCACCGCGCTTTGAAATTCCAACCGCGGAAATAATTGTAACAGCTGGCTGAATATGCTACTAAATCTTTGCATCGTTGAGTCCTCCCTTGTTTGTGTTTGCTCGTCGCAAAGCCAACATAACAAATCTGGACTCAACATGCGCTTATCTTTTTATCACCTAATTTGGACAAGAGTGTTCGCATTTCTAAACAAGTTACTAATTGCGTGGTTGAAATCATGTTTTACGTCATACAGATTCTCCTTGCATCGAAAGTAGAATACCTTACCAAGAATCTGAAAATATAAAATGCCGTTAAAGTTCTTTGCGTTATCCTCCGATAAAATGGCGGGCATCCGATGCCTTGTTGCAAACCGCATCAAAAACGCAGGAGCTCAGGCAAATGATGAGAAGTTTTTGTAATAAATAACGTTTCTCCTTGTTGATCCACAAAGATGTGTTTTCATGATGACTCGCCTGTTAATTCTTGTAATCGGTTGCATCCTGTCGGCCTTGGTTGGCTGCGCCAATAATCATTCAGCTTCAACGGACATTCCCCGGAATATCTTTGCCGAAGAGGCTTTTATGCCTGACGACCCGTATTTTTTCTACGATCCCGCCAATCCGCTCCATCCGGGCCAGTGGAATCTTGTCAATCAGGCGCCGAACAGCATTCATTATCCTGAAAGTATCGCGGCAAACGGTCACAAGACTGCCGACGTCACGATTACCAACGCCGGGCTGGATGCCAATATCCTCCCGGTATGGCAAGCCGGTTACACCGGGCGCGGCATCATCATCGGCATTCTTGACGACGGCGTCGAGTTCGGGCATCCCGATCTGGACATCGTTTCGGAAGTGAGCACGGGCATGGACGCCAAAGGCATTGTCCCGGGACAGACGGGCGCGCATCGCAAAGATTCCGACTCGCACGGCACAACGGTAGCCGGGATGGCCGCTGCCATCGGGGGCAACGGCATCGGCGTATGCGGCCTGGCGCCGCATGCCCGGATTGCGTCGGTGGCCGTGAATCATTTTACAACGCTTGACGACTACTTCATGCACGCGCCGGCCGTGTACTGGCAGGCAGGTTTAGGCTGGGTCGACCAGATGAACAGCGCGGCTCTGGCCGGGCTCACCGCCATCCATTCCGCCCCGGTTATCCAGGTTAAAAATTCAAGCTCCAAGACGGCGCTCTTTTCCTATCCGGACGGCTTTACCGACACTTACAGCGCCTTTGCGCGCACGGCCGCCAACGGCCTGCTTTTCACCCAGGCGGCCGGCAACAGCCGCGCCACCGAGCAGCAGGACGTAAACGTCAGCATGGAATCGACCTGTCCGTATGTGATTGCGGTGGCGGCCCTGGGAAGCAACGGGCGCTATGCTCTGTACAGCAGTTTTGGCGCGCCGGTCTTCGTCACCGTATTGAGCGAAAGCGCGTGGTGGAATGTCACCAATACTGCGACGGCCGCCTACGCCAACGGATTGGGCGTATCTTCCACCGACCGCTTCGGCGCTCTGGGCACCAACTATGAAGGCAATACCTCTTCCGTGTTTCTGCCGGACCTTGTTCATCTCGACTATACCGGACAGTTCGACGGCACGTCGGCTGCGGCCCCCAGTCTGGCGGGCATGCTCGCTGTGGCCAAGCAGGCCAATCCCCATCTCAATGTGCGCATGGCCAAGCACCTGCTCGCGCGCACAAGCCGTGTGGTGGATGCAGGCGACGCATCGACGAGTTCGACGTGGACAACCTCTAGCGGCCGGATTGACTCGGGCTGGCAGACCAACAGCGCGGGCTTGCGGTTCAATCCCAATTACGGCTTCGGTCTGCCGGATGTGGCCGCTCTGGTCAGCGCGCTGCTCAGCACAGCCTATGTTACCGATGAAACAATTTACTCCACCGGATTGCAGACGGTGCCTTCCGGCAAACAGGTAATTACCGGCGGCGATGCCGCGGGCTCTTCGCAAACCATCACTATTACCGTGCCTGCCGGAAGCAGGCAAAGCCTGGAATCCGTCGAGGTCTACCTCAACGTTACGGGCGATGACCGCCGGGAAATCCAGGTGGTCATCGGCAAGGGCGAAACGACAAGCAGGCTGCTTGCGCCCACCAATAGTCTGGGCAAAAGTGGCTCTCCCATGTTCGACGACTTGACGTCATCCAGCGGCATCGATCATTTCTTCCTGACGAACGCCTTCTGGGGGGAGGCGCCCGACGGCGCCTGGTCCATCACCGTTTCTTCTCCCACCGGAACACACACGGCAAGCTGGCTGAAATGGGGCATTGTCCTGCATATGGGCGAACTGGTCTTTGAAGGATCGGACAATAAGCAGGTGACCTCCGAGCGGACAATTATGGGGTTGAGCCTGAATCAGTCCCGGTCACAAATGCTGATTCCCGCATTGCAGACCGTGAGCTGCGCCGGAGACGTTCAGGTGAATAACGGCGTGCTCAATGTCATGGGAACGCTGCGCCACGGCGACGCCATAACGGTAACGCGGCTGGACCCGAGCTTCTCCGCCATTGCGGAAACGCTTTCTTACAACCGCGGCATGCGCATGGAGATTGCAGGCGGTGTGCTTGCGGGCGCGGGGACACTGATCGCCCCGGCCGGAACCGACGGGCGCGGCGGCGTATTCAACAGCGGGGGAACCGTACAACCCGGTCCGGAGAATTCAACGGGCATGCTGACATTGGGCGGCGCAACGGAAGCCACCGGCTACACGCAGGCAAGCGGCGGCACGCTGATCATTAATGTCCGGGATTCCGCAAATTACGGAAGACTGGACGTCAACGGCGCCGTCACGCTCGGCGGCACGCTTCGGGTGGTAACCGCAGTGGACGCCAATATCCAGGCGGGAACACGCCTGGCCAACATCATCAGCGCCACGGCGCTTTCCGGTTCTTTTCACCGGATCGCAGCGTCTATTCCCGGATCGTCTGGCCTGCACTGGCGTCCTGAATACGGTGCAACAGGGCTTGACCTGGTGGCGGAAGCCGACTGACGCGTATGCTGCTTAGAATGCAGTGGATGTTGATTTCGAAAAATATAAACCTCACTATAAGGAGAACTCGATGATGGAATTGACCCGCAGGAACATGTTGAAAATATCGGCAGGCGTTGGGTTTGCGGCGCTCTCAACTCAACTTTCAGGTTGCGGTTCCTCCGCTTCCGCAGCCCAGCCCGTTTCACTGCGGTCGCCTGTCGGTCCCACGCCGGTTGCACAAATGGGCCAGACCGTTTACGCCTACGAGCTGTATATCGGCAGGGCGCTCTCGCTTAATCTTTCGGTAACCAAGGTTGATGTTCTGGCGGATGGTGTGCTGGTCAAGACGTATGAGGGAACGGAACTCTCGCGTTGCCTGATTAAAAAGGTTGATCCCTTTTCAAATGACGAAGCTCTTTTCACCGGGCGGGATTACGATGTCCTGTTTGTCTGGGCCACCTTGAGTTTGTCCGCCGCAGCCCCATTACGATTCTCCCATCGGGTTTATTCCGCAGAAGGCCTTGTTGCCGAAGGCGGCGGTGTTGATGTGCAAGCGGGGGTAACGCAAATCGCCCCGCCGGTGAAAGGCGACCGGTGGTGGGCCGCCAACGGGCCGTCCAACTTCGACCGCCATCACCGCAGTTCCATCATCGATTTCGCATTCCGGTGCACCATTGCCCAGCGCTTTGCAACGGACTGGATGCAATTTGGCGCAGACGGACGCAACTGCACGGGAGACGGCACGCGCTGCACGGATTATTACTGCTATGGGGCGGACCTTCTGGCGGTCGCCGACGCAACGGTGGTCGAAGCCCGGGACGGCATTCCCGAGGGCGTTCCCCCGAGTAACTATGCCGCCACCACGCTCCAGAATGTTTTCGGAAACAGCATCATCCTCGATATCGGCGGCGGCCGCTACGCCGCTTACGCGCATATCATTCCGGGAACGGTGGCGGTGAACATCGGCGATCATGTGACAACGGGACAAGTCATCGGCAAACTGGGCAACAGCGGCAATTCATCGGCGCCCCATCTGCATTTTCATCTGTGCAACGGCCGGGACGGTCTTGCATCGGAGGGCCTGCCGTATTCATTTGCCGCCTACGATCTCCTGGGCGCCATGCCGATGGCCGATGTGGACGCCGGCCTCGCCTGGACGGACCCCGGCGCACCGCAAGTCCGCACGGCGGAAATGCCCATGCTGGACCAGGTTTTAAAGCTGTATTGATTATTCCTCTTGACAATTCCCGGTAAAAACCGCAAACACCTCGTTGTTCCGGGCGGCGTGTGTCTTCCCGGAATAACCGGAGGCAAAAACGATGGACAAGCCCATGGCCTATAAAGGCTACTCAGCCAAGATTGAATACAGCGACAAAGACGAATGTCTAATCGGCCATATTTCCAGCATACAACATCCCATAAATTTTCGTGGTGATTCCGTGAAGGAGATTCGGCGGGCCTTTGAGGAAGCGGTTGACGCTTATCTTGATGGTTGTGCCAAAAGAAATGAAGAACCGGAAAAGCCTTCCGAGGAGCGCAAAGTGGTGCGCGTCAGTCCGGCGCTGCATAGCGTACTGGCCATGGTCGCGAGGAATGAAAATAAAAGTGTCAACACCTGGCTTGCCGAAGTCGTCAACAAGAAACATGACAAAGAGGATTAAAGGAAGAACGTATTTTGAAAATTGCTTCTATCGCGTCCGGCAGTAACGGCAACTGCTATTATCTTGAAAATGACGAGGATGCCATTCTGATCGACGCGGGCGTGAGCACAAAACAGATCGTGGAAAGGATGAGCAGGCTTGGACTTTCTTTGTCCAAATTGCGGGGCGTCTTCATCTCCCACGAGCATAATGATCATATCCGCGGCATTGATGTTTTTTCCCGGAAACACGCTGTACCGGTGTTCATGACGCAAAAAACGCATGCGTCCGCCGGACGTTTCATCAAAGACAGGCCGGTCAACTTTTTTTCTCCCGGTAAGCCCGTGCAGTTGGGCGACATCTGCGTCCATCCCTTTCTGAAATCGCATGACGCCGCGGAACCCTGCAGTTTTTCAGTTGCTTCCGGAGGCAGGAGTGTTCATGACCGGCGACCTGCTTTTGCTGGCCGAAAAGAAACCCTCTAACCGCAAGGTCAACACGGAA
>Ga0116143_10006262_pt1 | contig 10419 bp, 5 predicted proteins | sample AD_UKC034_MetaG_FD_89745 | JGI IMG/M metagenome (GOLD analysis project Ga0116143, IMG submission 89745) | Active sludge microbial communities of municipal wastewater-treating anaerobic digesters from USA - AD_UKC034_MetaG | ecosystem: Engineered > Bioreactor > Anaerobic > Digestate | place: USA...
CAACCCGCCCAGGCGGTGCTCATCGATGCCCGGCCCCGGTTTTCGTGGACGCGTTTCCGCGAACAACGCCGCGCGCGGCTACAAGCGCGCAGCGCAGTGCTCGAACCTATTACAGTAAGTTGAGCCTCGTTCTCGCCCGGGACACGCTGGGCCAGTCGAGGACGGGCAGCGCGTGAGCGGGTCCGCTGAGCGGAGGTTTTATCTCGTTCTTGCCTGTCGGCTGAGCGAGATTTGCCTCATGGCCCGTGTTGCGACGCGCCTTCAATTTGTATTTTCGATGTGAGGAATCGGTAACTCTTCAGGATGTCTGCAAATGCCGCATGATGGGCCGCGTGCGCCTCTTCTCCCTTGGCCGAAAACACGATAAGGATGAGAACGGTGGGCGCCTCGATGTATCCCACAGACTCGACGTTTCCCCACTTATCACCGCTGAACTTGTTGATTTGGATAAGTGTCCCATCGGCAGCGGGCAACGGCGCTTCAGCTGCAACCTTCAACCCGGATGACGCGGTCTGATGACGTTCAATATCGCTAGCGATGAGGTCGGTGAAACTGGCATCCGTTCTCTTGGGCACGGTCGTGACGTAGATGACAGCAGGAGCTGTAGCCCACACGGAGCCCTCGGGCAAAAAGACCGCCGCCGCGCCAATTTTCTGCTTCGCCGCGTCATCCAACAGCCATCCGTTCGGCGCGAGCAGATTGAACGCGAAATCTTTTCCGTAAATCAAGCCGGGCTCGTTGGTTTGGGCGCTGGTGGCCACTGTCAGCAGCGCGAGCGCTACGGTCCAACCGAAGTTGTGCCTGCGAGTATTTGTCATTGGCTTGCACCTCCTGTATGAGCCAACGTTCTAACTCAGCCCGTGTAGAACAGGCAACTGACGAATGGCGGCGCTGATACTCGGGACGTTGAATACAACCTTCCCCAGTTAGTGCTTGCAGTGTAGGCTGCGGGCATGGCGCGGTACCGGAAACCAGCAGGATCAGCACGTGCGAGCGCGCCGCCCGTATCTCAAGTGCCGTGGCCGCGGAAGCAATTGGCGCTTTTGTTAGCGGCGGTTGCGGTGGTGTGGGGTCAAGTATTGACGTTTGGGTTCACGCACGACGACCGGTTCACCATCCTGGCCAATGAGTTTATCCGCTCGCCGCAGAGTTGGCTGAATATCTTTACCCTGCGTATTTTCCGGATCGAGACCATCGATAACATCCGTCCGTTGACCGTATTGACGACGATGGCCGATTACCGATTATGGGAATTGGATCCATCTGGATATCACTTTACTAATCTTCTCTTGCATTTAGCGTGCGTTGCCGGATTGTGGCTGTTATTGCGCCGGTTGGGATCTGGTGAAGCTGGCGCGATGGGTGCCGCGCTGTTTTTCGCTATCCATCCATTGCAGTGTGAGAGCGTTGCCGCGATTAGTTACCGCGAGGATTTGTTAGTCGTGTTGGCGTTGATCGGAGCGCTTCTCTTTCATCTACGCCGCTACCGTTGCGCGCCTTCATCTAGAATATGGTTCGCTGCTGGCGCTTGCGGATGTGTGGCGTTGGCCATGGCCGCCAAGGAATCTGCGTTCATGATTCCGTTGATAATCGCCGTGGTCGATCTGACCGTCCGTCGCACCCGGCCGGACTCTTCGCCTTCCCGGCTCGTTCAACCGATTTATCTGTTTTACGCGGGCATACTCGCGTTGTTTGTGTATCTCCGGTTCGGTTATGGTGGGGCGGCCGAAGCGGATGATTGGCAATTTTTGTTATCTGTCCATTACGCTGGATCGCATCTCGCCTCTGTTCTCACGGGATTCAAGATTCTCCTGATTTATATTTTCAAACTGATCGTGCCTTACCCGCTCTACCACGATGCCTGGATTCAGCCAGTGTGGAATTTTGCCGATCCCTGGATCTGGGCCGCGTGGGGCGTCCTGGCAATCGCTGCTGTGGGCGGCGTCATTGGCTGGCGGAAATGGCGGCCAGTGTGCGCGGGCGGTATCTGGTTCTGCGTAAGTTTGATCCCGGTGATGGGCTTCATCCCACTCAATAATCCATATGCCGAACGGTATCTCTACCTGCCGCTGGCCGGTGTTGCGTTGGCCTTGGCCTTCCTGCCGATTCCCTGGCCGCGGTTTCCCGGTTTGCGTGAGGAACGGGCCGCCAAGCACTGGCCGCGGGCGATGATTGCCGCGATCTTCACCATTTTTACTCTGCTTACATTGTGGCAAGCTCGGGCATGGCGCGATGATTTGGCTCTGTATGGTTCTATCACTAGGACATCACCGGCCAATCCGCGGGGGCAAATGAACATGGGCAACGCGCTGCGCGATGCGAAACGCGATGAAGAGTCGCTCGCCTATTACCGCCGCGCTGTTGAGTTGATGCCGACTTATTATAAGGCGAGATTCAATCTGGCCTCCGCCCTGTTCGATCTCCATCATCTCGACGAAGCGGCGGAGCAGATCGGCGCGCTGTTGGGCGACCGCCCTGATTATCCTGATGCGGCGCCGCTGGCGATAAGGATTGCTGCTGCCCGAGGAGACCGGGCGACGGCGTTATCGGCGTTAAATTTGTGGCTGGCCAACGCGCCACGTAGCCGCGGGTATTATCAGGAGATCATTAAAGGATTGTACAGGTTGGAGTTGTTCGAGCTTGGCCTGACTGCCATCGGTGCTTTTTCGCAAGCGTTTGCCGATGACCCAATGGCGGTGTTCTACCGCGGTGAATTCCAACTCCGGCTGGGACTGACTGACGACGCGCGGGTTAATCTGGAACGTTTTCTGAACGTTTACACCGAGAATGACATGTATCGCAGGCAGGCCCAGGAGAGTCTCAACGCGCTGCGCCGCGGACACGAGCCGGGCAAGCAGCGGACAGCGCCGCTGTCGGAACCCCGCTGACCAGCGGGCGGTGGGCGGGGAGGCATCATGAAGCGAAGTCGGATGAATGGGCGGTGGATTGGCTGGGCGATTTGTGTGGCAGCCACCGCGTTGGGATTGGTGTTACGGTTGTGGGACCTCGATCGGTTTTCGCCGTGGTTCGATGAGATGCTGTGCATTTTCCAATCCGAGCGGCTTGGTCCGTTAGTCGATGGAAGCGCCCTCAGCAACAATCCACCGCTATTCTACATTTTGCTGCATTTTTGGGGATTGGCTAGCCGTTCGGCTTGGTTTTTACGTCTGCTGCCCGCGCTAGCCGGCGCTGCTGCCGTGCCGCTGCTGTTTGTGTTAGGCCGCCGCCTGGCCGGCAACTGGGCCGGCGGGGCCGCGGCAGCGTTATTAGCCGTGTCTCCGCTGCACATCTATTACTCGCAAGAGATTAAAATGTATTCGCTGGCCGGAACCCTTTATGTGCTGGGGTTGATCATCACCCACCGCTTGCTCACCAAACCTGGACTTGGATTTGCCGCCGCTCTTGGCGGAGTATGGGCCGTCATGCTCTACACTCACTATTATCTGTTCATGGCTGTATTCATTATGAACGCTGCCGTGCTGGCGGGACTCGGGCGACGCGCGTTCCGTTGGCTCATCATGGCCGATCTGACCGCGCTCGTTCTGTTCGCGCCGTGGCTTCATGTCTATTTCGGACGGCATTTGGATTTAACTATCGGCTATGTTTCAGCATGGATTCCCCGTCCGGAAGTGCAGCACATCTTCTACACGTTCAAAAACTTCCTCATCGGATTCCATGCCGACAACGGCGTGTACTGGTCAGCCGTCATGATAGGCGCGCCGCTGCTCGTTGCCGGCGTTGTCGGCGCCTTGCATCTGCCGCGGAAAGACGCCGCTGTTTTACTCGTTGGAGCGTTCACGGCTCAGCCCGCCATCTTCCTCATCTCCCAAGTTCGTCCGCTCTATCTCGACCGTTATTTTCTGTTCACCTTGCCCCTATTTTTACTCGTCATCGCTACCGGGCTCCGGGAACTGCCGCGCATGGGCCGCTGGGCGTGTCTCGCCGGACTGATGTTGCTTGCGCTGATAACGTTACCCGCAGTTTATTCGAGCAAGATACCGTACCCGCGCCACATTCCCGGTGAGCCAGAGCGGCTGCAGATCCGTGAGGCTGTGGACTTCCTGCGCCAAACAATGGCGACCGATGACCTGTTGTTCCATATCTCCCGCCGAACGAATCTTTCTTTCGAGTTCGAGTGGCCAGAGCGGGGTGAGCAGCACCTTTGGGCGCCGTGGGTGTACGCCAAGTTTCCTCGTCCCGAACAATGGTTCCATTCGGAATTGATCCCGGAACTGATCCAGGACCATGTGAACGAAGGGGACCGGGCGTGGGTTGTCTTGGTCAATTGGCCGGATGACCCCAATGATCCGTTGATCATCGCCGTGAGGAAATGGTTAGAGGAACGGGCGATTTTGTTGCGCAGGGAGTCGCGGTTTACCCCGATGCTGTTGGAATACTATCAGTTTGGTCCGATGACGGAGCAGGGACGGGCTGATTAGGAGGCAACGTGCCAGATCACATGATCGAAGTGGCCGAGGATCTGCGTGAGTTCGATATCGAGCAATGCGCCCCAGAACGCAATGCCACTCAACGCGCCGACGCCGGCTGGCCAGGTAAACTCGGGAATAATCTCAAACTCCGTTTCGCCTGGCTGTAAATTGACCGGTTGAGCATCGATGGCGGGAAAGGCACGCCATGACGGCCAGAACCAATAGCTGCCGACCACATCGAGCACAACGGCGAGCTGTCCCGGTGATGAATTTGGCGCTGGTTGATAAACGGTGGCGTGGAGATAGAACAGGTCGCCAGGCCGGAAGATGAACTGCGGAAGCGTCAACTCCACTTTGGGCTCGCTGGGGTCCCACGTGGCGGTCGGCGATGGCGTCCGCGCCGAAGCGGGCGTTGGCGTGGGCGTTGTTGTTGGCGTGGGCGAACCCGACTGCGTCGGGGTGTTGGTCGGCGTCGGCGTAGCGCCGCCGGAGATATAAAACGTCGCAGCGCCTTCTGCGGCGAAGGTGACGACTCCTCCAGAGTCCGCCTCTGCTGCGCCCACGGACGCGCCGTTGCGGGCGATGTCGTACCTCCGGCCTGGCGTCAGGCCAGTGACCAGATGGACGAACAACCCTCCGCCGGGCACCTGATAGCTCGCCTGGTTAACATCCGTTATCTCATGGGCAAACATCACCACTTGGCGATCAACCTGAGCGCCAACTACTCGCTGTCCATCGATTCGCATGACGGCGGCTGGCGGCGCTGTTCCCAACACAGGCTGAAGAATGACCAAGAACTCATCTGCCGTCCGCGGCGCCCCGGGTTCGATCTCTAACCGGTAAGCGCCATAATCGGTCTCATAATCGCTTGGCTCGGCTGGAAAATTGCTGCCAAAACTCCAGTAATCCTTCCCCGCCGAATATTGAACGCCCGCGGCCACTCCGGTCAAATCGCCGTCCACAGTCAACTCTGTGGCGCTGTTAGCCACGATCCGCGAGTGGTTCTCCGAGTATTGCCACGAGGTGAATCCCAGCGAATTACCGGCTAACGCGTTGACTGCCCAGTTCATGTCGGTATCGGTTAGGCTGTTGGCGCTCACTGATTCGGCGATGCCCTTGATCTGGCCACCGATGCGCCGGATCCGGGCATCGGCGGGTAACAGTGCGGCGATGTAGAGCCGGCTGTTACCTGCCGTGACGGTTGCCGTCGAACCGGCGAACAACGTTTCGCCCCAACTGATAGGTGTTGGTGGACCATCGACAGACGGTTCGGCCAGCGTGTGGAGCAGCCATTTCTTCTCGTAATCAGGGGAAAATACATCGACGCGGTCGAACACGATTAGCGTCTCCGTCAGACCTGGCGCCGGGCGGATGTAGCACAATTCACGGTTAAACCGGCGCAATTTGGGCGGGCAGTCGGGCACGCAATACTGTTCGCTATTGTATGCCCCGGTGACGTCCGATCTAATGTAAACGTATTGCCCCTGATCGCAAAAACGCCAAATCTCGCCAGTTTCGTAATATTCGTGGTGCTGTAGCCATTCATCCAACGACGGATGATTTCCGCCCGGGCGCCATGTCCGCTGTCCGCCATCATTGGGCACGGTGTTGCCCGAGCGGTAGCCGCGGAAAACTTCGTCTGGGTTGTAGATGAGCACAGTGTTGTGGGCGACAGCCCGCGAGCAGTATCCCTGGAGGTGGCTATAAGCCGTTGTGTTTCCGTATCCTTCGTATACTCCGCTATCAATTGCCAGATCCGCCCCCTTCCATAGGGTGAACGCGCCTTGGTCTTGATGTTGATGGTAGGTAAACCGGTCTCCACATTGATAGGTAAGATGAGTCGCCGCATCGCCTTCGCCCCAACTCGACCGCAACAGCACGGTGCCTGTGCCGGCGCACCAGTGGCTGAGCAGACTCGGCGGAGTGCCAGGATCGTCCGGATCAAGCCACAAAAAATCCGCCCAATAACGGAAGGGGAGGGAACGGTCCGCCGGTGGAGTGAGAAGGAACGCCTGCAATTGAGCTGCGATGGGGTCGCCGCGGTAGCGGTCGGCCAAAATCATCGCTGTGTGCCGTTCATATGAGGTCATTGTGCCGCGGCCACGTTCTGCGTCGCCAAGGCTGGGATATGGATGAAAGGCTCTGGTTGTGCCGCCGTCGGTGTGCGGATACCCGATCAGTAACGCATAGCTCATGCGACCGTAAAACCAGGGCGAGTCAGAGAATAAATCTTCGCCAGTTGCAGAATAGACGGCGGCGGCATATTCTGCGAGGATCTCGCTTACAATAAATCCGTACACAGTTCCCTCAGGCCAGCCGCCACCATCTCCCATTGCCTGTAGGCCGCCGCCTACGGCCCGAGTCCAGCGTTCATCACGGGCGTGGTTCATCCACGTCAACGCGTCGGGATGTTCGTCGAACGCTGCGAGACCAGCCAAGCCGATGCCATAGAGGAAGCGGACGCCATGGTTTCCCCAAGTATCTGGGAAATAGGCGCTTTTTTGTGCTTCATAACCGCGGTTCATCCAGGACAGCGCTTGATTCCGTTCATCCGGTGTCAATTGGTCCCACAACCAATCATATCCGATTGCCACATCGGCCAGCACTCGGCCATTGGAGTATTCTGTGCTCCGGAGCACAGCCCGGAACGCGGACAACGCTTGCGTCCGATGTCCATTTTTCTGGCCCGCTTGCCAAGCTAATGCTGATGGGATCACCTCGGCGTAAGTTGAGGCGTATTCTGCCAGCCTGTCCCATTGCGGGGTGTCCGCTTGGGCCCGTGCCCGGAGGGTGGCTAACCGGTTTGGGGTGAGCCAGATACGCGGATGCCCTGTAGAGATGGACAGAACCTTGACCCGGAGTTCGTCGGAGTTGCTGTAGTCCGCAGCGTTGGTGACGGTTAACCTGAGCGTGAACGCGCCAGCGGTATCGGGCAGAAAGGCTGTCTCGACCGCGCCGGATGTTCCGTTTGGGGAGAACGAGTGCGATCCGGCAGCCGACCCAGGAGGTCCAGAGATGACGCTCCAATCAAAACGGAGGACGCCTGAACCGCCGGGAGCATCGGCGCTAGCCGAGCCATCCAGAAGGATAGGAGTTTGCCGCGTCCAATGGTAATCGGTGACGTCGTTTCCCGCGCGGGCGATAGGCGAATCGGGATTATAGGTTAGCAGTAGGTATGGATGTGTATCGGCGGCCGGCGCTTCGCGTGAATCGAACATCCGCGTGTCGGGATTGCCTTCAGCGTAACCGGTCAAGTCCCGTAACCGCAGTCCGTAATTGGCGACGCCGAGATTCACCCAGGCTTTGACAGGCGTGGACACGTCCCATTGATACCAACCAATTCCGCCAACTCCGGCCTCGCTGAGAACCGCCGGGACGTAGTCAGAGTCCGGCGCCATTCCCCGCTTGCCCCAAGGCACATCTGTCCCCTCTCCAGGATAATATTGAACGGCAAAGTCCCCGGTCGCGCCGTGTTCGCCAGGTTGGTCGATACTGCCGCCGGTTTCGGTTCCTTCATCCCACGGCGCAAGAACGAACTGCACACCGGCGCGGCGGACCGCCTGCGTCTCCGTCCGGCAGTGGAGGAACAAAGAGGCCTGTTGGATTTGACTGTTTGCGGGAACAGCGGAGAGATCGAATGCGAGCAGAAGCGTGCCGCGGTCGTCGCGTTCGAGACGGAGAGTGGCGGACCGGCCATAGTTGCGCGTGTATAATGGAGGATTTTCCCAGCCAGCATTGGAGATAGCCGTGTCCCGCGGTTCGATCCGCACTGTTACCGGTCCGTTTGCATGAACCGTGGCGGTCAACGTGCAGATCGCCACAGCGAGAAGCAGCGCCGTCTGTGGCAGGACAAGTAAATTGTGCCGAGTAACATGTCGGATAAATTGTTGATAGCCGCTCAACAGCGGTGAAAGATCACGGGGAAGCGCCATGTTCACCTCTCAGGGCCAACATAACTGTAGCCATGAATTCAGGCAAACCAATCGGACTGCGCAAGGGAGAGTTGACAGTGGTGCTGGCGAAACGAAATGTAGCTCATGAGGACTTGACAGCAGGAGAAAGTTTTGTCCTAGTAGCGTGTTGGCCTGGCAATCACCGCGCATTGCCTCTCTTGTTACCCTCTCCCGGTCAAGGAAGATTTCGATGTGGCAGATTATTGGCGGCTTATTTCTTGGTTGGAACCTTGGTGCGAATGATTCAGCCAATGTGTTCGGCCCAGCAGTGGCAGCCCGCGTCATCAGATACTCTTATGCTGTAATCTTGATCGCCATTTTTGCCCTGATCGGTTCCGTGATCGAGGGACCAAAGTGCATGATGCTGATGAAGGATGTGTCGAGCGAAAACGCGGTGCCGTTAATGGCGTTCATTACAACTCTCTGCGCCGGCTTGACGATGCTCATCCTCACGCTCATCTCCGTGCCCGCGTCAACATCGCAGGCGATCATGGGCGGGATCATCGGGTCCCGTCTCGCTACTGATGGAACCCTTCCCGAAATGAGTGTGCTGCTCAAAATCGTCATTTGCTGGACCGTCACGCCCGTTGGCGCTGCGCTGGTCGCCTATTTGCTTTACATGTTCGCCGAATGGATACAGGGACGGTTGTTCCGCAAGGGGACGGTGTTTCAACGCGTCATCATGATTGGCGCAGTGGTCTCAGGAATTTATGGCTCGTATTGTCTGGGAGCGAACAATGTGGCCAACACGACGGGCGTCTATTTTGCCTCGGGGCAGCTTAGCGCATTCTGGGCATCGGTCATTGGCGGAGTAGCGATAGCAGTCGGCGCGTTGACATTTAGCAGAGGCGTGATGCAAACCGTCGGCGAACGGATTACTCGACTTGGACCGCTCGCCGCGTTCATCTCGATTCTGGCCCAAGCGCTCACAGTGCACATTTACACGCAAATCCGCGTGCCAGTCTCCACGTCGCAGGCGGTCGTCGGCGCTGTTGTCGGCATTGGACTTCGCCGCGGCATCCGCGCTGTCAGCAGGGCGATGCTGATTACAATCGTCATCGGCTGGTTCGCCACTCCCGTCTGCGCCGGCATCTTCTCCTACATCCTGACCAAATTGTTAGGTTAGTTGCCGTCCGACATCTGTTCGCCGCGCTCGCTTTCCACTCGCCAGCTTGATAATAGAGACCACAGGAGGTCAGCGTCATGCGCAGTATTTCGCTCCGCTGGTTAGCATTCCAAGTCGTAATTAGTCTCTTTCTGCTTTTACCCGGACGAGCTGGCTGTTGGGATTGCCCCGAGCCGCCGCCAGAAGGTTATTACGACAACGCGGCGGGATTATTGGGAGAAGAATTGCGGCAGGCGCTGCGCGACATCATTTCGGGGCATACCGCCATCCCCTACGGAGATAATTGGGAGTTGTTATATGGGCTAATTGATTGCCAAGATGGCGATTTGCGTTGTCCCTATACCGGGCGCTGGACGACTGGCGGAAACAACTGTAGCACCGCCCAGGCGTGGGGCAATGGTTTCAACTGCGAACACACGTGGCCGCAAGGATTTTTTAGCCAAAACGAGCCGATGCGCGGCGATTTTCATCACCTGTTCGCTGTCGATGGCAATGCGAACAACCGGCGCGGCAATTACCCGTTCGGCAGTGTCACCGGCCCGCCAACGTGGCAAGTCGGCGGAAGCAAACTCGGTTCAGATGGACAGCGGACCGTGTTTGAACCGCGCGATGACGATAAGGGCGATGTCGCCCGCGCCATCTTCTACATGATGACCCGCTACCGCGACGACCAACTGAGCACCGGCGGCATTTACATGGATGAACGGCAGATGGATGTCTTGTTGACCTGGAACGTTCAGGATCCCGTGAGCAGCCGGGAGTGCGACCGGTTAACGGCCATCTTCGGCATTCAACACAACCGGAATCCCTATCTGGACAACGCTGATTTCGCCCGGCTCGTCTGGTTGCCCGATGCTACGCTGACCCCCACGCCGCCGTTCGCGACGCCGACGCCAACGCCTGCTGAGCC
>Ga0116143_10006264_pt1 | contig 10418 bp, 8 predicted proteins | sample AD_UKC034_MetaG_FD_89745 | JGI IMG/M metagenome (GOLD analysis project Ga0116143, IMG submission 89745) | Active sludge microbial communities of municipal wastewater-treating anaerobic digesters from USA - AD_UKC034_MetaG | ecosystem: Engineered > Bioreactor > Anaerobic > Digestate | place: USA...
GATTTAACCGTACACCCCTCGCTTTTCTTGGCAGTACTCTTGAAAAAGGTTGATTTGCCGGGTCAGTTATCGTTATTATAATAGTTTCTGAAACATTTGCGCCGGACACATAATTCAAGTCACAATCACTATCAGGCAGGAGGATGTAAATGAGCAACGACGTCGGCCCAACCCCGCTGGGCAAGTTCGTGATGTTTCTGTTCGTAATCGGCTGCATTTTTGCGGCAGCCGTATCATTTTCACCAGAGCTCAAGAACAGAATATTCGGCGGTTCTTCAGTGACTCCGACAGGCGATCAGGATTCGGTTTCCAAATCCGGAAACACTCAGCAGCCAACCACCGGAGGTGGCAAAGTATCGGTCGAAGCGCCTGATGCTGCCGGAGTTACCACAGTTCAGGAATACAACTACGTGCCGCGTGAAGCACTGCCCCCAGTCAGCGGCGTTTCCGCATACAAGTGGGATGAAAACGAAAAGATCGTCGTTTTTCCGATTAACGTCTGGTTCGGCTGGTTACCGATCATCGCCGCCAACAACGGTTTTGCCCCGAGTGAAGACAGCGTCTTCTTCAAGAAATATGGCTTCAAGGTCAATCTCAAGCTGATCGACGACCCGATAATGGCCAGAGACGCTTTTGCAGCAGGAGAATCGCACATTCTCTGGGGCACTCTCGACATGATAGCGTTGTTTTCGCCCTCGTTGATGAAAGACAGCCGCACAGCGCCGCGCATTTTTCAGCAGGTCGACTGGTCAAGCGGTGGCGACGGCATCGTCGTGCGCGGCAACATCAGATCAGTCAAGGATCTTGCCGGCAAAACCATTGTTTATGCGCAGAACAGTCCGTCGCAGTATTTTATTACCAACCTGTTGATCAATGCCGGCATTCCGCTCAACAAAGTCGAACATCGCTATACTGCGACCGCTTTTGAGGCGGCGGCAGCTTTCGTCGCCGACAAAAGTATACATGCCTGTGTCAGCTGGGCGCCCGACATCTATACGATACCCGAAAAGATTGCCGGAACGCAGATACTGACAACCACAGCCGAAGCCAACCGCCTGATCACCGACGTCTGGGCGGCCCGTGCCGACTTTGCCAAGGATCACCCCGAGATCATCGAGGGTCTGGTAGCCGGCATTTTCGAAGGCATGAGCATGCTCAAAAACCAGACCACCAAAACTAAAGCCTTTCAGCACATGGCCGAAGGCTATGGCATGAAAATCGACGATATCATGTCGATGGAGCAGGATGCTTACATCACCAACTTCGCCGAAAACCAGAACTTCTTTCTCAACCGCAACAGCCCGACCAACTTCGAGCGCACCTGGAAGAACATCATTCACGTTTATCGTGAACTTGGCCTGATCGGCACTCCCGTCAGATTCGACGAAGTCGTCGACTTTTCCGTCGTCAAGAAGTTTGCCGACAAAAACATGTTTCCTGACCAGAAAGAAATTCAGGTTGCCCGTTTCGTCTCGACCAGCTACAAAAAGGTTTCAGCCGAAGCACCGGTGCTGACTCAAACGGTCAGAATCAATTTCTATCCCAATTCCGACAACATCTACGAACCAGAGCATAATGAATTCGGCCAGCCGATCGCCAATACACTCTATGACCCGAGCGTAGATGCGACGCTCGAAAAAATCGCGCGCATGGTCGGTCAGTATGATCGCGCTCAGGTTGCGATAGTCGGGCACACCGACAGTTCGATGAAGGGCAAGGTTCCGGAAAAGGCAGTAAAAGACCTCTCGAATGACCGCGCCCGCTCAGTTCGTGACGCACTGGTGCGCAAGTACAAGTTCGCGTCGAATAAATTCGTCGTCGAGGGTAAAGGTTGGGATGAGCCTGCTGACACCTCTGACCCACTCAACCAGGCACTCAATCGGAGAGTAGAAATTCAGGTTTTCACACCGGAAAAATAAGACGCATAAGGAGTCTGTTCATGTTCAAAAGGTTAATGAATCTCATTCGCGGTTTTTTCAGTCTATTCATCAGCGGCCTTGAATCAAGCAACCCGGAAGCGCTTATCGAGGCCGAAAAAGAAAACCTGAGAACCCAGATCGCCCGTTTCAACGAGAATCTGGCCAATCATGCGGCGTTTACCGAGAGATTGATGCGCCAGATCAAAACTCTTTCGGCCAAAGACCGTGAGCTGACCGCCAAGATCACTGCCAATCTCAAGGCCGGCAACAAAAAAGTGGCCGGACAACTCGCTCTGCAGCTTCAGACTGTTAAGCAGCAACTCGAAGAAAACCAGCAGCAGCTTGAGATTGCCGACAAGACCTTCAAGGATCTCGAAAAGTCACGCGATGTATCGGTAAGAGAAGCTCAGCATCGCATTGAAAAGCTGCAGGCAATGGTCAGCGAAACCCAGATGCTCGAAGCTCAGGCCGAACTTCAGGAAATGGCGAAAGGCATGATCTCAGGTATCGGCAACAGTGGCGATACGATCAACCGCGTCACTCAACTGCTTGAAGAACGTCGTGATAAGGCTGCCGGCAAGGCACGTGTCGCCAGCGGCTATGACCGCAGCAGCATTGAAATGAAGGAAGGCGAAATGGAAGCTCTCGGTGACGCTGCTCTGGCCGAATTTGCTGCGATGAACGGTCTCGACATGGGCGTCAGCGAAGCCGAAATTACCGAAACGGAAAATGTTCCACAGCGTGGCCTTGGCCCAATGGAAAAGAACTGAAAGCAATAAGGAGATAAGTATGAAAAGGATCATTTTTGCTCTATTCGCTCTGTTGATGATAACGAGCTTTGCCGTTGCCCAGGAAGCATCGGTTGTCGAAGCCCCCGATACCAACTCAGTGACTACGGTTACCGAATACCAGTTCGTGCCGCGCGAAACACTGCCGCCGGTGCAGGGCACTTCAGCCTATAAATGGGATGACAAAGAGAAGATCGTGGTTTTCCCGATCAACGTCTGGGCCGGCTGGCTGCCGATTATCGCTGCCAACCACGGTTTCGCCCCCAACGAAGACAGCGTATTCTTCAAAAAATACGGTTTCAAGGTCGACCTTAAACTCATCGACGACCCGGTGGCCGCCCGTGACGCCTATGCCTCTGGCAACAGCCATGTTCTCTGGGGCACCCTTGACATGATGGTGCTGTTCGCCCCCGAACTCGCCAAAGACAGCCGCACCGCCCTGCGCATTTTCCAGCAGGTCGACTGGTCGAATGGTGGCGACGGTATCGTTGCCCGCACCAGAATCAGAAACGTCGGCGATCTCAAAGGCAAAACCATTGTTTATGCCCAGAACAGCCCTTCACAGTATTTTGTCAGCAACCTGCTGATCAATGCCGGCATCGGCCTCAATGAAGTTACCCACAAGTATACTTCGACCGCATTCGAAGCCGCTGCCGCTTTTGTAGCCGATCCCGCTATCGACGCCTGCGTCAGTTGGGCTCCTGATATCTACAATATTCCAGAAAAGGTTGCCGGCACCAAAATTCTGACAACTACTGCAGATGCCAACAAACTTATCGCTGACGTCTGGGCCGTTCGCGCCGACTTCGCCCGCGACAAACCCGAAATAGTCAAAGGCCTCGTCGCCGGTATTTTCGAAGGCATGGATCTGCTCAACGACGCCACCTTCAAGGCAAAAGCCTTTCAGTGGATGGCTGACGGCTATGGTATGAAGGTCGAAGACGTCAAGGGTATGGAAGCAGACGCCCATTCCACCAACTTTGCCGAAAACCGCTCGTTCTTCATGAACGCCAATAACCCGACCAACTTCGAACGCACCTGGAAAAACATCACCTATGTTTACCAGCAGGCTGGCCTGGTCAAAGAAGAACTGCCTTTCAGCCAGATCATGGACTTTTCGATACTTCAGGAACTCGACAAGAGTGGTCAGTTTAAACACCACCAGGATGCTTACGTCAGCAAGTTCGTGCCGACAACCTACCAGAAGGTCAACGCTGAAGCACCGATCATCACCCAGACTGTCCGCATCAACTTCTACCCGAATTCAGCCAACATCTACGAACCCGCACACGATCTCAGTGGCGTGCCAATGCCCAACACTCTTTATGATCCCAATATCGAAGCCACGCTCGAACGTGTTGCCCGTCTCTCGGGCGCTTATGATCGTGCCGTAGTCGCTATCGTCGGGCACACCGACAGCTCGATGAAAGGCAAAATTCCCGAAAAGATCGTCAAAGACCTCAGCACTGCGCGCGCCGAAGCAGTTAAACGTGCGCTGGTCGACAAATACAAATTCGACCCCTCCAAATTCGTGGTCGAAGGCGCCGGCTGGGACAAACCCGCCGATTCGAGCAATCCGCTCAACCAGGCTCTGAACCGCCGCGTTGAAGTATCGGTATTCCCACCCGAAAGCAACTGACCTCGTCAAAGTCGTAGCATTGGCCGGCAGACGAAAGTCTGCCGGCCCCAATTCAGGAAAGAATAATGAAACTCAGAATCCACGAGAACTTTTTCGGTATCAGAACCCCGGTACAGCTGGCTGACCAGATCATCCTGGGTGTCATTCCAATACTCGCAATATTTTTTCTCTGGATCTACACAACGACCGGCGACAATCTCGACATAGTGCTGCCAGACGGCGTCTTCGAAAACTGGGAGCAGGTGGCTCCACCCGAAGGCACAATATTCAGAGATCGGGTTCGCCTGACCATACCCGACAGCACTCTCACCTACGGTGAAGACGAGATAGGCCGTCAAATTACCTGGCTCGAAAAAGATGGTGAGCGTTTTCCCCTGACCAATCTCCCCGCCAGAACTTTTCAGAAATCAGTGCGCATAACCCTGCCACCTGGCAGGCTGATAAAACGCGACACCCTCAAGCCCGACATGGTAGACCTGAAACCGGCAGGCACAGCAACACCAGAAGCTCAGCTGCCCGCACAGGAACCAGTAAAAGACACGACTGCGGGTGGCGATTCAGTCAAAGAAGACACCAGGCAACTGCCAGCCCCGAACGACGCGTCAGACGCCCCGGCAAAGCCCGAAACAGCTAACCCGGCGCCGGTTGATTCTTCGTTGCCAATGCCAGCCAGCAGCCAACCAGAAAAGTTGCTCAAGATCACGTATCGCTACGAAGTCGTCGAAACCCGCAAATTTCCGCCGGTCATTATTCCAAGTCCCGGTGAAGTATCACGATCACTCCCTTCTCTGTGGTCAGAACGCAATCTGCCGTTGAATATGCTTTACAGCTTCATGCGCGTAAGCGCCGGCTTTCTGGTCGCTTTCCTCGTTGCATTTCCCATGGCTCTGCTGATGGGCACGTTCAGCAAGCTCAAATCGCTGTTTTCACCACTCATGCTGTTTGGTGGCTACCTGCCGATTCCAGCGCTGGTGCCCCTTACCATGATATTGTTCGGCACCACCGAAAAGCAGAAAATCATGTTTCTTGCGCTTGGCTTCACGATTTATCTGCTACCACTGTTCGTAAAAGCTCTTGAAGAGGTCGATAACGTTTACCTGCAGACCGGATACACTCTGGGAGCGAGCAAATATGACGTTTTAAACCGCATTCTTCTGCCAATAGCACTGCCCAACATGTTCGACGCCATGCGCATCGGCTTCGGTGTTGGCTGGGGCTACATCATCCTTGCAGAAATGGTAGACATGGGCAGCTATGGCGTCGGCACACTAATTCTTACCAGCCAACGCCGGGGCCCACGCGAAGACATCTATCTCGTTCTCATCGCTATCGTTGTTCTTGCCTTCATTACCGATAAAATCTGGGATAAAGTCGACCGTGAGCTCTTCCCATACCGGAGGCAGGAACGATGAGTCAGCCGTCAAAACTGCAACAGATCTTTCGCAAAGTTGCCGGGTATTTCTATAAGTTCGACCCGGCCGACCAGCCGCCGCAGCTTACCAGAACCCCGGTCAGCAAGACCCTGCCGGCAACCGTTGCCGACCAGCATCAAGACCGAACCGAAGAAGAGACCAACATAGAAAAAGCTCCAGCGACTCAGCAAAAAGCCGCAAAAACTGCCGTTGCCAGCGAGAATAAAGACCAGTTCCCGTTCCCTGACGAGCGGCCCGCCACCACGACACAGAAACATGCAGACCCCAGACCTGCACCCGCCCCAAAAGCGGCAAAGACGGTCAGCGAAGCAGACACCCCCAAGCCTGCAAAGGTCGAAGATGCAACTCCCAAAAATGTTCCGGTCGATTCATCATCTGACATCGACAGGGAATGCGCCATCTCAGCCGGTGCCAATGCCGCACAGCAGGCCAACGAGGCCGCGCTAAAAGGCGTCAAGAACAAGTACCCGCCGATCGTCAGCTTCCGCAACGTTCACAAGGTGTTCAATCCGGGCACGCCAAATGAGTTCGTCGCCCTGCAGAACATCAACTTCGAAATCGAAGACCTGCCCGACATCGGAGAATTTATCGCACTGGTCGGCCCTTCCGGCTGCGGCAAATCGACGGTGCTCAACCTGATTCAGGGTTTTCAGGAAGTCGGCGGCCCGACCGCCGGCGAAGTTCTCGTTCGCAGTAAACCGGTTACCGGGCCCGGGCGCGACCGCGGCATGATTTTTCAGAAATACAGCTCGTTTCCGCACCTTACCGTGTTGCAAAACGTCATGTTCGGCCTCGAACTCAATCGCGAAAGCCTCGGCTACTCAGCCACCGTAATGGAAAAACTCGCGCGCGAAATGCTCGACAAAGTTGGCATGAAAGGGCACGAAGATAAATTCCCCTACCAGCTTTCCGGCGGTCAGCAACAACGCGTAGCCATCGCCCGCACCCTGGTTCTGAAACCCAGAATCATTCTCATGGATGAACCATTTTCGGCACTCGACGAACCAACGCGCATCGAAATGCAGCAACTGATAACCAATCTCTGGCACGAAGTAGAAGCAACGGTTTTTATCGTCACCCACTCGCTGGCCGAGGCGGTCTATTTGAGCGACCGCATTTTCATGTTCAAGGCCAACCCCGGGCGGCTTGTCAGCCAGATACCTGTATATGCCGACGATATCGGCAAGTATGCAGGCATGTCACCCCTGGAAGTGCAGGAAAGCAAAAAGTTCAACGACTTTTTGAAGCAGATTACCGACGAATTTATAAGAATTGGTGGAACCGCCTGATATGAATCCCAGACGCAAACCCGGATTTTCAGATTATCTCGCCGAAGCATTCAACGCTGGTCTGAACATCAAAGGCATGGGAGAAATTCCGGTAAACAAAATGTTCATCCTCGGGGTGTTCATTCTTGGCTTCAGCAACCCCGGCTTCTGGTTTCTCGGCATAGCACTCGAATTCATCTATCTCTGGTTTCTCTCGACCAATCCACGGTTTCAAAATTACGTATATGCCAAGCAGCTCGACGAAGTAAAAGAGACACGTTCACAGAAAATGAACGAGCTCATTGCCAGCCTGACGCCTGAAAACCATTCACGTCTCAAGCGCCTCAACCTGAGCATTTCAGAGATCAACAAGCTCATGCGCTGGAATCTCGACGAAAGCGCCGGCTTTATGCATCAGAGCCGCCAGCAGACCCTCAATCAACTGCCCTCGATCTTTCTGAAGCTGCTCAAAACCAAGCAACTCATCGAAGAAAGTCTGCAACGCACCAGATCCGGCGATATCAGTGCCGAAATCAAGAAGCTCGAAAAGCAGCTGCAGGCGCCAAATGTCAGCCCGGCGATCGAAAAATCGCTAAAGGGAAACATCGAAATACACCGCAAGCGCCTCGACAATCTCAGCGTCGCCAACGAGAACCAGACACTTGTCGAACTCGAACTGCAGCGTATCGAAAACCAGCTGCATCAGGTACGTGAAGAAATAGCCCTCGACGGCAGCCCGGAAGGACTCAGTTCGAGCATTGACCGCGTCAACAATGCCCTCGGCGAAACCCAGGACTGGATCAACAACCACTCCGACTTTTTGCGTAAGCTGAGTGGTCCACCGATTGGCAGCGAAGATTTTGAAATCGACAGCGAAACCGTTCTCCCGCCACCTTCAAATCAGGAATTGGAATAAAGGAATAAATCGCCATGGCAAATTATCCGAGATGGGCCAGCGAAATGGCCGAAATCTTCAAAAGCGGCTCTATCAGTCAGTTTGTCCTTTACGGTAATATCGACGACTGGGTTTCGTTCAGAGCCGAGACTGACAACAAGCTGCACAGCCTGTCGTTGCGGGATTTTTTGACCAGCGTGATGTTCGCCCCGTTCGAAGTGGTCATCTGCTATGACCGCGGCCATGGTATCAGAACGACCAAAGGTGGCGAACTGTTTTTCAATTTTCTGCGGGCTTTCGACAGCTTTCATCGCACCAGCTATACCGGCACCAACTCCGGCGGCGAAGCTTCTCTCGAAGCCGGCAACGCTCTTCCCAAAGACCCCAAAAAGGCGCTGGCGCTTATCGACCGCTTCATCAGACATGGCCTGACCAGAACTACTGTCGATAAAGAAGGCAAGCCCAAAGCCAATCCGATGCGGGTCGCTGTGATAATTGAATATGCGCAGTATCTGCTGCCACGCGCCGAAATCGCCTATACCAGCGCTGAGTCGGTCGAAACCCTGATTCGAGTTTTCGACTGGGCTTCAGATCCGAATATCAACAACGCCTATGTGGCCACCTGTCTGGTTGCCGAAAACCTCAACGATCTCAACCGACAGCTAGTCGAAAACCCGCGTTCAGCCAAGGTTCAGATCGACCTGCCAGATGCTGAACAGGTGCTCAATTTCGTGCAGTCGATTACCGCAACGATCGGAGATTTTTCGAGCATCTGCGATGTCAGCCGCGAATCACTGGCCCAGAAACTCGAAGGTCTGTCATGCATCGACGTACAGAACCTCATCGAACGCGCGATCAAAAACCAGCGCCGCATAACCATGGAATACCTGCGCGAAGTCAAAAAGGAAATGATCGAAAAATCGGCAAGTGGCCGCATTACCTTTGTTGAATCAACGCGCAACCTCGATGACGTGGCCGGGCACAGCGAAGCAAAAGCATGGTTGCGCCAGGATGCCGACCTGATGAAGCGCGGCAAAATCAAGGCTCTGCCAATGGGTTATCTGATCAACGGGCGCATTGGCACCGGCAAAACCTATCTGGTCGAGTGTTTCTCAGGTGAAGCCGGGGTTCCCTGTGTTGAAATCAAGAATTTCAGAGACAAGTGGGTTGGTGCGACAGAAGGTAATCTTGAAGCTATCTTCAAGATTCTGCATGCGATGGGTCAGGTTATCGTGTTTATCGATGAGGCCGACCAGGTAGCAGGCAAGCGCGATGGCGGTTCTGGTGATTCTGGTGTTTCAGGGCGTATTTATGCGATGCTGGCACGCGAAATGGCCGATACCCGCAATCGTGGGCGTATATTCTGGATATTTGCGACGTCGCGACCAGATCTGCTCGAAGTAGATCTCAAGCGCGTCGGCCGTCTCGATGTGCATATTCCGCTGTTCGCACCTCAGACAAAAGAAGACAAGCAGGCACTCTTCAAAGCGCTCGCCCGCAAAAACAAGGTTCAGCTGACAGACGAAGACCTGCCAGACTTCCCTGATACGCTTGATATTGGCGGCAACGAAATGGAAGGGATTCTGATCATGGCTTCGCGCATGTTTGAACTGCAGCCTGACGACGTGCCCGACCGCAAACCAGTCGGACATTTCATCAGAGAAGCAATGGCAGCATACCGACCAATGGCACATTCTGCCAGACTTGAATACATGGATCTGGCAGCAGTGGTCGAATGCACCGACCAGAGGTTCTTACCCGAAAAATTCGCCGCACTCGATATCGACGAAGTGAAGAAGCGCATGGACGAACTCAAGCTGCAGATAAGCGAATAGTCGGCTCAACCCAGTGCCATCAAGGCTTTTTGACGGGACTGCAGATACTTGATAATCTTTATCATGGTGCCGACACCAGGCGTCGATCTGAGTTCGAATCCATCTGACAGAATGCGGATCAAACCGAGACCACGACCACGACTGGAATGAAGACTCTTCAGAGTCTTCGGGATTTCCAGGCGCGTGCAGTCGAACCCGCATCCTGAGTCTTTTACAGAGACTTCGAGTCTGTTCTCGTAGATCAGATACTCTATTTCGAGGTCAGACTCACCACCAACCCTGCCGCTGTGCTCGATGGCATTCGTATAGGCCTCATCTACCGCCATCGAAAGCTCAAAGATCTGATCTTCAGCAAACCCCATCCTCCGTGCTATCACCTCGGTGTTGTCTCTGATCACTCTCAGGTATCGCGGGTTTTTAAAGCGGATAAAAACCTGCTCAGGCTGTTTATCTTTTATTTTCATCTTGCCCCTCTTTGATAATAACCTTTTCTATAATTTACGCAAGTACTCCCGCATGCCGAAAAATAGCGTTGCTATTTTTTGTGGGGCTGGTTTGGAAGTTTTCGGCCTGTTGAACGTCCCGAAAAATCTGAAAATTCGATTTCTTTGGACCAGGCCAAGTAAATTTTTTGTTAAAAC
>Ga0116143_10006267_pt1 | contig 10414 bp, 9 predicted proteins | sample AD_UKC034_MetaG_FD_89745 | JGI IMG/M metagenome (GOLD analysis project Ga0116143, IMG submission 89745) | Active sludge microbial communities of municipal wastewater-treating anaerobic digesters from USA - AD_UKC034_MetaG | ecosystem: Engineered > Bioreactor > Anaerobic > Digestate | place: USA...
CGGCGCGGCTGCGCCCGAGCGCGGCCAGCCGCTTCGCCTCGCGGCGCTTGAGGAAGCCGCCGAGCAGCACGCCGCTCACCGACAGCAGCGGGATGATCAGCGCGAGCTCGTAGATGCGCAGGTAGATCGCCACCTTCTCCACCTCGGGCAGGGCCTCCGAGCCCTGGAACATCACCACGTTGGCGAGCGACACCAGCACCGTGCCGCCGATGATCGCCACCCGGCCGAGCATCTGCATGGTGGTGTGCATCAGGCGGACTGCTTCCGGCGGGATCGGCTCGCCGCGCGCGTCCAGCCGCGGCACGGCCTCGACCGTCATGGCGTCGGCCACCGCGTCCTGCATCACGTAGCCCACCGGCGACAGCAGCACCGACAGCACGAACCAGGCCTCGATCGGCATCACCGCGCGCATCGCATCCGGGTTGCCGATGAGCCCGATCATGACCAGCAGGCTGGCGGCGATCAGCGTGGCGCCCAGATAGACCAGCCCGGCCTTGTAGCGCCACAGCAGGTCCACCAGATGCCCGATCGGCATCTTCAGCGCCCACGGGATACCGGCCCAGAAGCCGAGTGCGGCGAGGAAGGCAGCCGACAGGCCGAGGTAGTCCTTGACGAAGAAGGTGCCGACGATGCCGGTGAGGCCCGAGACGCCCGCCGCGCAATACACCATCAGCGGTGGCAGGTAGGAGAGCCGCATCTCGCGGCCGAGCTCGAGCAGGTTGCGGTCGAGCCAGCGGTAGATGGCGTGCAGCACTTGGTCGGCCCCTCGTCGTCGGGTCGTGTCGGATTCTGTTTGTTCTGGCGTCTTGCGCGCCCCGGACAGCCGTCAGCTCGCGAACAGCCGCTCCACCCAGGGCATGATCCAGGGCAGGGACACCGCGGTGATCAGTCCGTTCAATCCCATCGCCAGCGCGGCGAAGGCGCCCGCCTGCTCGCTGACCTGGAAGGCGCGCGCGGTGCCGATGCCGTGCGAGGCGATGCCGATCGCGAAGCCGCGCACTGCGTGATCGCCGATGTGCAGGCGATTCAGCACGCTGCGGCCGGCCACCGCGCCGATGATGCCGGCGCTGATCACCAGCACCGCGGTGAGCGAGGGCAGGCCGCCGATGCGCTCGGCCACGCCCATGGCGATCGGCGTGGTCACGCTCTTGGGGGCGAGCGACATCAGCGATTCGCGGCTGCCGCCGAGCAGGGCGCCGATGCCCCAGGCCGACAGCGCCGCGGTCAGCGAGCCGGCGACGAGCGCGATCAGCAACGGGCCGGCCATCGACTTCAGGCGCGGCCACTGCGCGTGGAGCGGGATCGCCAGCGCGACCGTGGCCGGGCCGAGCAGGAAGTGCACGAACTGCGCGCCGTCGAAATAGCGCTGGTAGGGCGTACCGGTGGCGAGCAGCAGGCTGGCGAGGATGGCCACGCTGATCAGCACCGGGTTGGCGATCGGATGGAAGCCGACGCGCTTGTAGATCCAGAACGCAGCCTGGTAGGCGAGCAGGGTCAGCGTCAGCCCGAGGAGTGGCGAGGTGGACAGATAGACCCAGATTTCCTCGAGGTTCGGGTTCATTTGCCGGCCTCCGTCGTCGGCTTCGGGCGCTTGTGGGTGAGTGCCTGGAGCACCAGCGCGGTCACCGCCAGTGCGAGGAAGGTGCTGAGGAACAGCGCCACCACCAGCGGCAGCCATTCGGCGGCGATGCGGTCGCCGTAGATGACGATGCCGGTGCCCGCCGGCACGAACAGCAGTGACAGGTGCTGCAGCAACTGGCCGGAGGTCTGGCGCAGATCCTCGCCCGGACCGCCGCGCACGAGCAGCGCGAGGAAGAGCAGGGCCATGCCGATCACCGGGCCGGGAATCGGCAGCGCCAGCGCGCGCGCGATCACCTCGCCGACGAGCTGGAAGACGAGAAGCAGGGTCAGGGCGGCGATCATGGTCGGAGTCCCTCGCGAAGTCACTGGAAGGGGGCGCCGAACGGGGGCGCCGGACGGGGGCCGGAGGAGGCAGGCGAAACGAGCTTACAGCAGGGCGTGGCCGACCGCGCGCACCGCGATGCCGACCATCGCGCCGAGCGCGGCCGGCCTCCACACCGCCGCCACGCGCCGGCCGGCCGAGATCAGTACCGCCACGCCGGCGACGTCGAAGGGGTGGATCAGGAAGCCGGCACTCGCGTTCAGGGTGGCGACGGTGGTCGTGCCCGCCTTCAGCATCTCGTCCATCACGCCCATCATCGCGGTGCCGCCAGCGATGTACTTGGTGAGCGTGAGCAGGATCAGCGCGGGGTCGAGCTCGAACGCGCGCAGCAGCGGGGCGAGCAGCGCGGTGAGCGCGTCGATGCCGCCGCTTGCGCGCAGCGCCATCACCGCCACCAGCGCGAGCACCAGCATCGGGATCGCGCCGACCGAGATCTTGAAGGCCTCGGCGCCGGCGCGGTTGATGACGTCGAGCACACCCTTGGCGTCGTCGGCGACGCGGTGGTGCAGGGTCTCGTCCAGTGGCGCTTCGGCCGCCGACAGGCCGCGGCCGAAGCCATGGTAGGTCACCGCGGCGGCCGCCAGTCCGCCGAGCACCGACAGCACCAGCGCCGGCCCGAAGGCGAGTCCCATCGAGGCCATCGGGAAAGTCACGTTGGCCTGCGCCATCGCCATCACCATGGCCAGCGTGGCGGCGAGGTGGCGGTCGGACGCGCCGCGCCCTTCCATCATGGTGAGCGTGGCCACCGGCGCGGCGAAGCTCACCAGGTTGATCTGCAGCGCGGCGAACACGCCCAGCCCGGTGAGCCCGAGCGGGCGCAGCAGCGGCGCCAGGCGGGCGACCACCCAGTCGAGCACACCGCGCGCCTCGAGCAGGCGCATCAGCGACAGCATCACCACCATGATCGGCAGCAGCACGAAGAGGGAGAGTTCGACCGCCGAGCGGCCGGCCTCGAGGATGATGCGGGTGAGTTGGTCCATCGGCGGTGGGCAAGCGGTTTGCTGCAGTGCAAAAAACAGAATGATACCGTGTCCGGCGGGACGCCCGTGCAAGCCGGCAGCACGGCCACCGCCGATGCTCCGCTACGCAGCCCCGTCCACTGCGGGGCGTGCAGCGCCCGGGCGGAACACCCGCACGCCGCCGAGCACCCCGGCGATCAGCAGCGCGATCCCCGCGCTCTCGGCCATGCCCGGCCAGCGTCCGTACCACAGGAAGGCGTAGAGCAGCGCGGCGAGCGTCTCGAACACGATCAGCTGGCCCACCAGTGCGGCCGGCAGCAGGTGGCTGGCGCGGTTCCACAGCAGGGTGCCGAGCCAGGACGCGGCCAGGCCGAGCAGGATGCACATGCCGACGAAGGCCTCGGGGCGCGGCCCGAGCGGCCAGGCGAAGCCCGCTCCGCCGGGCGCGAGCCGGGTGTCCCACAGCCAGTAGCCGATGCCGGCGACGATCGCCACCGGCAGCGTCGCCAGCCCCTGCGCGGTCGCCCATGCGCGCGACAGCCCGGCACCGCGTGCGCGCAGCCAGCGGCTGTTGCGGATCGGATACCAGGTCCAGCAGGCGAGCGCGCACAGCCCGAAGCCGATGCCCAGCAGGTAGTCGGCGGAGGCGTCGGCGGGCAGTGCGTGCGCGCTCGCCGAATGCACCGCGAACAGGCCGCCGAGGATGAGCGCCAGCGGTGCTGCGAGGCGGATCCACGGCGCGCTGTCCTCGCCGCCGCCGTGGTGGCGGTCGAGCAGGTTCGCGGTGATCGCGATCACCACTGGCAGGGTGCCGATGATCAGGGTCGGCACCGGCCCGCCGGCGAGCTGGATCGCGCTCGCCAGCGTGGCGTAGTAGACCAGGTTGCCGACCAGCGCGAGCTTGACCGCCTCGATCCAGTCCGCGCGCGTGAGGCGGGCGAGCGCCGCGCGATCGAACCACGCCAGCCCGAGCGCGAGCACGCCGAAGGCGAGGTAGCGCCCGATCGCGAGCATGAAGGGCGGGTAGTCGGCGAGCAGCAGCGGGGTGAGGAACACCAGGCCCCAGAGCAGGCCCGCGCCGAGCGCGGCGGAGAGACCGGCGAGCATCGGCGCGCTCAGAGCGTCTTGCCGAAATAGTAGACGGTGAGCACGCCGCCGACCGCGATGATGAAGCGGCGCAGCCACAGCGCCGGCAGCTTGCGCGCCACCGCCGCACCCCAGTAGCCGCCGATCGTCGCGGTCACCAGCATGACCAGCGTGTGCGGCCACGACACCGCGTCGGCGATCACGAAGGTCGCCACCGCGACGCTGTAGATCACCGCAGACAGCCAGTTCTTCAGCGCGTTGATCTCGTGCACGTCCTTGAAGCCCTGGATGGCGAGCGCGGCGATCATCAGGATGCCCATGCCGGCGCCGAAGAAGCCGCCATAAAGGGAAACCGCGAGCTGGAATACGTAGCCGCCCGGGCCGATATGGCGTTCGTCGACCCCTTCCGGAGATGGCTTCCATTTTTTCACCAGCGCGGAGATCTGCGCGCTGAAGGCGAACAGTACGGTGGCAAGCAGCAGCAACCAGGGGATCAACTGCGCGAACGCGGCATTGGAAGTGGCCAGCAGCAGCAGGCCGCCGCCGATGCCGCCGACGAAGGCGATCACCGAGAGCATCGGCAGGCTGCGCGAGAAGCGCTTGAGCTCGCGCCGGAACGCCCATGCGCCGGCAAGGCTGCCCGGCCACAGCGAGACCGAGTTGCTCGCGTTGGCCACCACCGGCGGCACGCCGATCGCGAGCAAGGCGGGGAAGGAGAAGAAGGTGCCGCCGCCGGCGACCGAGTTCACCGCGCCTGCGGCGAATGCGGCGGCCCCGATGAGGGCGATCTCGAAGAGGGTGAGGCCGGACATGTGGAGGGCGGGACGTCGGGGAGGGCTGGGTCGACAGGCGTGGTCCGTGCCGGAGTGCGGCCGGCCCGCAAATGGCGCGGCTGCCACGGGGGCGCACCCCCGTGGCGCTGCGTTCTTGCTCGGGCTGGTCTCCTCCGCCCTGAATTGGCGCGCATTCTAATGGAGGCAAATAGCAAAATGTAGGTGTGGGAGAAGAATTTTCTATCGAATACGGGTTCTCCCCGATGCTTCGCGCCCTCGCGTCTGCCGCCACCTCCCCCGGTGATCCACCCGCCCCGGCGGGCCGCATGCGGTGTTGCCGCGCCCTTCGCGCTGGGTTAAGATGCGCGCCCTTGGCCGGTGTAGCTCAGTTGGTAGAGCAGCGCATTCGTAATGCGAAGGTCGGGAGTTCGAGTCTCTTCTCCGGCACCAATGGTTTCAAGCACTCAGGGCGGTCCTTCGGGGTCGCCCTTTTTGCTTTTCAGCTGGCATGTAGCCGTCCTGCAAGCGCCTCGCGGAAGCGATGTGCCGAGTCGCCGAGGGCGTGCGTCCTGCCCGGGCCGCCGGGCTCCCGCTTGCGAGGCCGCTGGGTTATCGTGTCGGTTCCCATTCCAATTGTCTCCGGCCTTGCAGCGATCGCCCTCGATTCCGCGCCGAGGGACGCGGAGCGCCGCTGATGGGGCCGGACGGAGACCGAACATGAAGACTTCCCTGATCCTTACCCTGGTCGGCCCCGATCGTCCCGGCCTGGTGAGCGCGGTGTCGGCCTGCGCCGGCGCCCACGGCGCGAACTGGATGGAGAGCCGCCTGACCCGGCTGGCCGGGCAGTTCGCCGGCGTCGTGCGCCTCGAAGTGGATGCCGCGGCGGCCGACGCGCTCGAGCGCGGCCTGAGCGGGCTGGTTGCGGAAGGGCTCAAGCTGGCCGTCGTGCGGGCCGATGCGGGCGCCGCTGCGCAGGCGCGCCTGGCGCGTCTCGAGCTCGTCGGCCACGATCGTCCCGGCATCGTGCGCGACATTTCGGCCGTGCTCGCTCGCCACGGCCTCAGCATCGATGCGCTGGAGACGGCTTGCGAGAGTGCCTCGATGAGCGGCGAGCCGCTCTTTCGCGCGCGCGCGGAGCTGGCGGTGCCGGCAGGGGTCGGCCTCGCTGCGGTGCGCAACGACCTGGAGGCGCTCGCGAACGAGCTGATGGTCGATCTCGATTTCGAGGAAGTGTCCGAGCCGGCCGGCTGAGGACTCGCGGAGTTCGCGGGGGCGTGGCGCGTGCCGCGCATCCGCTCGACATGCCGGGGCTCCGCGGTGTTCGCGTGCGCTTGCCCGCGTGCCACGTTGGGGCAGCGACGTGGTGATCCGATTGACGCCTACGTCAACGTAATTTAAGGTGCTGCGCTGCAGCGGACGGCGTCCGCCGTCACCGATTTTTCGAGGAGAAAGGCGATGCAGATCGAGAATGGCGTATTCGTGATCACGGGTGGTGGCTCGGGCCTGGGCGCGGCGAGCGCGCGCATGCTGGTCGAAGCCGGTGGCCGCGTGGTGCTGGCCGACGTCAACGCGCAGGCGGGCGAGGCGCTCGCCGCCGAGCTCGGCGCTGCGGCCTGCTTCGTGCAGACCGACGTCACCGATGCCGACAGCGCCAAGGCGGCGATCGATACTGCGGTGCAGCGCTTCGGAGGCCTCAATGGCCTGGTCAGCTGCGCCGGTGTGGCGCCAGCCGAAAAGGTGGTGGGCCGCGAGGGGCCGCATCGGCTCGAGAGCTTCGCGCGTACCGTTTCGATCAACCTGATCGGCACCTTCAACATGTTGCGCCTCGCCGCCGACGTCATGAGCAAGGCCGCGCCCAATGCCGGCGGCGAGCGTGGCGTGATCGTGAATACCGCGTCGGTGGCCGCCTTCGACGGCCAGGTCGGACAGGCCGGCTACGCCTCGTCCAAGGCTGGCGTGGTCGGACTCACGCTGCCGGTGGCGCGCGAGCTGTCCCGCTTCGGCATCCGCGTAATGGCCATCGCCCCCGGCATCATGGAGACGCCGATGCTGATGGGCATGCCGCAAGAGGTGCAGGACTCGCTCGGCAAGATGGTTCCCTTCCCCTCGCGTCTGGGCAAGCCCGCCGAGTTCGCCGCGCTGGTGCGCCACATCGTCGAGAACGCCTACCTGAACGGCGAGGTGATCCGCCTCGACGGCGCGATCCGCATGGCCGCCAAGTAGGAAGGCGTCGCACCGCAGCAGCCGCCTGCCGGTGATGCTGCGGTGCAATAGCCGGGGCGGGTGAATTATGTTATTAAACCGGTTCCAATTCTTCCCGCCCCGCGCATCTGCGCTCGGGGCGGTTTCGCTTGGCGCCGATGACTCCTGTAGAACAGCCCGTTTCCGCGGCCGCCGCCGCAGCCGATGCCGCCGCGGATCGCGACTGCTATCACTGCGGTCTGCCGATCCCTCCCGAGACGCGGCACTACGTGCGCATCGACGGCCGCGAGCGGCGCATGTGCTGCGTCGGCTGCGAGGCGGTGGCGCAGTCGATCGTCGATAACGGCCTGGTGGATTACTACCGCCATCGCGACGCGATGCCCGAGACGCGGCGCGAGGCCATGCCGGTCGAACTGCAGGAGCTCGGCCTCTTCGATCACCCCGACTTCCAGAAGAGCTTCGTGCGCCCGGTCGGCGAGCACGAGCGCGAAGCCGCGTTGATCCTCGAGGGCATCACCTGCGCCGCCTGCGTGTGGCTCAACGAGAACCACGTCGCCCGCCTGTCCGGCGTGTCGGCGATCGAGATCAACTACGCCACCCGGCGTGCGCGCGTGCGCTGGGACGAGCGCCGGATCAAGCTTTCCGACATCCTCGCCGCGATCCAGGCGATCGGCTACCGCGCCTATCCCTACGACGCCGAGCGTTCCGAGCAGCTCGCCCATCGTGAGCGGCGCTCGATGCTGTGGCGGGTGTTCGTTGCCGGCTTCGGCATGATGCAGGTGATGATGTACGCCTTCCCGGTCTACGTGGCCGGCGAGGGCGACATGACCTGGGACATCGAGCAGCTGCTGCGCTGGGCCAGCCTGCTGCTGACGCTCCCGGTGGTGCTGTATTCGGCCGCGCCCTTCTTCCAGCGCGCCTGGCGAGACCTGCGCCTGCGCCGCCTGGGCATGGACGTGCCGGTCGCGCTCGGCGTGGGCAGCGCCTTCGCCGCCAGCCTGTGGGCGACGCTGACCGACGGGCCGGAAGTCTATTTCGATTCGGTGACGATGTTCGTGTTCTTCCTGCTCGGCGGGCGCTACCTCGAGATGATCGCGCGCCAGAAGGCGGTACGCGGGGTGGAGGAATTGGGCAAAGCCTTGCCCTCGTTCGCCGAGCGCATCGCCGGCTGGCCGGGGGAGTCCGCCGGCGAACGCGTGCCGACCTCGCAGCTGGTGGCGGGGGACGTGCTGCGTGTGCGCCCGGGCGAGGTGATCCCGGTCGATGGTCTGGTGGTCGAGGGTCGCGGCGAGGCCAACGAGGCGCTGCTGACCGGCGAGAGCATGCCGGTCCCCAAGGCGGTCGGCGATCGTGTCACCGGCGGCAGTATCAACGTGTCCTCGCCGCTGCTGGTGCGCGTCGAGCAGGTCGGCGACGCCACGCGGCTGGCGGCGATCCGTCGCCTCATGGAACGCGCAGCGACCGAGAAGCCGCGCATCGCCTCGCTTTCGGACCGCATCGCCGCCTACTTCATCGTCACCTTGCTGGTGCTGGCCGCGGGAACCGGGGTGGCCTGGTACCTGATCGATCCCGCGCGTGCGCTGTGGGTCTTCGTGTCGGTGCTTGTGGTCGCATGTCCGTGCGCGCTCTCGCTCGCCACGCCGACTGCGCTCACCGTGGCCACGGACACGCTGGCGCGCATGGGTGTGCTGGTGACGCGCGGGCATGCGATCGAAACGCTGGCGCGGGCCAATCGTTTCGTCTTCGACAAGACCGGCACCCTCACGCTCGGCAAGATGCGGGTGGAGGAGGTGTGCGCGCTCGGCAGCGTGGACGCGGACCGGCTGGTGGTGCTGGCCGCGGCGATCGAGCAGGGTTCTGCACACCCGGTTGCTGCCGGCCTGCGCGCGGCGGCGGGTGAGGCGGCCTTGCCGGCGGTGGCCGAACTGGCTGCCGAGACCGGGCAGGGGATGCACGGCGTGGTCGAGGGCGAGCGCCTCTGGATCGGCCGCCCGGGCTGGGTCGCGGGTGTCGCCGGCCTCGCCGCGCCTGCTGCGCTCGCGGGCTTCGCCGCGCCCGGCGGCACGGTGATCGCACTCGCCGGGCGGGGCGGCTGGCTGGGGCTGTTCCGCCTTGGCGACAGCCTGCGCGCGGATGCGCCGATGATCACCCGTCGCCTGGCGGCCGAGGGTGCGGCGCTCGGCCTGCTTTCCGGCGACGCGCAGCCGGTGGTGGATGCGGTCGCCGCCCGGCTGGGAATCCACGACGCGCGCGGTGGCCTGGATCCGCAGGGCAAGCAACAGGCGATCGTCGACATGCAGCGCGACGATAGGGCGGTCGTGGCGATGATCGGCGACGGCGTGAACGACGCCCCGGTACTCGCCCAGGCCCACGTTTCGGTGGCGATGGGCGGCGGTACCGACCTCGCGCGCAACCAGGCCGACATCGTGCTGCTCAACGAGCGCTTCGTCAGCCTTGCCGACGGGATCGTGCTTGCGCGCAGGACCCTGCGCATCATCCGGCAGAACCTGTGGTGGTCGTTCGCCTACAATTTCACCTCGGTGCCGCTCGCCATGGCGGGGCTGGTGACCCCGTGGATGGCCGGCATCGGCATGGCGGCGAGTTCCTTGCTCGTCGTGCTCAACGCGATGCGCCTGCAGCGCGCCACGCGCACCGAGCGCGCAGGCGCGGAGAACTGAGATGGAAAGCCTCTACTTGCTGATTCCGCTGTCGGTCGTGCTGGTCTTCGTCATCGGGGTGTTGTTCTGGTGGTCGCTGCGCAGCGGCCAGTACGACGACCTCGAGGGTCCGGCCTACCGGCTGCTGATGGACGACCGCGAACAACTCCCGGGGGACGGGCAGGAGCGGGATGCAGACCCGTCCGGCGAGGTGGCTGCGAATGGGGTTTCCGATCGCCGTACCGGTTCCGCGGGTGAGCAATCGAGGTTTCGTTGACCTGCGTCAACTGCTGTCTCATGTAACGGTGGAAAATATCGGCGTTGCGACCGATCGCCTTTCATGACGATGGCGAGCGGTCCGGGGTTTATGTCTCTCTGTTGGGGTTGGGGGTGCGTGCAGACGCACCCTTTTTTTTGCCTCTCGAAAGGCATGCCGAAACCGCTGGATGCCTTGCAGGCATTGGCTTCCAGCCCGCTCGCACGATTGCGCGCCGCGCTCGTTGCTGGGTTTCGGGTTTGTTTTTGGACTAACTCCAATTTCCCCTTCCTTGGCCCCGTCTGCTGCAATACAATATTGACTTGTGTCAAATTGCGTATGTGGTCGTGGCGTATTCTCGCCCGAGTGGTTCGCCGCGGAAGTCTGCTGCGGCGCGACGCAAGCAGGGGTTTTCAAAAACAAAGAGGTGATCCAGATGCAATCGCAAGCGACTTATAACTATAAAGTCGTGCGCCAGTTCGCCATCATGACGGTGGTGTGGGGCATCGTGGGCATGC
>Ga0116143_10006271_pt1 | contig 10412 bp, 7 predicted proteins | sample AD_UKC034_MetaG_FD_89745 | JGI IMG/M metagenome (GOLD analysis project Ga0116143, IMG submission 89745) | Active sludge microbial communities of municipal wastewater-treating anaerobic digesters from USA - AD_UKC034_MetaG | ecosystem: Engineered > Bioreactor > Anaerobic > Digestate | place: USA...
CCATCGAGGCCCGTCCTTTCTCCCCGCCCTCGCGGGGTCGAGTCCCGGCCTGGGAGACGTCGGGGCTACTATAGCCCCCGGCCGAGGACGATCAACCCCTTTTCTGGAGCCACTTGACGGCCGGCCCGACCCTCCGGCATGTTCGCCCGGAGGGAGCGAAGGCATGCGAGGCGCGCGCGGCGGCATCCGCCTGGGGCTGGTGGTGTTCGTCATCCTGCTCGGCCTGGTGGTCGGCCAGTTCACCTGGCGCTACATGACCCGGGCCAACCGGCTGAACGACGAGGCCGTGGAGCTGATGAACCAGGACAAGTACGAGGCCGCCATGCGGCAGCTCGACGAGGCCCTGGAGATCGACCCCGGCCACTTCCTGGCCACCTACCACCGCGCCATCTGCCGCGCCGAGCGCCACCGGTGGGAGGACGCGCTCGCGGACTTCGACCGCGCGCTGGAGCTCCGACCGGACGAGCCGCGCGCCCACTTCAACCGCGGCAAGCTGCTCTGGACCCTGAGCCGCTTCGAGGACGCCCGCCGCTCGCTCCAGCGCGCCACCGAGCTGGACCCCGCCGCCCCGGAGCCCTGGCTGCTGCTCGGGGAGTGCGAGTACGAGCTCCACCTTCGGGCCGCCGCGGCCGCCGCCCCGCAGGCGCCGGGCAGCCCGGCCGCGGCCCTGGCCGCCCTCAAGAACTACCTGCGCCTCGAGGCCAGGCCCGCGGATCGGCGGGCGGTCGAGCGGAAGATCGAGATCCTCGAGCACCTCGAGCGCTTCCCCGAGGTGCTCCAGCGGCGCGCGCCGCCGCCCGCCGAGGCGCACCTGACGCCCTGACGGGCGCGCGGGGGAGGTGCCTGCCATGCGCCGCCATCGACTCGACCTCGCCGCCCTCGGGCTCGGCCTCGCCGCGCTCGGCCTGGTCGCCTGCGCGGACGAGCCCGCCCTGCCCAGGCTGCACGCCGAGGGCAGGGACCTGGTGGATGCCGAGGGCCGGCGCGTCACCCTGCGCGGGGTGAACCTGGGCGGCTGGCTCTTCCACGAGACGTGGATCACGCTGGTGGGCCACGACGCCGCCAGCCGCGCCTACCTCGAGGGGGAGAAGCAGGGCATCCAGGCGGCGGTGCTGGCGGCGTTCCGGGACCTCCTCGGCGGCGCCCAGGGGTTCGACACCTGCGGCGCGAGCGGCGCGGCGTTCCTCGATCCGTTCGAGGCGGCCCTGGCGGCCCACCTGGACGCAGCCAGGGCGGCCGCCTTCCGCCAGCACCTCGAGGGGTTCGCCTCGACCTGCGACGACTCCGAGCTGCCCATCCGCCGGACGCTCGAGGCCCGCTTCGGCCAGGCCGGACGGGACGCGCTCCTGGACGCCTTCCTGGGCGCGTGGATCCAGGAGCGGGACATCGCCTGGCTGGCCGAGCAGGGCTTCAACCTGGTGCGCGTGCCCATGGGCTACCGCAGCCTGACGCGCGCGAGCGATCTCGCCGATCCGACCGAGCTCGTGCTCAACCAGGACGCGCTCCGCCGGGTGGATCGGCTGCTGTCCTGGTGCCGCAAGCACGGGGTGTACGCCGTGCTCGACATCCAGGAGGCCCCGGGCGGACAGAACACCTACGCCGGCCCGGCCAGGCTGTTCACCGAGGAGCGCTTCCAGCGCCTGACCGTCCAGCTCTGGGAGAGCCTCTCGGATCGCTACCGGGAGCGCGACGAGGTGGCCGCCTACAGCCTCCTGGCCGAGCCCTACGGCGCCCCGGACACCACCGCCCGCGACGACATGTACGCCCTGCTGGTGGACGCCATCCGCGCCCGGGGGGACGATCACCTGCTGGTCATCCACGACGGGTTCTTCTTCATGACCAGCCTGCCCGCGCCCGCCGCGCGCGGCTGGGATGGGGTGCTCTACTCGACCCACCTGTTCGAGACCGCCAGCAGCCTGGAGGGCTACCAGGGGCTGGTGCGCGACTTCTACACGCCCATCTTCCAGCAGGCCCAGGCGGCGCAGGAGGTGCCTTACTTCATCGGCTCGTTCTCCACCCGGGAGGACGAGGACTGGGCCTACCAGGCGGCCGGGTTCCTGGTGGACTGGTACGAGGAGAACGGCTGGTCCTGGGCCCTGTGGACCTACAAGACCATGGAGGACACGCTCTTCACCCGGGACCTCGGCCTGACCAGCGCCTGGGGGCTCAGGAACCGCCTGGCCGCCGGGCGCACCTTCGAGCGCCCCGATCTCGAGCTCGACGACCGAGCCACGCTCACCCGGAGGCTCGAGGCCTACCGCGACCTCGAGCTCGAGCCCAACCAGCCGCTCCTCGACCAGCTCACCCGCTTCCCGGGCCCCCGAGCATCGCCTTGATCTTCCTGAGGTGCTCGCGCACGTCCGCCTCGGGGGGCGGCGCCGCGCGGTCGACCACCTCGAGCAGCGTGCCGGGCAGCTCGGAGACGAACCGGCTCGGGGCGCGCTCGCGGGGCTTCCCGTGCAGCACCCGCCGGGCGGCGCGGGTCAGGGTCAGCTCGTCCTTGGCCCGGGTGATGCCCACGTAGCACAGGCGCCGCTCCTCGGACAGATCGCCGCTCTCCATGTCGGCCACGCTCGGGTTCAGGATGCGCTCGTGGGGCAGGATGCCCTCCTCCATGCCCACCAGGAACACGCACGCCCACTCCAGCCCCTTGGCGCCGTGGAGCGTGGAGAGCGTGACCCGCTCGCCCCGGTCCTCCTCCTCCTTGTCCTTGTCCAGGTCCGCCAGGGTGATCTGGGAGAGGAACTCCCGCAGGCTGGGCCGCTCGGCCCGGGCCGCGTACCCGCGCACCCCGGCCAGCAGATCGGCCACCCCGGCCCAGCGACGCTCGGCCGCGGCCCCGCTCTGGGCGGAGTCGAGCACCTCGTCGTGCAGGCCGATGTCCTCGACGAGCGCCTGCACCCCGGCCAGCAGATCGCCGCCCTCCCGCAGGCGCCGCGCCGCGCGACCGATCACGCCCCAGAACTGCGCGAGCGCCGGCAGCGCGCGGTCGCCCGGCCCCAGGGCCTCGGCGGCCCGCTCGACCGCACGGAAGAGGGGCTGCGACTCGGCCTCGGCCCAGGCGGCCAGCTTCTCCACCGTGGCCGGGCCGATGCCCCGGGGAGGGAAGTTGATCACCCGGCGCAGGCTGATGGCGTCGGCCGGGCTGTGGCACACCCGGAGGTAGGCGACGAGATCCTTGACCTCCTTGCGGTCGAAGAACGAGCGCCCACCCAGCACGCGGTACGGCACGCGCTGGGCCCGGAGCCCGGTCTCCAGCGCCTGCGCCAGGCGGTTCGAGCGGTACAGCACGGCCACCTGCCCGGGCCGGAAGCGGCGCTCGCGCAGGCGCGCCTCGATCTCCTCGGCCACCCAGGCGGCCTCGGCGTCGCCGTCCTCGAGCACCACCAGGCGGACCGCGGGGCCCGCCTCGCGGGTGGGCACCAGGCGCTTCGGGTGACGCGCGGCGTTCCCGGCGATGACCGCGTTGGCCAGCTCGAGCACCCGGGCGACGGAGCGGTAGTTGCGCTCCAGCGCCACCACCTTGCAGGGCGCGAAGTCGCGCTCGAACTCGAGGATGTGGCGCACCTCGGCCCCGCGCCAGCCGTAGATGGCCTGGTCGTCGTCGCCCACCACGCACAGGTTGCGGTGCCCCCCGGCCAGCGCCCGCAGCATGCGCAGCTGCGAGCCGTTGGTGTCCTGGTACTCGTCCACCAGCACGTGCCTGAACCTCCCGGCCCAGCGCTCGCGGCAGGCCGGCTCGCGCTCCAGCATGCGGGTCGGGCGGACCACCAGATCGTCGAAGTCGACGGCGGCCAGGGCGCGCAGCGCCTCCTCGTAGGCCGGGTAGAAGATGGCCGCCACCTGGGCGTAGTCGTCGTCCCCCTCGGGGGTCGCGCCCGGCTCCACGAAGGCGTTCTTCCAGGCGCTGATGCGAGCCAGGACCGCCTCGAGATCGTAGGTGCGCCGCAGCCGCAGGCGGCCGGCGAGCGTGCGCAGGCAGGCCAGCTGGTCTCCGGTGTCGTAGATGACGAAGCGGGCGCCCTTGCCCTTGCGGCCCCGGCCGAGCTCCTCCCGCAGCATGCTCAGGCCCAGCGCGTGGAAGGTGCTCATGGTCACCGCCCGCGCGGCCGGCCCCACCATGCGCTGCAGGCGCTCGCGCATCTCTCCCGCGGCCTTGTTGGTGAAGGTGACCGCCAGGATCGCCTCGCCCCCCACCCCGGCCTCCATGAGGTTCGCCACCCGGTGGGTGATCACCCGGGTCTTGCCGCTCCCGGCCCCCGCCAGCACCAGAAGCGGCCCCTCGCCGTGCTCGACGGCGGCGCGCTGCTCGGGGTTGAGGCCCTTGGTCCAGCGGCTCATGCCTGCCCCACCTCAGCCGGCCAGCCGCGCGCCGAGCTCCCGGGGCAGCAGCGGAGAGGCGCGGCCCCAGGTCAGCAGCCACGCCTGGTGGATGGCCCGGGTGAGCCCCACGTGGAGCAGGTGGCGGGCCGACTCCGTCCCCGGGTAGCTGTCGGCATCCACGCCCAGGAGCACCACGTAGTCGAACTCCAGACCCTTGGTCTGCACCACGTCGGTGACCTCCACCCCGGGGGCGAAGGCGAACTCCTGGTCGCGCACCCGGCCGAGGCCAGGCACCTCCGACCGGGCGAGCACCGCGTACGCCTCGTCGGCCTGGGCCGGGCTGCGCGTCAGCACGGCCACCGAGGCCTCGGGCTCGCGCCGGACGAGGTCCTGGAGCGCGTCGGCCAGGAAGGTGAGCGCCGCGCCCGCGCTGCCGAAGCGCAGGAGCTCCACCGGCAGCCCGTCCCGCGTGGCCCGGGCCGGCGCCGCCGGGGCCAGCGGTCCGAGCACCTGGTGCGCGAGCTCCATGATCTGCCGGGTCGAGCGGTACGAGACGCGCAGCGGCTCCACCACCGCGTGGGCCTGGCCGACGGCCTCGAGCACCTCGCCCCAGTCGCGGAAGTCGTTGTCGGTCACCCGCTGGGCGGTGTCGCCGGCCAGGGTGACCGAGCCGCCGCGCGCCGTCTCCAGCAGCACCTGGAGCTCGAGCGGGCTGAAGTCCTGGGCCTCGTCGATCACCAGGTGGTCGTAGCGCAGCGCCTGCCGCGCGCCGTGGCGCAGCGGGCCGCGCAGGAGCTGCTCCAGGCGCAGGAGGATCATGGCGTCCTCCTCGTCGTACATCGGCGGCTCCTCGGTGGCCTCGTCCCCGCCCTCCACCCGGCGGAAGTGGAGGTCCGCGCACCAGCGCTGGATCTCCGCGAGCTCGCGCTCGCTGAAGGCCCCGGGCGCGTGCCGCGCCACGCCCTCGGCCAGCCAGGCGCGGTCGGTGAACAGCAGGTCGAACAGCGCGACCGGGTGGGCGCGCGGGTGGGCCCTGGCGGCCTCGGCCAGCCAGGGGACGAGCAACCGGTGGGTCTTGAAGCGCACGACCGCGGCCGGGGTGGCCTCGGATGTGGCGGGCGGCAGATCCTCGAAGTGGTGCGGCAGCCGCTCGACGGCCCACTCGCGCAGCGTCTTGACCTGGACCCCGTGCACGCCGAGCGCGGGCAACACCCGGGCGATGTAGCGCTGCAGCGCCCGGCCGAAGACGAGCACCAGCGAGCGGCCCGGCCGGAACCGCGCGGGGTCGTGGAAGCTGAGGTACGCGAGGCGGTGCAGCGCCACGGTGGTCTTTCCCGAGCCCGCGCTGCCGGCCACGACCAGCAGCTCCTCCCCGTCCCGGGTCAGCAACCGGAACTGCTCGGCGTCCAGGAGCGCTGCGATCTCGGGCAGGTGCTTGTCCGCGCGGTGCTGGACGCCGGCCGCCGCGCCGCCCAGCGCGGGCGCCGCGGTGTCGGGCCGGGTGGCGCTGCCCGCCCCGCCGTGCAGCGCCGCGGCCAGGGCCGAGACGTCTTGCCAGGCGTCCGCCGAGCGCAGGAAGATGCCCTGCGGGCAGGCCACGCGCACCAGCTTGCCGTCGACCACCGTCACCGTGCGGCGCACGGCCAGCCGCCCCTCGAGCTGGCGCTCGGCGATCTCCTCCGCGTACAGCTCCCCCTCCCGGTAGCGGTAGAACACCTGGCTGATGGGGGCGTGGCGCCAGTCCACGATGCGCACGCCCGCGCGGCTGAAGGTGGCCTTTCCGAGCATGAGATCCCGGGCCCCGAGCTCGTCCTCCAGGCGCATGTGGGCGAAGTACGGGTTCCTCTCGTCGACCCGTCCGGGCAGGTAGCGGCCGCGGGCGACGGCCAGGGCCTCGAGCCGGTCCATCTGCTCGACCAGCATGGCCTGGTCGTCCGTGAGTTTCTCCTCGCCCACCGCCTCGCGCAGGCGCAGGAGCTCGGCGTCGTAGTCCGGCAGCTCGCTCCGCCGCTGGCCGCCGGCGAGCGCCTCGCGCACCCGCTCGAGCAGCGCGAGCTCCTCGGCGACCACCTCCATGCGCCCCGGGGGAGCGGCCACCTCAGCCCCTCCGCCCCACGCCGTGCGCCGCCGCCGCGAGGATGGCGAGCAGCCGGTCCAGCGCCGCGGCGGGATCGGCCGCGCGATTCAGGGCCCGCACGGCGCACACGTTCCGGGCGCCCGCGGCCAGCACCCCGGAGAGGTTCGTCTCGTCGATGCCCCCCAGCACGACGGCCGGCCGATCCGCGAGCGAGAGCATCGCGCGCATGCCGTCCAGTCCGATGACCGGATCCGGCTGCGCCTTCGTGGGCGTCGGAAACACGGGGCCCACCCCGATGTAGTCGGGTCCCAGGGCGCAGGCGGCCCGGGTCTGCGCGGGGTTGTGGGTCGAGAGCCCGATGATGGCCCGCGGGCCGAGTAGCGCCCGGGCGCGCGCGTACGGGGGGTCGCCCTGCCCGAGGTGGACCCCGTCCGCGCCCACCTCGGCGGCCGCCTCGGGGTCGTCGTTGACGATGAACGCGCTGCCGCCGCCGATCCGGGGACGGAGCGAGCGCCCCACCCGCACGACCTCCTCGCGCGGCGCCCCCTTGATGCGCAGCTGGATGAACCGGACGCCTCGGGACACGAGGATCTCGGCCAGCCGTTCGTAGCCCACGCGCGGGTCGGTCAGGATGCCGTACAGGCCGAACTCGAGGGGGACCTGGCTCACCGCACCTCCCACCGGACCGAGGGACGGTTCTACCCACAACCGGGGCCCAAGTAAACCCCCAAGGGGGGTCGGCGGCGGGAGGCGCAGCGGGTGCGCGCGCTCAGAGCACCCGACCGATCCATTCCATGAGGAGCCCGGGCGCGAGGCCGAGGAGCATCACCAGAGCCAGGCACACGGCCACGTTCAAAGACTCCAGGACGCTGCCGCGGTGGAGCGGCGGGGCGCTCTCCTCGCTCATGTACATCACCATGACGAGCTTCAGGTAGTAGACCAGCGAGATGAGCGAGGCCACGACGCCCAGGACGGCGAGCGGCAGGTGGCCGGCGTGGATGGCGGCCGCGAACACCCCGAGCTTGGCCATGAACCCGCCGGTCGGGGGGATGCCGGCCAGCGCCAGCATGAACACGGCCAGGGCGGCCGCGCGGAACGGGTGCCGGAAGCCCGCCCCGCGGAACGCCGCGAGCTGCTGGGGCTCTCCGTCCTGGCTCGACAGGGCGGTCAGGACGCCGAAGGCGCCCACGCTCACCGCCGCGTAGAACACCAGGTAGAAGACCACGGCCTCGCGGCCGGCGAAGCTCGAGTCCAGAAGCCCCATCACCACGAAGCCCATGTGGACCACCGAGGAGTAGGCCAGCATGCGCTTGACGTTCTCCTGGCGGAGCGCGGCCAGCGTGCCGAGCAGCATCGACAGGCCCGAGAGCAGCCACAGCACCGGGGCGAGATCGCGCAGGCCCGCGCCCACCCCGGCCACCAGCCCCAGCAGGGCGGAGAACAGGGCCCCCTTGGAGCCGGCCGACAGGAGGCCCGCCACCGGCGCCGGCGCGCCCTGGTACACGTCCGGGGTCCACAGGTGGAAGGGCACCAGCGACACCTTGAACCCGATGGCCGCCAGCAGCATGGCCCAGCCGAGCAGCCCGAGCGGCCGGAGCGAGGCGCCCTCGGCGATGCCGGCCATGGCCTCGGGCAGGTGGAAGGTGCCGGCGGAGGCGTAGATGAGCGCCACGCCGAAGGCCAGCACGGCCGTGGCGGTGACCCCCAGCACCAGGTACTTGAGCCCGGCCTCGATGCCCGCGGCGCTGCCGCGGTGAAAGGCGATCAGGATGTAGAGCACCAGGGAGAAGGACTCGAGGCCCAGGAACAGCCCCACCAGGGAGCTCGCGGCCGACAGCAGCGCCATGCCCGCGCCAGCGAACAGGGTGAGCGACACGTACTCGCCGGGCGGGAAGCGCCGCCCGGCCGCGTAGCGCACCGACCCCATGAGCGTGAGCGCCGCCACCCCGGACCACAGCACCGTGAAGAAGCGCGCGTAGGGCGCGGTGGAGAACATGCCGCCCGCCTCGGGCACGCCCGGAGGCACGAGCAGCGCCAGGGCGCCCGCCCCGAGCGCGGTGAGCACGCCGAGCGCGCTCAGCAGCGCCTGGCTCTTCACCCACAGGCCGAGCATGAGCACGAGCAGGCTGGCTGCGGCCAGCACCAGCACCGGCAGCAGGGAGAGGACCTCCGGGAGGCTCACGGCGCACCTCCCCCGCCCAGGGCGAGGGCCATGGCGCCCGCCAGCGCGCGGAACGGATCCTGGAAGGTCTGCGGGTGCAGGCCCAGCCACAGCACGACGGCCGCCAGCGGGGCGAGCACCAGCCCCTCGCGCAGCGAGAGGTCACGCCACGGCGCGTCCGAGCGCGGCGGGCCCCACAGCACGCCCTGCATGAGCCGGAGCATGTAGGCCGCGGCGAACACCATGCCGGCCGCGCCCACCGCCCCCAGCCAGGGCGAGGCGCGGAAGGCGCCGGTCAGCACCAGGAACTCGCCGGCGAAGTTGCACAGCCCCGGCAGGCCCATGGAGGCCAGCGCGAAGAACAAGAAGAAGCCGCCCAGCACGGGCGCGCGCGCCCACAACCCGCCGAGCTCGTCGAGCCGCCGCGTGCCGGCCCGCTCGGCGATCATGCCGACCAGGGCGAACATGGCCCCGGTCGAGACGCCGTGGTTCAGCATCTGCAGCACGCCGCCCTCGAAGGCGATGGGGTTGGCGACCGCCAGCCCGAGCAGCACCAGCCCCATGTGCGAGACCGAGGAGTAGGCCACCAGGCGCTTCGCGTCCTGCTGGCGGAAGGCCACCCAGGCGCCCCAGAAGAGGCCGGCCAGCGCCAGCCCCGCGAGCCACGGCAGGCTGTCCCGGGCCGGCCCGGGGAAGAGCGGGAAGCCGAAGCGCAGGAGGCCGTACACCCCGGTCTTCAGCAGCAGCCCGGCCAGGATGACCGAGCCGGCGGTGGGCGCCTCGGTGTGCGCGTCCGGCAGCCAGGTGTGCAGCGGCACGAGCGGCACCTTGACCGCGAAGGCCAGCAGGAAGGCGGCGTAGAGCCAGGGGGCCCACACGCCCGGGATGCGCGTGCCCAGCAGCGCCTCGAGGGCGAAGGTGGTCACCCCGGTCTCGCGGGCGTGGAACAGCACCAGGCCCAGGATGGCGAGCAGCATCAGCAGGCTGCCGGCCAGGGTGAACAGGAAGAACTTGATCGCCGCGTACAGGCGCCGCTCGTGGCCCCAGATGCCGATCAGGAAGAACATCGGGATCAGCATGACCTCCCAGAACAGGTAGAACAGCAGGAGGTCGAGCGACAGGAACACGCCCAGGATCCCGGACTCCATGACGAGCACGAGCGCGTAGAACAGCGGCGCCGAGCGCTTCTCCCGCCGCCAGCTGACCCCCACGCCCACCACCACCAGGAAGGCGGTCAGCAGCACCATGACGAGCGACAGGCCGTCCAGGCCCAGGCTCACACGCGCGCCCAGGCGCGGGATCCAGGCGAAGTCCTCCCGCAGCAGCCAGCCCGGGCCGCGCGGGCCGCCGAGCAGCACGAACAGGAGGCCGCCCATCCCGAGCACGGCCAGGCTGGTGGCGAGGCCCAGCGCGCGGCAGACCGCGTCCGAGCGCCTGAACGCGAGGCAGGCCAGCGCGCCCGCGAGCGGCGCGAGGGTCAGCGCGAGCAGCCAGGGGAAGTCCGTCTGGAAGAGCGCCACGCCGGTCCTCCCCTCACCCGCTCGCCCACAGCCGCGCGACGAAGTAGGCCAGCATGGCCGCCAGCCCCAGCGCGAGCGCCAGGAGGTAGCTCGACAGCCGCCCGTTGGCGAGCGAGGCGGCGGTCCGCCCGGCCCGTCCGATCCCCCGGGCCGCGGCCTCGAGCCCGCCGTCGATCACCACCCCGTCCACGCCGAGGTGCAGGAGCCTGCCCACCGCCAGGTAGGGCCGGACCCAGAGGAACGCGTAGGCCCGATCGGCCATCCAGCCCTGCCGCAGGAAACGATCCAGGCCGCCCTGGGCCGGCGGGCGGTAGCGCGCGTACCAGCGCCG
>Ga0116143_10006274_pt1 | contig 10409 bp, 17 predicted proteins | sample AD_UKC034_MetaG_FD_89745 | JGI IMG/M metagenome (GOLD analysis project Ga0116143, IMG submission 89745) | Active sludge microbial communities of municipal wastewater-treating anaerobic digesters from USA - AD_UKC034_MetaG | ecosystem: Engineered > Bioreactor > Anaerobic > Digestate | place: USA...
GGGACATGTGTATAAACCGAGCACCACCAACCCCAAAGAGTTGGAATACCTATTCAGGTTTGAGAAGAATGTGAGCAAATTTGCAGCCCATAAAGCCGACTATGCCATAAGAACGCTGGAACGAGCCAGAGCTGCCAAACCCGATGAGTTTGACAAAATAGGTAAAAGCCTGCTCAAAACTTTCAACCGCTATCAGTCCACAGAGTATAACACCACGGTAAGCCGTACACGTACGGCCAAGCAGTTTGCCACATTTATGGAGCGTGCCGATGTGTTACCCAATTTGCAATGGATTCGCACCCGCAGCGCCAACCCGCGCGAGGAGCACCGACTGTATGCCGGCATGATACTGCCCAAGGGTGACCCCTTTTGGAACGAGAACCAGCCGGGCAACCTATGGAACTGCAAATGCGACTGGATAGAGACCGCTAAGGGTAGCACCCAGGCACCGGATGAGAGTGAATATATAGCACCAGCTAGGGGGCTGGAGGGGAACCCCGCCCAAACCTACGAGCTGATTACAGACAGGGCAACCTACATTAGCAAAACAAGGCTAACGCCCGACGAGGTGTGCAGCTTTAGCTACCCCGATACTAAAAGCAAGCTGCAAATTAGCGTGATTGCCGATAATAGGGAATTTACAGACAATATACTAACAGGGCGAATACTGGCTCAGAATCCTGAGTTGAAAAGCATATCCATACGACCACATATAGTGGCAGACGGAATTAAAAACCCCGAATACCTAATTAATGGGTATATCTCCGATGCTAAGCGAATAGAGGGCTATAGTGGTATTGCAAACGGGTTTAACAGGGCTTTACGTAGGCAAGGGTGTAAATCGGTTATTATTGATTTTAATGCGCACTTCGACACATCTCGACCACTAGATGTAAATAAGGTTGTTGGTAAGATATTGAACCGAAGCAACGACTTTACTTCAGGTAGGGTGATTGAATGTTGGCTTGTTTTTGGTGAGAAAAGTATTGTTTTAACGGCAAAAGATATAAACCGCTCCGCCCTAGTTAACCTTATTAAAGGGCTAATGCCCTAACAACTTGCGTTGGTAGGGCATCAGGTGGGGCCTTGAAGTTATCGCGGCTTGTGATTACAAAGATACGTTTAAAAACTATTTAAAAGCAAATAAAACCCCAATAAAATGAAACCTGAAGAGCATATAAAGCGGTTGGCGCAGAGTAACCGCGAGTTTCAGGACTGGTTCAACCGCACCCTGCCCCACCTTGTGGGTGCCAAGGCGGTGAAGCATTTTAAGGATAGCTTCCAGAACGAGGGCTTTACCGACGAGGTGCTGGTAAAGTGGCAGGATGTGAAGCGGCGCACCAACCCAAGAAAAAGGCGGACACGAAGCGGGCGCACTCCAGCGTCCGAAACACAGCCAATACTGACCAACTCAGGCGATCTGGGCCGTTCCATCGACTACACCCCACAGCCCGGCATGGTGGTGGTAAAGAGCGACACCAAAGGGGCGGGTAGTGATAAGGATTATGCTGCTGCCCATAATGAAGGCACCACCACTGCGGGGCGTAAGCACAACGTGGTGATACCCAAACGCCAGTTTATGGGTAAAAGTAAGGTGCTCGATAGAAAGGTAATGGAGATATGCACCGCACAAATGAAAAGGATCTTGGGTGGTAAATAAAAAAAACCTGACAGGGTTCCAAAACCTGACAGGGTTAACCCCACCAAAACCCATTAAAAAACCCCTGACAGGGTTCTAAACCCTGTCAGGGGTAATCGTCTGCAAATCAGCCGAAGTGCATTTCACTCACTTCGCTCCACTCCCAGCACCTTAAACATGGCTATGGCGCTATCCTCATCGGGTAGCAAATCCTCAATCATGCTCATGGCGTGGTACACATCCTCCTTGTTAAGAAAGTCCTGGTCAACATTCATCACTAGGTTTACCAAACCTCTTACGCGGTTGAGCCACTCCTCGCCTCCAAAGTGCGGTGAGAACTCCACCACAAAGCGGCCATTATCGGCTACGGTAATCATTGCACACCCCCTTCCTTGGCGCACTGCTTGCACCTAATTACGGCTTTTACAATTCTGCTGCCCTTGGCGCATAGCACCGCATTGCGGCGGTTGTTGGGGTAGCGGCAGGCACAGATGGTGCGGGTGCGGTAGGCTTCTAGCCCACCGGCAAGAGCGGCATCCAGCTCCCGGGTAAGCTCGCTCTTTAGGTTTACATACTCGGTTCTCATTGCTGCTGCCCTCCCATTAGCTTATCGGTAAGGCTTAGCCGTAGCTCCCTATCCTCAATGCGGCACACATCAACCAATATGTCTATAAGACGCTCTTGGGTAAGACGGTTATGGTTGCGCTTAGGAGCAGGTGGTAGTGCAGGAACTTTCTGCCCCATTACGTTTAGCACAAGCTCCTCCGCCCAATCGCGGAACAGCTTGGCGCGTTCCGTTTTTATAAAGAACCCCAGCCGAACCACACCCCGCTTTGTCCAAAAGGTTTGGTGCGGTTGCACCCTTCTTTGATAGGTGCTGCAAATTGCAGCACCTCTTACAAAGTGCTTTCCTTCAATAAACTCGTCTTTTAACCTTGAAAATTGCGAGCGAAGAGAATTGTCATTGATGCCATAACCTCTTGCGACATCCTGTGTGCTCATTAGAAATTCATGGCTTGTGTGTGGTAGTACCGTTACGGACAAGCCATCCGTAACCTGCAACATCAAAGGTTGCTTTTCATTCATTACATCACGCATTGTAATAAAATTTAGTTAATAAAAGAGCCCAGGGCGTGCGTGACACTTCCAAGCGGGGCTTGAGAAGCCGTCAAGCCTTTCGACTTGACCACCCTGGGCAAAACTATTTGTCTCAACAATTCAGATAATTGCCCCTACACAGGAAATGTCACGCAAGGGCAAATGTATAACATTATTTTAGTAATTTCAAAAAAAATGCTATTTTGTTTTTTCTATTGTAAGAGTTCTTGTGGCTTTGGATGGCGCAAATATTGTGAATGTAGCATCTCCAATAGCAACAGATGAATTGTTTTTATTAAAGTTATCTATCACCCACTTGCTGGCTTGTTGTGGATTTGAATTGGTATAAGGCAAAGACGAAATGTAGGAAAAAAACTGTTGCGTTGAGATAATATCCTTTTGGAGTACGTCAATAATGGCAGTGGCTGATACAGACTCTACATTATCAGCACTCGTACTATACGCAACAACCTCGTATGATATCCCACTATAACTTTTTGTTGATGTCCACGTATTACCCCATTCTTTATTGAAATGCTTAGTGGTTTTAAAGCCCTGTTTCTCCAAGTTCATATATATGTCGACAGGGGATAACCCTCTAATATATTTCACACCATCAACTTTTATAACTTCTTTTGTTGCATGGGTATCAATGAAACTGCCTACTATATCTTCATATATTGCAGCCTCTAACGCAGCCTTGCTTTTAAATTCTATCGCTGCTATGTTCCTGCCATCTTTATTGATAAGTTTAAAGTTTATTGGTGTTTTAGACGTTTCAAAGCCGTCCCTTTCCATGTTTATTTTTACTTTTTGAGAAATGGCGAACAACTTGTATGCTTCAATGTACGCTGCGGTGTCATTTTCGGCTTTAATAGTTCTCCTTTCCTGTTCCTTGATTTCTGAGGGTCTTCCAAATAAACCCTGCTCCTCAACAATCTCAACATAATAATAATTGTTTTTTTGATTACAGGCAGTCAAGATAACAGTCAAAACGAATAAAATACTCAGCATCTTTTTCATGTCTCTATTATTTAGGTTCAACATTAGTGTTTTCCTCCTCTTCCAGCTCCTTAAGCATACGGTCCACGGGCATGGCCATTATCTTCATAAACGTACGGTAGCTCATGGGGTATGCCGGCTTTATGTACCTCCGCCAGATACCTGCGTAGGTCGTTATATCCGGGATAAAATGCTTATTCACCAAATCTACAACCTTTTTGTAAAACAGAAGCTTATTTTTTGGACAGTATGCCATGCTTTTTTTTGTTTTTAGAACGGCAGTATCACTATTTCGCCATTATGCACCCGGTAGATATCGTACTCAATACCTCGCTCACGGGCGCGCTGCCTGTAGCCGTCTGCTTCAGTATAGCTCTCAAACCACACGGCCTTGAGCCCGGGGCTGGTAAGGATATACCCCTGCTCAAAGAGCCTGTGGAATGCAAAGTACTTGCTGCGAATCGCCAACCTTGCCAGCACCAGCACAATGATCAGTATGGTGGCGATGGCTATCACTATTTGCAATATTCCCATCATATTGTACGGTTTAATGTTTTACCATCTTCTTCAGTTTGGCCATCAGCCCCAGCAGCTCGGCGGAATCGTTAAACACCAGCTCCACGCTGCTATCGCCCACAACCAGCTCGGCTGTTCGTTCTTTCAACTCGAATTTGCCGGGTGACTCGGCCACGCGATACTCCGATAGCACAAGAGCGCAATCGGCAGCGATGTGCATTCTCCAGTCCACCACCTCGATGTTGTCGAAGTCGGCAAAATCGCGGTCGAAATACCTCTCCTCTTCAAACCCAAGCCCTTTCAGCACATCGGCGTTCACCTCGTCGGTTCGCGAGGCATAGCGGCTCACTGTTCCGCATTCCGGGCACTCGGTTTCCAGTCGCACATCGTAGCAGTGCCCGCACATCCAACATTTGTATCTAATCTCGTGGTTTGCCATAGTTCAATTATCAATTAGTAATTAGTAATTATCAATTCGTAATTGCTCATTGTTCATTGTTTTTCCTCCTTTCCTCAATCAGTTTCAGCAGATCAATCTCCTGACGGCGTGCCAGGGTTTCCATTTCGGCCTCCCACATCCTACCGTTCAGGAACGACGAGGCCAGGGGTTGAAACTCCTTTTTATCGCCTTTAAAACGGCTTTCGTAACGCCTTATCATCTTCATAATATCCTGCCTATCCGATACCGTAATTGGCCGTTTATTAAGCGTTCGTTTATCACCATCCCAGTACTGCTGTGCCCTTATCTTTGAACCTCGTTTTTGATTGTACGCCTTCCAAAAATCGTCGAAATGCAGATCGGGCTCAATGGCGGTGATCTTCACCAGGGTGTGCTCTCTGAACCAGCGCAGGATGCTCACATGTACGGGGAATATGCCACACATATGCCTTGCTGCTGCAATATCGATCTGCTCGGGCATGGTGGCCTCGGCCAGGAAGCCGTTGTCGTGGAACTTCAGTCGAATGTCGCCCTCCCATCGGGGCGAGCGCATTGTGTACTCCATCATGTCATTTCAGTATTAGGGTTGAAAACATCACACCGCACATCCCGCCCAGCATGGCACCGGATGCGTATATCAGCCTATCGGTTGTGTGGCTCACCGATATGCGCCGCACGTTGAGCGTCCACAGGTACGATATGCCAAAGCCGCAGGCTGCCACCCCAATCCACGCCACCCTGCTGATGAAGTAGGTGTTGGCACTCACCAGGAACACCTGCATGAATGCTGTGACGAACAGCCTGCGCCTGTTGGCTCTCTTCTCTCCGCTCATATCAATTCACGTTGGCTATATACACAAATGGCAGGAAGTCGAACATCAGCTCGCGCTCCACTTTGTCCATATCCAACACCTTCTTGGCACGGAGGTATAGGTGACGAAATTCCCTATTGGTATCACGCATATGGTTGCACTTCTTCACCGCGTTAATAATGGATGCGTGCGATACAAAATTGAAATAATCTGCGATTCTCGAAAGCGTCAGCTCCGTCCGCTCGCGGGCCAGCGATATGACCGCATGGCGGGCAATCACAATGCTGTCCTTGCGGCTCATGCCGTTGGACTGCCTTATGTCCGCCACATCAATGCCAATGAGGTTTGACACCACCGTGCTGATCTCATCCATCGTCATTGCACATCGGTATATTTCAGGGCCACGCGGCGCATGCGCCCGTTGTCGTCCTTCACGTCGATGTAGAATAGCCTGTTGCCCGGCTCGGCCCGTATGGCCTTGTCGAACAGGTTCACGGCGTCCACAAACTTCTCCCACCCGGCGAACTTCATGCGCTCGGCGGTGTCCTTGTGGCTGCGTATCTCGTTCACGCTGGCCTGGTCCAGGTCGCCACCGCTCTTGTACAGCAGCGAGTTCACCAGCTCGCGCAGGAACGCCACCCGTGCGCTGCCCTTGTCGTCGGCGTCGAACTCGGCGAAGAACTCCTCGAACTTCGACTTGATGATGCCCACCATGGTCTTATCGAACAGCAGCCTGCGCGACGTTTTGATGTCCACCAGTATGCTCTTGTCGAATGCTGAGAAGGTCATGCTATCGGGGGTGGGTAGGCGGCGCTCAAATATCTTGGCGTCCTTCAGCTTCGCCTCAAACACCTCCTCCTGCGCCCTGTCGATGGCCTCGTTGAGCTGCTCCAGCGCCTTCTCTGCCCTTAGCGCCAGCGTGGCCACGCGCTGGGCGTGCTTCTCCTCGGTGCGCAGCACCGGGTTGATGATGATGGCCTCCATCTGGCGGCCACCCGCATCCGTCCAAATCTTTCCTGTCTGTTTTGCCATTTTAGTTGATTTTTAGTGCGTTTTCCAATTCTTCCGCAAGCTCTGCGAGCCTCCGCTCCATCTCCGCCGTGTCCCTCTTCACGGAGCTGTAAGTGCTACGGAGCCTGTTGTTGGGCTCGTTCAACCATTCGTGGCGGCGCTCCACTAGGGTTCCCAGCGCCTTGGCCTCCAGCTCCACCACTTCGGCGGGGCGCTGGGCGGGGTCAATCGTTCTCTCTGTCATGGTTTGTACTTTTTATTGTTTGGTAATCCGACTATCTGGTAGCCCATGCTCTCGGGCACGTCCTTCTTAAAGTCCCTCTTGGTAATCCTCAGCAGGTGGTCGCTCACGGCCTGCCGCTTGATGTGTAGGGCGCTATGCTGCCGCAGCAGGTCGATATACTCATCGACGGTGGCACGGCGCATGCGCCTTTCCAGCTCATCAATACGGGCATCTATGCTCTGCACCTTTGCCCTGAGCCGCTTCAAGTCCTCTCGGGTTGATACTTCCATGGCGCTAGTTCTTTAGGGTCAGCTCCCGCTCCCGTTCCCGCGCCACCATCTGCTTACGCAGGATGTTCTCCAGCTTGGGGATTAGGGCGTTCATCTCGTCAATGCTCATATTGTAGAGCCGCTTACCCGCAATGCGGGGCTGCTCCAGGAAGCGGTTCACCACCTCCCAACTGGTGGTGTCCACGCCGTACTTCTGCAGGCGGTGCAGTATGGCGCTGCGCAGCCGCTTGGTCTCCTGCTGTTGGAAACGGGCGGGGTTCAGCCTGTTCACCTCGCTCTGCATATCGGCAAGCATGCGCCTGTAGTCGTCGGGCCTGCTTTGGGCAAACTCCCGCAGCGATACGGTGAGCATATTGCTATACTGCCACACCAGCTGCTCCTTGAGCTCCTCCTTATCGTCGGCTGGCATCATGCTCAGCAGCGAGTAGAAGCGGTCGTAAACCCCTCGTTGTCTCTGTTTCATTGTTCGTCCTCCTCATTGTCGGGCGTTGGCTCGCCCCAGTACAGCTTGCTGCGCCGCTCGTCGATGCTCAGCACGCCACCGGGGCACCTTCCATAGATATTCGCCGATAGCCCTTTGATGTGAATAATGATTTTTGCCAGCTTGTGCGCCAGCTTACCCACGGCGCTGTAGGGCGCATTGCGCTCCTCGTGTGCCAGGAATATGAATAGCTTCTCCGGGAAGTGGCCGGCAAAGTTGTGCAGCTCATTCCCTTTCAGCTCATCGCGGTATATGGTTAGGTTATCGACCACCACCACCCGTGCGCTGCGGGGCTTGGAGAGCCGCTCGGCTAGGGATTCCAGCGGTTCGTAGTCTATGGCATGAAGCCGCCTATTATTGGTGTCGATACCCACCCTCAGGCAGGTGTCGCGAAACGCCTTGGCTATGCCCTCCTCGGCGCTCACGTACAGCACCCGGTCGTTCCTGCTCAGCTCATCGGCGAGTTTGAGGGCGAACCACGTTTTACCGTTCTTGTCCTTGCCGTACATCAGCCACAGCCCGTTGTGCTCGGGCTCGCCCATGGCGCGGGCCCAGTCGCCCTCCAGCGGTAGGGTTTTGTACCTCTTGTCGTAGATGTTCTTTATGGTGAGCGCCCTAGCCATTGCTGCGCTGGTTTAGGATGAGTAAGCTCTCGGCGCGGCGCAGCCCGCCAATATCGCCACCGTGGTCTAGCACTAGGCACCGCTTCACAATGCTGTTGAGCTCGGCGGTGTCGCTCATGTTGGCCCTCAGCACGTCGGTGATCAGCTTCTTGTAGAATGCCACCCGGGCCTCCTTGCCCACGGGCACGGGCTGGGTGAAACGCTCGCTCATGCGGCTGAACATCTCCCTGTAGCCCACCTTCTGGTTGCTTATACCCCGCTCTATCTTGCGGCGAAGCCCATCGGCACCCATCAGGTACCAGGCGCAGGCGTTCTCGGTGCCGTTCCATAGCTCCTTCAGGTCCATGAACGCGCCGTAGTCCAGGTCGCCCGCCTCGTCCACTATCACCACGGGCGTTTCGATGGTGCGCAGGTAGTACTTCACGTTGGCCTTGATGTTGTCGTACTTATCGTTGGTATCAATGCCAATGGCCTTGGCCACCAGCTTGATGAACTGGCGGCGGGTTTTACCCTGCGAGGCATCCACGTAGAAGCAGTTCTTGAGCGTACGGCTCAGGTAGCGTGCGGTGTAGGTCTTGCCTATCCCGCAATCGTCCACGCATATACGGCTCTTGCTGTACTGCTGGCAGAAGCGAATGTCCTCCTCAATGATGGTGAACACGTCGGTTTTGGCCGTGTTCCACTTGCGCTGGCTGGTGGTTACGCCCAGCTCACGGCCCATATTGAGCCACTGGCTATCGCGCACCAGCCCAGTGAGCTCGCCATTCTTCAGGCGCGAGAACACGGAGGCGCTAAGGCCCCACTGCTTGGCGAACATGGTGTCGGTGCCGCCAAAGTTCTTGCGCTGCGTCAACAGGGCATCCACCACCTTGTTTTTAAAATCGTCTGTTAGGTTTATCATGATAATTGCATTAAAGGTTAGTACTAGAATCTGCTGTACAGATCCTGTTTAAAGTCTCTTTCAATATCAATTAAATCGTCATCCTCGGGTTCGGGCAGTATCTCCACCCCGTTGTGGTGATGGGGTGTATTCACCATCTTCCCGGCATCGGGAATATGGTTTTCACGCTCCACCGTTCCGCCCGAAACCCCCTGGGCATCCATACGGAATAGGCGGGTGGGCGCATGCTCGGGTTGCTTGTCGGTCTTCAGGGTTACCACCGCCTCCAGCTGCTTCCTGCGCTCCCTGGCGTAGCCCTCCACCGTGGCCACGTACTTGGCGTACAGCTCGTGCAGCTCGTGGTCGCGCTGGGTGCGCTCCACCCTGGCACACTGTGGGCGCGGCTTGGCAATGGCCTCGCATATCAGCCTGTCATCGCCCCGCAGATACACGTAGGCGGCTATCATCTCACCGTCGTTGCCATCCAGCCAGTACACGTCCACCGCCCTGCCCTCCACCTGCTTCATCAGGTTGATAAGAGTATCACCTAAAGCAATCTCACCATCCATGCCCAGCAGGTACTCGCCGTTGTTCAGCCGTATATTGCCCACGTTCACCGAGGTCTCGGTGTGGTAGCCCACGTGGCGCATGAAGCGGCGGTAGTTGGTGGGCTGCAGGTTGGGGTTCTGGTTATCCAGGAAGTACTCCCAGCGGGTCTGCCCCTCGTGGTCGGGGTTGTGGTGCGGCCTGTTATTGAAATCCTCTATCTTGGTGTTGACCATTGCCACTATGGAGTCGTAAGTGCGCACCACCTTATCGGCATTGGGGCTGGGCTGGTTGGCCTCGCTCCGTGCGTGGGGGCGGCCCTGCCATCCCTCCTCCCTCTTCTCATGCTCGTAGCGCATCTCATGGTTCACGTCGCTCTCTACAATTTTCCCCCTTGCGTTGTTGGCCTCAATGCGCACGTGCTGGAACATGCTGCCCGGGCGTAGGAAGGTGTCCTTGTACGATGCGTTCAGGTTGCTCTCGCACTCCAGCTCTGCCGGTAGTGGCACCCCCCACCCGTGGTAGTTGCGCACCAGCTGACGGTAGAAGTCTATGATCATGCCCTCCTTGGTGCGCCCGCTCACCCAGCAGGTAATCACCTTGCTGGCCACGTCCTCGCCCAGGTAGTACCACACCCGCTGGTTGTTGCCATACTTGAATGGTGGCTGCCTATCGTCGATGGATAGCAGCGAGCCCGCGTACTTGGGCCGCTGGAAGCTGAAAGCGGGCTTATATTTGCCCATGTGCATCTGCCTGTCGGCGCTGCGCACGGCGTGGGTGGCCAGCCTATTCTGCCAGCGGTTCAGGTAATTGTACACGGTGCTGGGTGATAGCTTGCGGAACATGGCA
>Ga0116143_10006279_pt1 | contig 10404 bp, 12 predicted proteins | sample AD_UKC034_MetaG_FD_89745 | JGI IMG/M metagenome (GOLD analysis project Ga0116143, IMG submission 89745) | Active sludge microbial communities of municipal wastewater-treating anaerobic digesters from USA - AD_UKC034_MetaG | ecosystem: Engineered > Bioreactor > Anaerobic > Digestate | place: USA...
AGAGGCGCAGCCCCAGCGCGTGCTGAAGCGGACGGTCCTGTCGAAGCAGCGGGTCTATACGGGGGAGCCGCTGCTGCTGCGCTACTATCTCCTCCATTCCGGCATCAACTTCGACCGGCCGCCGGTGCCGCAGAAGCTCCCGGAGACGAAATGGTTCGTGCAGAACAGCATCGAGGAGAAGAGCGAGGACGAGACAGAGAGGATCGATGGATCCGAATTCGTCAAGACCAGGCTCGCCACCTTCCTGCTTATCCCGTCAATGAAGGGCAGACATGCCATTGGCGGCGGCGAAGTGGTGATATCATACGTGTCCGACGAGGGGTTCTTCCAGTTTCCGCGCCAGGCGCGCGTCGTCCTCGACGAGGCTTCCGTGGAGGTGCTGCCGCTTCCCGAGGCGGGAAAGCCCGCTGGCTATGACGGCAACGTGGGCCGCTTCACCATGGACGTTGAGTACGATAAGAAGGCGGTGAAAGTCTACGACGAGGTGCGTGTGAATGCCGTAATCCGGGGCGAAGGGAACTTCATTACCCTCAACCCGCCGGTCTTCGATGCTCCCCGTGGGGTGAAGGTGATCCGCGGTGTGAACGACGCGAAGACCGAAGTGGAGGGAAACGCGGTGAAGGGGACCCGTGAGTTCGTGTTTACCCTGGTTCCGGAGACCGCGGGCGATATCGACGCCGGATCCCTCCGGTTCACCTTCTTCGATCCCGTTGCCGCTTCCTACCGGGTGCTCGATTCCGAGAAGATCACGCTCAAGGTGACCGGAGACGCGTCGCGCGGCGGAATAGGCCTGGACGGGGAGGGCGGCGAACGGGGCCCGGACGTGAACCTGCTCTGGATCGCCCTCATCGTCCTGGTGGTGGCGGGGATCGTCGCGGGCGTTGCGCTCTGGGAGCGCAGGAAGTATGCCGCGTTCATCGCGTCGAAGGAGAAAACAGCCGGGAAGGCGGAGGCGCGCCGGACCGATCTCCTTGACGGAGCGGCACTGGACGCGTTTCAGAGGGAAGTGATCCTTTCCGCGAGGGGGAGCGATCCCGGTGAGTTTCTGAAAACAGCGGAGCGTATCCTGGGCAGGCTCGCCGCGCTGGGCACCGCCGGGTCACTGGGGATCATCGACGATCACAAGAAGGCGCTGGCGGAGATGAAGGAGCGCGTGTACAACATCCGTTACGGCGGATACACCATTGGCGCGGACGAGGTGAAGGAAATGTCTGCGCGTCTCCGTGATGTTCTGAAAGCGATCAGGCCGGCGAAGTAATATCAGCCCCTTTCCTTCTTTGCCTTCTCCCAGAGGGCGTCCATCTCCGCGAGGCTCATCTCGTCGAGGTTTTTCCCCGCGGCGCGAGTTTCGTCCTCGACGAACCTGAAACGGTTCATGAACTTGTCCACGGTTTTCTTCAGGGCCTCCTCGGGATTGATGGAGAGGAAGCGGGAGATATTCGTCAGCGTGAAGAGAATGTCGCCGATTTCTTCCATGAGGTGATCCCTGCTTCCCGATGCGAGTGCTTCCTTGAACTCGGCGATCTCCTCGTCGAGCTTGGTGACCACGTCGTCGATGCGGTCCCAGTCGAAACCGATGCGCGACACCTTCTGCTGGACCCGGTACGCTTTCTGGAGCGCGGGCGCGTAGCCGGGCACGCCGTCCAGGATAGACTGGTACGCCGCCTTTTCCTTTTTCTTGATCTTCTCCCAGTCGATGGAAACCTGCTCCTTCGCCTTGGGGCCCTCGTCGCCGAAGACATGGGGGTGGCGGCGCACCAGCTTCTCGGCGATGCCGCGGGCCACGTCGTCGACGGTGAACTTCCCTTCCTCCTCGGCGATCTGGGCGTGGGCGTAGACCTGGTAGAGCACGTCGCCCAGCTCCTCCTGCATGCTCTTCGCGTCTTCGTGCTCGATGGCGTCGTAGAGCTCGTAGGCCTCCTCGATGAGGTATGACTTCAGCGTCTTCGAGTTCTGCGCGCGGTCCCACTCGCAGCCGCCCTCGGCGCGCAGGATGGATGCGATCTCCTTCAGCGTGTAGAGCGGACGGGTTTCCCTGAATTCCATGGCTGTGCGTTTCCTTATTTTCCCAGAAGGTTTTTTACTTCTTCGAGGTATTTGATGTCCCTCGTGGACACGACGGTGTCAGTTTTCCCGGGTTCCCAGTACTCAATAGTGATGATGACCCTGTCGCCCTTCGACATCTTCTCCGCGATGGGGGGCAGACGGTAGTGCACGCTGGGGCAGTCCTCCTGCCAGGGGAAAGTGGCGCGCTTCCATTCGTGGATGGTGTAAGAAAAAGGATAGATCTTTTTCATGTCGATCGGGCCTTTGAGCGCTGTGACGGGTTTCAGCTCAAAGTTGTGGTCGGTGTAGCAGCGGGTCGCTTTTTTCGACGCGCTCACCACTTCCGCGATGGCGACGGCTTTCGCTTTCCTGATGGCGTCGTCATACTCGCGGGTGGACTGGTAATGGCCCCGGAGGCCGGTTATAGCGATGCAGAAGATCGACAGCGAGAGCGAGAGTACGATGGCGGGATGTCTCATGAGCGCCTCCTGGTTCCGGAAAGTGCGCGGACAGGATATTGCCGGTGCGTGGCGCTGTCCATGAATTTTTAGCGTGAGCGATACCGCTGCTCTGAATTTCGATGATATCCAAAAACGGTGCGGGATTCGAAGTTGGATGCGCGGTGCGTATCATTGGAATGATTATTCGTAACACGACTTCATATCATACCTAATATTTTTTTGGACTATTGCACTTTCTGCCGATATTGATAATGGATGTCGGGAGACCGGCTATGGAAGAAAGGAAGCCTATATCATCCAACATTCTGCACGACATGTCCTGTAGCGAACGCCACGAAGTGATCCGCCTGTACGCCGAACAAATCAACCTACTTTGCGATTATCTTTCACTCATAGGAGAAAGCCTGGTGCACGGCAGTGAAGTGGTGCCTGATACTGCCGGTGCTTCAAACGGTGAGCCCCTGGAGGATTCCGCGAGGAAGCTGCTGGCGCGCTACCTGATCGAGCAGTACTACAATACAGGCGATTCCGGTCTCTTCGATGACGCCCTGCGGCTGAACGAGGAGATTGTCCTTGAGTCCTGGTCGATACTGGACGTGAAGATCAACGAGGAGCTCGCACGCGGCGCAAGCGCTGCTCCGCTGGTCGTGTTTTATCAGGGCTTTTTCTTCAGACTTGATGGCGCCCGACCGGAACTCGCGGAGGGTGAACGGTATAGGGTGATTGTCCGTGACCGCGGCACGGTGGATACTATCAACCTCAAGCTCGCCCGATCCCGTCACTTGCTGATGATTGACGAACTCACCATTGGCAGAAAATACTTTGATGGTCTCTGGCTCCGCTCCCACTACTACAAGCAGCAGTACTCCTTCTGATTGGCCCGAAGTGCGCATTATTTTACGGCCGCTCTCGTTTTTACCGGAAAAAATTTAATGTGTACATCCCGGGTGTCGTACTCATGGTAAAGGATCTGCTTTGGAGGAAGCAAATGAGTATCGATACGACCTTGAATATGAGAGCCGATATTCGTAGCGCACTTGATGAAGCTTCGGTGGTGACGGGCAAATCGCGGTCATTGATTATTGTGATGCTGATGCGCCGGCTCGCGAACGATTACAGGGAGTTGACGCGTTTGTATCAGAGGATACAGTATCAGGAGAGGGAGGAAGAAGCGAACTGGCGCGGGACGCATGTGAGGCTCATGGCGAGGGACTACGAGGTGTTTCTCGATTTTCGGCTGTTTTTCAAGCGGTCTGTGTCGTTTCTGGTGGCGTGTGCCGTTGAGAGATATCTGGATGCTTTAATAAAAATTATTTTATATGGAGATGATGATAGCGATAACAATTTATCCGCTAATTACATAATTGCACAAAATAAAATAAATGATATTGTCTGTTGGCATATATACTGGGGAATCCCCCCGCGCCGGGAGCTCGCGCGCCTAACCAAACCATCCTGAACCGCCTCATGCCGGAAGTATATCTGTGAACATGAACCTTCCCTCGCGAAGAACGGACTCCCCGCGCCGCCACGCCACCGGTTGCCTGAATAATCGCCCGTCGTACACGAAGCTGTGATATTCTCCGTTTTCACCACAGGGATCCGCGCCCGGCGGAAGGTCCGCGAGGAAGCGTTCGTCAAGTTCCCTGCCGGAGAACGAGGGGTCAATCATAGAGGTGTCGACGCATGTCACGAGGGCATTGAATCCCGATGAGACGAACTCCCTGGCGAGCTGACGCGGTTCTTTTCCCCAGAGAGGAAATATCGCCGACATCCCCGCTTTCCCCAGATTCTCCTCCCTGTATTTTCTTACATCGGCAAGGTGTATGTCGCCGAATGCAATCGTCTGCACGCCGCGGTCCCGCCATCTTTCCATCGCCTCGCCCATCGCGCGTCCGTACATCGCGTTCGACGCGCGCGCCGGGATGCGGATGATATCAACCGGGATCCCGAGGGATGCCGCCTGCGCTTCCAGAAGCGAACGGCTCAATCCGTGCATGCTTACGCGATCATACTCATCGGTGACCGTCGTGAGGAGGGAGATGATATCGAACTGTTTATCTGTGAAGAGTGAGCGGAGGGCGAGGGCGCTGTCCTTGCCGCCGCTCCATGACAGGAGGATGCGTTCTTTCATGTTTTTAATGAAAATTGGGGTGCCGGCATGGCGCCTGGCCGCCCCGGGGGGCGTCGCCTTACTCTATATGCCCCTGGATTTCCTTTAGTATCTCCTCGCCCATGAGGTCATTGATTATTGTTTTCACCAGCTGGCGGGTCTCTTCCATGTATTTCTTTTCGTTATCGTCGAGGCGGATCATGTCTTCCAGCTGGTGGAGCCGATGATTTACCAGTTCGAGATTTGATATGGCATCCTGGAGTGTGATATCGTCCATTCATGTCTCCTTACACGAAGTGAGGAAAACTACTTAAAATGTGTGTCCCATGTTCCGTGGAAAAAGTCAACAATTATATCGTTGACGTGCGGCTGGCTGGCTGATATAACCTGATGGAGCCGCGCAGTGTGTCGAAGCCCGCGTGCTGTGGGATACTTGCCTGTCCGCGCACCGAAGTCAATGCAAGGGGGTAGTATGAGTTGCTCAAGTAGAACAGCAATTGCTGCATGTGTCATCTCCTCGGTGATACTGGCGCTGGCCAACTGCTCGGCGAAACTTCTCACCCGCTTTGATTACGAGGATTCCCTGCATCATCACCGCCGGGGTGAAGCGGAGAAGGCGTTGCGCGCCTTTCCCAAAGGGGAAAGCGGCGGCTTCATCACCACCATGGAAAAAACGCACCTCCGCATACTGGGCGGTTCTCCAGAGATTGGCGCCCTGGAGCGCTACGCGAAAAAGGTTGATGACCGCGTGCGCTTCAAGGTGTCGCGGGACATCAAGGGATTTTTCTACATGGAAACGCGCGAGGGCTACTACGCCTCCGAGCACGAGGTGATCTGGATGCACATGCTCCTGGGCCTGGGCAATCTCATGAGGGGCGACAGGGAGAGGGCCGGCGTGGAGCTTAAAAAGAGCGCAAACCTCCTGTCGACACCCTGGAGCGATGAGGGCCATTTCGACGATCCCTTTCTCCGCATCATGGCGGCGGGGCTCTGGACCATGCTTGGCCAGTGGGACGAGGCGCGCGTCGATTTCAGGCGCGCGGCCATGATGGAGCCCCGGCTTGCCTGGGCAAAGTCCCTTGCCGCAAGGGACGCGCCTCCGAAGGAACTGGTGCTCCTTCTCGGCGGCCCCGGCCCGGAGCCCCGGTGGAGTCCTGGACTGAAATCGAATCCTTTCCGCGGTTTCCGCGGCATCGTGTTTGATGGCCGCGGCAGGAAGAGCGCGCTGGCTGCACGGGATGATAAGGGACGCGTTCTGGAAATGAATATCACCCCCGATTCATCGAACTGGTACCGGAGGCACTTCATCCGCGACAACGAAATCAGCGATCTGCTGAAAGACTCCAACTACGCGCTCCGGATGACGGCTTCCGGCGTAGCGGCCGCCGGAGGAATCGCGGCGGGCGTCGGCATCGGCACCGCGATTTTCGCCGGCGGAGTCGGCCTTGGCGCGGGCATTATCTGGCTTGCCGCGTATATCAACAGCGGGGAGGCGGTCATACTCGGGTTGACCGTCATGGCGGGCGGCGCCTACTACGGCTACACCGCGGGAAGCAGGGTGGTGCGGGAGTCAGGCGACAGGGCGAAGAAGGCTATCGACGATTCCGAGACCTACCGCTTCGTGCGCTACCTGCCGGAGTACGCGTGGGTTGCCTGGAGCGACACGCCCCTGGCATGGCCCCTGTCCTGTTCCGTGGGGAGAAACCGCGTTCTGGAAATTTCACGGGAGGGCCCCGGTGCCATCCACGTGAACGGTGTCACGCTTGCCTACTATCCGGATGTCGCCGACTGAGATTGATTCACCGCGCCGCAGTCGCGCACGTCGCCGCGCAGGAGCTCCACCGCGTGGGGGATCGCCTTTTCGATGACCGCGAGGTTCTCGCGGACGGCCTTCGGGCTCCCGGGGAGGTTGATGATGAGGCTTCGCCCGCGGATACCAGATACCGCGCGGGAGAGCATGGCGTGCGGCGTGATATCCATTGACGCGCGCCGCATCGCTTCCGCGAAGCCAGGCGCGGGGCGGTCTATGACGGACGCAGTCGCCTCGGGAGTTACGTCGCGCGGGGCGAAGCCGGTGCCGCCGGTGGTGAGAACGAGCTCGATTCCCGAATCAGCGAGCTCAATGAGTTTCCTCTGTATCGTATCAAAATCGTCGGGGATAATCTCCTGCCGCTCCACGCGGTATCCCCTGGCCTCGGCCCATTTCCGAATCTCCGGTCCCGACAGGTCATCGCGCTCTCCGCGCGACGACCTGTCGCTCATGGTGATAATTCCCACGCGTATCATCCGCCACCTCTAATCGATTTCTATGCTTTCCACGGTGAATTCCCGGCCGGATAGAAGTTCCACGTCCGAGGCGGAGCATTTTGGGCAGGTGAACTGCCATTTCTCCTTGTCCAGGGTAAACTCGAAGGAGCAGCCCTTGCACTTGAGCACGGCGGGAACCCGGTTGACGACTATCTGCGCTTTGTCCGCAAGGGTGTCCTTGCTCACGAAGTCGAAGTATGTCTGCATCCATTCCGGGATCAGGTCAGAGAGGTCTCCCACCAGAAGGTTGATTTTCGAGACGCGCGTGGCCCCGTGGCGCCCCGCGAAGTCCAGGACGATGTCCAGGATGTTGCTCATGATGGAAAGTTCGTGCACGCGCGATGCCTCCGTTCAGGGTGATGTCGATTGCGCCTTGAAGACGAGAAACATGTCTATCGAGCCGTCGGCCCCGTCGTCGAAGACCGCGATGCCCGCTTTGCCGAAAATGTAAGCTCTGTGGTGTCCCTTTTCCTTCACCGCCATGCCGTCGTTTCCGTATCCCAGGATGAAGCGCTCCACTCCCCGGGAAAGATCGGCGGGCAGGTCGGTTATCCGGCCGCCGGAAAAGCCCGCGATAGCAGATACCTTTCCTCCATGGATGAAGACCACGCATTTTTTCGACTGATAATAGTATACCAGGTCGTAGGGGATTTTCAGGTCCACGCGCATGGAGTACACGTTTTCAAACAGGTCGCCCGCCCTGTCGAAGCGGGCGATCCTTTCAGGCGTTCCGAGCGTTCCGATCACCACGTCCGCCCCGTCGGCGAGGAGGAGTTTCTCCGCGCCTTTTCCCGGCACCACCAGCGTTTCATCGTCGCGCAGGCGGGAGGAGATGTCCTGGGCCGGTGCGGCGAAGGCGCACAGCGCGACGAGTGCAATTGCGAATATGTACCTGGTGGCGCGTATCATCATCCCGTTCCCGTCCGAACGCGGTGGGTGACAGGCAGAGTACAATTGCAGTGTTATTATTTCAAGGAAAATGCTGTATATCCGCCGTCCGCCGGGAAAGATCAACGGCGGAAGCGGATACATCCGTTGCCTGTGGCATCCCGCGCCCGCAACGGATTCCGGTACCGTGATGCACCTACCACTTCACGGTGTAGGTGCAGGAGTTGGCCCCCTTTTTCCTGGTGGGTTGCGACTCGTCAAGCCTGACGATGACGACTCCCGCACCGGCTGGTTTGAATTTCTGCGCCATGGCCTCGATGATGCCACGGTCGAAATCGCTCGGGTATGGATTCTCGCACGCCATGCGGATCTCCCGATCGCCCGCCCTGTGGAATTTGTAATGCCCAATTCCTTCGAGCATCTTCCCGGTGCCCGGATCGAACATGATCTGGCCGTTGACGCGGTGGTTCATGTGATACGCCACGTCGATGGCGGCGAGCGCCTTGTCCATGGTGTTGATCTCCGGGGGGAACTGGGCGTTTTCGGGGATCTTCTTCCCGATATTGAACAGCGTGAAGTCGCCCGTCGCCTGGGCGATGGCCTTGAACGCGTTCAGCCAGGACTGCTGCGGATACCATTTCCCCGCTTCCGGGTTCTGGATGCCGTTGTCCCCGAGAAACTTGTATGCGCGATCTTTGAAGGCGCCCATCCCGTCCACAATGGAGAGCACCGTTTCACCGTTAACTTCAACCTTCGGATCAAAAGCTACAAACTGAGCCATGATAGACCTCCTTAATAGTGCTTTCATGCACGGGGATTGAATGTCCCGTTTCCCACTCCAGGCAGAGTATCGCGCAGCATGTCAGGAAAGGTACTGTATCCTGTCCCTGAGGGCCTGGGAAATGCTCGCGACTTCCACGGTGTTCGACGCGATTTCCTCGGATCCCATGGCGATGTTCTGCGTCGACTCGTTGATCAGGGAAATAGACTTCACCATCTCGGCGATGGCGGTCTGCTGTTCCTGCGTGGAGTTCCGTATCTCACCCGAGCTTGCCTTGATTTCATCCGCCTCGTTCGTGAGGAGACTGTTGATCCGGTACTGTTTTTGCATGTCCCCGGAGATAGTGCCGATCATGTCGCGGACCTCGTTGATGCCCGCGGCGATCGCCTTTATCATCCCCACCGTCGCCATCACGTACGACTGTCCCTTCTTGATCTCCTCGGTGTTCTTGATAATGAGCGCGTCTATACCCTTTATGCTCACTGCCGTCTGGTCGGCGAGTTTGGAAATTTCGTCGGCCACGACCGCGAACCCCCGCCCCGTGTCGCCGGCCCGGGCGGCCTCGATGGCCGCGTTAAGCGAGAGAAGGTTTATCTTGTCCGATATATCGTTGATAATCTGGACGATGTTCGTCATCTCGATAGAGCTTTCGTAAATGGTGCCCATGCTGGCGCTCATGACTTCCATCGATTGTTCACCTGATTCCGCCCTTGCGGACATGTCCGATATCAGGCACAGAGCGGACTTTGTCCTGTCGACCGTTTCTCTTGAGATGGTTGAAAGCTCGTGTATTTTCTCGGTCATGCCGGCAAGGTTCTGGAACTGGGCCTCGACGTTGCCCGCCTCGTTCTCCATGCCCGCCGAAATTTCCTCGATTGATGCCGTTATCTGTTCCACCGACGAGGCCGAGTTCTGGGCGCTGTCGGAGAATGTGAGCGTGGTGGCGGTCATCTTTTCCAGGGACATGGCCATTTGTGACGACATTTCGCTGATTTCGCCCGTAAGGTACGTCAATTTGGAAAAGATATCGTTGAACTGCCTCACTATCAGCCCCGCCTCGTCATTGCTCATTGCCGCGATACGCGTGCTTTCTGCGTCCGGCGAGATCTCCCTCGCCAGAAGGCCGTAGGGCGCGGAGATGCGGCGGGAACATATCGCCACGATGGCGACTGACATGAGTGTCGATAGTGCGAGGGAAAACGCGAATGATGCAACAATGCCCAGGGAATGCAGCTGGATGGAGTGAAGATATAACACGCCGAGGGCGGGGAGCGCATATGCGGCAGAAACAATAGCCCCCAGGATGATGATTTTATATCGCAGTGTCGTAAGCCTTTGTAGCATCTTCATTCTCCGACTGTCTTTTCCCTCAGTACCTTTTGCATTTCGATGCGGCATGCTGCATCGAAATGGTCAATAATATAATATGTTGACTAAATATTAATATCACAAAAATTGTGACTTCCAAAAAAATCTTTGTATTGGCGATAACTATCGCCTCTATGAAATTATAAAACTTCTTTACTTTTTACATAAGATGGGCATTAATTGAGTATAAAAGTGAGTACTCACTCACTTATTGCTGTTAAAGCAGTTAAAAGATACAAAGAAATATAAAAAGATCGGGGATAGTTATCGCCATTTCAAGTGGGGGATAACAATGAGGAGTCGAATATCGACATGCAGTAGTGTGCTCTTGTCCGCGTTTCTGGTGCTCGCAGGCTGCGGCACCACGCTCACCCTGCAGGTGAAGCAGGTGCCGTCAAAAGCCTCGGAGCGCAACACCACGCTCCTTGCCGGGGTGGGTA
>Ga0116143_10006280_pt1 | contig 10403 bp, 8 predicted proteins | sample AD_UKC034_MetaG_FD_89745 | JGI IMG/M metagenome (GOLD analysis project Ga0116143, IMG submission 89745) | Active sludge microbial communities of municipal wastewater-treating anaerobic digesters from USA - AD_UKC034_MetaG | ecosystem: Engineered > Bioreactor > Anaerobic > Digestate | place: USA...
AGGATGCAGGAGGAATTTGACCTGGAAACCACACGCCGTCAGACCGCCTATAATGAGCAGCTTAAAATTATCGGGGATAATGAAGCTGAAAAAGCCGCATTCAAACAAAGCTTTGATAAACAGGAGGAAGAACGGACCCGAAAGCATCTTGAGACCTTATTACAGATACTGCAAGATCAATTGCCCTCCGGGGATGATTTTAGTATTGATCTTGAATCTGCGGTGCTTTCTGATGAAGCCAAAGCTGCCCTTTTAAAGAAAATAGAAGAAGTAAAACTGGCTTTGGCTTCTTTAGGGCTTCCCCAGGCTGATAAAAAAACTGAAGAAGAACCTGCCATCGATACCGGTCCCAAAGTGGATATCTTCGGCATGTCCCAGGATGATTGGAGCGCATTGCTTCTCAATCTCCAGGAAGGCAAAGTTGAACTTTCCGAAATGCTTGCCCTGGCCGGTGCCATGTCAAATGCATTTGCCATGATCAATGAAATTAGGGCAAACAGCGAAGAACGATCACTGATCGAATTTGAAAAGAATATTGACTCCAGGAAGAAAACGCTGGACACGCTTTTGAAGTACAATCGCATTTCTCAGGAGCGTTACAACAAACGCATTGCTGAGCTGGATGAAGAACTGGATGCCAAAAAAAGAAAAATAGCCCATGATCAGGCTGTTCGTGCCAAAGCGACCGCCATTTTTCAGGCTGTCATCAATACCGCAACAGCCGTTATTTCGGCGCTGGCCACGCCACCACCCTGGTTGGGTATCGTGCTTGCAGCCCTGGTAGGAGGGATGGGCGCTTTGCAAATTGCCACCATTGCTTCAGAACCTGTACCACAGTTTGCCAAAGGGAAGTACGATGTCATCGGCGAACAGGACGGGAAAAAGTATTCCGCGCCTGTACTGGGTTCACCATCAACCGGCCTGATCAACTCCCCGGCTATCCTGGTTGGGGAGAAGCCGGAAATCATCATAGATCCGGCCACGACTAAAAACCTGATGGTGAATTACCCTGCTGTCATCGAAGCCATCCATTCGGCCAGGATTCCGCAATTTGCCTCAGGCGATTATTCCGGTATCAATTCCTTTGAAGGCACCAAAGGAAGCCAGAAGTTGATTGCCGGAGTATTGGCAGCGCAAACCGCTTCCATTAACCGGCTTAACCGTAATCTAGAAAAAGGTATCCAGGCTAAGCTTTTAGCTGATGATGAATTTGTCCGTACCAGCAAAGACGTTAATTCACGCTATGATAAATTAGCTTCTAAAGCCAATTCCTCACTCTAATCTTGTCCTTTCGCTTTTGCCCGTTCCTTGACAAATTTGCGGCATGGCTTTATCCGTTGTAAAAAACCTCGAAACTATTTGTCCGGTTGACAACCCTAAAGTTGTCACCATCGGAACGGATAACCAGTTTTCCACTGTAGGTGTGAAAGCTGTTCTTAGTCTTCTTTTTACTACTGTCGATGAAACTTTAGGGCATCTTATCATGCTTCGCTGGAATGGCATTACCAAAGCTTTTGCCCTGGCTGCTTCGCCCGATAATTCAGGTTTGCATATTCATGTGGGCCTACCGTCATATCAGCTATGGGATTGGGTAGCCTTACTTTGCGAGGACCTGTCCAATAACTATTATCTCTCCAGGGACTTTGACCTGGTCGCTTCCGGCCCTTACATTACCATCACGGCAAAAGCTGACGGAGAGGAATTTACCCTGGAATACCTGGATGACATTGAACCGGTAACCGGTTTATCGGCTGATCCTGCGCCGGTGTCCGGTGTAACGCCGGTTCTCAGAGACTTTTACAGTATCATTCTTCAGGTTAAACCGCATAATTCTGATGTGCTCTTAGGGCAGGACATGGTTACCCCTGATGTAAACGGACATTCCAGTTTTGATATCCATGATCTGCTGTGTGATTACCTTACTCCTGAATTCGCCTGGCCACATGAAGCCGGTTACACGCATGTTCCCCGGTTAAAGTTTCTCAAGAAATTCAGGGTCCAGTATGCGGAAACCTATGACAGGCATGTGTATAAACTCAATACGCTGCCCGGTGATCATTATGCGGTCCTGGGAGGTTTTGATTACAAAATTCTTGCGGCCCTTAATGGTATTGCTTACAGTTATTTGGATTTCATAACCACCTTCAAAGCCTTTCTGACCTGGCAACCTGCCATAAAACCCATCAATAAGACGCAGCGGGAAAAGCTTTTCTACCTGGTGTTCAATGATATTTCGAACGTGGTTTCTTTCATCAAGATTTATTTCACCGATGGGACCACTTCGAGTAATACTCAAATTGCATCGTTCCATGCTGCTCAATATGATGTCATTGAATTCTTCACCGATTACATCTCTCTTGATATTGCTGGCAAGGAAGGTCAGAAGACCGCATTGAAATATGACTTCTGGCTTCAGGATGAATCCAACAATATCATTTCCCAGGTCAGAACCTATGAAATCGAATTTCGCCGGCAGCCGTTCTCCCGGATTTTGATCTTTCGTAATTCCTTTGGCGCTTACGATATTTTCCGGGCGACCGGCCGGAAAAAGCATGTCAATAATTACGAGCGGATGATTCTTGAGCGCAATTCTTCTGAATACACGCTGGCCCAGCAATACCAGATCCTTGAATCTGAATCCTTCCAGGTCAGTTCAGGATTTATCTCCAGGTCAATGAAAAACTGGCTTCGGGAACTGATGCTGTCAGAAGAAGTTTTCGAGATCATCGGGGATTATAGATTCCCGATCCTCATTCAAAATGAGCAGGTCGAAAATATTGATGATCAGGAGACTATTTATGAAGTCGACATCAAATACAAGTATGCGTTTAAGAATCCGAAATATTCAGAATTGTCGAATACCATGCCGCTTTTGGCTGAAAACCTTAATGCTTTGCTCAATGAAGACGGGAACTTTTTATTTGCGTAATCTCCATAGGATATTACTGCCTTTTCTTTTTCTCCTGCTGCTTTCACCGGCATTTCCGCAACGTATTTCGGAACTGCCTGCAGCTACCTACATAGGCATCGGGGATCTCATGCCCATCGTTCAAAACGGAGTCACTAAAAAGCTTCCTTTCGCCGGATTGACCGGCTCACTTAGTTTCCTGAAAGATTCCCTTTTCGTCAAATATCGCTGCCATAAGATAAAGGGCGCAAGTCAATGGTATTTCTCAGGTGATACCATCTACATTGACACCTGCTACATCTCTATTCCTCCAGGACTTGGGAGAACAGATTCATTATTCTTTTCTTATGGCTGCCATAGCGGAGAGACAAAATGGTATTATTCCAGTGATACGATCTATCTTGATACCTGCTTTGCTGCCGTAGCTGGTGATACATGCCACTGGTACCTGAATCAAGATACCCTGATCAATAAGAATGGCTATAAGATCCTGCTTACAGATAGTGTCTATTTCTCAAATTACGCCATACCGCATCTGGAAGAAGGGGAAAAATTCATGGGATTTCTAACGCTTAAAAGCTATTTAGGCAATGTGAAACAACTGGCCTATGCTACACCCGAACTTGCAGCCGATTCGCTGGCAGTCAATTTTGATACGCTTTCCTGTTATCAGCAGATTGGAGATACGAACCAATATGATGCAACCAAAAATGATCTCCATGATTCAATCCAAATGGCCATTGATTCAGTAAAAAATTGGGTTGAGGATCAGAATTACGTTAGCGGGATTACTTCATCGGGTTATTCCATGCAATTTGGTTCGGCATCGATCTCAAGCAGTGATGGCGTCACTTTATATTTTATGTCTTCCAATTATTCATCAACCAGCACCGTTGCTAGGGTTTATGTTCCTAAAACTGGAACCATTAAAACATGCTATTTCTGGATATGGCTTGGATCACCCGGTTCATGCTCTAATGAGCCAATGACCTGCTACATCCGCCTGAATAGTACAACTGACTATGCCATAGCAACCGTGAGTACAACCGATGGAGGTAAGCAATTTGTCAACACCGATCTATCAATTCCCGTTTCACAAGGAGATTTTCTTTCGATCAAATCAGTCAATCCCATCTGGCAAACAAATCCGTCAGGTGGAATGAACGGATGCACGGGGATTATCTTCATCGAATAACCCTCTCAATGACAATAGAATGACAGTTCAAGACATTTTGACAATCATCGGTCTGTTCCTCTTGTATGCAACCGGCTTGATCGGTGTTTATGTCAATTTACGCATCAAGCTGAAAGAGCTTGAAATAAAGCTCTTTAATCTGCAGGATGAATTTGCCCAGCATAAACTGCTCATTGGCAATAATGTAACAAAGCTGGAAGAACGCAATACCATCGAGCATGATTCCATCAGCGTCAAAATTGATAAACTACTGGAAAAGATCACGGAAATCCGTGTAGATCAGGCTTCAAATAATGTTATAAATAAATCAAAACCAAAACAATCATGAAAACAGGCTATTTCGAAGAAGCTCCCGGCGTGAAGTCCGCCATGCGCTTGCAGTCATTCATCTCTCTCTGGATCGGCGGCGGCATTGCCTGCTTCGCTATCGGCACCAGGCAATTGGATGTAAATGTTATTGCGGTTATCACTTTATTCATCGTGGCCGCCTTCGTTCCAAAAGCGGTCCAGAAATTCGCTGAAATCAAATCCACAACCTGATATTAAAGTATTTTCTCAAATCAAAGCTTCATAAGTCATGACCAAATATTTCTTAATCGTTATCGCAATCTTACTATTCGCGCTGGCCGGCCTGACCAAAATTTGGTTTGTAACCCTTAAAGATAGGAACAGGATATCTGATAATCAATCCGCTTTGCTGTCGGAAATCCAATATTTCAAACTGAATGACAGCACAAATGCCGCAACCATAGGATCTCTTACCTTAAAGCTTTCAGAGATAAAACAAGCCTCGAATACTCAGTTCGATGCCATGAAAGCCACCCTTAAGCTATTGGATATCAAGTTAAGAAATCTCGATTCCTATTCATCCAGTGAGTTTGAGAACCTTTTGACCATCAATACGTTCCTTCGTGACAGTGTTCTGTTGGACACGCTCCCGGTGAAATATCTTTATGCTAAAAGCAAATGGAATGAGGTAACGGTATCAGTATTCCCCGAGCGCCAGGACTCAATATCTTTAAAGGTGATAACTTATGACAAAATGGAACAGGTGCTTTGGAAAGAGGGGAGGGGACTGAAATTTTGGAAAAAGTCCTTTTGGAGAAAAAGACCGATTCATCAAACAATCAGGTTTCAAAACCCTGATACCAAAATTACATACCCATTCAGTGTTATAGTCAAATAGTAAGGTATGAATCAGTTTTTCTCCGCCGTTTTCTTTAAAATATTTTTCTTATGGGCGTTACCTTTCAGGTCAGGCTATCCGCTTCAATCTTTAATTCTTAAAGGATTTATTCTTCTATCCTTAACGCTTTCAGGGAGGATTTCAAATGTTTAGCATTGTAGTAGGCGGCCAGCAAGTCGATCATTCCGGCATAACGTTAAATCTTTACTTAAAATCGACATTCCCATTCACCCCGGATCAGGGCCAGATCGAAGGTTCGTTTGCGTTTAATGGTTCGCTCCCCAACTCTCCGTTGAACAAGCGCATTTTCGGCTTTCCGCACAGGCTTGAAGGTGTTTTCGATCTTCCATTGAACATTCCCTGCAAGCTGACAATCAATGCCCGGGTATGGTATGATGCACTTATCTCCATTACTTCCGCCACGCAGGTCTCGCTGAATTTCGACCTGCTAATCGGTTACGGTAGCTTTGCTTCACTTATTGAAGGTAAATCGTTAAAAGACCTGACTTTTCCCGATTTGATTGATATGGGTGAGGACCAGGCGGCAGTCATTGCCTTTGCCAATGAAATCGCTGGTCAATCCTATCCGGTGACTTCCTTTAATTTTCCCATGATTTACGCCCCTGATTTTTACGGGGATAAGAATCCGACATACCTTGATTTCATCAATCTTTACGTTGCTGACAGCTATCAGCAGAACGTGATCAACATCAACGGCGCTCAAAACTTCAATGCGCTGGTTCCGATGCTTTACCTTCAATATGTGGCCAGGCTTTGTTTTGAATCGTTTGGTTATAAGCCATCCGGAACATTCTTCGATGATCCGGATATTGCTAAAGCGATGCTTTATAATAATTATGCTATCGATCAGAAATACAAGAAGTTTCTTGTTCAGGCTTACCAGGGGGCAGCCCAGGAATTTCCGCCAATGCCCACTAAAATCATGTTCACCGATGATTCTACTTTTCCGAATGTTGACGAATATGATATTTTCAATACTGCAACATCGGAGTATACCATCAGTGCAGTCGGTGAGTACATGATTCCGCTGTCATTTATGTTTTACAACCTGTATGATGATCCCATGAAACTCAAAGTCAGCCTGTATTGTGATTCTGAGCTGGTTGAAATGGTTACTTTCAATGAAACAGTCTGGTGGCAATGGGTTTCCAGAGAAGTATTTTTCACGAAATACTTTGATGCTGATTCCATTGGCAAAAAGCTTTCCGTTTCAATCAATCTTGAGGATCTGTATGGCGGAAATATTTGCAACGCCTATATCAAGCAGGCCTCCATTGTCTTTGAAAATATCAGCCTGACGGATTTAAATGAATTTTCCCATCAGATTGACCTGAGAAATCATGTCCCGGATAAGGAAGTCTCTGCCTTCCTTATTAACCTGCAATTGATTTTCGGGGTTATCATCGGTTTTGATCATGAGCATAAGCTGGCCGATGTGAGCTTTGTCCGTGATGCACTGCTTTTCAACGAAGGACATGATCTGACCGAATTCACCAGGCTTTCATCGAAAAAGGTCACTATTGTTCCCCCGGAAGGTTATAAGATCCGGTTTGAATTTGATTCTTCTGATGAAGAAACAAACATGGTCTCAGATAGTGTTGACCTTTCAAACTATATCGGAACTTTTTCAACTTTTTCCAGCCTTCCTTTTCCTTCAAAGCTGGGCGATGTGGCCTTTGTTTCCAATACCAATTGCTATTACATTTTCAGTAAGATTGAAACCGGCGCTTCGGTTTGGGATTTACTGTGCCATTATCATCCGGTAATTACTGTAGGAGAGGGGTTGAACGAAGTAAAACCGGACATGTCACCTTTATTAATGCACCGGCACCCGGGCACCCGGACTATTCTGCCGGTTATCCGCCAGCAGGGTTCGTCTCTGGCCTTTTCGGATGAAATCAATGAAACCGAATTGCGATTTTTCTTTTATCATGGTCTCTGCATGCAAGCCGAATTCGATAATCTTTATCCGTTTGCATCGTCCTTGAGTTATGATCCCAGGGGTAATGCAATTGGAAATCTTGATCTTACATTTACCGGGAGCAGGGGCGTGTATGAGCTTTACCTTAAAAATTATTATTACTGGCTGACTAACCTGATGAAGCAGGCCGTTTTCAGTACCCGAATGACCTTCTCTTTATTGAAAACACTGGACCTCCAGAAGATTTACAGGATCTTTAATTCACGCTTTTTGATAAAGGAAGCGAAGGTCGCCGTTTCAGAAGATGAAATGGCAGATGTTGAAATAGAGTGCTGGAAAGTTTGAACAATTGTCTTAGTATATTACTTTAGGTAAGTCCCGTTAAAATGCTTTAAACAAGTATTTTATTCATTGATTACTTCCTTTTTAGTCTGCTTTCTCAGCCTTATCAAAGAGCTGGCAAACTTTTTCTTTTCATAATCGCTGTTCAAATTGACAGGATGATCTAAGATTTCTTTTGCAGTCACCATTTCAACAAAGGTGACAACGGGCTCTTTATCGGATATGGGTTGTACAATGCTTTCCATTCTATCCCTGAAATTATCCACCATATCAATTTCCAGCTTAAAGCGGTAATTGTCGGCCCATTGGTTGCGTTTTGCAGTAACCTTTACCAAAAGACCCCAAAAGGCTTTGAGCTCGTTGCCGATCAAGCGCAGATCCTGCGTCAATCGCCAGGCATCGCCACCATGATCCCAATGCACCGTGCGATCAAATAGCCTGGTCAGGCTTACGGTCAGGTTATCACAGTCATGGTTGACGTTGATTTCGCTTTGCTCTGCAGCATCCATATAAAACCAAAGACTTCGGTAAGCGGTGAAAGCTCTGGAAAAACTTTCGTTATATAAGAAGAGTAGGTCAGTCATATCCTGACTTAATTTCCTTAAAAAATCCTCAACTTCTCTTTTGGTTTCAAATAAAAAAGTATGGTTGTCGAAACCGGTGACGACGCGATATTTTCTGTCGGCGGTTCTTAAACTGGTTTTGTCCGGGGAGGAATAATGGGTGATGATAATTTTTTTCATGGGACGGCAAATTTACATTATTAAAAATCAGAAACATTTGCAAATGTTTTTGTTTCTTTTCACAATTTTCAACCGCCTGATTCCCAGCATACCTGCTTTAGCCGAACTGGCTGTTTTGTCTCATAATTAATATTATGTTAAATAGCAATGTTTAAATAAAGGAGGATTGGGTTCAATCCTCCTCACCTATGCTTTTTATTTATGCAGCTTTTCGTCGATTGTCTTTAGCTTATCGGTCATCCCCAGCCTGGTGTAAATCTCTTTCAGCGATACCATCGTGTTGGTATCATCCGGCATCAATTCCAGGGCTTTTTCCAAGTAAGGTAACGATTTTTCCAGCATCTCGTCTGCCTTCTTCTTTGCTGCATCGTACTCTGCAACAGCATCCAGCGGCAAATCATTGGCCTTATCGAGTATATCAGCAGCCTGGTTTACATACAAAGCGCCCAGGTTGTAATTTGCTTCGAAATATTCAGGATTGAGCTTCAGGGCATTTTCGTATGCCCCGACAGCTTTATCAATATCGCCCATCTGGTCATAAATGGTTCCTACCGCAAAGAAAATCGACGGATTGGTATTATCGATCTCCAGCGCCGATTCAAGGTTTCCCTTTGCCTTTTCCTTTTCGTCGCTTGACAGGAAAATGTTGGTCTCAGCGATCAGCAGGTTAAAATCACCGGGAAACAATTCGCGCCCCTTAACGACGGTTTGCAGAGCCATCGCCGTATCTCCTTCTGCTTTGTAGATTTCAGACAAGCTGGCATAAATGTCTGGTTTTTGCACGCCCATCGAGATCAATTGCTGGTAATATTGCTTTGACATCTGTAATTCATTTCCCTGCGTTGCGGCAACAGCAGCGTTGACCAATGCCGATGTATCGATCATATTGACGGATTTGCCAATATTGAAGGCCTTCTCAAAATTGAGTGCCGCATCTTTAAATTTCTCTTCATTATAATTAATCACACCTTGATTATAATAGCCCTCCCCAATAGCCACGGTATATTTCAGAATGTCTGCGGCAAATTCGTTCTTAGCATCCAGCTCCTTGGCTTTCATATATGATTGAAATGCAACGCCAAACGGATCCGGATCCAGTTTACGGTAATCCTCATTGGTACTTACTGCGATATCATAATAAATATTTCCGCGGTAAAACCATGTCTTTGCATCAATGCTGGTTTTAGCATCCTGGGATGCTTCGTCAATGGCTTTTTTGGCCAGATCAAGCTGCCCGTAACGCTGATAATTGTATGCACTTGTCCTTTTACTGGTCTGGCCAATCATAGAAAAAGAAATCATCATGATTAGCGCGGTTAAAATCAGTTTTTTCATAGCTAACTTATATTACTTTAGTTGTTAATTCATTAACAAAAATATCAATTAATAACCATTATGCAATTTCTTTGCCAGAAATTTATACTGTTTCTTCTTCGTTCAGGTTCTCTTCCCCGGGATCGTTTTCAAAATCTTCACCCTCATCCTGCGATTCATCGACTTCAACCTTGGCCACGGAAGCAATTGCGTCTTCGTCGCGCAGATTGATCAACCGGACCCCCTGTGTTGCCCTTCCCATAACCCTCAGGTCTTTCACACCTAGCCGGATCAATATTCCTGACTTGTTGATAATGATCAGATCGTCTGTATCGCTTACTTCCTTGATCGCGATAAGATTGCCGGTTTTTGGAGTTATATTGATGGTTTTCACTCCTTTACCGCCCCTGTTGGTCACGCGGTAGTCTTTCAGGCTGGATCGTTTGCCATACCCGTTTTCAGAAACTACCAATACGTCAAAATCTTCATTCTCAACACAGATCATCCCTACCACTTCATCGTTGGAAGAGCCGAGCGTAATTCCTTTGACGCCTGCTGCATTTCTGCCCATTGGCCGTACTTTGCTCTCATTGAACCGGATCGCTCTTCCGGAACGCAGGGCCATCATGACTTCATTGGTGCCGTTGGTAAGTTTTGCTGCCAGGAGCTGGTCGTTCTCATTGATATTGATCGCAATGATACCGGCCTGGCGGGGCCTGGAAAACGCTTCCAGGGTGGTCTTTTTTATGATCCCCCGTTTGGTGCAGAGAATG
>Ga0116143_10006281_pt1 | contig 10403 bp, 3 predicted proteins | sample AD_UKC034_MetaG_FD_89745 | JGI IMG/M metagenome (GOLD analysis project Ga0116143, IMG submission 89745) | Active sludge microbial communities of municipal wastewater-treating anaerobic digesters from USA - AD_UKC034_MetaG | ecosystem: Engineered > Bioreactor > Anaerobic > Digestate | place: USA...
AAGATAGATAATAATCAACACCGCCAGTCCTGCCGCCGCGTATAATCCCGTCCATTTCGTTGCAATCGCACAACCAGTCGAAAGACCAGTCAGCAGCAAAAGACCTGCTTCCTTCAGCAAAAGGATTCCTTTCTCTTTACCTGTTGTATCCGCAGATTCAATCGTATCGGCATGTGCCTGTATAAATTCAAGTGTTACATACATCAGATAGAACATAAGGATTACAAAAAAAGCAATAATAATATCCAGTGTACCAATCCTTGACAAGGTATAATGCATGAACTCAAAAATCAGTAACAGAGATGCAAGTACAGCATAGCGTGTTCTTCCGAATAATTTGTGTGCAAAAAGATAGATTACCGGAACCATCAGGATACCAAAAACAGCACACATGAAGCGGTAGCCAAATGGATTCATGCCAAAAACTGCAATTCCGATTCCCATCAAAATCTTGCCCAGCTGCGGATGTGTATTTTCATAGATCTTGTCACCATTCAAAATCTCATTGGCCGTTCTGGCGTGGTAGATTTCATCAAACATGGTTCTATAATAGTAACTGCGTAATTGTGGATAATATGCCTGTTCATCAAAGAGCAGCGGATAATCCGTTGCATTTACCGGTAATATTGTGTAACCATCCGGATCCACAACTGCAATCTCACTCAGCAATGACTCCTGATCCATGCAGACAATCCCAAGATAACGGGTACATACATTGACCTGTACTTCTTCCCAGCAATAAGCACTTCCGATTTCATAATTCTCTGCAAAAGTCTCCCATTCGGAAGTTGTCTCATTAAAGGTGGAGAACGAGATTATACGCTTGGCAGTATTGCCAAAAAAGATAGAAATCTTTTCCACTTCCTTTGCTTCTCCCAGATCCAGAACAATCTCATTGCCCTGCATACCATCAATCACAAGCGTATCTGTCGTCTGCGGTTCATACATAGCACCCAGCCGAAAGAAAGATAGGGCTGCCATAATACAGGTTAATACCAGAATGATAACAGCATCCTTCTTATTTAATTTACTTTTCTCTATTGCCGGTTCACTTACTGTTTCCTCTTTGGTCTCCGGCTCAATCACATTCAAATCCTGATATTGTAAACGACGCAAAAGAATATGAAGCAACGCATATCCGGCAGTTAATATCATACCTGCTGTACTGATGATAAGAAGTGTCGGAATGTCCTGTTCCTTATTCCTGCACATTGCAAAGGTCTGCCCCAATGCCTGTGTTGCAATCAAATAGAAAAATGCCGAATAGGAAAACAAAATATAAACCGGATAAAAATCAAGAATGACCTTTCGTTCCTGACGAATATGGCAAAAGAGAAGAATCAGATAGCAAAATGTTGCTATACCACACAGAATGAGTACATCAGAAATTTTACCGGTAACAACCGCTGCTGCTGCCGCCGGATTGGCCAGATACAACAAAAATGTAGCTTTGGAGAAATGAAATTTCTTCTTGATAAAGATACGAAACCATAAGAGTGTGGCTAACGTCACAAAATCAATGGCCAGATTAATCCAATGAAATGTGGTTTTTTCCGATAGCATCAGAATGGGAAAGACACGGGAAAAAAAGTATAAAATCACGCATGTCGGTATTGTTATCCCGATTGCGCCTTTTCTATATTTTAAATTAAAAATCCAAAGCATTACTGCACACAGTATTCCAATTTCATAACATGCTGATATCATGGTCTTACTCCTTTTGTAACATTGCCAATCTTTTTTATTATAGACATTTCTGCATTTTCTAGCAACACATTTTATATCTGAACAATTCTGGTCTGCGCATCCAACTCTCCCAGTTTGTGCGAGATACTAATTATGGTACGATTCTTACATGCTTCTTTTAGGGTATAAAGTACCGCCTGCTCTGTTGCAGAATCCAGATTCGCCGTCATCTCATCGAGCAGAAGAACTCGCGGATTCATGACTGTTGCTCTGGCAATCGAAAGAAGCTGCCTCTGACCAAAAGAGAATTCAAAGCCATCTGTAATCACAGTATCATAGCCATCCGGCAAACGCAGGATGGCTTCCTTTAGCCCACACGCCTCACATACCTTACTCACCTGTTCTCTTGTGATGTTAGTATCTCCGAGTGTAATCTGGTCTTCTACGGTTCCCGGAATAAAATGAAACGTCTGCTCTACATAGCCAAAAAGCTTTCTCTTTTGACTAGGTGGAATCAGATCCGTTGGAACCCCATTTAACGTAATCATACCTTTTATCGGCGAATACAACCCAAGAATCAGCTTCATCAGAGTAGATTTACCGGCTCCGGTTCTACCGATTAATGTCACATTGTCACCTGCTGGAATGAATAAACTGAGGTCATGAAGTACATTATGTTCTCCATCATAGGAAAATATCACCTTGTCTATTCTGATTTCTGCACCATCTAAATGAGCCAGAATTGACTCAGCCTTTAGTGCATCATCCTTTTCTTCCTCCGCAAGGTCTAGGAATTCACTTACGCGATGTATTCCAACAATACCCTGTTGAATCTTCTGAAATTCCATCCCCAATGCTTCGATTGGAATAATCAGATTCCCAAGAAATTCGATGGATGCCGCCAGCATACCGGCGGTAATTCCCATAACAGTATTGTTTCTGGCGCACAATAAGATAATTACAGTGACTGCAGTGGCACGCAACAGCTGAATGATTGGTGCATAGATAGAATCCAGCAGATTCACTTTCTTCTTCGTATCATAATTCCTTGCCAAATGCTGCTCATAGGACTCTTCCATATAGCGTTCCTTATGGAATAACCGAATAATCTGAAGATTCTCAATACTTTCTGAAAGACTATTACTGAGCCCTCCCAATTCAACAAGATTCGCTTTCTGTGCCTTTTTCATGTTCACCTGAAAGATCCTTGTGATGCCGGCAATCAAAAGGACCAATAACAGAAGCAGCAGCAGAAGTCCAGCGTGAAAGAACCATACCGATATCAGGATGCCAACAATCTTCATCGCATCAATAAACATACTAATGAGCCCATCTGTAAAGAGGGCATTGACGCTCTCCACATCCGAGGTAAAATGAGCCACCATTTCTCCGGTACCATGTTCTGTATAGTAGCACTCTCTTAGTTTGGTTGCCTTATGATACATCCTGCTACGTATCTTTCTAATCAGCCGCTGTCCCAACCCGGTTAATACAACCCCCTTTAGGAATTCCAACGCTCCAGACATAATCAGGATTACAAGATAGCCTGCCGCAAATAGCGGCAGATCATCAGAATTACCAACACTTAGCCGTGTATCAATGAGAATACGCAGAATCTGCGGTGGTAGCAGTGTTACAGCAACCACCAAAAAAGCCAGAATGAATAAGCTCATTAGCATAAATGTATTTTCTTTGCAGAATTCTTTCAACACTTTCTTCATTGTTCTGCACCCCCTTTGGTCTCCTGCAAACAATAAAGCGTAGCATATTCGGGACATTTTTTGATAAGTTCTTCATGCGTTCCCTGGTAAATGCCGTCTTTTCCAAGGAATATGATATGCTCCAGAGTCGGGAAGAACTGTAAACGATGGGAAATCAAAATACAGGTTCGATCAAAATAGTGTGTTCGAAGATTCGCCATAATCTCCTTCTCCGTTGTCTTATCAACCGCAGAAAATGGATCATCTAAAATCAGCAGACCTGATGGCTGCCATAAAGCTCTGGCCAATGCAATTCTTGCCTGTTGCCCGCCGCTTAAGCGAATTCCGCCATTTCCCACCAGGGTATTCTGACCATCGGGCATTGCTTTGATTTCCTCAGTCATGCATACATCCATAAGGACGCTTGTTATATCCAAAGTGTCGCCCAATGTGATATTCTGATAGATACTGTCAGAGAACAGCATGGTGCGATGTCCCATGTAGGAAATGCGCTTACTTCTTTGATAAGCGGTCAAATCTCTTAGTTCCAGTCCGTGCACACATACACTGCCCTGATAGGGCAAACTTCCTGTGAGAGCCAGTCCAAGTGCTGATTTACCGCTTGCCACTTCTCCTGTAACACCAATAATTGTGCCAGTCTGCGCCTGAAATGACAGTTCTTTAATCTGTTGCTTCGTATCTCCCGGATACGAAAAGCTCAAATTTCTGACCATAAGGCATACTTTTTCCTTATCCTTACAGTCTTCTGCCTCCTCTTTAGGAACAGGTTGCAGATAAGGTTGTACACGTTTCCAGGAAACTACCGCTTTCTGATAAGAATTGAATAATTTGGCAACCTTTCCAGCCTTAATGGTTAAAGCAATAAAGATTCCAAGATACGCGCTAAAGGTTCCGATCGTCCAGATTCCCTGACTCACCAGGTTGCCTGCACAGTAAAGTACTGCTACTACACCAAGCGAAGCTATCGTGCTATAAATCGGTTGCATGGAATTCTCAAATACCTCTGCCTTCACCGACAATTTCTCTAACTGCTTCAGTTCCTCAACATATCGTTTCTGATAGATGTCGCCTACTCCATATGTACGATACAGCGTCATATGAGACAGGTTTTCATATGTTTGCTCAGATACCTTGCTGCTCTGGCTTCTTGCTGCTTTGACACAGGCAACAATTTTTACCTTTAATACTTGGGCAATTCCAATGGCAATCGGAATAAAGATGCAGGAAATCAACGTAATCCTGACTTGATAGCCCAGCATCGTAATAAAATAGCCGGTCATCAGTACCCCTGTATCAAATACTTCCGTGGTCACCTTTCGCATCCCTTCCACACAGTAGTCAACATCAAGAATGGCGCGATTAATCATTTCCCCCTGCAGCTTATCCCGACCATCTACACCAAGGAGGTTTTGATACACCTGTCCTCGCATGGTCTTCATCGTTCTGTTTGCAAATACACGAACAGAGTATCGTTTTACTGCACGCATTCCCTGAATCCAAAGAACCACAAGCAAAAAAAGACTTCCGGCACGTGTAATCTCCTGAACGCCTTTTTCATATACAAAAGTATCTACAAGCTTGCCTTGCATAATCATAATCTGCGATGCAAACCCATTAAATAACACGCCGGAGAACAGAATCACAAGAACTGTTGGCCACTCACAGAACCAATAGCTCGCCATTTGATCCGGCTGTTTTATTTTCTTCGTTCTCATTTTATTCGTATTCAATGCCATCAGCTTAACTTTCTTCTATCATATAGATGTGTAACTAGATTATAACCATCTATATTTAAAAAGGCAAATGCAGTTTACTCAAGCAAAACAATTGCTTTTTAAAAACTGCAAATCGCAAAACTGATGCAGATATTCTTGAAACTGGCATGGATGCTATTGGTATGGTTAAACAGCTAAAACAACTATATACCTACAAGGGAAAACATTACAAACTTTCTGTTTTAAAGGAATTTATGAGTTTTGAAGGTGTCAGAAACATTTTTAATCCTACGAATTCTGCACCTCCAGCATGTTCAAGATTATACACATGCAGTGCCACATACTGTTCTTTCTTTTCTATACTCGTAAAGTTTAATTAAAAGTATAGATTACTACTTCATCTTGATTCAAATAGGCCTGCTGGTGGTCCACCCGCGGGATTGGGATCATTTTGGTAATTAAGATATGCATGCTTAACGTATGCGCTTGCTTGTATCTCTATAACAATATTATCTAGTTCATCAATATCCTTTTCTTCCATAAAACATAATGTATAAAACTCATTATTATCATGTTCAACAATAATTGCTCCATAAGAATCAACCAATTCATCAATATCATATGCACTCATTTCGTTTTCTAAATAAATCATGATCTGATTGTCTAAATATGTACAATAAGCATCTGGGCATCGTACCTCATGTACTGTATTCTCATCCTGATCAAAACACAGAACATTCTCCGAATATGTAACTGTTTCATCCTGAAACTCGCCAAATTGCATGTTATACAGGCACTCCGGCTCCGTAACAATTCCTGTCATCCTAAGTTCCATAACAAATATATCCTCTGATGCCTCTTCTTCGATATTCACTTCACAAACTGCCTGATACGGGCTTCCGGACCATGTAATATCAGGATGATGAACCTCCTTTATTTCCGAACCATAATTCTTTTCAAAAGTAATATTATAATCATCCCACACGCCTGCATCAATCACTGCTAACCCTACAGCTCCGGTATCTCTGAGGTTACATTCTATGTACTGTATCTGCTGCACATTAGTAATTACGTTTGTATTGATGCTACATAATGCCATTTCTTGCGGTAGCTTTGGTGTGTCTGTAAAGGTTGCTTTGTAGGTAAGCTCTATGCTGGCATCCTTCATAATTTCCTGTGCTTCCAATCCTGTCAATAACTTAATCTCACTACCGGTTGCAACATTCTTTGCATTCTCTGCTCCTGTAATGGAATCCGCTGTATTGAAAACCAGTCCCCAGTCAGTGATCGTTTCCTTCGAGGTATTGGTTACCACCAGCTTCATGGTATATTCGTTTTCTGTGATACCTGTAATCGTCGCATCAACCTGACAGTTCTCTCCGTATATCTGATACTGCATTCCTTCGGTAATTTCAGGCAATGATTCTCTACAGCAAAGCTTCGTACCACTCAGTTTTCTCCTTGTTCCCTCTGCACGAAATGGAATATGTACGCTTTCTCCTGCAGGAATAACAGTAGTATCTGCAAGGGAAGTACCACTAAGGCAATAACCATACTCATTACTAACTACCACTCCATTCTCCATACGTACGAATTCATCTCTTGTCTTGAAATACAATGCCCAGCTTTCCATTGCGGTATCGGATAAGTTCGTGATGACAATCTCTCCATCGTAATAGTCTCCCATCGTTGCAAGAACGTTGATAGATACACTGTAATCCTCACTGTTGCAATAGTTTTCTGTTTTTGGCAAAAGAAAGGCTCCTCTTAAAAGAAAACCTACTATACCAAGAACAATGATTCCAACAATCCCTATACTTATATATAATTTCTTCTTCATAATCTACCTGCTCTTTCTTATATAACGTTAATCCCAGCATCTTCATAATGAGTTCTCTACCCTATCATCTACCAAGTCGTAAAAGAATATGTTTGAAATGGTTCAGATACAATTATGTTGAAGAATTCACTCCTTCCATTTCTGATGACTTCAACAGTATAAGTTCCTTTTGGAATACTTGTATTACATGCTCCATATTCCGCTGTCGTAACAGTATGTTCGATGTTCCCGCCGCTGTTATTCCAGCCTGCTCTGAAATTGACAACCAATCCGACAACAGCAGGATCTCCCAGCGGATCCATCCCTACGGAACAGGCCTGTATTGTTAAGGATGTGTTGGACATATTCGAATATTCTTCCACGACCTCTGTAATATACATTGTTGTTCCAATATCCTGTGATGTCACTCGAATCATGCATACAGAACCACCCGTATCTCCATGATTAATTAAGGCATAGTAAGTTCCTTCCTTCACATAGAAGGAAACACATCCCATGGAATCTGTTTCTGTTGGATAACACGGCTGTGATGGCCCAACGGAATCTGTCACCCATACTCCTCCAAAAAACATAGCTCTGTACTGTTCCCATGAATGCATTTCAACAGAACAGCCAGATAATGCACCTTCTTCTGTATCTTTCACATTAATTACAACCTTACACTTATCTTCAATCGAAACAGCCCCATTTTTAACCGCCATGATAACTGCTGCACAATTCAACACTTTTCCGGTTGCTGTATTAATAATACATTGTTTCAAATCCGTAGAGTGAAGGGTTGGATCTACATTATATGCCAAGCCTACGGTTCCACTGACATAGGGTGCTGCATATGAGGTTCCATAATCACAGGAATATGAACTATGTGATAATGGGTTAAATTCTATTGAGCAACTATAAATCATATCTCCAGGTGCAAGAACATCCACTCTGTCACCGCCATTACTAAATGGTGCTTCATCTCCGTTCAGATTACTAATTGCACCAACACATATGATATGGTTATAGCATTCACTTTCTTCACTAATATAATTAAATACATTACAATATCTCGCATCTATATCTCCAAGCGGTACTGTCTCAGAGCATAGATTTCTCACATCTTCATTAAGTTTTTCTATATCCGCACCGTTTCCCATATAAAGAGTAGAAGTATCCAAATCCGGAGCCATATATGGGTCAACATAATCTGTTTTTGCAAACCCATATTTGTTTTCTACGCAATACCTGTAGTATGCATAACCATTATTATTTCCCGCCGCAGAAATAATAAGAAAATCATATCCTTTATTTAATAATTCTTGGATGCAATAAACAAGCTGTTTTTTGTTATCATCAAGATACTTTACTGCATTTGCTTTTTCTCTCTCATTTCCACAACAGGCAGCTACCGGAATAACATCCAATCCATAACTGTAGTTAATAACCTTAACTCCACTTGTCACCAGATAATCTAATGCACACTTTATTTCGAAAACATGCTTTTCAAGATATCCCAGTTCTTCCCCCTGCGAATTCTGATTTGGCCCATCCCATGCATATCCATAGATTTCATTCTTAACACATATACCGCTGATTCCACATCCATTATTGAATTCTGCTCCCATAATTCCTGCAACGCGAGTTCCATGGATTAAGTTCGCCAAATGTATTCCATTTTCATTATAATATACGAGATCTCTTGCCGTGTAATTCATGGATACATCAGCAAAATTATCATTCAGATCTTCATGGTAGATATCAAAGGCACCATCTATAATCCCTAATTTCGTTGTATATAAATGTTCTGTAGATACACTGTCTGCTGATGCAAGATTACTGCTAATAACCCCGGCATATATTAGTGCTTCCTCAAAATTAACAGCTTCAATTCCCCAATTCTCTCCATACGGATTTGAAGAATCCCACTCTGTTATTCCATTCGCATTTTCTCCATGTTCAGCAAAATCTGCTGAGTAACCATCTTCACTGCCTTTATCATACCAGGGGTCTGTTGAGCAGAATGCAGGTTTTTCCAGCCAAATGTAATTGAATCCAACGATTCTAACCCATGGTTCTGTTTCAAATCTATCAATAATTACCTGAATATCCTCAACCGGAGTATCCGATAATAATTCAACCTGATAGTCATTTGTGAATTCAATATAACCCACAATTTCTGCCTGATAGGGCACCAGATACTCTTTCATTTGTTCAAAGGTTACTTCATCTGTTGCCGATATTAAGAATTGATTTTTTACACAAGGTACTCCGTCCGGTGCAGCAACAAAGTCACCCGAATGAGCTTCTTTATAATACAATTGTCCTGTACCGGGTGCTGACGACAGATAATGAATTCCCACCATAACATTATTGCCGGACACATTCTCACTAACCGTGTTTCCACCGGTACTGTTTCCACTGGTTGTATTCCCACTGGTTGTATTTTCGCTTGCAGTATTCTCACTTGCCGTATTCTCACTAGGGGTTGGTTCCCCTGTATTACCACCACTTACACTTGCTTCCGTAACTCTTACTTCATGCATGGCAACATTCTCTAATTCACCAACATCACACGATAAAACTGCTCCAACAACAAGCGTATCACCTACTGCAATATTCTGTGCATAATAAGGATTTTGAATTATATAGTGATTTCCTGTATGAGATAAAATTACTCCATTCCATAATTCCTGAATCTGCGTGGTACTATCGAATTCCAGTGTCCAGTCTTCGATTTCTTTCTCAGAAGTATTTTCCACAAGGAACTGTAACACCGTACCACTTTCCCATTCTTCACCGATTATTGTACTAACCGTGTAACTCTCTGTGGTCACTTCTGTCTCAATGGTTGATAGCTGGAATTTTGAAGGAACATCAGCTGTTCCTTCATAAGATGCTGTATAGCCGAAGGTAATACTTCCTCCAACCGGAATATCCTGATTGTATCGGTTATTACGGATTAGTCGGATATTATCGTCAGTCTTACTTAGTTCTACAGCATTATAGAGATTGGAGATGGTATCATTACTCTGAAAGATAAATCCCCAGTTATGTATAATCTCAGCAGAAATATTAGTTACTGTAACAACAACGTTATACCCATTCTGCCAGGCATCTGTAATCTTCACATCTGCCTGATATGTTACTGATGAATAACTCTGATCGGTTGGAGTACTAATTACAGATGGCTCAACTTGGCGACAGCTCAACTCGCAATTTTCAATCGTATGTGTATTGCCATTGGCTGTGATTCCTACAGTTACAGACTCGCCTGCCGAAATCGCAGTATTATAAATATCCCCATGAACCAGATACGAATAGATTGTACCATCACTAACAGAATTATCTGAACCCGTAGCTTCTCCGGATTCCAAGATTCCATTCCATACATTAGTAATTTCATCCTGACAGGTACAGCTAAGACTCCAGTCCTCCATAGGCTCTGTCGTCAGATTGGTA
>Ga0116143_10006284_pt1 | contig 10397 bp, 13 predicted proteins | sample AD_UKC034_MetaG_FD_89745 | JGI IMG/M metagenome (GOLD analysis project Ga0116143, IMG submission 89745) | Active sludge microbial communities of municipal wastewater-treating anaerobic digesters from USA - AD_UKC034_MetaG | ecosystem: Engineered > Bioreactor > Anaerobic > Digestate | place: USA...
TTAGTGAAAATGACTCCCGCTAACTTTACACTAAAAGCTACCGGGTTAAAAAACTGAGTTGATTTAATCAGGGCGCGTTAGGCGAAATGATTACGCGAAAGAGTGTTCGCAAAAAACCGCTAACCATCCGTTGGGTTTGCATAACAAACCCGGTAGTGGTTTGAGGCTCGGCCAGTACTTCCAGCAAGGCTTGAGGAACCTGTTCATCTACCTGCACCGCTCCGTGCGTTACGGCCTCGGTAGGAGCGCTTATTACCGTTTTGCTTTCCGATTCTGTTTGTTCGGTAGCAACCTTTTTTTCGGGCGCGGGCGATTTATAAACGTGCGAAAGCGTGATGACTGCGGCTGCCAAAAGGCCCACAATCATTAAAATACCCCTGTAAACACGCTTTTTTTGCACAATTCTCAATTATAGGATCACAAAAGTAGGGATTGCCGGGAGATTTGCAACAGGATTGTTTTGAGCCGTTTTCATTTCATACGCTCTCTAATTTTCTCGGCATAAAAGATTAACTCTTTCTTGTATATAGCGAGCTCTAAACTTTTATAGGTCCCATCTTTAAAAGTTATCTCCAACGTGTTGGTTTCGGTACTCAGTTGCCGATTTGTTCCTGTCATTTCCTGAAGGCTAAGGCCGGGAACATGAACCCCTAAACACCTCACTGCTTTAATTGTCGCGATATCATACTTATCAACCTTGTTCTTAGATTTTAGTAACGACCTTTTAATATGATAAAAATAGTTATCGTCAATTGCTATGTCGTCAACTGGAGATAGAAATAATCCTAATGAAAGAAAGGTTAGTATTGCATACTTTATCCACCAATAGTCCCACGGATCTTCAGCACTTTCCCAGGCTATCACTAATAATACGAAGAATAAAAAGTAACCCAGCCTTTTGTACCAGGTCCAGGGTTTATTAAAGTAATCAGAACTCAGCGTTTTATTATTCTTCATGGCGTTGGCGGTTTGTGCCATTTAGTACGCTTTAATTAAAACGTCAGTCGGAATATTTAATTTCTCATGAAGTTGTCTAATCATATCCAAAGACAGCTTTCTTTTTCCACTCAATATTTCACTTGCTCTGCTTTTTAATCCAACAATTTTTGCCAAGTCTGTCTGAGTATATCCCAATTGTTCCATTCTGAATTTGATAGCTTCAATAGGATCGGGTAGGTCGATTGGAAAATGCTCATTCTCATATTGGTGGATCAATATTCCCAATATCTCAAGTTCGTCTCCTTGTGAAGTTCCCTTTTTTGCATCGAAAATTACTTCCAGCCTTTCCAGCGCTTGTTGATAGTCCTTTTTTGTTTTTATAGGTTTTAAGTTCATAGTCATCAAATTTTAGTCGCGTCAACCTTGTCGTATTCTCTATGAATCCCCACAAATCGTATCCACATCATTTGATAGTGAAAATTGATTTTAACAATCAGTCGGTAATTATTTCCCTTTATGTTAAAGACAACTCTATTGTCTCCGATAATACCTAACAAATGCGATGGCTATTTAAATAGTTTCATTGGGTCAAATTGAATTTCAATTGAATTGTTTTCGTGATATAAAATAGCGAAATCAATTTTGTCTAAATGAAGATTAGTTTTCTGTACAGCATTTTCAGAATAAACTAAACCGACACCGTAAAATATATTTGAGTATTCAAATTCTTCTAAAAGTCGCTTAATTGAATTTGAGTAATCATTATTATTCTTAAGGCCTTGAACCTTCATAAAGTCGTCAAGCACAAATCTGTCTTTATTTTCAAAGAAGATTACAGTTTTGCTTTTTATTGCTACAATGTCTGGAATAAACGCTCCTTTATTTTTTGTAGTTCTTAATTCTTCGTTTGGATGTAATGAAACACCAGTACCACTTTGTGGAAAGTCAAAGCTAATGATTTTCCAATCATTAGCTTCAAGCCAGTTAAGTATGGCTTTTGTCACTTGTTCCTCTGTTATGCGTCTCTCCATAATGCTCCGTCTGGGAATAATATTGCGTCAGCAAAATATGAAAATACTCTAATGTGCTTTACTTTAGAGAACATTGAACCGTAACGAACTTGCATATAATATCGTGGAATTTCATTATGCTTTAATTGAGCATATGTTTTCGTTAACAGGTTTTTGCTTTCGCTTGACTTAACAGCACTTACAAAATCTTTTATTTTTCCTTTTGTTCCTTTAAGTATGATAGTTTTCTTTTTATTATCAACTTCTACATCAGACCAAGCCATTACTAAATTATACTCTCTATCTTCAAATGTCTTTCCTTCTCTACAAAGTAAATAGTCGATGGCAGCTAATGCACCAGGATATGGGTCTCCTCTAAAACCTGCATCAACTTTGTAAACAATAGTTTCCTTCCTACTTCTTAATAGTTCACCAATTTTATACGAAGAACTCTCATACGTTTTGAGGTAATTTAATATATAATCTGTTGGCACTTTTATTGTTGCTGTTAAAGGAGACATGTTGTTATTACCGCCTTTAGCAGCAAATTCACTTTGCATAAAATTCTTCCTGTCAATTATAATTCTTTTTCCAAGAAGTTTTTCTCTGCCTTTTATTACGCCAGTAGTTTCAACGACATTAATAATTTCATTAATTGCATCAAACATCAGCTGCATTTCTGAGTCTCTGCTATCTGGGCTTCCAGCATAATTTCTATTCGTATCGAATTTTAATCCTTTATTTCTAATATTGGGTGAACTGATAGCTAATGAATGTGAACGATAATCAGAAGGGAAGTAATAAAAAAGTGCAGGGATTCTGTAAATGCTCATTACGTTATCCAATGCTCTAAAAACTAAAGGATTTATAGAATCCCATTTTGTAGTATTGCCTTTGGTTCGATTAATAATCACAGCTTCTGGATAAATGTAGAATGCTGGTACATTATTTTCTACCGATGCTGCTAAACGACCAAACCGTTGAAATACGTTGTGACCTGTACCTGCTTCAGTTGAAACTTCAATTGAAAATATTGGTTCAGAATCTAATTCAACTATCAAGTCTGGAGCATCGAGGTAAAGGATCTGTTTTATATGGTCTGGCATTGTATGGAATTGAGTTGCATTGTTTGCATCACTCTCATACATTTTTTTCTTTGCGAAGGATTTACCCGAAAGACCTGTTTTAGCGATTATATAATCTGCAAAACTCTCAGTACTGTACCAAATTCTATATTTCATAAGTATTTTTTTATTGCTAATGCTATTGCCTTTGCTAACAAAGGAGGCACGGCATTACCTGTTTGAACTCTGCCTTGAACAATTCCGCCACTAACAATAAAGTTATCTGGAAAACTTTGTAATCTACATCTTTCTCTGATACTCAAACCTCTGTTGTCTGATGGATGTCCGAATTGAAATTGAGGTCTTATTCCACCAGATACTTGGGTAGGACTTTGAATATCCCATGCCAAACGAATTCTTTGTTTGAACTTTGGATACATTGGAGTTCCTGGCTTTGTGCTTTTTATTTTTTCAATCACTTCTTTAGGATGATTGGGAGCTTTATGATTAGTTAACTTATCCTCTTTTAAGTTCTTTCGCATTAGCTTTTGATATTCACTAAACGGTTCTTTTTTATACTTAGTAGCAGTTTCATTAGGCTTTAAGCTAGGTAAATCACCAATCGCATCTTTAACCGTAACATATGGTTTTTTAGTTTCTGGACCATGTGTTTTTTTGATTTCAGAAAAATCAAATTCATCCCCATCTCTAATTCCAACAAAAACTAATCTTGTTCGTGATTGCGGTACACCATAATCGGGAGCAAAAAGTAATTTGCTTTTTACTTTCATATTTCCTGCGAGGCTTAAATCCTTTTCTATTGTTTTTACAAAATTTCCAGTGCTTTTCATTCCAGAAACATTTTCTAAAACAACTACTTTTGGTTTCAATGCTTTTACAAAACGAATAAACTCTTTGTAAAGCAAATTTCTTTCATCGTTTTCGTGTCTTTTTCTATTATTTAAAGAAAAGCCCTGACAAGGAACACCGCCAATTAAAACATCAACTTGTCTGCCATCCAAAAGCTGTAGGAATGATTTTGGATTAACCTTTCTAACATCACCTAAAACTGTTGAAACGTTTGGGTGATTAGTTTTAAAAGTATTTATTGATGGTTGATGAATATCGCAACCAATAGCAATTTCAAAGCCCGCTAACTCAAACCCTAAAGAAGTTCCGCCACATCCACAAAATAGCTCTACAACAAGTGGCTTGTCATTGGCAGGAAGTTTACCTTTAGTTATATATGGTTCGCCTTTCCAGTAATATCCATTTTCTTCAACCTTTACAGATTTATCCCAAACATTAATCTTATCAATTACATCAAGGTCAATGTCGTCTGGATTTTCTCCAATTCTTAATTGATACGCTTCCTCTTCAGCTAGAGTTAAAACATCGCTATCAATTTCTTTATAGGGCTTTATCTTTGTTTTTGTAGGCATAACAATTAGTTTTTTACTTTTTTGTAATATTTAATTTTTTCTTCAGCTACCTTCAAGATGTCCTTTGTACAATCTTCGTCCATTATTTCATAAGCGACTTTGTCACTTAAATATGAAACAAGAAGCGTTTTTGAATTTGTGGAAAATATTTCTGCAAATTTCTCAATCATTTCTTTATTCGCTGTTCGTTCGTTTCTTTCAATTTTTCCAAGTGTAGATGGGTCTATGTCAAGATGGGCCGCAACTTTCCTAAGAGGAAGTCCACTTTCTTCTCTTAGCTTTCTTATTACTTCACCAAATGTTTCTTTCTGTACCATAATAATTTTGTTTGGGACAATTATTGTCCAAATATAAATTGTCCTGACGAAATAGCAACTATAAAAATCAGTAATTTATTAACAGTAATTCAACGTCAGAATTTGTCTGGTGGTGGGTGGGCTTTGAATGCGGTTGGGTAAAATTAAATGTGCTGCAAAAGTGTCGGCTTGCAGCTCTTTTAATTTTACGAAGCATTGGCATTTTGTCCACTTTTACTGTGGTTTATGTTAGTTCTGTTGGTCGTCCTACGCTTGCTGCCAACTCCTAAATATAAACACCTCTATTACGTATATCCACACGCAACCCGGAGCTATACGCACGTTCACTACAAAGCCAAACTTGAGTCTTCAAAAGAAATTCAACCCAACCGCGATTTCAAAAACGCCACCAACACTTCCAGGGCGCGTTCAAATTTGCTATTGTTGGGTATTACCAGGTCGGCATTGTGTTTCAAGGGTTCGATCAGGCGTTCGTACACCGGCATTACATGGTATTGGTACCGGTACAGCACATCGTCAATATCATAGCCCCGTTCAACCTGGTCGCGCTTAATGCGCCTGCCTAACTTTACATGGTCTTTGGCTTCTATAAATATGCGCAGATCCAGTTCGTTGCTTATCTCTTCAAAGTACTGCACAAATAAACCTTCCACCACAATAATAGGGGCTGACTTAAACTCCAGCATGCGTGTTTCAGCCTGCGGGTTATTAAATGTGTATTCCTGCTTAACTACGTTCTGTCCCGATTTTAAAATCAGCAAATCATGACGAAATGCTTCGCGATCGATCGATACCGGTAAATCAAAATTTTTGACTCCGTTTTCATCTATAGGTTGCTGATCGCGCGGTTTATAATAATTGTCTTGCGAGATGAGGCAAATTTCATGAGCAGCAAAACGGGCGGAAAGACCTTGCAAAAAATAGGTTTTGCCTGAGCCGCTGCCGCCTGTAATGCCTATGGTAAATGGTTTACTCATGCTGTTTTAAATCTTAGGTTGTTGCTTTAAACTCACCAGGGGTTGTCTCAAAAGTCGTTCTGTCATCGCGGATTTATTCCGCGATCCCGATTCAGTGTTAGCCGAACGGATTCCGGCACAAGGCCGGAATGACGCACTCTCTTATTCGACTTTTGAGACAACCTCTCCACCCAGAATGAAAATCTATTGAAACCTACTTTCATAGCTTCAACGGGCTGCCTTTAAAAATAAAACTAATTTTTGAACTGCCCGTGCCCGGTGGCTGATCTTGTTTTTTTCATCTAAGGAAAGTTCAGCCAGGGTTTGTGCATACCCTTCCGGTACAAAAACCGGATCGTACCCAAAACCCTGCGTGCCGCGTTGTTCAAAAGTAATCGTACCATTCAGGATACCTTCAAACTGATGAGTGCCCTTTTTCGTAATAAGGGTAATCACCGTTCTGAACCTGGCCTTTAGATTTTTTTCTCCTTGCAAGTTCTTCAGCAACAACTGCATATTGTCGGCTGGCTGGCGTTGGTCGCCTGCATACCGGGCAGAATAAACACCCGGTGCGCCATTCAATGCCTCCACCTCCAGCCCGGTATCATCGGCAAAGCAGGCTACCTTGTAGTGTTGAAATACATACTCCGCTTTTTGCAACGAGTTACCCTCCAGCGTTTCCTGATCTTCCGCCAGTTCTTCCGTACAGCCAATATCGCGTAGGCTAAGCAACTGATGGGAATTGCCCAGCAAAGCCTGTATCTCTTTTATCTTATGTGTATTGTTGGTGGCGAAACAGAGCGTCATTTCGCAACAATCTCTACCAGTTCAACGTCAAAAATCAGGTTAGCATTTACAGGTATTGCACCACCCCCGCCACCGGAAAGACCATACCCGTATCCGGATGGAATATACATGGTAAATTTTGAACCCACAGGCATTTCGGGTAACACAATCTGCCATCCCAAAACAAGGTTGCTCAACAAAAAGGTAGTTTCTCTTTCCTGCCAGTTCACATCCGGTTGTGTTTCCTGATCGGGATCGAAGATATACCCCGTCTTCATCAGGCTGCCCCGATACTTAACCTTTATGTAACTCTCCAGACAGGGAGTTTCTCCGGTGCCTGATTCAGTTACCCGGTAGCGCACGTTGTTTTTGATTTCCGTATCGGCAATATCAATCTCATTGTTTTCCAGATATTGCACAATCAACAAGGAATCAGAACTTAGTTTTGCCTGACTGGGTGCGATTAGCCTGCTTTCGGCTACTTCTTTTGTACACGTTGTACCTTTCTTATCGTCATCATCATCTTTGCAACTTTGAATAAGCAGCAGGCCGGCAACCAGCACCGGCAACCAGCATACAGCCATTATTTTCCTTGCAACCTTCATTGTACTTATTTCGCTTTTACAATCTCTACCAACTCCATTTCAAACACCAGGATTGAATTTTCGGCTATCACTTCACTTCTGCGTCTGTTGCCGTACGCCAGGGTAGAAGGAATATACACGGTCATTTTAGAGCCTTGGTTCATTAAGGTTAACGCTTCTTCCCAACCAGATATTACAGATTGAGTGCCCAACATTAACTTGAGTGGCTCGTATGGACGTTGTGCATTATAGGCATTGTTTGCTTTAGCAACCGATTCAATGCTGGAATCGAAAAATGTTCCGTCCAGCAACGTGCCGGTATAATTAACTCTTACCTGCTGACCTGTTTGTGCATTGGGGCCTACACCTGGTTTTGAAATTACATAACGCAGGCCGGAAGCTGTCTTTTTAGCCACAATTGCTTTCTCTTTCAAAAATAAATCAATCGCGACTGTATCTTTTCCCAGTTGTTCTTTTTCAGCCTTCAACGCTTCTTCGTTTTGTTTGGTCATAAATTCTTTTTGCATTTCCAGGGCACGCTCTTCGGTAACTACATCGGTTACGCCAATCTGGAATGTAAAGTTTGCAGTGCTATCTACGCCAGGCGGAATTGGCGAGCGGAATGTTTTGGCAAAAAGTTCTTTAGCCGGAACCTGGAATGTAACGCTATCACCTTTGCCCAACATTTGTACTACTTCCATTACCGGATCAACACCCATGGCAGAGTCCACCTTAATCATAGTGGGAAATGGATTCGTACGGCTATCCGACCATACAGAATCTTTTCCATCCTTAAACAAAAAGGTAATCACCATAATCTGGCCGTTGGCAGCCACATCCGCACCGCCTGATTTTACCATTGTAAATTTTAGACCCGAAGGAGTTTCTTTCGTTTTCGTACAAGCCATTAATAAGCCAGCAACACACACACTCAGCAAAAAGGATTTTTTCATTTGAATTGAATTATAAGTTTTAATCTTGGTTTAGTTGTTGTTGATACTCCGGCAAAATACGGAGCAGTTTCTTTAGCGTTTCATCCAACGAAAGTTTGGATTGGCCACCACTTGCATTGCGATGCCCTCCGCCTTCAAAATGTTTTCGGGCTAGTTCGTTTACTGAAAAATTGCCGAGCGAGCGAAACGAGAGTTTAATTTCTTCTTTGCGGTCGTACATCAGTACGGCCATCTTCACACCTTTAATGGAAAGCCCGTAATTTACCAGCCCCTCGGTATCGCCTGTTTGCGCGCCAAATCTTTTCAGTTCGTCCTGGCTCAGGGTCATATACGCAGTACGATACTCGGGCAACACCACTAACTTTTCGCTCAACACATATCCCGTAAGGCGCAACCGCTCTATCGTATTGGTATCGTAAATCTGTTGGGCCACATCGTGTGGGTTTGCCCCGTACTCCACCAGTTGCGAGGCAATTTCAAACTCGCGATGGCGGGTATTATTATGTTTAAAACTTCCGGTATCGGTCATCAGGCCGGCATAGAGGCAAGTGGCTATGGATGCATCAAACTGGTCTTTCATGCCCAGTTCCTCGATCAACTCAAAAATTAACCCCGCTGTGGAGGCCGAGGCCGGATCCCACTGTTCAAATGCAGCAAACTTTTCCGGTTCCAGGTGGTGATCGATCAACACCCGGGTAGCACTTGCCTGGCGCACCCTATCGCCCAGGCTATTAATGCGCGAAAGGTTTGAAAAATCCAGGCAAAATATGATTTCGGCTTGAGCAATGAGTTCGGCCGCCCTGGCTTCCAGGGCCGGATTTTCCTTTGAAAGGGCCAATACGGTTTCGTTTCCGGGCATCCAGGCAAGAAAATCGGGGTAATCGCTGGGTGTAATAACAGTAACCCGGTGGCCCGATTTTTTAAGAAAAGCGGCCAATCCGAGCGAAGAACCAAGCGCATCGGCATCGGGCTTGAAGTGGGTAACAATTACCACTTTTGCCGGTTTGCTGATTAGCGACTTAAAAGCATTTAGATTCTTCATCGAAGCGGCAAAAATGGGAATTTTAATTGGGAGTGCATAACCCTTAATTCCTGCCGAAAACCGGTTGCATAAAGCTTTCAAAAATCATTTTGTAGCACGCGCTACCCTATTGCTTAAAAAGTTATTTTTGCGGCCAAATTATGTGCAGGAATGCCCTCAAGACCTTCGGAATTATAGCACCTTAAGAGTGCTTTTGTGTCTTGGTGTCACCCGTTCAAAAAAATTGAAATAAATTAAAAACTAATAAAATGGCAGGAAACAGAACGTTTACAATGATTAAGCCCGATGCAGTAAGTGCAGGAAACACAGGCGCAATTACCAAAATGATTGAAGAAGCCGGCTTCCGTATTGTGGCCATGAAAAAAGTTAAACTAAGTGCCGAACTGGCCGGTAAGTTTTACGAAATTCATAAAGCCCGGCCCTTCTATGGCGAGTTGTGTGCTTATATGAGCAGCGGTGCCATTGTGCCGATGATCTTAGAAAAAGACAATGCGGTAGAAGATTTTCGCAAGTTGATTGGTGCCACCGACCCTGCCAAGGCAGCCCCCGGTACAATACGCGCTTTATTTGCAAAATCTATTGATGCAAATGCCATTCATGGTTCAGACTCTGATGAGAATGCCGCCATTGAGGGCAACTTCTTCTTCTCGCAATTCGAGCGATTTTAATGTTACCGGTTTCTGGTTACAGGTTGCCGTAGTCAGCGCCAGTAACCAGAAGCCGGCAACCAGTACCTTTTTTTCTTTCCGGTTATTCCTTCATCCTAAAGTCTATGAGCTACATCAATCCCTCCTACTCCGAAAAATTTGAAAGCCGTCACAACGCACCAGACCAAAAGCAAATCGAAGAAATGCTGAAGGTGGTAAACGCAAAATCGGTAGATGAAGTGATTGACCAAACCATACCGGCCGGCATCCGGTTAAAAAAGAAATTAAACCTGCCTGCCGCTCAATCTGAGTATGAGTTTCTGAACAGTTTCAAAAAACTGATCTCAAAAAATAAGATTTACAAATCGTACATCGGTACCGGTTATTATAACTGCATTACCCCGGGTGTTATTCTGCGCAACATTTTGGAAAACCCGGGTTGGTACACAGCGTACACCCCGTACCAGGCCGAAATTGCACAGGGTCGCATGGAAGCGTTGATCAATTACCAAACCATGGTGATTGATCTTACGGGCATGCAGATTGCCAATGCCTCGTTATTGGATGAGGCCACCGCTGCGGCCGAAGCCATGCATTTGCTGTATGCTTCGCGCAAAGCCAATAAGAAAAATGCAAACACCTTATTTGTTGATGAAA
>Ga0116143_10006286_pt1 | contig 10396 bp, 8 predicted proteins | sample AD_UKC034_MetaG_FD_89745 | JGI IMG/M metagenome (GOLD analysis project Ga0116143, IMG submission 89745) | Active sludge microbial communities of municipal wastewater-treating anaerobic digesters from USA - AD_UKC034_MetaG | ecosystem: Engineered > Bioreactor > Anaerobic > Digestate | place: USA...
CCGCACTCCGTCGTCAAGCCCTTGCGCTCAACACGCCGACAAGTCCCGGGCGCTGCGCGCGCCCTTGGTGAGCCTCAGTAAGCAATTGAAGTCTTGCACCGAGCATCACGTCTCGAGCGCGGTGGTCGCGCGGATCGGATCGAGCTCTTCAGCGCATGCAAGCGCCCAGATTGACCAGGACCGGAATGCATCAGAGCTGACATCAAGGTCGCCGCCCTCGATCGCCGCTTCGACCGCGGCAACGTAGTCGCGAAGTGTCTGCGCTTCGCGCCAATCGCGCGCCTTGTCGCGCAGCGTCTGTCGACGAGCGCGCTCCGCTTTGGCGGCCTCTTCGCGCCGCCACGCGGCCTGCTGGTCTTCCCACCTTTTGCGCTCGGCAGCTTCACGCTCTTCGCGCCGGACCTTTGCTTGCGCTAATGCCGTCAGAACGGTCGCCGCAACCTCGCCAAGCATCTCGTCGAACGGCCTGTCCTCAGCCTCTGTCCAAACAGTCGGAATGGTTTTCGGGAGATACGCATCCACCTTGCCGCGGAGCAGGCCCGTCGCGATCTGATCGACGCGATACTTTGCGTGAGAACTCCATCCGCGGGCGATGTCATCGTCATTCAGCGGTCGCCGCTTCTGGCGAATATATTCCTTGAGATCGAACGCCACCGCATCGCGCTCATGGCGGAGCTCGACGATGCGACCATGGTGTTGGCAGTGAACGACGATGCCGCGCGCCTCGAGCGCGGTGTAGAGCGCGCTCAGTATCCGCAGCCGGCGTCGTTCCAGAGCGGTGGTCCGGAAGACGCCGAGCGATGGTCCACCCCAGCGCAGGTGCGCGCGACGAGTGTCGTCGTCTTCTTTGAGCCATGCCGCGATCACCCGATGCGGACGCGCCAAGGTTGGGGCGACTTTGATGGCGCCGATCTCGGTGCGCTGCTCCTGCCAGAAGGCGAGCAGGGGATCAGGAGCGCCATCAATTGTGTCTGTCTGGTTGCGTGGTGATACAGCCGCGAAGCGGGCGATGGTATGGGTGTCCTTGATGCGAGAGCCTTCAAGCTCGATCAGGGGCGCCTTGGGGACTTTGTGGCCAGCTTGCCTCTTCGCCCAATAGCCACGCGGCGGGGTTGGGATGGCGTGGCGTTCGCATAATTTGGCGAGCCCTCGATCCGAGAGCCCAAACTTGGGAGCGATCACTTGGATCGGCTCTTTCCAGACCAACTCGTACAATTGTTTGCGGGTGAAAGAGTGTGGCTCCATGGAGGGCGCTCCCACGATGGCCGGTCGCACGCGCCGGCGACAATCGGGGGCAGAGCCTGCCGCGGGCGCAGAAGGGAGTCGAACCGTTCAGCGCATAATCGGGGTTGATGGGCATGGGGCTTTCCCGCCGCCATCACCGGAGATTGTCACATGCGAGGATTGGGCGACTTTCAGCGCGCGCAAATGAAACATCGTGACCAGCGGGTCTTCGTGCTGTGCCAACATTTGCGCGCCGCTATCGATGTCTTCGAGGAGATCGCGAGCGTACCCCACGGAGAGCCGCGGCCCACAGAGGTCGCGCCGCCGCCGCCATCGCCGCCTTCGCCGCCGCCGCGAGAGCTTCCCGCGGAGAAGCTCGCTTACACGGTCAAAGAGGCTGCTATCGCCTTAGGCCTTGGCAAGACAACGCTTTACGCAGCAATGAAAGCTGGCGCGTTCAAGGTGGTCAAGCTGGGCAATCGAACGCTCATTCCGAGCGATGGCCTTCGCGCTTGGTTTGAGTCTTTGCCGACGCGGTGAGCGAGCTTCAAGCTAACGAAAGAAGATGGTCAGCGTTACCTCGACGCCACGTTTGCGGCGTCGGTGTCCCACGCTAACCTGCAAGAGGCGACCGTTGGTAGCGTGCGGCAACATCGACGGCGCCACGCCGATCAAGGTCGTTGTCAAAGTATGCAAGCGACCATGAATAGACGGCCCACATCCGCTTTTGGCATACTGCTGACATCCTATCACACGCTTACGCCGCCCGGTTCGGTGATGAAGGGCGGTGCGAAATGATGCGGCTAGCTCGTCGCCGCCAATGCGTGTTCGCGCATAGCGCGGAGATCTTCGGCCGTCGCGGTCGCGCTCGCTGCCATGATAGATTCGAACTGTCTGAGACCGCGTTCGAACGTATCGCTGTATCCTTTGATGAGGCGAGCGCTGAGGGCGAGTTCGGTCGCTGTTTCAGCATCGCTCGCGCTGGCTATTGCTTCCAGCCAAGTCTCGATACGGCGTTGCTCTTCTCTGTAGCGAAGCGTGGTTCTGCGGATACGTCGCATCGACGCAAGTGCGCGCAGCGACAAGTACCAAGTAAAGCTCGTGGTCCTGACGTGCCGGCCTTTCTTGAACATTGGCTCCAACGCATTTCTCAGAACTGGCCAGTCCATCAAAGGTCGACCGATCCACGCCGGCAGTGTTTCCGCGACCTCTTGAAGGCGCGGGTGCATGTAGTCTGTCACGTGGATCAATTGGCTGGGGTCTAGAACCACATCGCGGGCTACGCGGTCCCGGCGAGCGGCGCGGATCTTGAAATCCGCGACGCGAATGGTGTCTTCGTACGACATCCAAAGCGCTAGGTAACGAGCGACCTCGCGTGTGAGAAGCCAGTCGCTACGACCATCGTCTTGAGCGCGAATACGCAGCAGTCGATCAAGATAGAGGTCGGCGTAGCGTCGATCTTGATAGTCTAGCAGGCGCCGAACGCCTTCCACTGCAAAAGGCTGAGCTGCGTCAGGCAAGCCGCCTTCGATGCGTCTCCACAACGCCCGACCAGCGTGCGTGGTCGGCTGCTCTAGTGCACTATCTTCAGGGGGCGGCGCAGCCGCGTGTTGCGCGACAGCAGAAATGCCGGCTTCCAGCCCGCGCAAATTGGCGGACACCGCGATGCCGCCAGCGCGAATTGCATCGTCGTACGTACTCTTGGCGAACGGCAGGACGTTAGCGCCGGCCAATGCGCCGAACATCACGGCGCTGATCGCGCTGCCAGAGGAGGTCGAAGCTGCTTCCATGTCGAAGCCAATGAAACGCTCGGCCCGCCGATTGGCTGCCTCAAGTATCTTCTCGCTAGAAACCCTGCCATCGCCGCGTACGGATTTCTCGGAGATTGCATAGATACGGTGCGTCGAGCTGACGAGAGTGGTGCGATCTTGCGTAACCAGTCCTCGCACCATCGCGCGGCCCGCTTCCATCAGCTCGCTCGCGATAACGACGTCGACGTCGCCTGGCACCGGCATCAGAGCGAGTACAGGCGGAGGACGGTTAGCTCCTGCTTCGGCGCGTCGGACCATTTCGATGTAGTAGATGGTTGAGCCGGTGCGTTGCGCGACACCAGGGACGGAAGTGCCTTGCGCGATGTAGCCGTTGGCCTCGGCAAGCCGAATGATCCAATCGGCCAGTACGCCGCCGCCTTGGCCGCCGAGTGCTAGGATGGCGACGGTGAACCGGTCGGGATTCTTCGGGGTGCTCATGTTGTTCAGAAAGCGCGCGAGGCGCGGCTGCGCTCGTGCCCGCTCTGTAGCCAGCCAATGATGCGAGCGCGTAGTTCATGGAAGAAACGTTCGACGCGACCAGGATTGGTGACGATGCTGGCCTTGTAAAAGGAAGGGCAGAGTACCGCAGCGTGCGACACCTCTCCGCAATTGCCGCAGCCGACACATGTGTTGTCGATGTGCGTCACGGGATCGACGCGCAGCGGGTCTGGGTTGGGTTGGATGCTCAGAGAAGGGCAGCCCGATAAGCGAATGCAGGCGTGGTCGCCGGTGCAGGTCTCGGGATCGACGCCGAAGCGATCGCGGACAACGCGCTTTCCTTCTTTCGCGGCTTTCGCGAGCAGAGGTTTGATGCGGCGTTGCTTGTTCAGCATGCACTCGGATTGCGCGATGATAACCTTTGGTCCTTTCTCGGGACTCGTCAGCGCTTCTTTCAACGTGTCGCGCATGCGCGCTACATCGTAGGTGCGTGAGAGGGTCTTCACCCAAGAGACGCCGATCCCTCGCACCGCGGTTTCGATTGGATGCTTCGTGCGCCGTGTGTCGTTCTCGGCTTGTGATGATAGGATGTCTTGACCGCCGGTGGCTGCTGAATAGCCGTTGTCGACGATGATGGTGACGGTGTCGTCTTGGTTGAAGACGGCGTTGCCAATTCCGGATGTCAGGCCGTTATGCCAAAAGCCTCCATCGCCCATCATCGCGACCGCGCGTTTGCCGTCTGGCTTGAACGCGGAGGCTGCGGCGGTGCCGAGCCCATACCCCATCGTGGTGTTGCCGATGTGGAAAGGCGGGAGGATCGAGAACAGGTGGCATCCAATGTCGGCTGATACGTGGAGTTCTCCAACTTCTTCTTGAGCCAACTTCATCGCCGCGAAGATCGGTCGCTCTGGACAGCCAGTGCAAAAGCCGGCGGGGCGTTGCGGCACGACTTGCGCTAACGTCTGATCGCTCGGAGTTGGGTCGAGAGAGACGGGCGCGCGTTGCGGCGCCCATACCTGTAAGAACTTTGTCACGCCGTCCCGCAGTACTTGCCCGGAGTACTCGCCGGCGCGCGGGAGGATTTCTTTGCCGATGATCTTCGTTTGAATATCGGCCTTGCGGAGGATCGTGTTGAGTTCGTGCTCGATGAATTCCGGCTGGCCCTCTTCGACCAAAAGGACCGCTTTCTTGTCGGCGCAGAAGGCTTTCAACTCGTCAGGAATTAGCGGGTAGGTGACGTTGAGGCAGTAAATCGGAACGCGCGTCGCACCGTAGGCGTCTGAAAGCCCAGCCAGCTCAAGCGCTCGGTTCAGCGTGTTGTAGAGACCTCCCTGAACGATGATGCCGATCTCATCGCGCTCAGGGCCGAACCATTCGTTGAGCCGTTTCTCGGCCACGAACTGAACTGCTGCCGGCCATCGCTTTTCAATCTTTTCGTGCTCGTGAGCAAAGTTGGCCGGTGGCAACACGATGCGGCTGAGGTCGCGTTTCGGATTTGCAGCGGCTTGTCCGACAGTGAGTGGCGGCCGCTTGTTGTCGCGCGCGATGAAGCTTCCGGTAACGTGGCACGCTCGCACCCGGAGTTCGATCATGACTGGCGTGTTCGAGGTTTCGGACAGTTCGAACCCTGCGGCCACCATGTCGACAATGCTCGTCAAGTTGGGACGCGGGTCGAGCAGCCACATCTGAGACTTCATCGCGAAGGCGTGCGTCCGCTCCTGCATGATTGAGGAGCCTTCGCCGTAGTCTTCACCGACGATCACGAGGGCGCCGCCGGTGACGCCGCCGCTTGCGACGTTAGACAGCGCGTCCGACGCGACGTTCGTGCCAACGACCGACTTCCACGCCACGGCTCCGCGCAGCGGGTAGTTCACAGAGGCGGCAAGCATCGCCGCCGCCGCAGCCTCGCTGGCGTTCGATTCAAAGTGAACGCCAAGTTCGCGCAGCAACGGATCAGCGTCGGCGAAGACATCCATCAGGTGGCTGATTGGCGAGCCTTGATAGCCGCCGACGTAGGCAACCCCCGCCTGCAGCAGCGCCTTCGTCACCGCCAGAATGCCTTCGCCTTCGAACACTTCGCCTGCGCCCAGACGTAATTGTTCGACCTCCTGTTTGAAGGAACGCTCAGCCATCGGTTTGTCTAGTTCGCCACAAGCGCCAGCACGCGAAGCGGACTGCCCGATCCGTTCGCAATTTTGAGTGGCGGGGAAACGATCACTGCGCCCTTAGGCGGAAGCTGATCGAGGTTGGTGAGGCATTGTAGGCCGTAACGGCCTGCGCCGTGGAAGAGGGCGTGAGCGGGATATTGCGGGTCGAGGAGGTGCGCTTGCCCGGCGTCCGTGCCGATCGTCTCAACACCGAAGCCGTGTGCGTCGCGCTTCTCAACGAGGAAGCGCACCGCTTCTACGGATGGACCTGGCGTGTGTGCGCCATCTTCACGTCGGTTCGTGTAGGCGTCGCCTTGTCGCTTCGACCAATCAGTTCGCAAGAGAACCCATGAGCGCGGAGGGATTTTGCCGTGCTTCTTTTCCCACGCTTCGATGTCCGCGACGGTGAGGAGATAGTCGGCATTCGCGGCGCATTTGTCAGAGACGTCGATGACCACAGCCGGAGCGATGAACTCTTTCGCGTCGATTGTATCGACCGCGTTGTGAGGTAGGTCTTTGCCGCTGATCCAATGAACAGGGGCGTCAAAGTGGGTGCCGGTATGTTCGCCGACCGTGAAATTCGCCCAGTACCAAGCCACGCCCCTTTCATCGTATTGCGAGATAACTTCACGCTTGAAGGCCGCGGTTTGACCAAAGGGTTCGGGAAGTACGAGCGTCGGGGTGTCCGCAGAGAGCGGCATCGTCAGATCGACTACGCGAATGTTTCCCTTGGCGATGGTTTCCGCGAATTTTGTGAGCGTACCCTGCGTGGACACTGACGCCTCCCTAGTTGGCCTTTTGTATTTTGCCCGTCCTTGGCGCTCGTGAGCCTTTCTCAGAAAACGTGCAAATGCAAGTAATCACTTTAGTGCGTGCTGTTGCGGTGCAGCGAGGCGAGGGGGTAAGAGCGGTCTGCGCTGGAGAAAACCGTTGGATAATCGAACGCTGGCCGATCCGGGAACGGCGGCCTTTCAGGTCGACAAGTATCCCTTCTTCCTGCTCAACCGCCTGGTGAGCCGGTACAATGTTGTGGTCGAGTCGCGGCTGAAGCCGCTCAGTCTCGACATCCCGTACTGGCGTGTTCTGATGATCTTGGGGGAGCGTGCGCCTCGGGGAGTCGCTGACATCGCAGCGGCGGCTGTCATCCCACTCTCGACAATGACACGTATCATCCAACGCATGAGCGCTGACGGGCTCGTCAGCGTTAAAGCGAGCAAGGCTGATGCGCGCGTTAGCGAAGTGTCGCTGCGGGCCGCAGGACGCGCCAAGCTTGAAGGCGCGCGCGAGGTGACCGCACCGATCTTCCGCACCATAATCAAAGGCGTGGACCGTCAGGACTTTGACAAGCTTCTCTGGCTGCTGGACCACCTTCATACGAATCTCGAAATGATCGACTAGCGTAGGCGAATGGGCGGGAAGCAGCTCGCCCGTTGCGCGCCAATGTGTGGCGCCGCGGCTATGGCCACCAGTCGTGAAGCATATGCGCGACTCGTTCGCAGCGGTTTTGCTGATGCCTGCACGGAAATCCGTAAGCGGGCCGGTCCGTGCCTCCCATACCCTTCCCACTCCACAAAAAAATACTCGGGGGAGAGAAACCTATGGCGAAAGCGGCACGAGCGGCCCGCACGTTCCTTCTGTCCACTCTGCTCGCTGGCGCCTGCCTGCCCGCAGGGGCGGCTATGGCTCAAGAGGCCGGAGCGAACGAAGACACAACGGAAGAAATCGTAGTCACGGCACGCCGGCGCGAGGAAGCGCTGCAGGACGTGCCGATCGCCGTCACGGCCATCTCGTCAGCAGAACTTGAGCGTCGCCAGATCGACAACATCGCGCAGGTCGGTGAATCTGTTCCCAATCTCACGTTTCAAACAGGCGCGCCAACAGGCACTGGCGCTTCTACGCCGTCGGTGTTCATTCGCGGCGTCGGGTCGGCGGAAACGTCACTTGGCACCGAGCCAGGCGTCGGCCTCTATGTTGATGACGTTTACATCGCGCGCAGCGTCGGCAGCGTTCTCGATCTCGTAGATCCGCAGTCAGTGCAGATCCTGCGTGGCCCGCAAGGAACGCTCTTCGGGCGCAACAGCGTTGGTGGCGCGATCTTGATCCGTAGCCGCTCGCCGGCATCTGAGTTTGGCGGGACGCTGCAAGTCGAAACGGGTTCGTTTGATCGTGCGGATGCGCGGTTCTCCGTAGACCTGCCGCTGTCGGAATCCTTCCGCACGAGCGTATCTGGCATGGTCGCCAATCGCGACGGCTACGTGGAGAGCGCCGATAGCGAAGCGATGGGCAACATTGACCGCTGGGCTGGCCGCGTCGCCGCCGAGTGGGATGCAAGCCCGAACCTGACCGTATCGTTCGCAGCAGACATGATGCGTGCTGACGAGACCGCGATGCCTGCGGTGCTCCTCGGCCTGGCAGACTTCATTCCGGGCACTCAGTTTCTGCCAGGTGGCCCGTTTCCGAGCGAAATCTTCGCTGTGACGAACAATGCCGCAGCCTGCGGCGGCGCTAGCACCCAGGGCAACAGCGGCAATCCCAACTGCATCGACCAGCAGTACATCCTTGGTCCGCACAGGACAGCCGGCGGCTACCAAGCCGAGACGGCGATCTTCGATTCACAAGGCAGCCGTGCCTACGGCAATACCTCGATCACTGAGGTGCAGGGCGCGAGCCTCCGCTTTGAGTGGGAATTGTCGCCGTCTCTGACGTTCAAATCGATCACAGCGTATCGTGAGCTTGAGGCGTTCTGGGCAAGCAACTCCGATCACTCACCGCGTCCAGGCATCGAAACCAAGAACGACCAAGAGCAATCTCAATTCACGCAGGAGTTCCAACTCCTCGGCGATGGAGAGCGCTTCAACTGGGTTGTTGGTGCGTTCTACATGGCGGAAGAGGGTGACGCGCTCAACGTTGTTGCATTCCCAAGTGTTATCTTCCGTTCGGGCGGTGGCTTCGCCACGGATACCACGGCGCTCTTCGCTCAAGGCACCTACGAGTTGCTGCCAAACTTGGAAGTGACGGCGGGTCTTCGGTACACCGAGGAGACGAAGAGCTACGACACGCTCTCGAACCAACAGACGATCGGCGTGCTGATCGATCCGGTGAATCGCGTGTGGCTCGACCTTCGAGCTTTCCCTGTGCCGTTCATCACGGGCGCCACGCCAGATCTCGAGTCTGAGGAGCTGACCCCGCTCCTGAGCGTGGCCTATCACCTCAACGATGACCTTATGACGTACGCCTCGTTCTCGCGCGGCTATAAGAGCGGTGGGTACGAGCAGCGCCTAGCGCCGGGCACACCTGAGGTCCCGCGTTTCGATCCAGAGTTTGTCGACACGTATGAGCTGGGCCTGAAGGGCTCATTCGCAGACGGTCGAGTGAACCTCGGCGCGGCGATCTTCCAGTCTGACTACACGGACATGCAAATCTCCGTCGTAGACGGACCCGCACCGACGATCACCAACGCTGGCGACGCAACAATCTCGGGCGCAGAGATCGAACTCGGCTTCCGGCCAATCGAAGATCTGCGCATCGACGTTTATGCGGGCTATCTCGATGCGAGCTATGACAGTCTGTCGGTGCGCGCGCTGCAGTCGGGCATTACGCTTGGCAGCCGCCTGCCTAACACCTCTGAATGGCAGTACGGCGCGTCGGTGAGCTACGACTTTGCGCTGACGGATGGCCTATCTCTCCGTCCGCACATCGATTGGAGCTATCGTTCGTCGCTCGAACTCGACGCCGCTAACGAGCCTCTGCTGCACCAGCCGGGCTACTCACTCGTCAATGCTGTGCTGACGCTCACTCCGCCAGACGAGCGCTGGGCGGTTTCTCTCTCGGGCCGCAACCTGACGGATGAGACCTACCTCGTGTCGGGCATTGCCCAGTACAACATCGGGGAAATCGAGGGGCAGTACGCGCGTCCGCAGGAATGGGCGCTCTCGCTGCAGTATCGCTTCTAACCGAGATCGAGGAGACTTCGATGGCCTACGCAGGCGGACATACCGTGCACCCCGAGGAGCTTCCTTGGCTTCCATTGGCGCCGAAGGTTTTTGTGAAAGTGCTGAAGGTCGACCGTGAGTCCGGAGCCTACAGCGTCATGATTAGGGCGGAGGAGGGCGGCGTGCTGCCTCCGCACCGTCACAACGAGAGCGCTGAAATCTACATCATCAAAGGCGAGGGCACGCACGCCCAGACCGGCGCGTACCGAGAGGGTGACTACATCTCTGAACCCAAAGGCGCCACGCATGACGCGCTGCCCTTCACCGAAGAAACCGTTCTGCTGATGATCGCAGAGGGGCCATCAGAGTTCCTCGGCGAAGACGGCAACGTCCAGCACGTCATGGACATCGGTATGTTGGACTACCTGGCCGCAACACACGGCAAGGCCGCTTGATCAGGGGCTGATCGGGCACTCTGGTGGGTCGTTGGCAAAGGCTTGGCGCCAAACGCTAGGCGTCATGCCGACGACCTGCCGGAACCGACTTGAGAAATGCCCTGGCGATGAATAGCCGAGTTCGAGCGCGATTTCTGTCGCCGGCATTTGTGTCTCGCGGAGCAGACGCTTCGCTTTTTCCATGCGCATCTCAGTGATCCACTGGTGCGGTGTGCGTCCAGTCGCAGCCGCAAATGAGCGCAAGAAGTGATCCGGCGATAGTTCGACGCTGGCCGCGAGTTCGTCCACAGAGAGCGGCTCGTGCAGTCGGCTTGCCATGAGCGCAGTGACTTGCTTCAGCCGCCAGGGCGCAAGCGCCCCGCGTTTCGCGCTTGCATTGCTGGCGGGCG
>Ga0116143_10006288_pt1 | contig 10395 bp, 9 predicted proteins | sample AD_UKC034_MetaG_FD_89745 | JGI IMG/M metagenome (GOLD analysis project Ga0116143, IMG submission 89745) | Active sludge microbial communities of municipal wastewater-treating anaerobic digesters from USA - AD_UKC034_MetaG | ecosystem: Engineered > Bioreactor > Anaerobic > Digestate | place: USA...
AATCCCTTTGAAATCAGGGCGGGTGTGAAATTCCTTAACATGCCAAAGTGCAAACAAAGTTTTGCGTCTTAATCCCTTTGAAATCAGGGCGGGTGTGAAATCGTGACCAAGGGTCAAGTCCGGACGATGTCGGACGTCTTAATCCCTTTGAAATCAGGGCGGGTGTGAAATACGTGGAATATGTCATACCCCTCGGTCACCATCGTCTTAATCCCTTTGAAATCAGGGCGGGTGTGAAATCTGTTTAATTGCTTCGTTGCAGGCCCACACAGGGTCTTAATCCCTTTGAAATCAGGGCGGGTGTGAAATCATCGTTGACGGCGGCACCGAGCCGGTGCTGTGTCTTAATCCCTTTGAAATCAGGGCGGGTGTGAAATGTATCTGGCCACTTGGGACTTGGGTTATCCCACGTCTTAATCCCTTTGAAATCAGGGCGGGTGTGAAATACAAGCTGGTGGATGCAGGGTTTGAAGCCCGCATCCTGTCTTAATCCCTTTGAAATCAGGGCGGGTGTGAAATGATTGCGGTGTACTTCGACGAACAGGGGGAACGTGTCTTAATCCCTTTGAAATCAGGGCGGGTGTGAAATACACACTGTGGCTGGAAACAGCCGGCGTGGAAGGTGCGTCTTAATCCCTTTGAAATCAGGGCGGGTGTGAAATAGGCCACGATCAACAAGTACTCACTTTTCACGGGTCTTAATCCCTTTGAAATCAGGGCGGGTGTGAAATTTGTCATCCTCGATGGTCGCTGCTCCAAGCAGTGTCTTAATCCCTTTGAAATCAGGGCGGGTGTGAAATCATCAATCTCACCCAACACCAAACCACCCCGGAGTCTTAATCCCTTTGAAATCAGGGCGGGTGTGAAATATCATCTCCTACGAAAACATCACCAAGGATGTCGAGGGTCTTAATCCCTTTGAAATCAGGGCGGGTGTGAAATGACAACCCGGTACTGATCCAGCACGCACTGGAGTCTTAATCCCTTTGAAATCAGGGCGGGTGTGAAATGAGAGGCCAGTGCGCACTTTGGGGGTATACCTGTCTTAATCCCTTTGAAATCAGGGCGGGTGTGAAATGTCTCCATTATCAAAAACACCAAGGGCGTGATCGGGTCTTAATCCCTTTGAAATCAGGGCGGGTGTGAAATGCCCGAGGCGGCGGGGTTGAGATACCCCGTATCGTCTTAATCCCTTTGAAATCAGGGCGGGTGTGAAATGATTGCTTGTCTAACTGGTGCCCCCAAACCCGTGTGTCTTAATCCCTTTGAAATCAGGGCGGGTGTGAAATGTTCGACTGGATCGACGACGAGGGTATCGAGCCTGTCTTAATCCCTTTGAAATCAGGGCGGGTGTGAAATGCCCTAGGCGGCGAGGTTGAGATACCTCGTATGTCTTAATCCCTTTGAAATCAGGGCGGGTGTGAAATACGTTCCGGTCATTCGATCGCCGTGAAAGCGGGGTCTTAATCCCTTTGAAATCAGGGCGGGTGTGAAATACGTTCCGGTCATTCGATCGCCGTGAAAGCGGGGTCTTAATCCCTTTGAAATCAGGGCGGGTGTGAAATGCCCAAACGGGCAGAGGGCGCGACGGCGACGCGGTCTTAATCCCTTTGAAATCAGGGCGGGTGTGAAATGCCCAAACGGGCAGAGGGCGCGACGGCGACGCGGTCTTAATCCCTTTGAAATCAGGGCGGGTGTGAAATGCGCGATGAACCATGCCGTCGGAATCTAAAGGAGGTCTTAATCCCTTTGAAATCAGGGCGGGTGTGAAATAACCAACAAAATTCAAATCGTATCCGGCGAGGGTGTCTTAATCCCTTTGAAATCAGGGCGGGTGTGAAATGCAGCGCACTCACGCGGTGCAACGCCGCCAAGGGTCTTAATCCCTTTGAAATCAGGGCGGGTGTGAAATCTCAAAGCGCGTTAGAACATAGCGCGTTTTGAAGCGTCTTAATCCCTTTGAAATCAGGGCGGGTGTGAAATATTAAGGACGTGGGAGAGGTTGACATGAAGACCTGTCTTAATCCCTTTGAAATCAGGGCGGGTGTGAAATCAAGCTGTTCTCGCAATTAAGGACGTGGGAGAGGTCTTAATCCCTTTGAAATCAGGGCGGGTGTGAAATCCGAGTTTGAGCGCAAGCTCAAACTCGAGCGCAAGTCTTAATCCCTTTGAAATCAGGGCGGGTGTGAAATCGGGGGTGGAGTGCGAAAGGCACGACCAAGCCCAGTCTTAATCCCTTTGAAATCAGGGCGGGTGTGAAATCTAACTAGTTAGTCAGTTAGTCACGTTTTTTGTCTTAATCCCTTTGAAATCAGGGCGGGTGTGAAATCCGAGTTTGAGCGCAAGCTCAAACTCGAGCGCAGTCTTAATCCCTTTGAAATCAGGGCGGGTGTGAAATGAATGATTTACTCAACCAATTGACATGGAGGGTCTTAATCCCTTTGAAATCAGGGCGGGTGTGAAATCCTAAACCCGTGTCTAACTAGTTAGACAAGCAATGTCTTAATCCCTTTGAAATCAGGGCGGGTGTGAAATCTGGCTGGAGACAGATGGGGTGGAAGGCGCCCGGTCTTAATCCCTTTGAAATCAGGGCGGGTGTGAAATGCTGGTGCGGGCCAACATGGCTGGCATAAACTGTCTTAATCCCTTTGAAATCAGGGCGGGTGTGAAATTTTTCAGTTCAGTTAGACAAACCCTGGCTAATGTCTTAATCCCTTTGAAATCAGGGCGGGTGTGAAATCAAGCGCGCTCGCGTCTTGGGCGCGCACGCCGGTCTTAATCCCTTTGAAATCAGGGCGGGTGTGAAATGGCCGAGTTTGAGCGCAAGCTCAAGATGGAGCGCAGTCTTAATCCCTTTGAAATCAGGGCGGGTGTGAAATCGAAGGCACGACCAAGCCCACCCAGCCTAACAGTCTTAATCCCTTTGAAATCAGGGCGGGTGTGAAATGCAGTATCGTCTCTGACATTCCGGCGCTCAACTGTCTTAATCCCTTTGAAATCAGGGCGGGTGTGAAATTCAATCTCGCCGCTATTTCAGCAATGCGGCGGCGGTCTTAATCCCTTTGAAATCAGGGCGGGTGTGAAATATAGCGCGCTTTGAAACCCGTCACGCAGAAAGGAAGTCTTAATCCCTTTGAAATCAGGGCGGGTGTGAAATCAGCCTAACAGGCTAACCGCAAAACCGTGCGGGGTCTTAATCCCTTTGAAATCAGGGCGGGTGTGAAATGGGGCGAACGGCACAGCCTAAATTGTCGTGCGTCTTAATCCCTTTGAAATCAGGGCGGGTGTGAAATCGAGCCCAAGGAATTCACCGCCGCGTTCGACGTGTCTTAATCCCTTTGAAATCAGGGCGGGTGTGAAATCCGAGTTTGAGCGCAAGCTCAAGATGGAGCGCAGTCTTAATCCCTTTGAAATCAGGGCGGGTGTGAAATTTCTGGAGCCGCTTTCTTACGCGAGCCAGAGGGTCTTAATCCCTTTGAAATCAGGGCGGGTGTGAAATAGCAAGAGCTGCGCCACTTCATCGGGCGCTGCGTCTTAATCCCTTTGAAATCAGGGCGGGTGTGAAATTGTCGTGCCCGAGGAGGCGAGGTTGAGATACGTCTTAATCCCTTTGAAATCAGGGCGGGTGTGAAATCCATCGTCCTGAGCGCCTTCTGCCCGGCGTACGTCTTAATCCCTTTGAAATCAGGGCGGGTGTGAAATCGAACCTGCCGCCAATGCAGCGGCCGCCGCTACGTCTTAATCCCTTTGAAATCAGGGCGGGTGTGAAATGCGCGCCGCCGAAAGCAAGGCCGCCGCCGAGGCGTCTTAATCCCTTTGAAATCAGGGCGGGTGTGAAATGATTACAGTTATGTCACACGGCAAAAGGAGTATGGTCTTAATCCCTTTGAAATCAGGGCGGGTGTGAAATGCCTACGCCGCCGCCAAGGCCGAAGGCATCGGTCTTAATCCCTTTGAAATCAGGGCGGGTGTGAAATGCGCCACCATGGTTGGCGCGCGGCTGACCGACGCTGTCTTAATCCCTTTGAAATCAGGGCGGGTGTGAAATGTGGAAGGTGCCCGCGCCGACATGACCGGCGCGCGGTCTTAATCCCTTTGAAATCAGGGCGGGTGTGAAATCCGAGTACGAGGCTGGCAAGCTCTGCTACGAGTGGTCTTAATCCCTTTGAAATCAGGGCGGGTGTGAAATATATAGCTGAGATTGATGGTATACCCGTGGCTGTCTTAATCCCTTTGAAATCAGGGCGGGTGTGAAATTTGAAGCCCGTCACGCAGAAAGGAAAAGTCATGAGTCTTAATCCCTTTGAAATCAGGGCGGGTGTGAAATCTGAATCCCTTTGAAAACAACGATGTCTAACTGTCTTAATCCCTTTGAAATCAGGGCGGGTGTGAAATACTGGACTTGCGATTCTCCTTTGCAATCATATGCATGGATGGGTGCTTGGCCGGTTCCTGGATGCACGTGCGGGTAAGGGGGTGGATAGGTGTCGTACGGTGTCGCGCGCGCATGCGCAGGTTGTCAGGCAATGTGTTACCGGGAACGGTGGGAAACGGGCGGGCACTGTTGGCGTGGGCATGCAGGCAGACGCTAGCACTGGCGGCGAGGAAGCCGCCAGCACGGAAATCCGGGGAACCAGGTTTTCGTATCGGCATGGGGTCAATCCGTCTCCATCCAGTGCTCCGGCAGGGCTGAGTAGTACACCCCGGCTGGCAGGGTGGCCTTGCCGAGCCGTTTTCTTAGGCCGCGGTTGGGCAGCGGGTAACAGCGCAGGTCGTCGCTACGTGGGTCGATGAGCCCTACCGCGTGGGTGAGTATGGCCTGCACGCGTCGGATGTCCTGTGTGACGAAGAAGACGCTGTACTCGATGGGTATGGCCTCCTGCAACAGGTATCTGTGCAGGCGTTGCAGCCGGCGTGGGTCGGTGATGTCGTAGGCGATGAGGAAGTCGGCAGTATGGTTCATGAGGAGGTGTGTTCGGCTTCGCCGGTGGCCGGATCCTCGTTCCACTGGCGGACGAAGGCTTCGCGTTCTTCCGCGGCGGTATCGCCGGGCTGGATCATGTTGTCCAGATTCCGTGCGTGATGTTCGATTTTCTTGCGCAGTTTCTCGATCATGGGTTCCCAGCTGGCGTAAAAGCGCGCGCGCCCGGCCTTGCCCAGGAAGCAGCCTTCCTGGTTGGTGCTGAAGTCGTCGACGCGCAGTTCCTGTTTGTTGAAGCGGGCGAGGGCCCAGGCGTCCACTTCGGGCCGCAGGAATTCCACCAGGTCGGAAGCCAGGGATTCACGCCCGAAGGCGGGGGCGTGATAGAAGCCGATGTAGGGGTCCAGGCCCATGGCGTGGGCACCCAGCACGGCTTCGGCGTGCAGCAGGGTGTAACCCAAGGAGAGGACGGCGTTGAGGGGGTCACGCGGGGGGCGGCGGTTGCGGCCATGGAAACCGAGGCTTTGCGGCACCAGTTCGGCCAGGGCGCTGAAGTAGAAGTTGGCGGCGGCGCCTTCCAGACCGCGCAGTTCGGCCACGCGGGGCTTGTCCGCGACCTGTGCGTGCATGCCGCTCAGACCCTTGATGGCGCGGGTCAGGATGTAACGGATATCGGGCCGGGTTGCCAGGCGCTCGCGCAGGAGGGCGATCTGCGCGGACAGTTTGCCCAGCACGATGTGGCGGGCGATGCGCAGGCAGGCTTCGGGGTCTGTGGCGGCCTGGTATTGGGCAATGCGGCGCGTGGCGTCGTTGTGGGCGCGTGGCAGGAACAGGCTGGGTTCCGCCTTGCGTCCGGACAGGAAGATGAGGCCAATGCCACGGTTGCCCAGCTTGCCCAGCAGGCTGGTGTCCAGCTGGATGCTGCCGCGCAGAATGACGCGCTGCAGGGGTCCGAGGGGTACGGTACCCACACGCACGGCGCCGTCGTATAGCAGCAGGGCTTCGGCATCAGTGTCGAGCCGGAGGTTTTTGCGGTCGATGTAGAGGGTGGTCATGGCCTGCCTCAGACGAGGAAGAAGGCCTGCCCCGGGGTTGGCCTGGCAACGCCGTAGCACCTGGTGCGCATGCGCGGGTCCAGCTGAAAGACATGGACGCGGTCTTCCGCCGGCTCGATGAGTGCGCCCAATTTCCGCACGACATGCGCTAGCTCCGCCGCGGTGAACCAGCATTCGAAGAAGGATTTCTGCCCACCCACCTGCCAGCCCAGCAAAAAACGGTGCACTCGATGGAGCCGCTTGTGATCGGCGATGTCGTAAGCGACGAGGAAGGGCTGGCGATGTGGACGGGCGTACATGTGCATTCCTTGTGTTGCCCCATATATATGCCGTTTCCGGGCCGAGGGCCGGCTTGGCAAGCTTGCGGCAGGGCCGGCTTCAGGCCTCGTCCGGCAAGACCTGCAATGTATAGCGGCCGAGGCCAAAGCTGGCGTTCTTGCCGGCGTGCAGCCAGCTCCCGGCATGCAGGAAGGGCATGAAGGGAGCGAGGTCGCCGCGCAGGGTCCAGGCGCCCACGCAGCCGCCCAGGATCATCTCCTGCTTCTGCCGGCTGGAGTAGCGGGTCCAGTTCCGCCATTCCAGGGACTTGTCCGACTGGATGGCTTCGGCCCGGCGGGCGAGGTCGTGGAAGTCGAGGTTGAGGGGGCGGTCCAGATGGAATTCGCTGATCAGGGCGATGCGCCGCACCAGGTTCATGAGGAAGGCACGCGGAGCGAGGGCCTCCGGCCGCAGGGGCCGGCCTTCGTGCTGGATGCGCAGGGGGGTGTGCAAGCACAGGGTGACGGCCCGCACCGCCGCCAGCGTTTCGGGCAGCGGTTCGAGAGCCTGCTGGTGAGGGACGAGATGCCCATCGGTCGCGTCGAACACGCAATCCGCTTCCCCTGCCCCGGTCAGCCAGACCCGTTCGAGCCGGGCGGCGCCTTCCCCGCGGCCGACGCCATGCTTCAGGGCGCGCCGCCAAGCGAAGACGACGAGAGGCAGCTGCGTGAGGGCCTTGCCCGCGAGGACGAAATGGAAGCTGAGCCCCTCGCCCGGCGCATATTCCCGCTCGCCCCAGTCAGGTGGTTCCACCACGAAGGGGACGGGGATCTCGGAGAACTTCTGCAGGCGGTGCTCCTCGGGTGGCGGCGGCTGGAAGATGGCGGGATACGGACAGCCCCGGTAAAGCGGGCAGGGCTTGCATTCCTTCTCCCGCGTCATGCAGGCGGTGCGCCGCAGGGCGTTGCCGAAAGCGCCGCGCAGGGCGGAACCAGCGTATTCGGGCAAATGGACGGGTGTCTCGGCGACGCAGTCGAAGCGGTAGCGGGCGAGGGGGAAGGGGGTGGGGAGCATGCGGTTATTCGCTCATCCATCGTCTGAGATAGGCGACCAGATTCTTGATCTCGTCAGCGGCAATCACATCAACCTGATTGTCACGGGCGCGGCCACGCAATTCGTCGCTCACCGGACGGGCGGAGAGCAGCAGGCCAAGGCTCATGATGCCGCCGACCTGACGGGCCAGCTGCGCCAACTTGTAGATGTGATCGGAATCCTTGCCGGGGTCTCGGCCGAAACGCTTGGCCTTGCATTCGACAATAAGCAGGCGGTTGCGGTGGACGATGGCGGCATCGAGTTCGTTCTCGGTTTTTTCGCCTACGGTTTCAATGCGCAGATTAATGGCCGAGTCGTCGGGTTTGAGACTGCGCAGCTTGAGCCAGACGTATTCTTCCAGCCAGCCGCCGCGGAAGTAGCGCGCGGCCTCGGAATGGGCGAAGACGATTTCGCTATCGCCGTCCCAATGCAAGAGGCCAAGGTTTTCCGCGTCGCGCAGCAGGTCGGCGTTGCGCCCACCAGGGGCGAAAGCGAATCCCTGGCGCGGCCGGAACGGGCCGTCCGGTTCGTTCAAAGCCTGGTCGGCCAGCCGGTTGAGCGCGCCGAAGAACTTGGCCAGTTTGTCCGCGCCATCACCCATCGCCCGGGTCAGGCTGCCACGCTGGTCGGCGTCCACACACCATTGTATGTCGCGTTCGCCCCGGGTCTGAATGCGGTAGCCCTGAACCAGCAGGATGTCTTCAAGCCTCAGCACGTCTTCCATCGGCTGGGTTTCAGTGGTAGGGCGCAACCAGTCGATGCGGTCGTAGCGGGTCTCGCAGTAGAGCAGGTGCAGGTTGTCGCTGGCCAGGGCGTGCAGTTCCTCGGTGAGCGCCAGGGTCATGAGCTTGTGGCCGCCGGTGGCGTTGAAGACGAGCGGGTTCACGCCCAATTCAAGCGCAGCCTGCTGGGCCGAGGCGACGATATATTTCGGGCTGGAATCGTCGAAGGGCAGGCGTTTTACGACAATGCCGCGGGACTTGAGTGCAGCCTTCAGGTTTTCCGCCGAGGCGCGCATGGCCTCGGTTTCGAGGATGACGACTTCCTTGGCGCCAAGCTGGACGGCGGGGATGAGGTTGGCCAGATTCTGGCCGGTGGCGATGCAAAGGTGCAGGTCAGGCCGTTCCACGCCGGGCTCCAGGTTTGCCGATCAGGTATTCCTCCAGCCGCGCGCCATGGCGATCCAGGTCGTCGGCGGAGAGTTCCTTGCCACGCGCCTCGGGCGGCAGGTCGAGGGAGAGGTTGAAGAAGCGCCCGCCCCGCGCGCAGACCTTGGCGGCGAGGTGAACCGGTAAGGTGCCGATGACCGTATCGCCAGGTCGGACGTCGGCCGGATCGAGGTGGTCGATCTGGCGGTCGATGCGGAAGCCCTGGCGGGCCGCCCATTCGATGGCGCCGGGGTGGCGGGTGATTAGGAGAGTGGTCATGCCTCCCCTTTCAGGACGTCCAGCTTGAGTTTTTTCCGTACCTTCTTCCATTCGTCCTTTCGGTCCAGTGTTTCCACGAGTTGCGGCAGCCAGGTTTCGATGGCTTCGGCCAGGGCGCGCTTTTCATCTGCGGACCAGTCGACGCTTTCCAGTGCCGATTTGGCAAGCCGCTGGGCCAGGGCATGAATGTCGGTGTTGGCTCTTTCCCTGGCTGAACCCAATTGGGCTTTCCTTGCCTCGGCCTGCGCCTTGAATTCCTCCACTTGGCGAAGTTGCGGGGTGAGGGTGGCGAGGAGTGCCTGGCGGTCGGCTGCCTGTTCCGCCCGGCGTTGCGCTTCTGCCTGCTGGCGTTGTCGCTCTTCCTCCTCTGCTCGCCGTTTGGCTTCCGCCGCAAGACGCTCCTGTTCGATTTCCACGGCCTTGGTCTGGAGCTTCTCGACAAAGCGGCGCGCGCTGTCCAGATAGGGGGCGCAAGCTTCCTTGAGCTCGCGCCAGTCTGGAATGGCGTCTTGCAGAGGATGGACTTCGATCAAGAGCCAGCCGAAGGGGAGAAGGTTCTGCATCTGGTCCTTGTCTTCGGCGGCGAGCCACCAGGTCTTGGGGGCGTCGAGGTATTCAGGTATTTCGTCCTTCCCCTTCATGATCTTGATATGGCGCACCCCGTTGAGCGTGACCGATTCGGCCCCGGAATGCCGCCCGACGCGCAGCAGAAACAGTTCGCCGCGCTGAAACCGCGCAGCCTGGCCTTGCAGCAGGGCCTGGAGCGTGTTTTTCCAGTTGGCGTCCAGGTAGCCGCGGCCGTGCAGTTGGCGGAGCTCTTCATCCAGGATGGGGCGATAGAAGGCGTTGCAGGCTTGGGCGATCCGCCGCAGGTCGAAGCGCAGGTCGGCGGCGGGCAGTTTGTTGCCGTGGCGGTTATCGAGCCCGGCGAGGGACTGCACGGTGAGTTGGCCGGCAAAGGCGCGGTAATGCCAGCCGGGAATGCACTCGAGTAGTTGATACAGATCATCGGCTTTGGATTTCCGGAGCGCGCCTTGCGCATCCTCCACCGGGGCCTTCTTGCGGTTAACCGCCAAGCGGGCCTGGGTGGCAGGAACTTCCGATTCGCCAATCCAGACCGCATCCGACAGGCTGAGAAGCCGGAACGGATCAAGTTGGAATTGTCCAGGCGAAAACTGAAACAACCGTTGCTGCATGAGCGGGGCAGAATGCCGCATCTGCTTTTCCGCTCGCCGCATTTCATCTCGGTCAGCCTGCTGATAGGCCCGGCTGTAATCGTCGAAGGGCCGTTGTTCCTGTTGATCCAAAGGCGCTTCATCGTTGCAGGCATTCAGGAACGCGGTACGGATCGCTCCTTTGATCGATGAACCAAACAGCACCGGATGACCCTTGCCAGGGACGAATGCAGTGCGGTCTATCTCCATTTTGTTGAGGTCGTGCCTGTTCTCCGTTTCCCCTTTCATGCGCTTTTCGTAGAGGCGCTCCACGCCAGCCACTACGGGTGTTCGACGTTGGGCCATGATCGTGTCCCTGGACGTGGTGTAAGAAGCGATCAGAAGGTCATCGACTCTGGCAAGGTTGGGAAGCCGATCAGCTTGCGACCGCGGGCAAGCTGACGTTGGGATTCTCGCCGAGGTCGGCG
>Ga0116143_10006291_pt1 | contig 10391 bp, 6 predicted proteins | sample AD_UKC034_MetaG_FD_89745 | JGI IMG/M metagenome (GOLD analysis project Ga0116143, IMG submission 89745) | Active sludge microbial communities of municipal wastewater-treating anaerobic digesters from USA - AD_UKC034_MetaG | ecosystem: Engineered > Bioreactor > Anaerobic > Digestate | place: USA...
AAGCTTATAGCTCTGGATCATGGTCCCCATCGCGCCATCGAGAATCAACACCCGCTTTTTTATCTCCTGGTAAAGTTTCAATGCCTTAATTTGGAAATGTGATAATTTGGAAATGAGTCAATATTTATTTTGAATAAAACTGAGAAGTTACGCCTTCGGCCCGGGGCTGAAGGCTTAGCGCATGCACATAGGCATTTTCGGGGCGGAAAGATTGATTGCGGTCATAGAATGACTGATTTTATTTTGCAAAAATAGTATTTATATCGAATCAAAATAAGGTCGGCATTAGGTGGTCATAAGGTGGTCATTAAGTAGTCATTAAGTAGTCATAAGGCGGTAAATTTTGAACCTGGAACCTGGATCTTTGGATTTTGGACTTTGTTTGGAATTTGGAATTTGGATTTTTGCTTTTGTTTGGAATTTGGAATTTGGATTTTGGAATTTTCTCCCTACATTTGTGAATTCACTCACAACACCTCCTGCCTTATGGAATATGAAATACTGAGACTGACTGTAGATGAGACTATTGCAATAGTTACAATCAATCGCCCGCAGGCGTTGAATGCGCTGAATTCCCGTTTTTTCAAGGAAATGGATGAAATGATCAAACAGGTTTCAGCTATGCCGGAGATCAGGGTGATGATCATTACCGGCGAGGGCAAGGCATTTGTTGCCGGCGCCGATATTGCCGAAATGGTGGACATGTCACCGGAACAGGGCATCGCCTTTTCAAAGACCGGTCAGAATACGTTCCGCAGCCTGGAGAAAATGGAGATCCCGGTTATCGCGGCCATCAACGGATTTGCCCTTGGCGGAGGACTTGAGCTGGCCATGGGATGCGACTTTCGTATTGCCAGCAATAAAGCGAAATTCGGCCAGCCGGAGGTGAACCTGGGCATGATCCCGGGATACGCCGGCACCCAGCGCCTGCCACGCCTCACCAGCCTGGGCGATGCATTGTTCCTCCTGATGAGCGGGGAAATGATCACAGCCGACGAAGCACTGCGCATCAGCCTGGTGCAAAAAGTAGTCGAACCCGAGCAACTGATGGAAGAAACCCTCAGGATCGCTAAAATAATTGCCTCCAAAGGACCGTTAGCTGTTAAGAAGGTGAAATATGTGGCCCGCGCCGGCCGGATGATGCATTTTGAAGACGGCTGCAACCTGGAAGCGGAGTTCTTTGGCACGCAGTTCAAAGCCGAAGGCGAAGAAGGGATGCGGGCGTTTCTGGAAAAAAGAAAGCCGAATTTCTAACCTCACCCCCCTAACCCCCTCTCCAATTTGGAGAGGGGGTTAGGGGGAGAGGCAAAATCAACAATTCAACATTCAACATTATATGGATTACACAGAGAAACTACAAAACGTAACCGTCCTGGGAGCGGCGGGGAAAATGGGCAGCGGCATCCTGCTGCTGACTGCCGTGGAAATGGCCGACCTGTCACTCAAACCCGAAAACAAAGGGAAAGCCTTTGTGCTCAATGCGATGGACGTCAGTAAGGAAGGCCTTGCAGGGCTGATGATGTACCTTCGGGCACAGGTACAAAAGATCGCCGAGAAAAAAACGGTGGCACTGAGAAAACTCTATGCCAACCGTGCAGATCTTATTGAAAATGAAGAGATCATCAACCAGTACATCTTCGATGTAATGAGCATCGTACGGCCGACCACCCGGCTGGAATCCGCGTACGATTCCACGCTGGTTTTTGAAGCCGTCAGTGAGAACAGGGCGCTGAAAGTCAAGATCCTCAGCCAGATAGACCAGAATAACCCGGTAGAGCCATGGTTCTTCACCAACACCTCTTCCGTACCGATCCATCTTATCGATGAAGAAGCCGGCCTGGGCGGAAGGGTGCTGGGATTTCATTTCTACAACCCGCCCGCGGTACAGAAGCTGGTCGAACTGATTGTGACGGACAAAACCAACGTCGAAATGACGGAATTTGCAAAAGCCTACGCGAAAAACCTTGGCAAGGTGGTGGTGCCGGCCAACGATTTTGCAGGATTTATAGGCAACGGGCACTTTATGCGCGACGCGCTGCACGGCATCCAGATCGCCCAGAATCTGACCAGGGAGCTTACGTTTGCGGAGGCAGTCTATGCCGTGAACAAGGTTACACAGGATTTCCTGATCCGCCCTATGGGGATCTTCCAGTTGATCGACTATGTCGGGATCGATGTGGTCTCGTTCATCATGGGCGTCATGAACCCCTTCCTGCCGGATGAAGACCTGCACAGCCCGCTGCTGGACAAAATGCTTGAACTCGGTGTTAAAGGAGGTCAATACTCTGATGGTACCCAGAAAGACGGTTTCCTGAAATATGAAAAAGGCAGGCCGATGGCGGTCTATAGCCCGGACACCAAAGCTTATGTGGCCTTCAGCGAAATTAAAGAAAAGGCCGACAAGTGGCTCGGCGATGTGCCGGCTTCGTTGATCCCCTGGAAAGCTGCGGTGAAAGTGAAAGACAAGGACGCCACCTTCGGAAAGATATTCGCCGATATGAAAGCTATGAACACCATGGGCGCGAAGCTGGCGATCGAATACGGGCAGCGTTCCAATGCTATCGGCAAGAAACTGGTGGCTGACAACGTGGCCCATAACGACAACGACGTCAACACAGTGCTCCTTACCGGGTTCTTCCATGCGTACGGCCCGGTGAACGGGTACTTTTAGTTGGCAGTCGGCAGTCAGCAGTCGATGTAACAATTTAACAGTTTAACAATTTAACAATTGACCAATGAGCAAGCCACATAAAAAAATTTACATGGCAGCCGGGTTCAACACCATTTCGATGGGGACCGGCCGCAGCGAGTTCAACCCGAAGAAAGAGCGCCCGGGACTCGAATATTATTTCAGGGAAGCAGCACAAGGCACGCTGAAGCAGATCGACGGCGCTAAAAATATCGACGAGTGTGCCGTTGGAAACTTCATGGCCGCCCGATTCAACAAACAGGCCCACCTGGGAGGCTTTTTCCCGATGGCCGACCCGGAGTTGCAGTACAAGCCGGCGATACGTGTCGAAGGCGCCTGCGCATCAGGGGCCCTGGCACTGGTGACCAGCATGAAGAACGTCCTGGCCGGAACAGCGGAAGTATCCATGAGCCTCGGCATCGAAGTGCAGAACACGGTGAAGGCCATTTACGGCGCAGATATCCTTGCGGGTGCTGGCTGGTACCAGAAACGTAAAAACGGCCATGCCTATTTCTTCCCCGGGCAGTTCAGCGACAGGGCAGGAGCGTATTATGAAAAATACGGCATGGATTATGCCCGTAAAGGAATGGGCCGCTGGTTCCGCAATGCCGTCGAAAATGCAAGGCTCTGCCCGACAGCCCAGGAATATGAGAACAAGGTGGAGGATTTGGAAGCCTTGTACAACAAGATGAAACCCAATGGAGCGAGTTTTGTCGACAATTTAAATGTACTCGACTGTTCCAAAGTTTCTGACGGAGCTTCAGCGATCGTCGTTTGCAGCGAAGAAGGGCTGAAGCGTTGCGGCATTGATAAGAAAGATGCCGTGGAGATCATTGCCTGGGCCCACAAGGTGCGCAATATCACTGCTGACCCGGAAGACCTCACCGAGATGACCTGCATAAAAAAAGCGGCTCATGCTGCCCTCGAAGACGCCGGCATCACCATCAACGACCTGGCTACCATCGAAACGCACGACTGCTTCTCCATTGCCGGAGTCCTGGCTACTGAAGCGCTTGGTTTTGCCGAAAAGGGAAAAGGCGCCCAGTTTGTGGCCGACGGCAACACTGCCCGCGACGGCATGATCCCGATGAATACCACCGGCGGGCTGATCGGCTGGGGCCACCCGACAGGCGGCACGGGCGTCCACATGGCCGTGACCATCTGGGAACAGCTCACCGGACGCGCCGGCGCAGCACAGATCACCATCAATCCCGAAAAGCCCTATGGCATGACCATCAACATGGGCGGCGACGACGGAACGGTGATCGCGATCGTTTATAAAAGAGGATAGTCCCCCTCCGTACAGCCCCCCCCCCTTCCGGCCTCCCCCCATTCGGGGGGAGGAGCGCTGCTAGCCCTGAAAGGACTGAATTTGAATAGCCCCCCGATTCAATCGGTGGTGAGGTGAGGGAAAATCAATTATAAACACCATAGCAATGAAAAATCTTCGCCTCCTCGTTCTTGCCTCGTTACTTTCCCTGAATGCGGCCCTGTCGCAGATCATCATCGATCATAAAAGCACTGATCTGACCCTTGTTCCTGAACAATGGATAAGCGCTGCGAAAGAGGAATTGCATATTGCTTACGGACACACATCGCATGGCAGCCAGGTCACCGACGGGATGAGCGGACTGGTTTCTTTTACGGGTGGTGTCGGAGGCCCACAGTTTGAATGGAATAACGGCGGCTATGACGGCGCCCTGGACTTACATGATTATGCCATGGGAGGCGATTGCGGGTATTATCCCGAGTGGGTGGACAATACCAGGGCTTACCTCGACGATCCCGCCAACGCCGATGTGAATGTGATCATTTGGTCGTGGTGCGGACAAATCTCCTCTTATTCGGAGCAGGACCTCATTGACAAATACATCAATCCGATGGTTCAACTTGAAGCCGACTACCCGGGTGTGAAGTTCGTTTATATGACCGGTCATCTTTACTATGACCTGTATGAGAACACCACCCTCCGGAATCAGCAGCTCAGGGACTTCTGCTCGGCGAATAACAAAGTACTTTACGATTTCGCGGATATCGAAAGTTATGACCCGGATGGAACTTATTACCAGTACGCGAACGACAACTGCGATTATTACCAAAACACCGACCCGGGATCTTATCTCGGCAACTGGGCCATCAACTGGCAGAACAGTCATATCGAAGGCGTCGACTGGTACAATTGCTCCAGCGCCCACAGCCAGCCCCTGAACGCCAACCGAAAAGCCTATGCAGCCTGGCACCTGTGGGCACGACTGGCAGGCTGGAGCGGAACAACCGGCTCCCATGACCTGGAAAAAGAACAAGGGATCATGATCTATCCGAATCCCGCTGCTGATTACCTGCTGGTTAACCTTTTTTCAAGAAAAGATGGCACAGCAACCATCGAAATTCTGGATTGCACGGGACATTCAATGAAATCGATTCAAAAAGAAGATCTTGTTCATGGAAATAATACGATCTGCATCAACACAGCCGACCTGCAACCAGGCTTTTACATCTTAAAAATGACTGTTTCCTCTGTATCGGCAACCAGAAAGTTTCTGATCAGCAGATAATCCGCCTTCTGTTAACATTCTGAAGATAGAACTCCAACGACTAAAGCCGTTGGTTCCATGCTAGCTATAATATTATAACCGACGGCTTTAGTCGTCGGTTATTCGTAAAAGAGGAGAATTCCGGACTTTTGAGACGGCCTCATGCTTTTTTACCTACCATTATTTTTTTGAATTACCACAACCTAATGTCCAAAGTCCTTATCAATAAGTACTACGCCGATATTGAGCCGGCAAAGCAATTTGGCAAGTCCCGCAACGAATCATCCCTCCGACCCGACCATCGAGGAGAAGTTCAATACCTGTCGTTTCACGGATTATAAGGGAAAGGTGATTGACCTGCTAATCCGGGTTTGCACGGTGCGCGTGAAGACGATGGAGATTGTGATTCTGATGAAAAAAGAAGAGCAAATAAATAATAGCGATTAGAATTATTAGACATTATTCAACCCTTTCAGGGTTGGAATCTTTGGTAGGGAAAATTCTCACTATTCAAGTTCAAGCCCTTCGGGCTTAGGAGGGAAGGTTTGCCTACAAACCGAACCCGCAACCCTAAAATCCAAACCCTGGAACCTGGAACCTGGAACCTGGAACTTGGAACCTGGAACCTGGAACCCTAGATCAGTCCCTTGCGCTTCAGCATCGGCGTCACATCCGGCTCTTTGCCGCGGAACTTCACGTAGAGCTTCATCGGGTCGTCAGTGCCGCCCTGAGAAAGCACGTTGTCGCGGAAAGCTTTGGCCGTGGCCTGGTCGAAAATGCTGGTTTCCTTAAACGCTTCGAACGCATCGGCGTCGAGCACCTCGGCCCAGAGATAGCTGTAATACCCCGAAGAATAGCCCCCGGCGAAGATGTGTGAGAAATAAGGTATCCTGTAACGCACCACGATCTCGGGGATCAGGCCGATCTTCTGCATCGACTGGCTTTCAAATGAAACCGCTTCGATTTCCGAGGAATCGGTCCGTGTATGGATATCCATGTCGAGGTAGCAAGCCGACATGTATTCCACGGTGACGAATCCCTGGTTGAAATGCTCGCTGGCCTGGATCTTGTCGACCAGCTCCTGCGGGATCACTTCACCGGTCTTGTAATGACGGGCATAGATTTTCATGACCTCGGGGTCGCCGGCCCAGTTCTCCATGATCTGTGAAGGAAGTTCAACGAAGTCTCTCGGTGTGGAGGTCCCGGAAAGTTTACGGTATTTGCAGTCGGAGAGCAGTCCGTGCAGCGCGTGGCCAAATTCGTGGAACAGGGTGCTGACTTCATCGAAAGTGAGCAGCGAAGGCTTATCGGGCGTGGGTTTCGTGAAATTGCATACCATGGTGATGATGGGCGTCACATTGGAATCGGCCACCATGTACTGGTCGCGGTAGCTGTTCATCCATGCGCCGCCTTCTTTGCTTGCACGCGGGAAAAAGTCCATGTAGAGGATTCCGATATGGGAACCGTCGGCTTCCAGCACCTCAAAGGTCCTGACATCCGGATGATATTTCTGAATATCGTTCCGCTCATTGAACGTGATTCCGAAAAGCCTGGTTGCTACATCAAACATGCCGAGGCGCACATTCTCCAGCGAGAAATAGGGTTTTAAGGCTTCTTCATCCAGGTCGTATTTTTGCTTTCTGAGTTTTTCTGCATAATACCACCAGTCCCATGCTTCCAGCTTGAAATTGCCTCCTTCCGCATCGATCATGGCCTGCAGTTCTTGTACTTCTTTTTTGGCTACCGGCAATGCAGCATTCCATACCTTGTCAAGGAAGGCATAAACATTCTGCGGATTTTTCGCCATGTTCTCCTCAAGGATGAAATCGGCATGGGTGGTGTAACCCAGCAGGTTTGCCTTTTTCACGCGCAGTGAAGCCATCCTGGCCGCGATCTTCTTGTTATCGTGTTCGTTGTTGTTATCGCCCCGCATGATATAGGCTTTCAGGACTTTTTCCCTCAGGTCGCGGCGCGACGAGAACTGCAGGAATGGGATCCGAGACGGAGAATGCAGCGTGATGAGCCATTTTCCTTCGAGGCTGTCTTCTCTGGCTGCTGCTGCCGCTGCGTCGATGACAAATTGGGGGAGCCCTGCCAGGTCCTCGGGCGTTTCCAGGACCAGCTTGAACGCGTTAGTCTCGGCAAGCTGGTTATCGCCGAACTGCAGTGAAAGCAGCGACAGTTCCTTGTTTATTTCACGCAGCTCAGCCTGTTTGTCTTCCGGAAGGTTGGCGCCGCCGCGCGCGAACTGCTTGTAGGTTTTTTCCAGCAGCATGGCCTGTTCGGTGTCGAGGTTCAGGTTGTCCTTTTGGTCGTACACCGCTTTGATGCGCTGAAACAAACCGGCGTTGAGCAGAATATTATCGTAATGCGTGGTGAGCAGGGGAGAAACGTCTTTGGCGATGGCCTGGAGTTCCTCGTTGGTATTGGCTGAAGTGAGGTTATAAAATACGTTGCTGACGCTCACCAGTACGTCCCCGCTGCGGTCGAGGGCGACAAGGGTGTTCTCAAAATCAGGCGCTGCCGGATTGGCCACGATGGCTGCAATCTCCTGGTCGTGCAGTTCAATGCCTTTAATGAATGCAGGCTTGAAATGCTCATTCTTTATCCTGTCGAAGGCAGCCGTTTCGAAAGGGGTGCCAAATGGCTGAAAGAACGGGTTTTCTTCTGTTTTCATTTGTTTTTCTCCTGTTGTGCATGATATCAACATCCCGGTCATTAACAGGGATATGCATAATAATGTTCTCATTGTATTTTGGTTTTAGAAATAACGATGCGAAAATAGAAAGAAAAGAAACATTCGTGTTATTTTTCGCATCGCCGACGACTAAAGCCGTCGGTTCCAAGATCATTACAAATTATAAACCGACGGATTTACCCGTCGGAGTTTCGAAAAAAAAATCATTACAAATTATAAACCGACGGATTTACCCGTCGGAGTTTCGAAAAAAACTGAAGTTATATACTTCAGTTATACCCTTAGTAGGGGGCAGGGGGTATAGGGGGTGAGGTTGTTGGAACCAACGAATTTACACGGATTAGAGCTTAGCAGAAATTCTTCTTTTCCCCGCCGGTTCAGCATTTATCGTCTTTGCAACAGCAGGTGCGTGTTCCGACAAGAAGGAAAATACCGAAGAACATAAAGCTGTTAGCAAAATAGAAATAATTGTAAAAGTTCTGCACTCCAAGGAACGGTCCGCCGATTAAAAAGCCGATCACCCCGCCCAGTAAAAGTAAACCGCCGGCCAGCCCGAACGCCCAGCCGAGATAATTTAAAATCGTTTTAAGTTTCATAAGATGAGTTTTTGGTGAAAACCAAAGTTAATATTTTTTCTGCGGCATCTTCGGAATTATTTTATATTTTTAAACCAATAAACTTTAATGGTCAAAAAGTTTAACTAAAATGGCGAAAGATCAAACAAGGGAAAAGATCATGGCCGTTGCTGCAAAGATGTTCGGCAAATACGGCTTCCAGAAAACCACCGTTGATGAAATTGCCCGCGCGGCGCACAAAGCAAAGGGATCGGTGTATTATTACTTTAAAAGCAAGGAGGAACTGTTCCTGGCTGTGGTCACGCAGGAGATCAATGTGCTGAAATCGGGGCTGACCCGGATCATTGTCGATAACCAGGACGCCACGGGAATGATCCGGAGCTATATGATGAGTCGCATGATCCTGATGAAAGATGCGGTCAATTACCATGAATCGCTGAAAGCCGATTTTGTGAATGATTTCGCCTTTTTGAATGATATCCGCGATGATTTCACCGGGTTCGAGATCAACCTGATGAAAGCGATCCTTGACCGTGGGATCAACGAAAACAAGTTCCTGATCAAAGACACGCAGGCTACGGCCCAGGTGATCATCCTGGCCATGAAAGCCGTCGAGATCCCTTTTTATCATCAGCATAAAATTGCCGAATTCGAGCAGACGATCGTCGAACTGATCGATATACTGATCAAAGGCCTTGAAAAATAACGCCGTTAATTTTCTGAAAAGAAGATTTCCGGAAAAATTGTCGTATCTTTGTACTATGTTTGACTAAAAAACGTTATTAGTCAGAAAGATTAAATAATAACGAGGCTTGTGATTCGCAATGAGATATTTTTTTTGTTTTAAAAATGACTATAAAACGATATTCGTCAAAAAGTATGTTCATGAATAGAATTGCTGAAAAAATCATAAGGTTCCGAAAAGCCATTATCCTGGTCACGCTGATCCTGACGGGCATTTTATCCATTTTTCTGAAGAACCTGGAGGTTGACCCCGATGTGTTCAACTATCTTCCGGAAGATGATCCTAAAGCGGTATTGTTCACCGAAATCGGCGATAAATACGGGGGAAATTACACAGGGATCATCGGGCTGGAAACTGAAAATGTCTTCAATACGTCCACCCTTGAACACATCCGGCAAATCACCGATTCACTGGAGATCATACCGGGTGTCGGCACGGTCACCAGCCTGACGAACATTATCGACATAAAAGGGAGCGACTGGGGAATTGAGATCGGAAACCTGGTGGATAAGTACGATCTGCCGGAAACGCAGGAGGAACTGGATTCCCTGCGGGCCTATACCTTATCGCAGGAAATGTACCGTGGCACGCTGGTTTCCGACGACGCCACCTTCACCGCCGTCATGGTCAAGATTCTGGAAGGCCATGATAAGATTGCCGTGGCCAGGGCAATTCATGATAAGGTGGCCGCATTGGGCCTTCCGGAGAAATTGTATTTCGGCGGGATGCCTTTTGCCCTTAAAAGCCTGGCGGATATAATCCTTGGCGACATGTTGTTTTTAGCGCCAATCACGGCGCTGGTGATCATCATCGTGCTGTTTCTTTCCTTCAGGTCATGGCGGGGGGTACTGCTGCCTTTAATGACTGTGGCAATCAGTGTCATCTGGACCATTGGGCTGATGGGATTGCTTCATATTAAGATCTCGATTGTCTCGGATGTGATCCCGGTCATCCTCCTGGCCGTCGGGAGCGCTTACACCATTCATGTGATCAACCGCATCCGGCAGGATCGGGCTGAAGACCCTGAAAAAGGCCTGCAGAAAGCCCTGGCTTACATCATTGTGCCGGTGTTCCTCGCCGCGACAACCACCATGGCCGGTTTCATATCTTTCATCTTCGGCTCTTACCTTACCATGATCAGCACATTCGG
>Ga0116143_10006292_pt1 | contig 10388 bp, 10 predicted proteins | sample AD_UKC034_MetaG_FD_89745 | JGI IMG/M metagenome (GOLD analysis project Ga0116143, IMG submission 89745) | Active sludge microbial communities of municipal wastewater-treating anaerobic digesters from USA - AD_UKC034_MetaG | ecosystem: Engineered > Bioreactor > Anaerobic > Digestate | place: USA...
ATAAGAGTGGTAAAAGAGTACTATAAGTGTACTATTGGAGTACCATGAGACTTGTCTTATAGTACTCTTAACTTTTTGGGGTGGACCTCACCCCCGTCCCACTTCGGCAGGCTCAGTGCATCGCTTCTACCGCGTGAGAGGGGGGCGCGGAGGGTATGGGTTGAAGGCAACGGCATGGTTTCACGCGGAGACGAGGAGCATTATACCGGCAAGAGATCGCCGCGCTGCGCTCGCTATGGCAGGGTGAAAAAAAAGACCCGAGACACGAGGTCGAGGGAAGGCCGGTGCAGACACGGATGTCTTCCACCGGCCTTTGCAGGGGGAGAATCCTGCAGGCAGGCAGCAAAGCCGCCACGGCGTATGAGTGGCGGCCTTTTTGCGCTACTTTTTGGGCCGCCTCCAAAAAGTAGCGAGCCCCCCGCATGGCGCCGGCATGTAACGACGGAGCGATAAGCATTAGTCGTATAACGGCATAGTTTCACGCGGAGACGCGGGGAGCGGGGCGCGGAGACATGGAGGAAGCGTTGACCCGGGTCCCCCGCCCTTGAGGGGAGGGGACAGGGGAGGGTGAAGGCAATGGGGCTCACGCGGAGATCGCGTAGGCTTGTATGGGAATATGATATTTTCTAGAAAATGATCAGATAGGATGATGGATTAGGGATTAGCCGGGATATTCCTATTGAATTTGGGGCTTGACTATGCGGAGCGATGGGGTTAGTGTTTGTGCGAAGATTTGGAGGGTGTGATAGGTTCCCTTAATTCGTAGGATTTCGAATATTTCTCATTGGGCGTAATAACTTAAAATTGGTTTACTAATGAAAGAAAAAAAAGAAGACTATACTCTGGTTAATATTATCCGTGTAATATTGATTACTATTGCATTAATAATTACATACAAGATAGATCTTGATAGCAAATTATTACTGATCTCGACAATTATTCCTTTCATCTTTTCAATATCCTGGTTAATATTGGAATATTTAAATATAACAAATAGCAATAGGAATCCACGATTAGGCTATATTCCGATATCGTTTGATATTTACACCTTCACAATTTATGTTGTTTTAACTGGTGGGGCAAATTCTTCAATTGTTGCCGGTTATATATATGCAATTGCGGTTTGTTCGTTAAATACAAAAATCAAACAAGGAATATACTCGGTTATTCTATCTATTCTTTCATATGGTATCATTGTTATCTTAATAACATTAAATGTTATACCTAATATCAATATTTTTGGCGGTGGAGCAACCAATTCTTTATATTATACGATGTTTTCAATTCTCCTGGCATCTATTGGTTTTGTTGCAGTATATTTAATAGTAAATTCGCTAATTATTCGAGAAAGAAATCTATTATCGAAAAATGAAAACTTACTATTAAGCATGTTCCCGGAAAAAGTGGCTGATGATTTAATATCCTATGGTGAATCTAAACCGGTATTTATTGACTGTGCCTCCATTATGTTTATTGATTTTGTTTCATTTTCAATAAAAACGAGAAATGGTTCACCTGAAGATCTAATTTCCGTTCTTGATTATTACTATAGAAACTTTGATCAAATAATAAAAAAACATAATGTTGAGAAAATTAAAACAATTGGTGATGGTTATATGTGCGTTTCCGGTTTGCCGATTCAAAACAGTAACCATGCGAATAATATTTGTTATGCCGCATATAACATTTTGCAGTTTGTAAAGAATGAAAATCATAGTAGAAATATCAACAATCTATTATATTTTGACGTTAGAATCGGTATAAATTCAGGTGAACTGTTTGCAGGTATAATTGGAAGTGATAAGTATTCATATGACATATGGGGTGATGCGGTAAACATTGCGAGCCGTCTTGAATCACAATGTCCAATTAACTCAATAAATATATCGAAATCCACTTACGATTTAATTGAAAAGAATATTCAATGCCAATACAGGGGAAAACTTGAAGCAAAAAACATTGGCCTTATCGACATGTATTTAATCGAAGAAGTTTCCACACCCAGATAAGCATACCCGCTTCCTCGCTGCGGTCCTAGGTCCGTGGGACACCAGGCGAAATTGCCGGCCTGATGCCGGCTATGCTTAAACATTAAAAACAATTGTATTATAATAAACACCGAATAACGCCGACATCTATACTCTCTAAGCCAAGAGTAAAACAAATGTTCACTATTGAAAGATTCAAATTATTGTATTTAATCATGATGGGTCCATTCTTCTTTGTGAACTCATTTTTCTTAACTGGAGCAGGGCATGGGATTTATGGACCTCTGGCGATAGTATCAAGCCCTCTAGGCCTGTTCGGCATTCATAATGCCTTTTGGGGATTGTTACTGCTTTGGCCAATAATTGGATTTGTTATGTATTGTGATTCAACAAAAAACAAAATTCTATCTTCTGGCGTTATGTTCATTCATTATGCAGGGATTTTGTTAATATTTCTTGGTGAAAACGACTGGAATGATTGGTCTAATTATAGAAAATTTATCGGGGTATTGATTATTACTGGAATACTGTATTTAATTTCAAATATTATAATCTGGGATTCAATATTTAATAAAAGACATAATAAACAATTGAAATAATCACAATAGTAGTATAACTTATCCGATTAAGAAATTCAATGAAATGTAGTATATTTGCTAGTGCAATAATCAGTTAAAAATGCTCTGGCGTCGGAACGCACTATTGCTGTTGATGCAATGAATCCTCGGAGATGCTTTGAAAAAACTTTTAAATGAAAAAAATCGTAATTCAACATGCATTTCTCTCTTTCATCCTACTTCTCTCCGCATGCAAAAACCCTGAATTGTATGAAAATGATCCTTTAAGCCAATTGATCAGCAGGGTTCACGGGCAATCTCTCCTGTCATACCATGATGATCTATCAGTATTGAAGGACAAAGACGATTTGATGCTATTGCGTAATTCCATATATGCCAGGCATGGATTAACCTTCCAATCTAAACTAGTATCCGAATATTTCGGCAAGTGTAAATGGTACACGCCGCATTTAAAAAACGTTGATAATTTACTGACGGAAGAAGACAAAAGCAATATCAGGGAAATACAATATGCCGAAAGCGTCCTGGAGATTAAGCGTCGTGTAAAAGCCGGTGACGTCAATTACGGAGACCCGTTAAGTGCCAATGAGCAATCCATGCTAGGCATATGGCACGTCATGCCGATGATGCCCTCCGGCTGGAGCGAAACGTATGCATTTTATTCAAATCGCAAAGTCATTGAACGGCCCAGCTCCCTGGATTGCGCCAGCAGGATGGTGTGCAGAATCGGCAACTGGCGCATTAAGGACAATGTCCTGATGATCGCTTTTACAGTGAAAGCGCACATCGTCGGCGGAAGGTACGTGGAATCGGCCGGGTCCTGCGCATCGGACACGGAACTGGTGGAAGGCAGGGTGGTTGTTTCATCAATAAATGATTCAGAGGTGTTTCCCGTCACTGCGGCGAGTTATGACAAACAATATTCCAGGTATGTAGTGCTGTTAAACGGCAGGAAATTCTGGAAATATGACGAGAATCCCGATGCGTATTATTAATTTTACAATCTATTGGTATCCATTTGAATAGAATGAGCAATAAATCGATTATTGAAAAACTGATATTCCCTGTCTATGACGAGGGTGCTTTTCTATACATTTCATTAACTCTTCTTTGCTTGTTGTTTTCTAATTATGAATACTTTATCGAAGCGGCAAAATTGCTATTGGTGCGCGACAGGCAGGCTGTTATGCTATTTGTATTATCTATTCCATACGCTTTGATAATTATTGATGCTCTGTATAACGCTTTCAGAAAAAGACGTAAAACAAGATTGGAAATAACCGGGTTATTGCTGTTAACGGTTTTTGTGAATTTGCATGTAAATATATTCGCGATCATGTATTTTCATGAACATCGATTATACCCGCAAATATTCTTCCCGGCCGTCAACATGATTCACGTGTTTTGGATATTGTTTGCCTTCAGATATGGCACCCGCGATGATGCTGAACGAATACTGGAATACTTTGTTTCAGACGAGGAGTTGGATATGCAGCAGGCTTTAATCGGTACTGTCACAACATTGATATTGTTTTATGTAGTATACTATTATTTGAAATATGATTGGTCGGCCACATTGGCATTATGTATATCATACGCCGTTATTTTCAACAGGCTGGTTGCCGCGTTATTTAAAGACATTATGAGTCTCATTGCGCGGAAATAATTGCTGGTTGGCGCAATCGAACCGCGCTGGAAGAGTACGTTTCCATAGTCGATAAAGACGAATACGGCTGCTTTCGGGGTTGATTGTGATTATATTAATACTACAAGTCTCTTTGTGCGGAGGCCGACTGGTGGAATTTCCGTGGTGTGGTCACCCAGCAGCGGCGAGCGTATAGAGGCGACAGTTATAGCGAGAGTCCGTGATTGCTTACTATTTGGAGGAAACAGATGAAACGCCTGGTATTTCTATTGATTGCGGTGTCGGTACTGTCGCCCATGAGGCTGTTCGCGATAGACGGCAAATTGATAACGACAATCGATTATGCACTTGAGGACAAGTGGTACAACACTCTCAGTTCATCGGCGCCCATGATATCGACGGTATCTTCGGTATTCCAGGAGCAGTATTTTTTCATTTCGCCGCTGATCAGCGATTACGCGACCGACAAGAATTCGAAGGTAAAAGTAACGTACGATATTACGATAACCGATCCGAATAATAAAGTGTATTTCAGCCGCAAAAACGTTCCGGCTCTGAACGTGAAAATATCAGACCCGCGCTATGTAATGTTGAGCCAGGCAATGTTGAAAGTGAACCTCGAGAAGGACAAGCCGCTCGGTGCGTATCGTATCGATCTCACCCTGAAGGACGCTATCGGCGACACGACAAAACAGCTGACGCAGTCAATTGAAGTGAAGAAATACCGGCACGAGAATTATTTCAGCAATGATGAACAATTCCAGGAGTGGCTGGGAAAGTATTATATCGCTCCCTCGCCGGAAAAGCTGGTGGATGCCTACTTGTACTATTCGAAGAGCAAGTTGAACGAGAGTAATTCAGGGTTCCCGCCCGTTTTCACCTTTTTCCTGACGAACTTCAACAACAATACGTACCTGCTGCCGTACATGGTAGACAAGTTCGGGGAGCAGGACCTGAAAACCAGGATATATCTCGTGTACCTGTTCCGCTATGTGAACCATGACCTGAAACCGTTTTTACACAAGCTGACCGACAAGGACAGGGAAGTCTATCACGGCATTAAAAACAGGCCGTATGCCAGGAATCCCTACGATAAAATTGATTCCGGTGAACAGCTGGACATGCTGTGGGGCGAGTTCCTGGCCACCGGGGCAATCAAGCCTATCAACCGTTTGATCGATACCCTGAACTACAAGGAGCACCTGGGGTATCTCGACAAATATAAAACCATAAAAAATCCCACCGATGCCGACAGGAAAAAAGCCATGTACGACGTCGTATACAAGGCCGCGGTGTGGTCTTTGAAAAGCAATTGCAGGCAGCACACGCTTGTAAAGGATTACTGTACCCATATTTTGCACAACGCAAAACTGACTGACAATGTTAAAGTCAGTTTGCAGTATATAATATCCGAGTAGAAGCCTAACATAATGAGATACTGTCTGAAAATTATCATTGGATGTATGATTATCGCGGCCGGCATACACTGCGACAAGAGCAGCGATGATCAGTCCCGGGCTGATTCAGTTTCAATGTCGTTTGAAAGAATCGGCACGGCTGATTATTCGCCGTTTAAAGTGACTGTTGCCGCGACTGATTCGTCGGGCGTAAAGGTTTCCGGACTGGACGTGCGGATAACATCATCACGGGGGGATGTCACTCCCGTGGCCGATAATGGCGACGGAACGTATGCCAGTACGGTGACTCCCGCCGGAACCGAAAAATCCGGGGAATACGTAATTACCGGTACGGTTGAATCATGGAACAGCGCCGTGGTCAGGACCGCGCTGGTGCTTAAAACGGTTCATCCGGCCCTCGGACAGCCCATGGCGGTGCCGGGCGGGTATGTGAATACGGCGGGCTGGGAAGACAGCATTAATATCACCCCCGACGGCCAATGGCTGTTCCTGATGTACAGCCCCATGTCCATCAGCGGCGTGTTCCTCGGTGATCCGGACCATGAATGGGCCAGGACCGCGGCCGGTCCCTGGAATTCGCCGGAACGGCCCGGGTTCCCGGATGGGCGGATTGACATAGACGGGAATATCTCACATATATTCCCGCTCTGGTGCGATTTCACGGAAGATACCGTTGTCCAGCCGGTGACGATGTACTGTTTTCACCGGCAGGGCGACGGCTCGTTCGCCGAGCCCGTGAAAGTCGGAAGCTACGACGTGACTTATGACAATCCTATGCTCGAATTTGGCCTCCATGCCGTTATGGTGAATGACGGTACCGCGAGGATTGCGTACAGTTATACCGATCCATTGCTGGAAAATGGACGGCACCTGCTGATCTATACCGCCGATATTATGCCCGGCGGAGATTCGGTTCTCGGCGAATATTACAAGGACGGAAGCATGGCATGTCCGGCATTCGCCAAAAAAAACGTGCGGTTCCAGATGGTTCCCCTGGAGCCGGTGGATGGCGCGGATGTTCACCTGTTTGATCCGCATCTTTCCACGGACGCCGGCGGGAACATCACCTCGATCTGGGTGTGGAAGGAAAATACCGTTAATGATGAATTGTCCCGTAATATCTACGTGTACACTCTGAAGGAGGGAAAGTCGTTTCCCGGTTCCGGGAGCGGTGACTGGGACAGGATCGAACTGCCCTCGCCGGTAAACGCCGATGATTCCGTGGAAATGCAGCCCCATTTCACGGGATCGTATGTATACTTTTATCGTAATGGAACCATCGCGCGAAGTAAATATAATGGCGGGGCTTATGGCAATGCCTCATCATGGGAACCGGTCGAGGTGATGATAGAACCGGGCGCCGAGGCGGAAAGCGTACTGGGGCAGACAAATGTAGTGGGTGAGCCCACGCTGTGCACGCATGGCGGGAAGACGTATCTCTATTTCGTGTACGATGTCGTCGCGGGGTATGATGGAACGTTGCCCGCAGGGAAAAGGCAAAATATTAATTTTAACGCCGGCCTGGTGGAATTCAGATAATCGCCATCCGGGAATGACAGATAGCGGCGCCGGGGAGAACCGAATTGGACATACGCATACGCAGGGAAGAGGAAACAGACTATCGCGTCGTCGAGGAGCTTACCAGGGAGGCGTTCTGGAATCTGCACGTGCCGGGGTGCGACGAGCATTATCTGGTGCATGTGCTGCGAAGCCATCCCGACTTCATCCCGGAAATGGATTTCGTGGCCGAGGTGGACGGCAGGATCGCCGGGAACATCATGTACACAAAATCACGCGTGGTGGACGAGGGCGGCGGTGAAATGGAAACGCTCACGTTCGGGCCCGTGTCCGTACTGCCGGAATATCAGAGGCGGGGAATAGGAACGGCCCTGATACGGCACACCCGGGAGATCGCCGTTCGGAACGGGGCGAAGGCGATTATCATACTCGGTCACCCGCATAACTACTGCACACACGGCTTTAAGAATTCCATGGATTACGGGATAGGCGACAGTGAGGGGCGATTTCCGTACGGCCAGCTGGCGCTGGAGCTTGAAAGGGGCGTTTTCGAGGGAAAGAAGTGGAAGTTTTATTACAGCCCTGCCTATCACCTGGACGAGAAAGCCGTGGAGAAATTCGACAGCCTGTTCCCGAAGAAAGAAAAGCGCTACCAGTATTCCCAGGAAGAGTTTTCAATTGCGGTGCGGGCGTATCTGGGATAGGGCTGAAGTCGGTGTGCCGTGCGTGTGAAATAACCCGGGTCCGGACATGAAAGAGGGAGAGGGAAAAATCGGTAAATACAGGAACCTGCCGGTCCTGTACCTGGTCATCAAGCTGGGGGGCATGATAGTGATGACCGTTTCCCTGGTGATGGTAGCGGCCTGGATCGTCGTTTCCCTGGTACGGGAGTTTCATCTTCCCGAAGCGGTATCCTGGCTTGTTTTGCCGTTGCTGTTTGTCGTACTTCCCGCTGCCATGCTCCTCTACAATTTCATATGCCACTCGATACCTCCCCTGAGGAACTATTTCGACAGGGTTCACCGGGAGAGAAAGCTGCCCGGTTACGCTCAATCAAGAAGAGAACTATCGCGGGGAATGTTTTGCGCACTGCCTTCCCTCGGCGCGGCCGTGCTGGTCGGCGCCATGGCGGTCATCGGCGTTTCAGAAAATATCACAGGAAAAGTGGCCATCGCATCGACGCTGGCAGCCGGCATCGGCGGGTTGTTGATGGCGTCGAGAATCATGAAGTAATTTTCCGGTCCGGAGCGGGTTGCCTGTTCGCACGGGGTACCGTTTCGGAATATCTCCCTTGGTTTTTGGAGCGTGAAATGTCATTAAAAGTCGGTGACTGGGTAACAAGTTACAGCTGTGGAATCTGGCAGGTGTACAGGATTATACACTATAATGACATCGATCCCGTGACAGCTGCCCGGATTACGCGAACCGCGGTTTTCTCGAAAAGGTTTGTCAATAATTCGTTTAAGAAATCCTTTTCCGAAGAGTGTTGCGAGCAGGTACTGGTCAAGCCGCTCGGAAAGGATATTACCTTGAAACTTGATGAATACATTAGGGCCAATAAGGAAATTTACGACAAATTCCGTGCTCATTCCCCCAGGGAAATCGATGCTGTATACAATGCCCGTATCGGGATTCCTGGTACAATGAAACCAGGAGATGTAATGAAGAAGATATCACGCGAAAAAGCGTTTACCATCAAAGAAATCATCCCGTACCTGAACGGTCTTGGTTTTAACACGGATGAGATGCCTTCATGGACCGTGCAGTTCGTTTCAAGGAACCATGAACTTGTTGACGATTGGCTCGCCTATCGATTCGAGAAAATACTGGAATACTAAATGTGCTTTCATGCGGTCACGGGCAAACGCATCCGCCCTTTTTTGCTTGATGCGAACCTGTTTTCCATGTATCTTTGAGCATGCCGACATACCGGGAACACGCAAGGAGGACTGTATGAAAAAGCTTATCGCGGCAATCGCCATCATCGCCCTGGCGGGCATGGGCGCGCAGGCGCAGGAATGGGGAATCTTCCACACGGGCACCAGCTTCGCGGATATGCAGGCGGGCATCGCCGCGGTCAACAAGAGCAAGGGATTGATACCGGTGGGCATCTCGCACTACGGCGACAAGACCTACTTCATGTTCATAAAGAACAAGATTGGCGCCACCGGCTACTTCATCCAGCCCATACCGAAAAACGCCTCGGGGCCCCAGCTCCAGGGAGCGATCCAGTCGATGATCAGCCAGGGATGGGTCCCCTTCGACCTCACCATCAGCCCCGACAGCATCTACGTGCTGCATTTAAAAAGCAAGGCTACCATCAACGCCTGGAAAATAGTTTCCAGCGGGAGGGAGTGGGCCTCCCTGCAGGAGACCATCACCGGCAACCCGGGATATTTCCCGCTGGGATTCACCTTCGACGAGAAGAATGCGTATACCATCATCGTCAATTCGCCGAAATCGGGCATAACCGGCTGGATGATTAAGAACTGCGGCAGCAACAACAGCGAGATCAATCCCGCGGTGGAAGGGATGATGGGGCAGGGGTACACTCCCTACGGTTTCGAGTTCCAGGGAGGGCAGGTGGGGATCAACTTCCTGAAGTGACGGCGGCATCCGTCCGGGACAGGCTCGCCCGCGGGGAGATGTGGTCTGCGGGCATCCCCCGCGGTTCAGGCGCGTTGCCCGGGCGCGTGCCTATTCCATTCCGCGCGGCGGGTTCGACGAGATGAACTGCAGCACCCTGTTGTCCTTCACGACCATGACGATCAGGCCGTCGTTGTTGCGAATCAGCTCGTTCAGTTTATTCAACGTGATGCCGTTTTCATAGGCCGCCACTCTCCTGAAGGGGGCCTTGTCGTCCTTTGCGTACCACGCGCCGGAGATCGGGGTCTGCTCCGTCCAGGTGAAGGTCCCTTCACTGGTGGTAATGGCGCCCGCGGTGATCTTGTCACTCGCCAGTTCAACGCTCCTGAGTCCCGCGTCCCGGGCGAGGAATCCCTCGAATACGTAACCGACAACTCCACCATCCCCTCCGCAGTACGGAACCCACCTGCCTTTCTTCCCTGCGACGTCAACGGGGGGCTGGGCGTTCAGCTGCCCGGCAATCGTTACCACATACGAATCGCGTGGAACGGTAAACAGCGCCTTCTTGTCGGTGCCCGGGTCCTCCCGGACGACCAGGCTGGTCGCAGTTACTCTGAATACGAGCGTCTGGCTGTCGTGCTGCGACGGCGGTTGC
>Ga0116143_10006295_pt1 | contig 10384 bp, 8 predicted proteins | sample AD_UKC034_MetaG_FD_89745 | JGI IMG/M metagenome (GOLD analysis project Ga0116143, IMG submission 89745) | Active sludge microbial communities of municipal wastewater-treating anaerobic digesters from USA - AD_UKC034_MetaG | ecosystem: Engineered > Bioreactor > Anaerobic > Digestate | place: USA...
CTGAAGGAAAAGCTGCTGGCGGCGCTGCGCGGCGGCGTGAAAACGGTGCTGATCCCGAAAGACAACGAGAAGGACCTGGCCGACATCCCAGACAACGTGAAGACGGGCTTGGAAATCGTAGCGGTTTCGACTGTCGATGAAGTGCTGAAGCGCGCGCTCACACGCCCGCTGACGCCAATTGAATGGTCGGAGGAGGACGAGCTTGCCGAGACCCGCCGCGCGGAAGGCGGCGGCGATGGCGGCGAGGGCGCACGCCCCCACTAAGGCTCGGGAACCCGTTTTCGCAACGCAACAATGCCGCGTTTTGCTTGGCGCTAGGGGCAAATGCCCCTAGCGTCGCCCGCGATGCAGCCGGAATCGGCGCGCTAATACTCCCAGCGGGATAGGGGCATTTCCTCATGAACAAAGCAGAATTCGTTGCAGACGTGTCCGAGCGCATCGGCGAGTCCAAGCAACGTGGCGAAGAAGTCGTCAACGCCGTTTTCGAAGCGCTCACCGCGGCCCTGAAGCGCGGCGACGAAGTGCGCTTGCCGCAGTTCGGGGTGTTCCTGGTGTCGGAGACGAAGGAGCGCAAAGCGCGCAATCCGCAAACCGGCGAAGAGGTCGTGGTGCCGGCGGGTAAGCGTCCGAAATTCCGCCCGGGCAAGGCGCTCAAAGAAGCGATCTGAGCCTGTTGCGGCGAAACGCAAGAGGGGGCGGCTCTGTGGGGCCGCCCTTTTCGTCTTTGAGGGCCGCCGCCTTCCAGGCGGCATCTCTTTTCATTTTTGCGGCGGGCGTGTAGCCAGCAGCCGTGCCGGCTGGAAGCCGGCGGTCCGGATCGAGCGCATGCTGGCGAAAATTTACCGTCCTGCGAAGAACCCGATGCAGTCAGGTAAGGCGGCTACGAAGAAGTGGCGGCTGGAGTTCGTGCTGGCGAACGCGCCAAGACCGGACGCGCTTATGGGCTGGATCAGCGGCGCCGACACCAACGGCCAGGTGCGGATGAGCTTCGACACGAAGGAAGAGGCGACCGCATTCGCGCGCAAACACGCTATTCCGCACCAGGTCGTGGATGCGCCGGAGGCCAAGCGTCAGATCAAGGCATACAGCGATAATTTCGCCTTCAAGCGCCGCGAGCCCTGGTCGCACTGAGCGCCGCGCTCGTGCTAGGAGCCTGCGGCAACGACCCCGTAGCTCAACTGGATAGAGCAGCCGCCTTCTAAGCGGCCGGTTGCGTGTTCGAGTCACGCCGGGGTCGCCATGCCTTTTTAGAGGGCGATTCGCTCCAGCAGGTCTTGAGCCTTTTGCAGGCGCGCGCGGACCGCATCGACCTCATCGATAATCGGCGTGTAGCTATTACGATCGCCGTCTAGCTTATAGACCGCGAAGAGTTCGCCGTATGTGGCTTGCACAGATTCTGCGGACGCCGGCGCATAGCCCAGCCAAGGCGCCCCATAGCGCAGGTAGCGCGGGGCGCGTCCGGCAAAGAGGGCGGCGGCCGCGACAATACGCTGGAAAAGATGGTCGTCCAGGGCGTGCCAGTGGTGTTCAGCCCCGCCTTTGTGTGTTTCCAAGACGCGGCGTGCGTAATCTACGGTCGTCTCGCCTGACCTGGCGCTCAGTTCTTCCCATGCCAGTATGCCAGACAACACGTGCTCGCGGCTCTCGAATGCGTCCGCGCCCCGCGCAAGCGTGTAATCGAGCAAGACATGCTCGAAGGGCGGCGCGATACGGCCCGCCTCGTTCGTGCAATGGCAGAAGTGCGGCACGCTGATGATCGCGACGCCGTCGGGTTTGAGATAATTGTGCCAATCGATCAGCGCACCAATCGGATCGGCGCAGTGCTCCAGTACTTGATTGGCGATGAGAAAGTCGGCGCCGTTCGGGAACACATCTGGAATTTTGGCCACATCGCGCACAGTGACGGGACTGCCATGAAGTGCGTGGTAGCGCTCGAGCTCGTCGCCCGTGAGAATGTCGAACTGATGGACGATCACCCCGTCGGGTACGCTCGTCGGCAACGTGCCCGCGCCGATTTCAAGCCCGACCATGCCAGGGCTCAGCAAGTCAGAGATAATCGCGCTGCGCAACGCGGCGATATCAGCCAAGCCTATCGGGCGGTCGGTTACGAGATCGAGGGCCACTCCGCGCATACTACTGGGCCCGCTGGCGCCGTCCAACCGGTTACTGCGGCAAGCGAAAACCGCGTTCTCAATCGCCCGTGACGACTTGCGTGTCTGAGTGGGCGCCCCATTCGGCCCAGGAGCCGTCATAGACGGCCGCGTCCCAGCGGCCGGTGCGGGCGAGGGCGAGCGCGATGACGGCGGCGGTGATGCCTGAACCGCAGCTGCAAATCGGCGCCGCGTTGCCCTGGAGGCCTGCGGCTTCGAATATCTGCTTCAGCTCGCCGGTGTCTTTCATTGTCCCGTCAGCGTTCAAGAGCGCGCCGAACGGTACATTGAGCGCGCCGGGCATGTGACCTGAGCGCAAGCCGGCGCGCGGCTCCGGCGCCTCGCCCTTGAACCGCGGCGCGGCGCGCGCGTCTAGGATCGGCGTCCGGTTGCCGCCGTCGATGGCGCGCTGAACGTCAGACAGCGCACGCACCAGATCGTTGCGGACGCGCGGCGTGAAGTGGCGCTCCATACGCGGGCGCGGCGCACCGGTTTCGATTTCGTAGCCGGAGCGCTCCCAAGCCGGGAACCCACCGTCGAGCACGGCGACATCCTCATGACCGAAAACACGGAACGTCCACCAGACGCGCGCGGCGCTCATGAGCCCGTGATTGTCGTAGATGATGACGCGCGCGCCATCGCCGACACCCGCCTTCTTCATGCGCGACGCAAACTTCTCCGGCGGCGGCAGCATGTGCGGCAGATCGCTGGATGTGTCCGAAATCTCATCGATGTCGAAGAAGATCGCGCCCGGGATGCGGCGCTCGGCGTAGAGCGCTTTCGCGTCGCGCGGGTCACTCGGCATGAACCAGGTCGCGTCGATGACGCGAATGTCTGGCGCACCGAGACGTTCGTTCAGCCAGGCAGGAGAGACCAGGGGATCGTCGGGCAAAGCGCTCATCGCCCGAGGCTAGGCCGCTCCGCGAAACGCTTCAACCTCGTAGCGGTCGCGGTTAGGCCGGCTTTGTGAGTTCAAGCTGAACGACATCGGTGCGCCCGGTCCGGAATCCGGCTTCGCAATAGCTCAAATAGAACAGCCAAAGCTGCTTAAAGCGCTCGTCGAAGCCGAGTGCGCGGATGTCGGACCATTTCGCTTTGAAGCGACGCGCCCACTCAGCCAAAGTATCGGCGTAGGATTGGCCGAACGCCTCTGCGCGGCGCCACACCAAGCCAACCTTGGCGGTCTCCTCCTTAAGCCGGTCCACGCTCGCGAGCATCCCGCCTGGGAAGACGTAGCGCTGAATGAAATCCGCGCGCCGGCGATATTTCTCGAACAGCTTGCCGTCGATAGTGATGATCTGAAGCCCCGCTTTGCCGCCGGGCTTCAGCACGTCGGCGATCTTGCCGAAATAGGCCGGCCAGTATTTTTCGCCTACCGCTTCGAACATCTCGATCGAGGCGACCTTATCGAACTGGCCTTCCACGTCGCGGTAGTCCTGTCGGCGGATCTCAACCCGATCCGACAGGCCAGCCCTCTCCATACGCGCACGCGCATAGGCGAGCTGCTCGTCACTAATGGTGATGCCGGTGACGCGCGCTCCGTATTCGCGGGCGGCGAACTCTGCAAAGCCGCCCCAGCCGCAGCCGATCTCCAAGACATGGTCGTCTGGCTTGAGCTCAAGATGCTCGGCGAGCGCCTTGTACTTAGCGCGCTGACCGGCTTCGAGATCACGCACCTGCGCGTCGAAGCGGGCGGAAGAGTACGTCATCGAGGCGTCGAGCCAGGCGCTGTAGAACTCGTTGCCCAAATCATAATGGGCCAAGATGTTGCGCCGCGATCCGCGCTTGGTGTTTGCGTTCGAGAGGTGGCGAAGCCAGTGCATAGCTTTGCCGAGCGGGCCGCCTTCAAGCAAACGCGTGAACCGCTCTACGTTCGCAGCCAGCAGCGTCAGCAGCGCCGAGAGGTCGTCGCTTTCCCATTCGCCCGCCATTAGGCCTTCGGCGAAACCGATATCACCGCTGGTCAGCACGCGGCGGGCGAAGCGGAAATCCTTGATCCGGAAATCGACCTGGGGCCCCGCACCGTCGCCAAATGCAAGGACGCGCCCGTCCGGCAGGACAATTAAGGCTGTCCCACCCCGCAGCTGCAGCAATGCCAGCAACACAGCTTTGGCGCTGGCAGGGGCGCGGAGGCCGGCGATCATCGAGGACGTGGCGCGAACCGAGGCCACGGGGGCGTTCTGAACGGGCATAGTTTGGAATGTAAGCATAAGAACCCGCTGATTAAAGCGCTGCAGGGCGCCGCTGGTTCCGATTACGTTCAATCACACTGTTTGGATGAGCGCCTAGTTCTTGCCCGCTTTCGCCTCATCGCGCCGGCGGAGATAAATTTCGAGCATCTTCGCGTCTTTCAGCCAACGCCCGTGCGCGGCGATGTTGGCGACCGCGAACCCGTACCAGCCCTCGCGCCAGAGCCCGCGGCGGATGTAGTGGTTCAGGAAGTAAAACGGCCGCGCGAAGAGGAGGCGCAGCGCGACGTACCAGAACGATTTCAGCGTTGCGTTCTTGGCGCGCGAGGATGACGTCTTGTTGAATTTGTCCTGGAGTTGCTCGAGCCCGGTAAAGGAGACGTGCAGGATCTTGTGCTTGAACTTGCCGACCTTCATCCCTGGCGGAATTTCGAGCTGATCCCAGCCGGCATGATCGCGCGCGCGGATGACCCGGCGATCGTAGAAGCGATTACGCTTCACCACGCTCGCATTCCACCACGGCTCGCCCACTGGCGGCTGGGTGACGAGTTCGAACGTGTAGACGGGGCAGGGCGGCTCTTTGCCATCGGCGAACAGTGCGCGGATTTCCTCGGCGAGCTCGGGCGTGATGATCTCGTCTGCATCGAGATCGAGCATCCAATTGTGCTTGGACGCCTCTTCACCGAGCCGCTTCTGTTTGCCGCCGCCGAGCCACGGCGACGGTACAACGCGCGCGCCTGCCGCTTCACTGAGTGGGATGGTTTTGTCGGTTGAACCGCTGTCGATGACGACAACTTCGTCCGCCACCTGCAGCGCGGCCGTGATCACTTCCGCGATCAGGCGCTCTTCGTTCTTGGCGCGGATGTAACAGGAGATGGGCGGGTTGGGCATTGTGCTGCGCCTGAGAAGCCGAGACGGCGGCAAATTGCAAGTGCGCTAGCCAGAGCGCGCCAATTCGGCGGCATCGGCGTAGCCGAAGAGGGAAAGTACGAGCCGTACGGCCTCGCCACGCGGGGATTTGAGGTCCGGGTCTCGTTCGACGGCCAGCCGCGCTTCCTTATCCGCCGCGCCAAGCATCTCGGCGTGCGCTTCCGGACTGACGAGCCGGAACGGCGGTAGGCCGGATTGCTGCGTGCCGAGCACGTCACCCGCGCCACGGAGCTTGAAATCGATCTCGGCGATGGCGAAGCCGTCTTCGTTGCGGCGGATGGCGTCGAGGCGGTTCTTGGCGCTTTCGCCGAGCGGCGGCTTCCAAAGCAGCACGCACGAGCCTTGTTTGTCTCCACGGCCAACCCGGCCGCGAAGCTGGTGAAGCTGTGCGAGGCCGAAGCGTTCGGCTTGCTCGATCACCATGATCGTCGCTTCCGGCACGTTGACGCCGACTTCGATCACGGTGGTGGCCACCATCAGAAACGACTCGCCGGAGCGAAAACGATCCATCGCTGCTTCGCGCGCCGTGCCGCTCATTTTGCCGTGCACGATCTCGACGCCTTTGCCGAAATAAGCCTGCAGCTCCGCGTGACGATCAAGCACGGCAGGCAGATCAACCGCCTCGCTTTCCTCGATCAGCGGACAAACCCAATAGGCGCGCTCACCACGCTTCGCGGCGTCACGAATGCCCTCGATCACTTCGGAGATGCGCGAGGTCGGCATCGTCGCCGTCTTGATCGGTTGGCGTCCTGGCGGCTTCTCGTCGAGCACGGAGAGATCCATGTCGCCGTGTATGGAAAGCGCCAGCGTCCGCGGAATGGGCGTGGCGCTCATGACGAGAACGTGAGGCGCGAAGCCTTTGGCCACCATGCGCATCCGATCGGAAACGCCGAACCGGTGCTGCTCATCGATGACGATGAGCCCGAGATCGTTGAATGTCACCTCGTCCTGAAACAATGCGTGCGTGCCAACCACGACATGAATGTCGCCAGAGGCGAGGCGCTCAAGGATCAGCTTCCGCTCCTTGGCCTTATCGCGCCCGGTCAGCACGGCCATCTTGATGCCCGCCGCGTCCAGCAAGGGCTCGAGCGTTGCCCCGTGCTGGCGCGCGAGCAGGTCGGTGGGCGCCATCATTGCGCTCTGCAAACCAGCCTCGGCGGCGCGCGACATCGCGAGCGCCGCGACCAGTGTTTTGCCCGAGCCGACATCGCCCTGGAGCAACCTCAACATCGGCGCCGGCTCGCTCATGTCAGCGTAGATTTCGTTGACGGAGCGTCGCTGCGCGCCCGTTGGCGCGAACGGAAGGCTTTCAACGATCTTATTGCTAAGCCTGCCGTCTCCGAGCACGGAGCGGCCAGGCTCCTTGCGGCGATGCTGGCGGCGCAGACGCAGCGCGCACTGGCGCGCAAACAGCTCGTCATACGCAAGCCGCGTGCGGAACGCGCTCTGAGGCAGAACGTCTTCGGGTGAAGCGGGACGATGGATGTGCTCAAGCGCAGTTCTGAAGTCCGGCCAATCGTGCGCCTTCACCGTCGAAGGCTCAAGCCATTCCGGCGCCTCCGGCACGGTGTCGAGCGCCGCCTGCAACGTGCGCGCAAGCGTGCGCCCAGCCAAACCCTGTGTGAGCGGATACACCGGCTCCACCGTTGGCGGCGCCTCGCCCTTGGCTGGATCGACGACGTGAGCGGGATGCAGCATCTGGCGCATCCCGTCGTACATTCTGATCTCGCCGCTGATCAGACGCGTCTGGCCGACGGGCCACATGCGCTTCAGCATCTCCTCGTTGCCGCGGAAATAGGCGACGGTAAGAAAACCGGTCTCGTCGCGAAGCCTGATCCGATAAGGCAGGTTCTTGTAGCCCGGCATGTGGCCATCGACTTCCGCTTCGATGGTCGCGATGTCGCCCTCGTTGGTTTCGCCGATCGGCACGCGCAAACGCCGGTCGATGGCGCTATTGGGCGGCAAGAACACAAGGTCACGCACCAACCGTCCGCCGGCGACCTTGGCGATCAGATCAATTGTGTCCTTCCGTGCGCCCTTCAGGGTGCGCACGGGCGCCAGGAGCGCATCCTGCACAGCTTTCGCGGGGGAAGGGGCGGCGTCGTTCATCGTGGGCTCTGGCGGCGCTGACTCAGCGCCCCATATGGGTTATAGCGCGGCCCCCTCGCGTTTTGCCTAGTTCTCAGGGCCCATGGACGACCGCCGCAAGAAGCTGAAATTCCGCGCGTGGCGCCGGGGATTCCGGGAGATTGACTTGATTCTGGGCGGTTTCGCGGATCGGCATCTTGCCGATCTCGACGAAACCGGGTTGGACGCTTTCGAGCGGCTGCTCGATGCCCCCGATCAGGAGGTCTACGAGTGGCTGACAGAACAGGCGCCCGCACCGCGTGACCACGACACGCCGGTGTTGGCGGCGATTCGCACGTTCCGTTTCGAACTGAGCACCAAACCGGACTGATGAAAGACCCCGCACTTCCACAAAGACTGATCGAGACGCTGGCGAAGTCGAAGGACGCGCTGGTGGTCTCAGGCGCGCCAGAAGGCGTGGATGCCGCTGGTGTCGCGGAAGCGGCGCGGATGCGCGGTGGTGTCACGCTGTTCGTCGCGCGCGATGAAACGCGCTCGTCTCAGTTCGAAGCAGCGTCAAAGTTCTTCGTGCCTGAGTTGGAGACGTTGCGCCTGCCGGCGTGGGACACGCTGCCGTACGATCGTATCTCGCCCGCCGCGGCGGTGGCGGCTCAACGTTGCGCGGCACTGACCCAGCTGGCACGTCGCGGCGAGAAGGATGTCCCGTTGCTGGTGGTCGCGACAGCGTCCGCCGTGGCGCAACGTGTGCCGCCGCGCCGACGGCTGGCGCAGGGATCGTTCGCCGCCAGCGCCGGCGACGAAACCTCGATGGAGCAACTCGAGGGCTATCTCGTCGTCAACGGCTACAATCGCGCCTCAACCGTGCGCGCGCCCGGCGAGTTTGCGGTTCGCGGTGGCCTGATCGATGTGTTCCCACCGGGCGCGGTCGAGCCGTTCCGTTTTGATTTCTTTGGCGACACGCTTGAGACGATCCGTAGCTTCGATCCCGAAACCCAGATCTCCAAGACCAAGTTCAAGACAGCATTGCTGACGCCCGTCAGCGAAGTGCTACTGGACGAACTCACGGTGCTGCAGTTCCGCCGGCGTTTCACTCAAGCGTTCGGCGCTGTGAGCGACCCGCTCTACGATAGCGTCAGTGCCCGCATCCGCCGTCAAGGCGTCGAGCAATTCCTGCCATTCTTCTATGAGCGGCTTGAGACAGTGTTCGACTACGCCGGTGATGCCGCCATGGTCGCGTTCGATGCGCTTGCAGAGGATGCGATCAAGGAACGCGTCGAAACGGCGCGTGACCATTACGAGTCGCGCAAAACGGCGCCTATTCCCCGCGGTGGCGCGCCATTCCGCGCACCCGAACCCGATCTGCTGTACCTGAACGAAGATGCTCTAAGCGCCGCCTTGGTGGGCCGTGCCGTGCGGCGCTTCACGCATTTCGACACCGACGCCAAGAAGCAGCTCGATCTTGGCGCTCGGCCCGGGCGCGACTTCGCACCGGAGCGCAACACAGCCGACGTCAATGTGTTCGAGGTGGCGGCAAAGCATGTCGAGGCGCTAACGAAGGCGAGAAAACGTGTGGTCATTGCCGCCTGGTCGGATGGCTCGGCCGAGCGCCTCGCGGGGGTGTTGAGTGATCACGGCGTTGAGGCTGTGGTGCGCAGCGATTCCTGGAGGCACGCAGCGGCCCTTCCACGCGGCGCCCATGCGCTTGCGGTGCTGCCGATCGAGCACGGCTTCGAGACCGATCAGTTTGCGCTGCTGGCGGAGCAAGACATTCTCGGCGATCGGCTCGCGCGTCCGCGCAAGCGGCGGAAGGCGTCGAGCGTCATCGCTGAGGCAGCGGCCATGAGCCAAGGCGATCTCATCGTCCACCAGGATCACGGCGTTGGACGCTACGAAGGCCTGAAGACGCTTGATGTTGCGGGCGCGCCGCATGATTGCTTGGATCTGACGTACCACGGCGGCGATAAGCTATATTTGCCCGTCGAGAACATCGAACTTGTTTCGCGTTATGGCGCCGAGGATGCGGAAGCACAGCTCGATAAACTCGGCGGGGTTGCGTGGCAGAGCCGCAAGGCGCGCGCCAAGCAACGTTTGCGCGATATGGCCGAAGAGCTGTTGCGGATCGCGGCGCTGCGAGCCACGCGCGTGGCTGAACCTGTGGCCCCGCCCGAGGGTCTCTGGGATGAGTTCTGCGCGCGCTTCCCGTACGAGGAAACCGACGACCAGCTGGCCGCAATTGACGACGTCGTTGGCGATCTCGCGGCAGGGCGTCCGATGGATCGCCTCATTTGCGGCGATGTGGGCTTCGGTAAAACCGAAGTCGCGTTGCGCGCGGCCTTCCTGGTGGCGATGACGGGCAAGCAAGTCGCGGTCGTCGCGCCAACGACTTTGCTTTGCCGCCAACACTTCCGCACCTTCTCCGAGCGTTTCCGCGGCTTGCCGGTGCGCGTGCGCCAGCTCTCGCGCCTCGTGACGACGAAAGAAGCGAACGAAACCAAGGCGGCGGTTGCCGAGGGCGCGATCGAAATCGTGGTCGGCACGCATGCGCTGCTCTCGAAGACGATGAAGTTTCGCGATCTCGGTTTGATGATCATCGATGAGGAACAGCATTTCGGCGTGAAGCACAAAGAGCGTCTGAAGGATCTGCGCGCCGAGGTGCATGCGTTGACGCTTTCCGCAACTCCAATCCCGCGCACCTTGCAGCTGGCGCTGGCCGGCGTGCGCGAAATGAGTCTGATCACAACCCCGCCGATCGATCGTATGGCCGTGCGTACCTACGTTACGGCGTTCGACGGCGTCACCGTGCGCGAGGCGCTGCTGCGCGAGAAGTATCGCGGCGGCCAAAGTTTCTTCGTTGCGCCGCGCATTTCCGACCTGGATGAGATCGCCGATTTCCTGCGGCGTACCGTACCGGAAGTAACGTTTGCCATCGCACACGGGCAAATGGCCTCCGGCGCTCTCGATGAGATCATGACGAACTTCTACGACGGCGCGTTCGATGTCTTGGTATCTACGTCGATCGTTGAATCC
>Ga0116143_10006296_pt1 | contig 10383 bp, 9 predicted proteins | sample AD_UKC034_MetaG_FD_89745 | JGI IMG/M metagenome (GOLD analysis project Ga0116143, IMG submission 89745) | Active sludge microbial communities of municipal wastewater-treating anaerobic digesters from USA - AD_UKC034_MetaG | ecosystem: Engineered > Bioreactor > Anaerobic > Digestate | place: USA...
AACCCGCGCCGCCCAGGAAAGATTGGATAATAAATAAAGGTCATGCAGAAATAAGGACTTACGAGGAGTAAGTGGCATGAGCCAGCGGCAAATCCAGGCCGACATGATTGATGATACACAAAGATCAAAAATACTTTCCAAATTAGCCCGTTACACTGGCAGGATCGTACCTTGGGACTTTATCAAAAAAACAGACCGTTACGTTACTGGGATAGATCGTTTCCATAATCTTATTACGGGTATTTATAAACCAGCCTGGTCTGAATATGCTTTGTCCATAATCATGAAAAACAAAAGTCCTTATGATAGAAAGGATGAATATGTCTTTCTAGATGATGGACGCTGGCTTATGACTTATGCCCCTCGAAGTGGAGGGCTTAGCATTTCCGATAACAAGGCATTGATAAAATGTATGTCTGACCACCTGCCTGTGGGTGTTTTTATACAATTAACTGATAAAACAAATCGTGACCACGGAGCCACCTATAGAGTTTTAGGATTAGGGTCAATAACAAATTACGATGCAAAAGCAGATGTTTTTTATATCGAAGCTGTTGAGCATAAGGTATTAGAAAATATAACAAATGTATTACCTGATCCAGTGGAAAGGTATCAAACTCAGCTTTATGCACAGCTAACAAATGATTTTCGGCCTACAATCCAGGAAGAAAAGGCAACCTACAACGTTACCACATATAAAAGGGACATTGCCTTTCGGAAAATGATCCTGAAGGAATATGACTTTACCTGTTCTATTTGTGAAATGAAATTTCATATTGGTGATTTAGTTGAGGCACAAGCAGCCCATATCGTGCCAAAAAGGCAAAGCGGCACCGATGATCCAAGAAACGGAATCTCTCTTTGTCGCACTCATCACTGGGCTTTTGATTCCGGTATCTTCTCTTTGAGCGACGATTACAGGGTACAACTCAGTCATATAGCTAAAAAGGCGAACAGCAATAAATTCAATTTGTTAGATTTTTCTGAAAAACAAGTGACTCTTCCACAAAATAACCTTCTTCATCCTCATCCCGTGGCTCTTGCCTGGCATAGGCAGAATATATGGCAAAAACAGTCGCAACAGTACTGATTAATGAGTAAAGTCGATCAATTGCGTGGTACTGTAAAAGAGATTAAACCATACTGGACTGGCTGGCGGCAGGGGACCGATGGACGGAGGAACAAATCCGGAAGATTGCCTACTTGGCCGTCACCAGGTCGAGAGAAAGGCTGTTCATTCCCCGGTGCTACTGAACAACCACGAGGCCCTATGCCGATGTGGGCGCTTTGCCGCTTACATTGAAACCCGAAACGGGGTCGCGGCCAGATAACATCTTGATAAGCTTCGCAAGCTTATTGAGGATTTCATTAAGGATGATTTATACGAAAAGATTGAGCACGCCTCACAATTAGTAGGCGTCAATATTGACGCTTTCATTGAAAAGACGCTTACTAAAGAGATTGGCATGCTTAACGAACGATCAGTTCTGGAGCTATATCAGAGCCGGAAAATTTCCCTTCAGAAGGCTGCGTCCATGCTTGGTTGCGATATCTGGGAAATGCTTGAGATAATCAGGCGCGCCGATATACCTATCGACTACTCACGGGAAGAATTGTTCCCAAGTGCAGCGGAAAAATCTTGAATTTTGATTTTAAGTATAATATACTTTCCTTAAAATTACTTTTTAGGGAAAGATCTCGTCATGATCGCTGCGACAGCCACCGCCGAACTCATTGCGGTCCTTCGCCAGTACAACCCCTGGTGGTCAGGAGGGCGTTTCCCTGATCTGCCTTCGTGGCGAAGGGCTGCCTTCCGGGAAATCGACGGATGGCTGGCCAATCCGCCTGCCGGACGCGCCCTGCTTCTCAGCGGCGCCCGTCAGGTAGGGAAGACGACTCTTTTTCTTCAAGCCATCGATGCCCTCCTCGATCAGGGCGTACCGCCGAGCAATATCATTTACGCTACTTTCGACCATCCGTTACTGAAGCTGATCGGACCGGACGGTCTATTGCGGCTTTGGCACGAGTATGAACCAACGCGGGAGGGAGTAGAATACCTTTTCCTCGATGAAATTCAGGCGGCAAAGGACTGGCAGGTCTGGCTGAAGCATCAGGTGGATTTCAATAAGCGGCGTCGGATTGCCGTAACCGGTTCCGCTACCCCGCTGCACATGGATGGGCAGGAGTCGGGAGTCGGACGTTGGCACACCATTCGTCTTGCTACGCTTTCTTTCTTCGAGTACCTGCAAATCCGCAAAGATCCGACGCCGCCAGTTCCGGCAATTCCATCGCTGGCCGGTCTTTTCGAGAAAGAACCCGCCTGGTTCGCACGACTGGGAGAAGAGGCGCGGCCCCTAACCGGGCTTTTTCACGAATACCTGCTGCGCGGAGGGTTTCCCCAAAGCGCCATGGTGAGCACCATTTCCCTGGCGCAGAAGCTCCTCCGGGAGGATATCGTGGATAAAGTGCTGAAACGGGACATGACTGCCCTGTTCGGCGTCCGACGCGTCCTTGAACTGGAGCAGACCTTCCTCTATCTATGCCTCCATGACGGCGGCCTGCTGGATATGCAGGCGTTATGCAGAAACCTGGAGGTCAAGAAGCCGACGGCGTCCAACTTCATTGCCCTGCTGGAGGCAACCCATCTCATCTACCGTCTGCTTCCCTTCGGATACGGGAAAGAGATTCTCCGTGCCCGGCCCAAGATCTATCTGGCCGACGCGGCGATTGCCCCCGGGATTCTCCTGAAAGGGAAGGGGCTGCTGGAGGATGCGGTCCGGCTGGGCCAGGCGGTGGAAACGGCTTTCTTCAAACACGTCTTCACTCGCTACTATCAAATCAGCGTTTCCTTTTCTTACTGGCGAGGCGGAAAGAAGGGACAGGAAGTGGACATCATTGCCGATATCGGAGGCAGGCTTGTTCCTTTCGAGGTCAAGTACCAGGGAGAAAAAGTGGATGCCGGTCATCTGAAAGGATTGGGAGAATTCTGCCGAGAGCGAAAGATTCAGCGGGGATACGTCATTACCAAAGATGCGGCCGACTTCGGGATTCTGTCATTGCCGGGAGGCGCTCAGGCGCTGAAGATTCCCGCCCCTCTTGCTTGTTACTGGCTGGGACGTTCGGAACTGGAGTCTGACGATCCGTATAATCTGGAAACATAGGCAAGGACAGGTTCGCAACCCCCATGAATGGTGGGAACGAGCTGTGGCGAGGTCAGGAACAGCGCCTAAATCTACTGGACGGTCAGGGAAAATATAGAAGCTGATGTGCGACATCGCCCAAGCGGATGCTCCCAAAATGCGGCTATTAGCCGGAAACAGCTCCAAGCCACCGCCCTTGTCTTGAAACAGACGGTGGCACGGTGAAAAAATGGGTAGTAAAAGCATGAACATCCTGGTCTGCATCAAACAGATTTTGGCGCCGGAGGCGGTTTCGGAAGGTTCGGGTGGTCCGGGCGGCAGCGTCTGGGGGAATGACGCCCCGACCGCCAAAGAGGGGCCGCGGAACTTCCCCGCACCGTCTTTTGCCGACTACTGCTACCGGATGAATCCCTACGACGAACACGCCCTCGAGGAGGCGCTGCGGATTAGGGAACAATTTCCCGAGGCAAAGATAGACGCCCTCGCGGTGGGGCCGGACCGCTGTCGCCGGGTCCTGCGCCGGGCACTGGAGATGGGCGCGGACCGGGCCGTCCTCCTCCAGGTGACGCCGGCGGCGGCAGGTGGTTCGGGACCACCATCATCGGGAGAGGCGGGAGCGACGCATTCTCAAGAGCCAAGACCGATGTCCTCGGGAGAGCCGGGGTCTCCTCATGCGCGATCGGACTCCAAACCGACCCGCCCCGGTTCGTCCTTCCCCCCTTCCGCCCTGACGCCCTATGAAACCGCCGCCATTATCGCCGCCTATCTGCGGGATAAAACCCATGACCTGATCCTTGCCGGCGTCATGGCCGAAGACGGCATGGCCGGCCAGACGGGGCAACTGCTTGCGGAGCTCCTGGGGCTACCCTGCGCCACCGCCGTCATCAGTGAACAGCTCCACTCCCCGCACGGCCCGGTCTATGTGGAACGGGAGGAGGACGGCGGGGAAAGATCGGCCTATGAAATCGACCTCCCCGCCCTGCTCACGATCCAGTCGGGAATCAACCGGCCCCGTTATCCGGCCCTCTCCCACGTCCTGAGGGCCCGGGCCCAGGAGATCGTGGTCGTGGCGGCCTCCGGATTGCGTCCCACCCCACGGGAGCGGGTCGTCGATAGCCGCCGCCGGGAAAGTTCCTCCGAATGTGAATTCCTCCCCGGGCCGCTTCCGGAGCAGGCCCGGCAGTTTCTGGGGTTCTGCCGCCAGCGGGGGTTTCTGAACGCATGAGCGCCGACGTCGTCGTCATTGCCGAAGCATCGCCCGCCGGGCTGACTCCCGCCAGCGTCAAGACAATTTCCTTTGCCCGCCGCCTCGCGGACGCCACAGGTGAAGGCCTGCGGGTCCTCATCCCCGGCTGTTTCCCCGAGACGGCACCGATCGCCGCGAAAGATTCGACCTTGACAGCTTCAGGCGGTAACATGACGGCTAAGGCTGTCGCATCGGTAAGTGTGGGTGTCGCGAATAATATCGACGTATTCCCCCCTCCGGGTAGAGAGAAGTCAAATATGTCGGAAAAAGAGGGCAAGGCATCTATCTCCCCACCGGCAGGGAGAGGAAATTCAACAAGCGATGTTGACAATGAAAATGAAAATGTTGCCAGATTTTTGGAACGGACCGGCGGGGCGGAGACGATCCTTATCTCCGGCGAAAGCTTAGCCGCTTACAGCGCCGAGGCCTGGATGGAGACCCTGGCACCCCTGTGCCGGGACCTTGATCCACGTTTTCTCTGCCTCCCCCATACGTCCCGAGGCTGGGATTACGGGCCGGGGCTGGCGATCCGCCTGGAGGCCGCCCTGATCGGCGCCGTCGATGGCTTCCGCCGGGAGGAAGCGGATGGCGCTTTTCTCTTCCGGCGCTCCATCCTGAAGGGGCAGTGGCAGCAGGAAGTCCGTCCGGAAAGGTGGCCCGTCGTCCTCACGGTGCTTCCCGAAGCGGCAGCCGCCGCCGGCGCCGTATCCCATAGCGACGCGGCTCCCGACGACACAAAGGCCCAAGCTAACGCCGCCGGAGATACCCGCGGCGAAACCGGTTCCGGTCCCCAAGGCACGAACCTTTCTCTCTCTTCTCCGCGCCATGCGCCCGTTCGCACCCCTCCCGCAACCTTTTCATCATCATCTCCGTCCCGGACCGCCTTCTACGCCGCCCCCGCGGCCCCCGACCCCCGCTGCCGGCCCCTGGGAAAGCTGCCCGCCGGGGAGGCGGCTTATGATTTTTCCACCGCGGAGGTCATCGTCGCCGCCGGCCAGGGTATCGGCGCCGCCGAAAATCTGGCGCTGATCGAACGCCTGGCGGGGCTCTTCCCCAAGGCGGCGGTGGGGTGCTCCCGGGCCGTCTGCGACCGGGGCTGGATGGAATACCGTCGTCAGATCGGCATGACGGGCCGTACCGTGGCGCCGCCCCTCTACATCGCCTGCGGCATCTCCGGGGCCATGCCCCACCTGGCGGGGATGCGGGACTCCCGCTGCATCGTCGCCGTGAACCGGGACAAGAATGCCGCGATCTTCCAGGTCGCCCACCTCGGCATCGTGGCGGATCTCCTGGCCTTCATCCCGGCGGTCCTGGAGCAGACGGAAGAGGAGGCGCGGAGGGCGGATTAATTACCCGCATCGAACCGCCCCGCGGCAAGCATCGGGGGATGTAAGGGTTAGATGTACAACGATAAAAAGAGTAGTTATTCCTTCCGGTGCGGGGGAAAGAGATTGGCGACAATTTAGACCGCCATCGAGGTCAAGTCTGACAAGGTTCACATGACCGGGGACATGCCCGGGGCGTCATTTCGGGCGTCCGGTATATTTGCGGGAAAACCCTCAGGATGGAAGATGTGATCGGCAAATCTGTTATGATCGAACCAAAGGACCAAGAAATCCTGACAGATTTTCTAACGTCAGTGTGTAAGCAGCAACCGCCGGAAACCGGCACGCCCGGAGACATTGTCCTCCGGGCCGGACGTTATTTCCTGGACGCCCCCTACGGGGCCCACACCCTGGAGGCCCCCCGTCCCGAGGCCCTGGTCGTCAATCTTCGGCGCTTCGACTGCTTCACCCTCGTAGAGAACTGCTGCGCCCTGGCCCTCCTGGTCCGCCAAATAATCGTGAACAACCGGGCTGAATGCCACCGTCAACCTGCCGGTACCAATGAAGGAGCCTCAAAGGATAACGGTTTCCGGCCGGAAAGAGGCATCCCCGCGCCCCGGCAAGGACATCCCGCCACCCCGGCCGTGATCTCCTCATCAGAACGATCCGAAGGGGCACATCCCGGACCGCTGCCTTCCGTCCACTCCCCCGCAGCGCTCGCCACCTACTTCACCGCCCTGCTCCGGACCCTCCGGTATCGCGACGGGGTCATCGCCGGCTATCCCTCCCGTCTCCACTACTTTTCCGACTGGCTGGCAAACAACGCCCGCCAGGGGTTGCTCCGGGACATGACCACCGCGCTGGGAGGCCGTCCCACCCCCAAGGTCATTGATTTCATGACAAAGCACCGGGAACTTTACCCGTCCCTCCAGGACGAGACCCCGTACAGCCAGTTGCAGGAAATAGAGGCGCAGATCTCCGCCCTTCCCCGTCATGTTCTCCCCAAGGAGGAAATAGCTGACTGGGAAGGAAAGATCGCCCCGGGGGACATCCTCGCCGTCGCCACCCATGAGGAAGGTCTCGACGTCACCCACGCCGGCATCGCGATCCGCAGTACCGGCCACCACCTCCATCTCCTCCACGCCTCCTCCGAGGCGGAAAAGGTCATCGTCTCCCCGGAGACCCTCGCCACCTACCTCCAGAAGCGGGAGAACCACGCCGGCATCATCGTCGCCCGCCTCATTTAAATACAGATGCAGGGGGGGCCGAAACGGCAGGCGCATCGGTAACCCAACATTTGACGATCGTTTTCATTATCCCCGATGGCCTCTTGAAAATCCCCCCTCTATGGCTGGGCCAACATCCCCCATGCCCCCCAGATCCTCCCAAAAAACCACCCCAATCTGGAAGGCAAAACTTTTTGGCCCTCGTTTGTTTCGCTTATGATTTCAGGTACTTTACCTATGTCGGAGCTCCGACATACCCCCCATTTGCGAGGGCTCGATAATCGGTGGCTCCCGAGTAATCACCGGCCGTAGCCCAAGTTCATGGGTAATGAAGATATATCGAATTATATTTGGCATTTGCATATGGTTTGACCTTCCTTCGACCGCAACCGACTGCGCCTGTCTGGCCGCTGTTTCCGAAATGTCCGCAAGACAACAAGCTGGTCTGGTACGGCGCGGCCTTTGCGCTGACTCCTGAAGCGGCAAGGTGTACGCTTTGAGGATGTCAAGGTGAAAAGAGGCGGCGGTATTGCCCGTACCCTTCCCGCTCCAGGTCTTCCTTGGGGATGAACCGGAGGGCGGCGGAATTCATGCAGTAGCGACGCCCCGTGGGCGGCGGGCCGTCGGGAAAGACATGGCCCAGGTGGGAATCCCCCCGGCGGCTCCGGACCACGGTGCGGCTCATGAGCAGACGTCGGTCTTCCCGTTCCACCAGGTCCGCCCCTTCCAGGGGCCGGGTGAAGGAAGGCCAGCCGGTGCCGGAGTCGTACTTGTCCCGGGAGCTGAAGAGGGGCTCCCCGGTGACGACGTCCACATAGATCCCCTCCCGCTTGTTGTCCCAGTATTCGTTACGGAAGGGGGGCTCCGTCCCCTCCTCCTGGGTCACGGCGAATTGGAGCGGGGTGAGGCGCTGCTTCAGGGCCGCCCGGTCGGGCTTGACGTATTCTCCTTCCCCCCCATGAGGAGCCCCCGATGCCGCCCCGGGGAGCGGGGCAGCCGGACCATTTTCCTTACCCGATGCCGACCGGGATGTCTGCCGATCGATAATATTACCTTTACTTGGCAATTTGCACCCTGACGCCGCCTCGTCTCCCCAGGCCCTGTTGAGGAAGCGGTCCCGGCCGGACCCCCGGCGGTAATAACCGTAGCGCAACGGATTCCGGCGGGCGTAATCCTGGTGATAATCCTCCGCGGGGTAAAAGGGACCGGCGGGGAGGATCTCCGTGACCACCGGGCGGGGGAAACGGCCGGAACGGTTCAACTCCTCCCGGGAACGTTCGGCGGCCCGGCGCTGCTCCTCGTCGGTATAGAAGACGGCGGCGCGGTACTGGGGCCCCCGGTCAGCAAACTGCCCGCCGGGATCGGTGGGGTCGATATGGCGCCAGAAGACCACCAGCAGTTTTTCATATGTGGTCCGCTCCGGATCGTAATGGATTTGAACGGCCTCCACATGTCCCGTCCTCCCCCCGCAGACCTCCTCATAGGTTGGATTTTCCTTCGTTCCCCCGGTGTAACCGGGGATCACCTTCGCCACCCCGGGGACCTTGGCGAAATCCACCTCGGTGCACCAGAAGCAGCCGCCGGCAAAAACGGCGGTCTTGAGACGGGTATTGTCCTTTTCCATAACTTTCGCCTCCTCTCGTAGATCCCGTCCATCGCCGCCGTCGCCGCCTGCGCCCCGGCAGCCGCCCACCAGGACGGCAATCATGATCGATGTCCAAAGAAGAATCCTTCTCATTCTCGTTCGTTTCCCTTCGCCTTTCGCCGTCGGCCCGGTTATGTCACGTCGGCATATCAGCGCAGGCGATTCACGTCCGTCCCTACCGTGCGTCTACCATATGAGCAATCTTGCGAAAATTACCGCCTGATAAGGCGCTCAAGGGGCGTGGGGGTGCCATTCTAAAACAACCGACGAGGAGAGACTTCCCCGTCAGCGGCGGATATATAGGTAAGTTAGGGTGTCGCCAGGAAATGTCAACGGCCGGAGAGAGAAAAATACCGGTGGAAAAGTCTTGCCATCCGGTCCGCGTTGTGTAATTTATCGCCGAGAGCCACCGAGGGGCGCGGCGGCGCGCCACAGGGCATAACTTCCTGACCGGGGAAGGCCAGAACCAGTCATGAGCCGGTAGGGCGGATTAACCGTCATGCCCGTTCCGGGCAGAGCGAAAGATGAAAATATCCGGCCATTTGTGGACTTTTTCATCTTAACTTTAAAGGAGGCGGTAAACATGATCGGAACCATAAAGACGAAACTGGCGGCGGGTTCGGCATGGCGGTGGCAATCTTTTCTCATCGGCTGGTGCCTGTTGTCCCTCCTTTCGGCGGGCAGCGCCGGCGGCGCGGAAAAAGGCATCCCCCCGGAGTTCACGGAGATCCGGGAGGCAATTCCCGACGTGCTCATGGACATCCGGTATTATACCCCCCATAATTTCGTGGGCGCCAGGGTCGATGGCTACCTCGCCCCCAAATGTTATCTGACCCGTCCGGCGGCCCAGGCCCTGGGGGCGGTGCAGCAGGAACTGGCCGCTTCCGGATTGAGCCTGAAGATCTACGATTGTTACCGCCCCCAGAAGGCGGTGAACCATTTCGTCCGCTGGGCCGCGGACATAAAGGACGTCAAAACGAAGGCCGAGTTCTACCCCCAGGTGGACAAGCGCCATCTCTTCCGGGATGGCTACATCGCCGAGAAGTCCGGCCACAGCCGGGGCAGCACCGTGGATCTCACCATCGTCGCCCTGCCGGCTAAATCCCAGGAGCGCTACCGGCCCCACAAGAATCTCCGGGCCTGCTATCGCCCCTACGGACAGCGCTTCGGTGACAACGGCATCGACATGGGCACCGGTTTCGACTGCTTCGACAGCCGGGCGCACACCCTGAACAAAACCCTCGGACCCACGCCGCGGCTCCATCGCGCCCTCCTCAAGACCCTCATGGAAAAATACGGCTTCGTCAACTACGACAAGGAGTGGTGGCACTTCACCCTGAAGGACGAGCCCTTCCCGGAGACCTATTACGATTTCGATATCGAATAGGGACTCTAGCGCCTAAGGCGCCTTATCATGTGACGGATCGAGTGAAGTCACTTAAAAGCGTCCCACACCATCTCTGGCGGCCCTGTATCAAGAAGCGACTTGAGTGAAGTTACCGAGAAGTCGCCACTGGAAGTTGTTAATGCGAATCGGAAGGAATCATCTTCACGCCGGATAGCGCCGCAAGGAGGCAGAGGCGCCATGCCCGTGGTGATCGAACGGAGGTTTTTCGTCGGAGGCGGCCCCGGGTGGATGGGCGGGGAAGTCCGCACCGCGACAACGAAGCGCCACCCCGCCGGCGTCGATCCGCCCCCGATCTCCGGACGCCGCTGGACCGAAACTCAGGGCAGCAGTTCGTGAAAAAAGGACCACCGGGACTGGGGATCGAGGGAAATCCCCCGGACGCGGTCCTCGAAC
>Ga0116143_10006299_pt1 | contig 10382 bp, 10 predicted proteins | sample AD_UKC034_MetaG_FD_89745 | JGI IMG/M metagenome (GOLD analysis project Ga0116143, IMG submission 89745) | Active sludge microbial communities of municipal wastewater-treating anaerobic digesters from USA - AD_UKC034_MetaG | ecosystem: Engineered > Bioreactor > Anaerobic > Digestate | place: USA...
CCATGAGGCGCCGGGCCAGGGTGATATAGAGCTCCGTTTTGCCGCTGCCGGTGATGCCGTGCACCAGGTGGAGCAGTTTCCCGGCATCGCGCGCTTCCAGGATCGCGTCGTGGACGGCGCGCTGCTCGCCGGTGAGAACTATCTCCCGTGCGGAGGTGTCGGCGAATGGCGCCTTGTGGCGGGCCGAGGGACGCAACGCGGAGGGGAGCGCCATGGAAAGGGCCTCGCCCATGGAACAGAGGTAAGTGCCGGCAAGAAGGCGCGCCAGTTCCATCAGCCTTTCGTCGAAGATGGGCGCGTTATCGACCAGCTCCAGTATGTCCTTGAGTTTTCCGCCGTCCAAGTCCGTTTCGCGGCTGTGCGTCTCGGCGACGTATCCGGTCACGTCGCGCCCGCCGAAGTTCACGCGCACCCTGTCGCAGGGACGCACCTCCATCCCCGCGGGGATCCTGTAGGTGAAGGAGCCTTCCAGCGGATAGCCAACGAAGACTTCAGCGTAGTTCATCGAGGTGTGCGCGCACGAGCTTCAGGGTGCTCCAGGCGCTTTTTTTCAGATCGGGATTCTTTATCAGCGTCACGGGATGGTCCGTGCTGAACCAGCGGATTCCCGGGTGGGCGTCCATGGTCTTCTTCAGCGGGATTATCTGCCCCATGACAATGACGGTGTGCGGCCGCATCTCGTCTATTTCCCGCGCCACGAAGGGCTCGCAGTTCTTGAACATCTCGCTCGGCTTCGCGGTCACGTCCGGTTCGCACTTGATGATATTGGTGATATAGCATTCGCCGGGATCGAGGCGTATCGCCGAGAGCATCTTCTTCATGAGCTCGATGGAATCGCCCTTCAGCAGGCGCTTTTCCTCGGCGGTGATGAGCTTCGGCGCGTTGAGGATCACCATGACTCCGCTCGCCCCGGTTCCGAAGCCGGGTTTCTTTTCCCCGGCGCCTCCGCAGAGGCGGCACTCGGCGACTCCCCGGTCCGGGGCCTGCGCCATGGGAGCCTCCGCATTCGTTGTTCCTTCCCGGGGGCGCGGCTCGAGCCAGCGCAGGAGCGTCTCCCGCTCCGCATCATCGCGAAAGAGCACCAGCGTGCGGTCCCGGGCGGCCAGGGCGATATACTCTTTCAGAATTTCTGCGGATTCGTTCGCCGGCATCTCGCCCGTCCTCAGATCGCGTCCACGTTTATGTTGTACTGCTTGATCTTGCGGTGCAGGTTCGTCCTCTCGATGCCGAGTTCCTGGGCCGTCTGGGAGATGTTCTTGCCGTTTTTCCGAAGCGCCTCAACGATGAATTCCTTTTCGAACCTCTCCCGCGCCTTCTTGAACGACGAGATGTCACGCTGCGGCGTCACCTCGTGCTCGTCGGACTCCAGGTGCTCGCGGATGTCGTCCGGCCCGATCACGTCCTTGGGCACCATGATGCTCAATCGCTCGATGATGTTCTTCATCTCGCGCACGTTGCCGGGCCAGGAATATCCCGTGAGGAACTCGATTCCCTCCGGGGATATCTCCTTGGTGCCCAGGCCGTGCTCCTTGGAGAACTTTTCCAGGAAGTAGTCCGCGAGCAGGGGGATATCGTCCTTCCGCTCGGAGAGGGAAGGCACGTAGACCGGGATCACGTTCAGCCGGTAGTAGAGGTCCTCGCGGAACTTCCCCTCGTCGATCGCCTTCTTCACGTCGATGTTCGTCGCCGAGATGACGCGCACGTCCACCGTGATTGTCTCGTTGCCTCCCACGCGCTCGAACTGCTGCTCCTGGAGCACGCGCAGCACCTTGGCCTGGGCGCTGGCGCTCATGTCGCACACCTCGTCCAGGAAGAGGGTTCCCTTGTTCGCCACTTCGAACTTTCCCAGTCGCCGGTTCACCGCGCCGGTGAAGGAGCCCTTCTCGTGGCCGAAGAGCTCGCTCTCGATGAGCTCGTCGGGTATGGCGGCGCAGTTCACCTTGATGAAGGCCTTATCGGCGCGCAGGGACTTCCGGTGGATCGCCTTCGCGACGAGCTCCTTGCCGGTGCCGTTGTCCCCGGATATGAAGACACGCGCGTTGGTGGACGCGGCCTTGTCTATCACCGCCTTCACCTCCGCCATGGCCTTCGAATCGCCGATCATCTCGTCCTCCTGCACCGAGTCTTTCAGAAGGCGGAGATTTTCGCGCTTCAGGCGAATCTGTTCAAGGGCGTTGTTCACCGCGGTGATGATGCGCTCCATCGAGGGAGGCTTTTCCAGGAAATCGAACGCGCCCATCTTCGTCGCCTTCACGGCCATATCGATGGAACCGTGACCCGAGATCATCAGGACCGCCACCTCGGGGCTGGTTTTCTTCACGCGCTCCAGTATCTCCACGCCGTCGATGTCGGGGAGCCACACGTCGAGGATGATGAGGTCCACGTCGTTTTTACGGAGGAACGCCAGCGCCTCCTCGCCGGACCCCGCGGAGTAGACGATATGGTCCTCGTCCTGGAGGATCGCGCTCACCGTCTTTATGATGTTCTTCTCGTCGTCAACTATCAGTATCTTTGCCATTGAGTTCCTCTATGGTCAGGATGGGCAGCTCTATGATGAACTCCGCCCCCTCCCCGGGCCTCGAGGCGCAGTGGATGCGCCCCTTGTGCTCGAACACTATCTTCTCCACGATGGCGAGGCCCAGGCCGGTGCCGTGCTCCTTCGACGAGAATGTCGGCTCGAAAATCCGCTGGAGGTCCTCCTCCCTGATTCCGGCGCCGTCGTCCTTCACGCTTATCCGCAGCATCGCCCGCTGCTGCGCGGTCACCAGCGACGTTCCTATCCAGATGTTGCCCCGGTCCTTTATCGAGTCCACCGCGTTCTGTATCAGGTTCGTCATGGCCTGGCGGATCAGGATGCGGTCAAAATACATCTGCGGCGCCTTTTCGTCAAGCGCCAGGTGGAATTCGATGCGCTCGTTGCCAAGGAAAAAGTTCGCGCAGCTGGTGATCTTTTCGTTGATATCGCCCCGCTCGGGCTTCATCTCCGGGAGGCGGGCGAACCGCGAGAACTCGCCGATGATCTCCATCAGGGTGTTCACCTCGTCGATGATCGTCGCGGTGCCGGTCATCACGATGGAATCCAGGTCCTGGTGCTTCTCTCCGTAACGCTTCTGGATGCGCTCGGCGGAGAGCCTGATGGGCGTCAGCGGGTTCTTGATCTCGTGCACCAGCTTCCGGGCGATTTCGCGCCAGGCCTGGAGCTTCTGCTTCTGGTACATCACCACCTTGCTCTCTTCCAGCTGGGACGCCATGCGGTTGAAGGAACTGAACAGCAGCGCCAGCTCGTCCTGGGAGTCGCGCCGCAGCCTGATGTTGAAGTCCCCGGCCGCGATCCTGCGCGCCGCGGCGACCAGCTCGTAGACCGGGCGGGTGATTCCCTGGGAAAGCAGGTAGCTCATCCCTATGGAAACCGCTATGATCACTATGGATAGCAGGAGGAGGAAGATGCCCATGCCGGTCTGGAAGTACGGTTTGAGGAATTCCCTCTGCCGGTATCGCCCCAGGGCCTCCTCGTAGAGCGAGATGCGTGAGAAGATCGTATCCGGATTGGTCCGGTAGAGGACCAGCACGTCGTTTCCCTGGCGCAGCGCCCCGACGATGAGCGATTTCTCCGCGATGCTCGTATTGTAGATCCTCGTTCCCTCCGCGGGCGGGAGCGCGCCCAGCAGTTTGCCGATACCGGCGGAGTAGGGGCGGCTGTCCTTCTTGTCGGTCAGGAGCATGAATCCGCCGGGATCGCTCCTGGTGTACAGGAGGAAATGGTATCCCTGCTCCATCAGCGATTTTTCCCTTCGGAGAATGGAGGGATAGGACGCGTAGAGGCCGTGTTCACGGATTGTGTCCAGCCGGAAGCGGACATCATCGTGGTTGCGCGTGATGGCCTCGTTGGCCATCTTCAGAGACTCCTCCATGGCGAGGGTGTCCTTCTCGCTTATCCACTCGGTGATGGTGTGGTTGATGAGCTTGTTGGAGAGGATGATAATGGGGAGTGACGGTATTATCGCCACGAAAACGAAGGCCAGTCCGATCTTGAAGCGGATGCTGGACGATATCTCCGAGGTTCCCGAGTAGAGCTTTCTCCTGAACGATACGATGATGAAATAGACCGCCGCGATTACCGGGATGGTCATCATCAGGAAGAGATAGTAGGTCCTCCCCACCTCCATCTCTGTTTCGCTGGTGGGGAAGAGGCCCAGAATCAGCACCGCCGAGAAGGTGAATATCCCCACCAGGAAGATGATGTCCTGGAAGCGGGACTTGCTGATCACGCGCTTTTTCTTGAGAAAATCGAATATCATCCCTATCGGTCCCCCCCGCCGTCAGCGGGGCGCCGCCACCCGGGGGCCGTTGACCCACCCGGTATCGAAGTCCCAGTATCCCACGATGTACCTGAAGATGTAGTTCATGGGGAAGTAGAGCTCCACGGACTTCAGCTCCGCCCTGGCCCGGACCCGATAGGCGTTTCCCGCGCCGGGTTCGCCGCCCGGCAGGTCGTACCGTGCCACCCTGAAGAGGTGCTGGAACATGGCGCTCTCGCCGTGGAACTGCGTCTTTTTCCCGGACTCGGCGATCACGTAGGCCCGGTTCCAGTAGTCGTAGCGGAGCGATCTCTTGATGGTGGCGGAACTGGCCACGCTGCTGAAGACGAAATCCAGGGCTCCTTCCCTTACGATCTGCACCGTGATGGTGACCTTCGCCTCGATGCCGCGCTTCACCGCCTCCAGGATGTCGGGTCCCTGATAGGAGTGGACCGAGAGCTCCAGGAAGCGCCTGTCGCCTTCCGTGATGATCTGCCCGAAGGATATGTCGGCCCCGCGCAGGGCCGCGGGGCACAACAGTGCGGCGGCAAGGGCGATACAGGCCCAGCTGCGGTGGAACGGAAGTGATGTGCGAGTCGTCGCGGTCATTGCGGTCGGGAAGAGGTCAAAGATACTAGCATTTTCAGAAGCTCAAATGCCTGCACATCGATATCTGTATACCGTCATCTGCGGTCTCCACGGAGAGCCGCAGGCGGGTTCTGTTTTTCCAGTAGGGGAAGTATATCTCCCTGTTGTAGTCGTCCGCGGACCGGACGGCGTCCACCACTCCGAACACCTTCACCAGCAGGAGCGAGAACACATAGCCTATCATGATGCCGCGGTCCCTTCGGGATATGTCCTGCCACTTCACGATATCGTCGTCGGAGGAACTGTACTTGTCGGTATAATGGAAGATCCCGTAGACCAGGAGCCCCTTCTGGAGGATGTCGGTCATCAGGAAAAGGGAGCCGCGCGTGTAGTGCTGGGTGTAGAAGTGGCCCAGCCCCGTCCAGCTCCAGGAGAGTACCCCTGCGACGAACGGGTCCCTGCGCTCGGGCTCGTCCAGGAAATACGCGTCGCCCGCGGTTATTCCCTCGTCCGCGCTTTCCGCGGCGGCATGTGACGCCCGGGCGTAGGACACCGCCAGGGCGGCGATAAGTATCATCCTAAAAATGGCTTTGCATGCCAAGGTAGAGGCTCCTTTTCTCGTCTCCCCCCGTGTAGATGAACGGGTAGGCCTTGTGCAGCCGGCGCCTTTCGGTCTCCAGCTTGACGTTGAAGCTCCGCGCGGATGAGACCGCGTCGGAAATGTTGTAGAGGTGAATGATCGCGACCACGGACATCATTCCAAGGAACACGTTGCGCCGCGAAGTTTCTACCACGCCTAGATCGGTTCTCTTGGCGTCGACGTTCACCTTGAAACCGCTCTTCCCGCCGGCCGAGAAGTCGAAGTTCATGAAATAGAAGATGGCGCCCAGTGTGAGGCCGTACTCCGTCACCAGGAATGCCGTGCCCTTCCAGATTTTTCCCGAGTAGTACTGACCCAGGCCCGGCACGTACCAGGAGAGGATTCCCGCCAGGATGGGATCGCGCTTGCGCTCGAAGAAGGCGCTGTTGTATTCCAGGTTCTGAAGCGTTTCCAGGTCGGTCCTGCTCGCGGGCCTTGCGGCGTAGAGGCCTTCGCCGGGGAAGGGCGCTGCGGCGACGAGGAGACCCGCAAGGACGAGGGCGATAAGGTGGCGGAATCCGCGTATCTTCATGATATCAGCTTAACCGGGTTCGGCGGCTTTGCAAGGATTTATTTGTCAGGGCCGTGAAAAATCGCGGGCTAGAACTCCTTCTCTATCAGGTGGACGATGCTGGACACCGCCAGGTCCTCCTCGTCGCCCACGGCGCGCACGATGAGCCGGGATCCCTTGGTGATGGCGAGCGCCAGGACCGACATGATCGACTTTCCGTTCGCCTCCACCCGGTCCTTGATGAGGAACACCTCGCAGGGATACTTCATCGCCTCTTTTACCAGCATCATCGCGGGGCGCGCGTGTATTCCCGCGTCGCTGCGTATGGTCACCTCTCGCTCAATCATTGCATTGCTCCTGGGTCCGGATCCACTCCTGGATCCGGGCGTCCAGGTCCTGCGCGGAATAGACGCCCATTTTCTTCAGGCGCTGGTTCAGCGCCGCGGTCTCGATGATGATGGGAATGTTGCGTCCGGGCCTCACGGGGACGGTGAGGAACGGCACCTCCAAGTCGAGAATGGTGTAGCGCTTTTCGTCGATGCCCAGCCGATCGTAGTATTTCGACGAATCCCACTCTTCCAGAAGGACCACCAGCTCGATGCGCTTCCGGTTCCGCACCGCGCCAATCCCGTAAAGGTCCTTCACGTTGATGATGCCGAGCCCCCGTATCTCCAGGTGGTGGCGGATGATCTCCGAGCCGCTGCCCATGAGGAGCGACTCGTCGATCTTACGCACCTCGACTATGTCGTCTGCCACGAGGCGGTGGTTGCGCTCCACGAGCTCCAGTGCGCACTCGCTCTTTCCCACGCCGCTCTTCCCGATGAGGAGCACGCCGATGCCGTAGACCTCCACCAGGGTGCCGTGGAGGGAGACCGCGGGGGCGAAGACCTCCTCGATGATGTGCGTCGCCAGGCTGATGAACTTCGTGGTGGAGTGCTTCGTCACCAGGATGGGTACCGCGTGGTCGGAGGCGTATTTCACCAGGAGCTCGTCGGGGGGCTCGTTGTGGGTGAAGATGCAGCAGAGCACGCTGTAGGAGAAGAACCGTTCATAGAGTTCGCGTTTTTTTTCCGGATCGAGCTGGTTCAGGAACGCCGTTTCGCCCAGGCCGAAAATCTGGATGCGGTCATAGGCGAAAAAGTCGAAAAAGCCCGCGAGGGTGAGACCCGGCCTGTTCATCTCGCTCCCCGTGATCTCCTTGTTGAGGCCGCGGTCCCCGGAGACGAGATGCATCTGGAGGTCTATGTTGCCGGTTTTCCCCAGCAGGTCCTGAATGAGCAGTTTCTTCTTTTTCATGTAGTAGGGATACCGCCGGATGCCCGAAGCGGCTGCCGCGCATCCTAGCCTTCGGGGCTGATAATATCATACTCTGGGCTCACGCGTGATTATTTTCAAACAAAATTTCAGATTCGGCAATAATTCTTGTCATGACGATATATGGTGAGCGGTTGACGGTTTGTGTGGAACAATGAAGGCGCGAACATGTATTCGCGCCTTCACTGGGTGCTCAATGTGGTTCACGATCAGAACGCCGGGACCATCGCCTCGAGCGTGTTGCCGTTTTTGTAGACGATGTTGAAATAGCAGGTCTCGGTATTGAAAAAGGGGAGAAAGGGCGATTTCTTCGCCTCCAGCTCCCGGATCGCCTCGGCGAGAGTCATCATCCCGATGCCGGCGGCGGCGGTTTTCTTGAAATCAATCTTGGGTTTCGCGGGGGAGTCGTCCTTGACGATTACATCGTACGTGACGAACTTGCCGTTGTCGAACCGGTTTTCCCGGATCATTTCAAAGGGGATCTCCACCATCTTTAGTTGCCCGCCGTCGCGGTAGATCAGGGCATAGTTGCGGTTGAGGTAGTCGGTGGTTTCCTTCTTCACGTCCTTGACGCCCTGTTTGAAGAGGAAGAAGTCAAGTTTCTGGAGCTTCATCTCCAGGTACGCGCCGATGCCGTCCATGGGCTTCAGGCTTGCCTGGTTGAGGCTGATTTCCATGCCTCCCTCAGAGGTCACTTCCATCGTGTTTATTTTCCCGGGCGACACCGCCTTGTGGCTGGAATGCTTCTCCTTGTATTTGACCACCTGCTTTTCCATCTTGTCGATAAGCAGGTCGACGGACGAGTACATGTCGCCCGACTTCTCCACGCCGTAGAACTGTACGCCGTCGCCGTTGATCACTATCTCGGCCACGTGGTCGAGCTTGTCCTTGTAGAATATGATGTGCGCGTCCATGAGCTGGTGAAAGTACTTCTCCACGCGCGCGAATTTCTTGCCGGCATAGTCCCTGAGGTTGTCGGTCACGTCGATGTGTCGTCCGGTCATCGTGATGTTCATAGGCTCACCTCTTTTTCTGTATGATATTGAGTTTTTTCCTCTTTCCGGAGGGAGGGATCCGGAGAAGCCCGCGGTACTTCGCGATGGTGCGGCGGGCTATCTCGAATCCCGATTTCATCAGTTTTGCCTGGATCTCGTCGTCGCTGAAGGGCCTTTCCGGATTTTCGCCCGCGATGATGTCCTTGATCAGGTTCATCGCCTCGTCCGACGACCTTTCGTTCTCGTCGCCGGACTTCAGGCGCGACACGAAAAAATACTTGAGCTCGAAAACTCCCCACGAGGTCTGCACAAACTTGTTGCTGGTCACCCTGCTGACGGTGGATTCGTGAAGGCCCACTTCCCGGGCGATGTCCGTCTGGACGAGCGGCTTCAGGTGCCCCGGGCCCTTGACGAGAAAATCGAGCTGGCGGTCCATTATCGCCCTCACCACCTTGAGAATGGTGTCCCTGCGGCTTTCAATGTTCTTCACCAGGTACCTGGCGGAATGGACCTTGTCCTGAATATATTCCTTGAGTTTTTTTTCAATGCTTTTTTGCTTCAAAAGGTTCGTGTAGTACGAATTTATCCGTATCGCCGGAATCCAGTCGTCGTTGAGGCCCACGAGGATCTCCCCGTCAAGGTACTTCACCTCCAGGTCCGGGGTGATGTACCGTATCGATTTGCTCGAGAACTGCCTTCCGGGGAACGGGTCCAGGTTCTGGATGACGGTGCTCTTCTGGATAACGTCCTGCACGGCTATGCCAAGGGCCTTCGCGATCTTTTCGTAACGGATATGCTCCAGATCCTCGAAATGGTCCGTGAGTATCTTGAGCAGCAGCGGGTCTTCCGGGTGGAAGAGCGCCGCCTGCGCCGCGAGCGACTCCTGTGCCGTTGCGACGCCGCATCCGACCGGATCGAAGCCCCGGATGACCGCGAGTATCTCCCGGACTTTGTCCTCCGTCACCCCGGCCTGTTTCGCGAGCTCCGCGTGTCCCGCCGACAAAAAGCCGTTGTCGTCGAGGGAGGTGATGATACCCTCATAGAGCGCGAGTTCCCGCTCGTCCTTCACCGAGAGGCGCGCCTGCCAGAGGAGGTGCTCCTTGAGCGATTCCTCGCAGGCCACGGCGTTCTCGATCATGTCGCGTTTGCGGTCGTCGTCCCGGGAGGATGAATAGCCGCTTTCCGGCGTGTCGGTGTAGCCGGGCCTGTCGTCCTCGTATCCGGCGCGCTCCCCGTCGTCGCCGCTGAGCTTCCTGGTGACGTCGGTGATGAGCTCCCCTTCGGTGGCGCTCACCGACGGCATGATGGTGACGTTGTCCTCCTCGAGGACCGGATTTTCCTCAAGTTCTTTCGTGATCCTTTCCGAGAGCTCGAGGTTGGAAAGCTGCAACAGTTCTAATGATTGGCGCTGTGATTGTGTGAGGGCGAGTTTCTGAGTCTGTTTTTGACCGAGTTTGATCGATACAGCCATCGCTTCACCTGAATAAAGTCCCGCTTCGGTGGCCTGCCCAGTTGTCATGGTCGCGGGTAACGCATCGTACCCCGATCCGGAATCCTTATGCTTTCATCGGACGGACGCGTTCACCGCGGCACATATTAAAATATATACCGTGCCGGGGAAAAAATCAAGATTTATTTTTCGTGGAATTGTTGCGGGCGCTTCATGATGCGCCGCGCTCCAGGGACGCGCGAATGAAGTCCGTGAAAAGCGGGTGGGGCCGGGTGGGCTTTGATTTGAACTCGGGGTGGTACTGCGTGCAGATGAACCAGGGGTGTTCGGGGATTTCGATCGCTTCCACGAGCCCCGTCTCCGGGTTGGTGCCGCTGCAGCGAAGTCCGTGCGCTTCCAGAATCTCCCTGTACTTCACCGTCACCTCGTAGCGGTGACGGTGGCGCTCCATGACGGAAGCGGAACCGTAGATGGACGCGGCCTTCGACCCGGGAGAGAAATCGCACCGGTAGGCGCCAAGGCGCATGGTGCCGCCCTTCGCGTCGATGCCCTCCTGTTCCTCCTGGAGGGAGATCACGGGATGCGG
>Ga0116143_10006302_pt1 | contig 10375 bp, 10 predicted proteins | sample AD_UKC034_MetaG_FD_89745 | JGI IMG/M metagenome (GOLD analysis project Ga0116143, IMG submission 89745) | Active sludge microbial communities of municipal wastewater-treating anaerobic digesters from USA - AD_UKC034_MetaG | ecosystem: Engineered > Bioreactor > Anaerobic > Digestate | place: USA...
CGGGTTGGGCCAAATATGGCATGGCGGGCTGTCCGCTGCCAGGCATCTGCCGGCAGGCTGTCCAGCAGATCAAGTAGTTCGCATCGCACAGCAACGGCTTCTCTTAACGCAGTTGGGCCATCTTCGCCGGCATAATTGCGCTCTGTTACCCAGCCATCTGCCGAGACGCCCGGCAAAAATGGATTAGCTTCTTCGCCGCTGCTCATGAGCCGCACTCGGGGCAGGTTGATTTCCCGATCCACATCGCGCAAATGGCCGATAATCTCTACCAGTGACCACTCTTCTGCCGCCGGGCGGTGCGTCCACACAGCCTCGGGCAGTGCTTCGCATAACGCATCCAGCGCCGCCGGGGTTGAATGAAGCGCTGCTCGGAGCGCCACCGGAGTATCCCAGGCAGGGGCATGCCCATGCGCTTCCACATCTTCCAACCAGGGCAAAATCGCTTCCAGCGGGCCGCCGCCGTTCAGCTTTTCGGGCTGCAGCAGCCAGGTATGCAGCCCCAGTGCTGCCGCTGGCTCAATATCATCTGCCGCATCGTTACCCACCATCACCACCGGCCCTTCGGGCCAGCCCAACTGCGCCAGCATTTCAGCATAGTAGGCTGTCTGGGGTTTGGCAAAGTGGAATCGCTCAAAGGTTGAAACCAGCGCAAAATCCGAACTGTCCATCTCAGCCCATTGGACGCGCTGCTCGGTTGCCACTCGCGGGAACAACGGATTGGTGGCAATCGCCACCGTCCAACCCCGCCGCCGGGCTTCTGCCACCAGTTCAATGGCTGCGGGCCGCGGTTTGGTATATTGCCGGATTCCGGGGAAGACCGTGGTGTAAAACCCATAAATCATGTCCCTAAGCTGGGTTTTTTCCAATCCCAGCTTGGGGTAAAAATGGCGGTCAAAGGTTTCTTCCAATGTGCCCACCGGGGTTTGCTTTTGGGTCATCTGTTCGGTGGCAAACAGCAGTTGCGGAATCATCCTTTCTGCCGGAACAACCGCATTGAGGTGCGCACCCAGCGCCTTCAAATAGGCTTTCTGAAATGCCCCCATCGGGTTGTCAAACAATGTGTCGTCCAGATCGAGGAGTAAGGTTAAACTCATGATTTCTCGGTGAAAATAGGCGGCAGCGGATGGCATTGCCCGCAGCCAATCTGCGGCTCGGCAACCGGCTGCAGGGTTTTCGTGCAGGTCGCCGTCACCTTAACGTGTCGGCCAATCCCCAAAAAGCCCCGTTTCACTTCCCCTTCCAATACCATATTGGGGCATGAATTGGCGCGTAAAATCCCGGGCACCGGGCAGGTCTTGCATAGTTCAGGCTTCCAATCCCGCACAAGCAAACGACATTCCTCGGTGTTCCTGCCGCGGTAATAATTGCCATAAAAATAACGACATTCAGAGCCGGCTGGAGTACGCAATCTAAAACCTCCTTTTATCAAAAGGCTGTTCCCACAGGGAACAGCCTTAATCGCCTTCTGTGCTAAATTTCAGCCCTCTAGTTGGTCACGCGGGTCACGTAGCTGCCCGTGCGGGTATCCACACGGATGACATCGCCCTGGTTGACGAAGTTCGGCACATCCACCGAGGCACCGGTTTCAACCTTGACGCGCTTGGTCACGCCGGTCGCTGTATCGCCGCGCACGGCCACTTCCGCTTCCACAACCTTCAAGTCAACCGAGGTCGGCAGCTCAATATCAATTGCTTCAGAGAAGTAGAAGGTTAGCTTCACTTCCATCTCTTCCCGCAAGAAACCAATGGCATCTTCAATGATCCCGCGGTGAATGGTGTACTGCTCATAGGTCTCAGTATCCATAAAGTAGTACAGATCCCCATCATTGTAAAGATACTGTGCATTGTGGAAATCCAGCCGCACATCCTGCACACGCTCCCCCGATTGGAAGGTCTTTTCCAGCGTGGTGCCGCTGCGCAAATTGCGCGCTTTCACTTTAATGGTAGCGTTGCCGCGCCCTGGTTTATTGTGGCTGTATTCCAGTACCTTGAACAGATTGCCGTCCAGTTCAAAAGTCACACCTTTGCGAAGGTCATTAACATCAATCATGGTCATTCCTATCTGGATCTAAAAGGGTCTTAAAAACGAAACAGGGCTGATTATAGTACAGTGTGAGAAGGGTGACAAGAGCAGCAAACAAAAGCAGGGCGGCTCAAGCCGCCCTGCCACAAGCCAAAGTCCTAAATTTTTAGCCGATATAAGGCTCAATCAACCCGTAGCTGCCGTCGCGCCGCCGATACAGCACATTGATCGCATTGGTGTTGACATTGAAGAAGATAAAGAAGTTCTCATGCCCCACCAGCGTCATCTGCTCAAGCGCTTCCAGTTCATCCATCGGAGAAAGCGAAAACTTTTTCCGGCGGGCAATCACGGGCACTTCAATCTCATCTTCAACCTTTGCCGGCGCAACTTCCGAGGCTGGTGTGCCGTCGCCGCGCCCGCGTTGCCGCTTGCCCTTCAAGCGTTCAATCTGGCGCTGCATCTTGTCCACCGCGGCATCAATTGCGGCAAAAATATCCTCGGCGCGCTCTTCCGTGCGCAGGATGAACCGTTTGCCGCGCAGCGTTACCTGGGCCACATGCCGATCTGCTGCATTACGAGCCGATTTGACGTGTGAGAGGTCCACCCGCGCCTCATCAATATCGCCCAAAAAGCGATCCAGTTTGGATACTTTCCGAACCGCATAATCGTTCAAGCGGTCGGTGGCTTCCATATTCCGAACAATCACGTCAACTTTCAGGTCCATCGCATTTACCTCCTGGAGAATTGGGGTGTATGGGTTCCGGAGCGTGCACCCGTTTGCTAACCCGGGTGGAACTCATCCGGTCAGGCTGTCTGGATGATTTGTTAATCCGGCTCGTGCCAGTGTCAGTGCATAGATGTTGTGAGCGCCAGCCGCTTGCAGGGCCTCACCGGCTGCTAACATCGTGGCGCCGGTTGTAGCCACATCATCTATCAACAACACCGCTCGCCCGGCTACCTGCCGTGCATCTGCTGTAAAGGCGCCGCGCACGTTCTGACGACGCTCGCTGCCGGTCAGTTTCACCTGGCTTGCCGTGTCTCGTGTGCGCCGCAGTGCCTGGGCGCACAGTGGAAGTCGGGTTGCCAGGCTCAAGGGCCTTGCCAGCAGGCTACTTTGATTATACCCGCGTTCGCGTTTTCGTTGCGCGCTGAGAGGGATGGGAATAATCATCTCCACCTGCCAGTCAAGACTTTGCCACATGGCAATAAGTTTTGCGCCCAACGCCTCACCCAATCCCAGGTCGCCCTGGTATTTCAACCGGTGAATGGCCTTGCGCAGTGCGCCAGCATAAACTGCCCAGGATCGCAGCGCCGTGTAGGGCGGGGGTTGGGCAGCACACTCTGCACATATCCCGCCGCCGTGGTTTGGCACTCCGCAGCGTGGGCAGATAGCCATGTTTTCCAGCAGGATAGTTTGCTCCTGGCATTTTGCACACCAGCGTTCGCCGGGTGCCTCGCAACCACCGCAAACAGGGGGGTATAACCAATCCGCTGCTTGCCAGAGAAATTGGTGAATGACGTACCGGGGTGGGCGTTTGGCCTGACCCACAAACGTCATACAGCCTCCTGAAGCTACTGCATAAAACCTTGTACCAGCCGGATACCAGCCGGGGTGAGCAGAACAATCATCAAGGATGGGAAAATGCAGCCGCCCATCGGCAGCAGCATCTTAATTGGCGCTTTGTGGGCTTCTTCTTCCGCCAGTTGGCGGCGCTTGGTACGCATCTGGTCTGCCTGAATACGCAGAACCTTAGACATACTTACACCCAACTGCTCGCTTTGGATCACCGCCGCCACAAAACTGGTCATTTCCGGAATGCCAATCCGGTCGGCCATATCACGCAGTGACTCGCGGCGGGTCTTACCCAGTTGAATTTCCCGAATGCAGCGGGCAAACGCCAGCGAAAGCTCTGTCTGCCATTTCTCGCTCACTTTAGCCAGCGCCGCATCAAACCCCAGGCCGGCCTCAACGCAGATCGTCAGCAGATCCAGCGCATCCGGCATGGCCTTGCGAATTTCTTTCTGCCGGCGGCCCACCTTGCTCGTCAAATAGAGTTGTGGAAAGTAAAAACCTACGGCTGCGATACCAATCGTCAGTAGAATGATGCGAGTAATCGGCCAGACTGTTGAGCCAACCGAGAATACCAGAATCACAATCCCGGCAAATACTGCTGCCACAATAAACTGGGCCGCCAGAATCATCGTCGCATCCAGCCCTGCCGGGCTGCCAGCCAGCTCCAGCTTACGCGAAATTGATTGGAGCATCTTCTGCGGTGTAAAGCGAATGGCAATCTCGCCCAGTTTACGGGCCATGGGGTAAATGACGCGTTGCGTGAACGGCTGCGACAGCTCCAGCTTCCGCAAATCAACTTCTTCGCCTGCCGCGCTAAATTCTTCCAGGCGGGCTAATAATTCACGATCTTGTTCCTCGGCTTGGGGGCGCCGGAGGCCAACAACTGTCAGCGTAACTGCGCCGCCAACCAGGAGAACACCCAGGATAATCAAAATAGCAGTACCCATCGTTTATCTCCTTGATGTCCTTACACTTCAATATCCGCAATTTTGGTCATGATGAGATAACCCACCACGATGAAAGTTGCCGCCAATCCCAGCGCAATATACCCAATAATCCCGGATTTTTCATCGAAGAACGTCATCATGTAATCCCGGTTCAGCAGGTACAGAATACCAATTACGAACAGCGGCATCATCGCCAGGAATTTACCAGAATACATTACCTGCGACGTCATCACGCGAATTTCACCCTTGATCCGCACCCGTTCTCGGATGGTATATGAAATCGTGTCCAAAATTTCGGCCAGGTTACCGCCCACCTCACGCTGCACGTTAATTGCAGTGATCACCAAATCCAGGTCGTCAGACGGGATGCGTCCCAGCAGGTTCGCCAGCGCCCGTTCCATCGGCACGCCCAGCTGCATTTCCTGTACTACTCGCATAAATTCATCAGAAATAGGGGGCGGCAGTTCCCGGCTCACCGCTTCCATCGCTTGCATGGTCGAAAAACCCGCCCGCAGACCGTTCACCATCAGGTTGAGCATGTCTGCTAGTTGATCATTGAATTTAATCAGACGTTTCTTTTGCTGCGATTTGACATACTGCCCCGGGTACCACAGCCCAATGACGCCGCCAGCCAGCGCTCCAAAAATGGATTGCCCGCTGATTAAGTAGCCCACTGCCGCCAGACCAATCATCAGGATGATCATCACGGCAATATATTCGCCCGGTTTGATTTTCAAGTCAGCCCGGGCCAGGTCCGTGGCCATCTTGGAGCCAAAGGCTGATTTCTCAACGCGTTTATTCAACCAGCTGGTTAAAGGCGTCTTGGCCAGAGATTTTTGGCGTTCGTCAACTTCTTCCTGGGTCGTTACATATTTCTCCATCCGGTCATCAACGAAATCGCGCTCGCTTCTCGTTGCAATAACCACGCCGATAATCAGCGCCACAATTGCAATGCCGCCGACAACCAGCAAGATGGTGAGTGGAGGAATACCGGCCATTTTATTCTGCCTTTCCCTTTAATCGGTGCATAAAGCCCTACCGCCGCCGATCGCCAATCCCAAAGATGTTTGGACCCAACTTGATGCCGGCAGCCTCAATCCGGTCCATGAATTTGGGCCGCAGTCCGCTGGCCCGCAACCGTCCCTCCACCTTACCAGTGTTGGGATTGAGGCCAGTCTGTTCAAAGAAGAACAGGTCTGTCAGGGTGATGACTTCGCCTTCCATGCCGGTCACTTCGCTAATGTAGGTCACCTTACGAGTGCCATCCCGCATACGTTCCTGGTGAATGACGAGATCAATAGCCGAAGACACCTGCTCGCGAATGGCGCGGGCCGGCAGATCCATCCCCGCCATCATCGTCATAGTTTCCAGACGGGAGAGGGTATCGCGCGGGCTGTTGGAGTGAGCCGTCGTCATAGAACCATCATGGCCCGTGTTCATCGCTTGCAGCATATCCAGCGCAGCCTCATCGCGAATTTCACCAACCACAATCCGGTCTGGGCGCATGCGCAATGCATTGACCACCAGTTGCCGGATGGTGATTTCGCCGCGGCCTTCAATGTTCGCCGGGCGGGATTCCAGTGTCACCACATGTTCCTGGCGCAGCTGCAGTTCTGCCGCGTTTTCAATCGTCACAATGCGTTCGTCGTCTGGAATATAACCCGATAGCACGTTCAAAAGCGTGGTTTTACCAGAACCCGTACCGCCCGAGATGATGATATTGATGCGCGCGATGACTGCCGCCCGCAAAAACTCAACCGCCTCAGCCGTGATACTGCCGTAATCAACCATCTGCTCAATCGTAATGGGTTTCTTGGAGAATTTACGGATGGTAATCACGGGCCCCACAAGCGAAATGGGGGGGATGACTGCATTCACGCGCGAGCCGTCAGGCAAACGGGCATCCACATACGGGCTGGATTCATCAATGCGACGGCCCAGCGGTGCCACAATTCTTTCGATAATGCGCATGACATGCTCATTGCTCTCGAAAGCCATTGGCACCTTGAACAGCTTGCCTTTGCGCTCCACGTAGATGTTTTTATACCCGTTCACCATGATTTCAGTGGTGCTCTCGTCATCCAGCAGCGCCGAAAGCGGGCCAAAGCCCAGAATCTCGGCTACAATCTGCTCAAACATGCGGTTTCGTTCTGGTCGCGAGAGTACAATATTCTCTTCATCCAGAATCTGTTCAAACAGCTCCAGAATTGCCCGCCGCACTTCATCCACCCGGCTCACATCCATTTGTGGATTAAGGGTTGTCAGCAGCTTGGTCTGCACCCGGTTCTTAATATCGGTGTATTTATCCTGCTGCCCGCCCATCGAGGGCATCGGTACCCGCGCGGGTGGCATAGATGACGAACCCGGGGTTTGTGAGCCCGATTGTCCGGAATCGCCTTCACCAGTAATTCTGCGTAAGATCGACATGCGCTCGATTTCCTTTGATTAATTTACTTCCGCCGGCCGTCAGATGAGCCTTCTTGCCCGGCTTTGGGTTTGTTGATGTGTTCCTGCACAAGGTCAGCCAGTGCCTGAATGCTCTTGCTGATGGGCAGTGTCTTGTTATCTACAAAGAACGATATGCCCCGGTTAAGGTAATAGCTGACCTTCTCTTCCAGCGGCAGCACCAGCATAATAGGCTGGCGCAAACTTTCGCCCACCTTTTCGGGCGGGATGGTGATGCGCTTATCGTACCGGTTCATGACGAAGATGATCGAATCGCGCGGAATCCGCATTAGATCAATCAACGACAGGAACAGGTTGCAGTTCTTGATCGCCGGGAATTCTTGCGTCGTCACTAGAATGGTAATGTCCGCATTATTCAGCGCTTCCAATACCGGTTCACTGAGGTAAGAACTGGTGTCCACCACAATCCAGCTATACATGGATTGCAGGAACCGCAGTACTTTTCCAAACTGCTCTCCGTTGACCTTCTCTGCCATTTCGGGGCGGGGTGGGGCTGCCAGCATACTGACCCCGGTGGCGTTCTGTACCACCATCACCTCGCGCACCACGTCGGCATCCATTTCATCCACCCGGGGCGCCAGATCCAGGATTGTATTCTTGCCCTGTTCATTCAACGCCACAGCCACATCGCCAAATTGCAGACTGCCATCAATGACAGCAGCCGGGGCATCCGGCTTGTGCAAGGCAATCGCCAGGTTGGTGGCGATGGTCGTACAGCCAGTACCACCCTTGGGGCTGTAGACCACAATCACACGTCCCTTATGTTGTGCTGGCCCCGCCATCATTCCAGCCAGCGTCGGCATGCCACCAGGGGCTGCAGTATAGGCTGTCGGTGCAGCTTTTGACCGTTCTTCGCGCGCCACCACTGCCGCCTGCCGGATGGCTGATGTCAGCTCGTCAATCATCGGCGGCTTAGATAGAAAATCGCGCGCCCCGGCCAGCATGGCCCGCCGCATATAGCTGGAGTCATTCTGTACCGACAGGATAATCACCTGTACAAACGGCACTTTGCGACGGATATTCTCCGTCGCAGTGATGCCGTCCATATCGGGCATGTTGATGTCCATCACCACCACATCGGGTAGGAGTTGCTGCGCCATTTCAATGGCCTCGCGGCCAGTGCGCGCCGCCCCCACAACCTCAATATTGGTGTCAAATTGCAACATCCGGCGAATGTTTTCGCGCGTTTCGTTAATGTCGTCTACAATCAGAACCTTAATCTTTTCGGAAGCTGGCATGGATTCTCCGGTAACTAATCAGATCGCCTGCCTTGAAATACTAGGGCTGCTCTGGATACGGGAAGGGCTCAACCTCATTGATCGGGGCAACCCCGTAGGGCAGTTTGGCCGGCAGTGGGATCACGCTCTGATCCATCAGGTACTGCTGCGTTACTGCGTCGGTCAGGTAGATGGTTGAATCGGTGGGATTGCGCATGGACAGGGTGATGCGAATACCAGCAAGCATCATGTAATTTAACCGCAGCGCGTCCTGCGGCGGCATCATCAGGGTGGCCAGTGCCGGGGCAATTGCTGGCGGCGGGGCGGTTTCTTCGCCACCCTCGGCGTTAGTTTCTGCAGCTGCAGCCTGGGCGGCAGCATCATCAAAGTAGCTGCCGATCTTCAACACAATCGCATCCTGGATGATGTTCTGGCAAACCAGCCGTTCCCTTTGTGTCTCGGAAGGTTGTATATAAAATTTAAAACCCTGGAGATCTTCGACGCGTCCAATTGGTTGGTATCGGTATGTTGTCCCATCGTCTGCCGTGATGTTGAATTCATTCCCTAAGACACTTTCTTCGGTGCCGCTATTTACTACAGCCGTGACAGGGAGAATCGCTCTTCCTTCATCTTCATAAACTGATGTCGTTTCTGCAAGAAATCCTGCAGCGTTAGGAAGAGGGGTTTGAAATTCAAGATCGTAATCCTGCACCCACATGCAGCCAGTCACCATGACGTGATCGCCGGGCTGGAGGGCATACGCCACTGCCGTCAAGTCGTTGATCGATATCGCCAATGCCGTCATACCCACCGGTACATCAAATGAAGGCGACCAGGCGTTTCCGCCGGCATCCACCAGCATCTCCATGGTCAGCGGCATGCGGGCCTTCAAATCATAAACTGCGGTCAGTCCCAGCAGCTCTTCCTTCTTGATGTCTTCGCTGTCTGCCACAATAAAGATGCCGCCACTGGCTTCCAACTCGGCGCGCGGGTATTGAATGGTCCCCAGGTTAGCCTCAGTCAATATTTCACCGCGCTTCACATCCTGCAGTGTGATGAAGATATCCACCAGGTCTGTTGGCGGGGGAGCCGTAGGCTCTACTTCCCCATTGGGTCCCATGACGCCACCGTTTGCCTGTGGTTTCAGCACCGCAAAATAATAGTACGCTCCACCCAGGACCACAATCACAATCAATCCCAGTAGAACGACTAATAATCCACTCTTTTTTCTGCCACCAGCCATGGTTAGCCTCCTTTGAAGGGCATCGGGTAATTTCCTAAAACTTTGCTCTAATTATACGGCAAAAATAAAAAATTAATAGTCTACAAGGGCAGGGAAAATTTTGTATTTAATGATGACCAATTTGCCTATGAAAGAGGCCCTGCACCAGGCAGGGCCTCTCTGACGTGCCTTTCAGATTGGCTCCATAAATGAAGCACTAGAGAGATTGAACAATGTTGGAGAAGATTTTGCCGATGATCGGACCGAGCAGGGCAAGAATAACAATGACAACAACAGCTACCAAAACAAGAATCAAAGCATATTCGACCAGGCCCTGGCCCTTTTCCTTAGGCGCGAACAACATGGATATTCACCTCCTTCCCGTTCAAAACTCAGCTTGATTAAAGCTTGTTAACATTATATTCAAAATACGCTCAAACGCAAGCTTTAGACGAAAGAGACCCCGCGCCATGCAGGGCCTCTTCAGCTTGCTTCTCTAAGCTGGCTTCTTACGAAGCACACTAGATGGACTGGACGATGTTCGAGAAGATCTTGCCGATGATCGGGCCGAGCAGGGCGAGAATAACAATCACGACAACGGCGACCAACACAAGAATCAACGCGTATTCAACAAGACCCTGACCCTTTTCCTTGGGAGCGAACAACATGGATATTCACCTCCTTCCCGTTCAATGCTTAGTCTATGATTAGACTTGCTTATATTATATTCGAAATAAATAATGATGCAAGACAATTCCCCTTACAACTTCCTTACAACCCGATACAAGTTGTCGCAACCTGAGAGCTGCCTCTGCGTATATTGTCATTGAATAGAATTAAGCTATAATTAACTTGATTTCTCTGAACCCATCCACCCCGCGCGGGTGGCCAGCCACAAAGGAGGCATGATGAGCGATTTGTTTGAACG
>Ga0116143_10006304_pt1 | contig 10375 bp, 8 predicted proteins | sample AD_UKC034_MetaG_FD_89745 | JGI IMG/M metagenome (GOLD analysis project Ga0116143, IMG submission 89745) | Active sludge microbial communities of municipal wastewater-treating anaerobic digesters from USA - AD_UKC034_MetaG | ecosystem: Engineered > Bioreactor > Anaerobic > Digestate | place: USA...
GAAGAATTCTTCATATCCATTCCCATAAAACGACTGATGAGACTGTAAAAGGAACCAGCCATAACGCGATGCATTATGCTCTCACGTCCACGACTGCTCTTTACCCCTTCAATCACCTCATATCCCTCCTTCCACAACTCTACCATTTCCAGAATTGTTTCTGGTGGATGTTGAAGATCCACATCCATCACGACCACCGCATCTCCCTTAGCCTCATGAAGCCCTGCAAAGATAGCAGCTTCTTTTCCAAAATTTCTTGAAAAAGAAACATAATGCGCCGAAGGGTCTCTCTTATTTAATGATTGCAAGAGTTCCAGCGTCTTATCCTTAGAACCATCATCAACAAAAATGTATTCCTTTTGCATCGGCAACTTTTGTAATGTATCCTGCATCACCTCATAGAAACGATCAACTACAGCCTCTTCGTTATAACATGGTACAATAATAGACAACATAGCCATTTGCTCACACCTTCCCGCAATACCCTATTTTAAAGGTTTACTTTTCTATATAAATAGTATGGTTGAATATAATTCTCAAACTCAAGTTCAAACTCCACATAACTGACCTGTTCATACAAATCCTGCGCAAAATCCAATGGTGAACGGGTCACGATATAATCTGCCTGACCGCTGCCAATATATTCCCTCTGTGTTTCATAAATAATCGGAAGATTGATGTTATAGTCACAAAAATACTTACATTCCGGAACAACATTCAACACCGTATACATCCCCAGATCCAGACATCCATAATTCATAATTGCCTGGCCATTCTGCCCATCACTATGAATAATATCGGCAAAAATGAATTGCGGCATATCCTCCTTACTATAGTCAAGAAGATATGAATTCATGCTAAACAACCTAGACATCATAATACAAACAAGTAATATTACGATACTGCTAAAGTGTTGTATCCCATATCTTTTTTTGGAAAAAACCTTCTTAATCAGCATGGATACCGGCACGAACCCCAATGTTGAAAAAACCACCAGCACTTCTCCCCAATAGCGATTATACTGTGTACTGTAAAAAATGCCAAATGTAGTAACTATACAAATCATCCATAATCCCACTTTGAAACTTGTACAATTCTTCAGTTTCTTCTGCATGGTAAACCATGCTACACCAATTACAATCAGAATAGAATATCGCTTATTACGCCAAAATGTCAGTAGAATCTTACGTATGGAGTACTCTATACGGCTCATTCCAATATCTCTATTGTTATACCGAAATAACATGTTATAGAAATAAACCTGCCATAAATCCGACAGTGCATGATGCCAACTAAAGTATATCAAAACCGGTATCGTAACTAATAAAAAACCACATATAAAGGATAACGCACATCGCAGAAGGTATTTCATGTTGCGTTCGCGAATCTGTAAAACCACCATGAACAAAACCAATCCCAGAAAAAAACCGGTAAGTGTGTATTTCATCCAGAACAGAATTGCTGTAAATAGTCCCATGAAAAATACTTTTACCAAGGACAACATTTTCTCTCCCTTTTGGAAATCAAACATATACCTTATAAAGGTATATAATGCCCATGCCAGAATCGGCAATACCAGCTCTTCAATCTGTCCTCCATAGGAAAAGCTGTAACCTGTATATGCAATAAATGTCAAAATCGGAATTGACCAATACTGTGATTCTCCAGTCAGGAGTCTAAGTGTTTTGTGAGCGTACCACAGAAAAATGGTAGCACAAAATACTTCTAACCAGAAAATACCTATAAAACTTGTTTCTGAAATCAGATATGCCACACTATAAATCAGATAAAGAATTAGTCCCTTATGTTCATAGATATCACGATATAATACTTTTCCTTGTGTCAATGCCTTCCCAACTGTAAAAAAACAGTTGGTATCCATTCCATCCTGAAATGGATATAACATAGAACACTTTGTACAAAATATAAGTATTCCAAAGGCTGACAGGAAACTAATCAATATGACATACAAAGTATCGATTTTCTCATTTTTATCTCTAATAAACTCTTTCATCAGTATTTATACTGCTTTCCTAATCTGCAACCCTACGGTTAATATTAAATTCACCAAAATTCCTATGAATAAAATAACATAAATCATTACTTTCATCCACCTTTTCTTACACTGTCCCGCAAGAAGTATAATGTTGGCAGCAAAAGCAAAGTAAAGAAAAATCAAAGTTCTATGCCACGAAGCGAACATTGTTGGCGACAGCATCAAGGCCATACGTACAGCAAATCCACATGCCAGTGCCCAGATTGCTCCAATCTTTACCTTTTGTTCCGGTAAAACATTCCATATTGTATAAATTGCCGTAATAATAAATAATAACAGTCCTGTAACTTCCGACAATTGTATGATCATCGTTTTCCAATCCGTCATATAAATAGCCGGATTCTCAAAATCATAATTTAGCTTATGTCCCAACAGAAAATCCTTCACAAAATAATAACCTGTAAAGAGAACATCTATCAGAAGCGGTATCACTGCAACAATCTTCTGCCAATTCTTTTTCGCTTTGCCCAATCCGGTCACCGCAAGCAATCCTGAGAACAGAAAGAAAATCACATCGGGAATTGCAACAAAATGCTCAAATACAAATACTGAACACAATCTGGCTTTTTCTAACAGATTCAGGTCAAAAAACTCAGGCATCCAGTTCTCGGCCTCCATTATCGTTCGTTCCCCATTTCCGGGAGCTAACATGGCAAATAATATTCCCGCAATGCCAATCAACACTCCAAGTATTTCAAACCAGGCAGAGCGCTTTTCTATCACAGCTTCAATGAATACCACCATAAACATCATGCACAATACAGTCGCAGACATTTCACAATTTGCTGTAAATATCATTGCTGCAATATAAGCTGCATATTGGAGCGGATATATTTTCTCTTTTCTGCCTCTCCTTACCACGCCGCTAAACGCATATAAGAAAGCAGCCAGCGGCCACATGTAATTGAGTGATGTACAAATCCATCCGGCCGACCCCATATGCATATAGGGATATGATGCAAAAAGCAGAAAAATAAGCACATTGTTTTTACTCTTCTTATCATTTACAAAAATCACAGTTAAGGAGTGATATACTAAAATACAGATTGCAGTATCCAGAATCTGCCACACAAGAAAGGGAAGTCTGATTAGCGTAAATAGAATCGCTTCTGATAATACCCGGGAGGAATCTGTAAGATATCGGTGAATCAGTAAATCTATTAAAGAATCCCATTGGCTCCTTACGATAACAAAAAAAGCATCATCATTGGTAAATCCAACAAATGTTAAATGTAAAAGCAAAAAAAACAAGGCATTGATTATCATCATCCTACCATATAGATTTCTGCTTTTTGATTCCACAGCTTTCATTTACTTCTTATCCTTTCTCGATTTCCATTGTGCTTTCTTTTTATTCCATAAGTGTATTGGTTTACGAATCACATTCAAAATGCTTTCTATCTTCTTATCATCACTTAAACGTTTCTGATAATCACGTCCTATATATACCATATTTCTTCGAATAGCCATTTGTGGTTGTTGATCAAAAATTCTTCTTAAAAAAGCATCTGCATATCCATCTTCTAAATATTGTACTGCCTGGCTCTCTTTCGTAACCATTGGTGCAGTTATCATCTGTAAATACAATTCCTCGTTCTCATTAATCTCTCGAACACGTTGTATCACCTCATCGAACGAGGAATACGCATGACAATTTATAAATGCCTCCGGATTGAACTCCTCAGCAATTCTGGAACTTCCCCAGTAAATCGGAATGGTATCTCCCGCAAATGCCTCCAGTATCTTTTCCGTTGTATATCCATTCATGGATGAATTCTCAAATGCCATTGTGAATCGATAATTCTTAACAAATTCCATTTTATCAGCAACCGGTCCCCCAACATTGTTTCGATATCTTCCGCCAGAATCAACCGTCTGATACTGATTTAGCGCATCAATCATAGCATCTCTCTCACTTGCTGCATAAGGATTCGAAATAACAAAATTGCAAAACTTTTTCTTTTCAAGATAATACTTGGTTGTAAATGTATGCTTCGTAAGTGCAGCATTAATAATTTTTTTACTATACAATACATAAAGCGGCAATCGTAAGTATCGATCTTCAAAATCAATATAGTGGAATCCCATTGCATAATCATAAAGATTAAAATCAGGAACTATATTTTCTCCAAGAAATAGGATCTTTACACAGTTGGTATATTTGAAATGTTCATTCCCAAAGCAACTGCAGAAAACATAATCCGGAGAATCACTGATTTCCACGTCATAATAGTGAACCAGAATATTATAGAAAAAGTTATCTTTCTTGTCCAATCCCGGCCAGAAATCCACATAATTGATCTTAATCTTTCGCATTTCATTCATGTTCTGCCACCGCCTTATCTTTACTTCTTTTCAATGTTAATGCCGGAATCACTCCGATGCATAGCATTAATACTACATTTTTATTAACATACGGAAGAAAGGCTTCTCCCAGTGAATAAAAGGTAAATACAACAATCAACAGCATTCCCATAGAATCCTTCTTCTGATACATTTTACGGTAAATCCATACTAAAATCACAAGGTAAATATTAAAGAAGAGAATTCCCTGATTATAAAGGGCATTCACAAAACCAACCTCCGTGGCTTCCATAAATCCCTGATATCCAAACCATGGAAGCGGGACTTCCATTGCTGTTTTATGAATAAAATAGAAACGGCCGGTGGTCAAAATATTAAAGACATTCCAGATTCCGACACCTGCTGTTGTTCCCGGTTGTGCTTCAAAAAAATACATCGTAATAAGTACCAGGGCAATCTCTGATGCCATCAAAATTCCTCCGGCATAATAAATCAATTGATTCACCCACGTCTTATGACAATAGCGGATTACAATTGTACCCATCATCAATAAGATACACCCTGCAATTCCCGTCTTGGAGTTTGCGAGCAAAAACAAGCCAAAGCCCAAACTGCAGATGATGAAATATCCCCACCACTTTAAGCGATCATAGTAACAATAAAATCCAAGAGCAAGTACTTTCATCCAGAAAAAGGAAAATCCATTCGGATGAAAAAATCCAAAACAGTATCTGGTCTCTGGTTCATTTCGAAATACCTGCGTCAGACTCATCGTATTATGGAGTCCCAACACCGATAAAATCGCTGTTATAATCATTATTGCCAATGTTCCAAAGAAAAAGAGTTTCATCACTTTTTTCGCCTGTTGATCTCTTCCGGCTAATAAAATCAGTGCAATCCTTAACACTAACGCCGAACCTTGAAAGCAGAAACAGAGAAGTCCAAATACCGCACAGCCAAGGAACACCGGCCAGTCCTGTCTCAAATGCATAGTCAGAAGAATTTTTACAGAGAATAACAGCATTCCCAGGATAATAATCCAAGGTTCCTTATATCCTCCGTACGCATAGCCGGATACAGAAACAAGGAGTTCACAGAGAACTCCAAGATAAAAGCATCCATTTGCAATTAATACTTTCTTCTGTTCTTTCTTTTGCTCCATTACCAATAACATCCATTCTCAACATTATCATTTCCGGTCGTCAGCTGATCGCAGGCTAATGGATACTGCCAGGCATCATTATATACTGTATTCAACTCCTCAAAATCATCCCACCTGCTGCCTCGAATACCAAATAATAGCTGTAACGCACCACCAACATGTATCGCCTGTTTGCCTTTCTGTTTTAATCGTGCTGCCAATGGCAATCCATATGCACCACAGGCAATCAGCGCAACATCAAACTCTTCCTTCATCGCTTCTTCTACCATATAGTCCAGGGCATCAAACCATGAAGCGAATCTCTTATCTTCCTGTCCAAATAACGTCTGCACTGCTTTCACACAACGAAGCTCAAATTCCGGAAGAATCTCTAAACCCGGAAATAATTGCTCTCGTTTCTCATATTGCGCCATAATACTTTCTGCAAAAGGATGAATACACACTACTTTTTTGCCTTTTAATGCACGACTCCACGGCTTCTCCTTACAATACCACGGCTCTAATCCCTCTAACTTCCCATACTTAGTTGTATTGGCCGCATAATGCTTCAGCATATAGTCTTCCATCTGATTATACCAGACTCCAACCAGATCTATTTCTTTCAGCGAAATCTCCATTAGTTTTCCAAAGCGCTCAAATTCCTTCATATCACCATAAAAGCCGGATAGACATATAAGCAGACTCCTGCAGCTTTCTTTTTCTTTAAGATCATGAAATTCTTTCTGACAGGCAACCATCGCTTTCAATTCCGTTCCGCCGATTCTTCCAACAGCAAATGGCTTTCCAGAAACAATCAGTTGCTCCAATTGATTGTTTGTATCCGCTATGGATAAAATCTGTTGTCCATTATAGCGATTTCTTGAAAAACGAATCTTTAAATGTACATCCAGATACTTTCTTACTTTCCAGTATATTCTTTTATACTTCCATTCAAGATTCATACATCCTCCACGATACTACATTTTTATCCAATTACCTCTGGCAAGAGCTACCTGCTCATCTGCTTTATATCTCTTTGGCGCAATAATGATACTCGCAGGGGTCTCTCCCAGTAATGCTCCCCAGTAGCTAAAGGTACTGTTGGCTATAATTGCATGCTTACAACAGCTGATCAGCTTCATATCCATATAACTGGCCTGGCCTACATTATGAACAGGGATTCCATCTTCAATAAATGTAAACTTCTCCCGAACGTAATCCATATCATCTGAAAAGATATAGAAAACAGGTTTCTTTACTCTCTTTTTCATCTCTTCGACAGCATTTTGATAATAGGATAAATCTAAAATGTCAAAAACATTCCCTACATAATCACCCCGCCTGACATGTATTGCTACGGATTCACAATCTTTCATTGCTTCTGATGCTGAAAGATTCATTCCTTCCAGTTTTGTTATAAAGTTAAAACTGGATTTAACTTTGCTCTCGCATTTTCTTAAGTAAGCATCTGAGCAAAATACACCCTCAATATACCAATCTTTACTCAGATCAAGACTCTCATAGATATTATTAAAAACATATTGTTTCTCGCCAAAATCAAAAATGTGTGAAGCCGTAGTATCTCTTCCACGATTCTTTCTTGCCGCATTATTTCTGGCTAGATACCGCAAACCGGCCAGTGGATAATATCTGGGATAATACTCATGAACTCTTGCTACCTCTTCATAGCTTGCTACCGGCATTCGTATTCCGAATACTTTTTCCAATTCATAACCCTGATGTTCCTTTTTATTTCTATCAAACCAGGTTAGATCCGCTTTCAAATCCTTCGTAATATAGTTTTCCACATACTGATAAAACGCATACTGAAACATTTGATTACCCAAACCACCATGAAATCTTATGATGAACAATTTAGATTGCTCCTTTCCTTATCTTTTCGTATACCTGTGCAATCAGTGAAGCATTCTGTTCTTCTGTAAAGCAGACTTTGGCTCTTTCCTTCCCCGCTTCTCCCATACGTGTTCTTCGTTCCTGATTCTCCATCATATACTTCATAGCTGCAACAAATTCTTCCCTCGAATGAACTAAACAACCTGTGATTCCATCCTGAATAATTTCAACTGTTCCACCGCTTCGGTAGCCAATTACAGGAAGACCATGAAGCATGTACTCAACCGTTACCAGGCCAAAGCCTTCATACTCTGAAGCAATAACGCCCACATCCATCGTATTTAATAACAAAGCCGCGTTTTCAACATATCCCGGCATTTTCACTTGTGTCAGATTATACTGTTTAATCATTTTCCTGAGTTTTTTCTGATACTTCTCTTTTCCATCACCAATCAACCAAAACTCATAATTAGTAAAACCTGACTGATTCAGTTGCCTGCATCCTTCCAATACTTCGAGCTGATGTTTCATTGGAAATAGATAGCCCAGATAGCAAAAACGTATGGGTGCATCCAGCGCACGCTCTTTTGTCTGTGTTTCTTCCACAGAATTCCAATTCACTCCATCATAAATACGAATTACATTTGCCTTAGGATATTTCTCCAGGTAATTCATCTTTAAAGCATCCGAAATTGCGATTACATAATCTGCACTTTCATACAACCTTCGAACCATTCGCATACCATAGAAATACTTCATATGAAAATGTTCCCTGGAAAACTCTCTGATATGCCAGATATGACGACATCCCAGCTTGGAAGCCAGCATCGCACCAGTTCCGATTACACTTGAATTAGAATGTATTACATCAATGTTCTGATCCTTTAATTGTAAATATAGGCTCTCAACTTCTCTGGCTATCGCTTTCCTACGTATCATTTTCTTAATCAGGAATCTACCGGGAGTAGTATAAACCCCCTGCCATTGAGTGATGGGGCTAATCAGGCAGGGAACGCCTAATTTGTCCATCTCTTCTGTCATTTCTCCTGTAGCAGGTATGACAAGCATAGGTTCTTCTTCATGCACTGTTTTCAGACAACGAATCAGCCGGTATAAGGCCTGATTCGCTCCATACATATTGTCATAATGCGTGATGAACAGGATTTTCATGCGTTCTCTCCGACTATTTCCTCTTTGTTTCTGCGTATTGCGACTCCATCCTTAATCTCGTAAATTGCATCACAATTACGAATTGTTGTCAGTCTGTGTGCCACTATAATCATCGTCTTGCTTCCATGCAGGGAATCAATCGATTCCATTACTGCAGTCTCTGTCTCCGTATCCAACGCACTGGTTGCCTCATCCAGGACAAGAATCTCAGGGTTTTCATATAGTGCTCTCGCAATCGCGATACGCTGTCTTTGTCCGCCAGACAAACGAACCCCTCGCTCTCCTACCATTGTGTTCAGACCTTCCTCCAAATGTCTGACAAAATCAGCTAACTGCGCTTCTTCCAGTGCTTTCCAGACTTTGTCTTCATCTATCTGATCCTCATAGATACCAAATGCTACATTATTTCTAATATTATCATCCGTCAGATAGACTGCCTGAGGAACATATCCAATAATCTTAGACCAACCGGGCAGGTTGTCATAAACATCCACTCCATCCAGCAGAATATGCCCTTTTTGCGGATTGAGCAGTCCTAGAATCACATCAGCCAATGTTGTCTTACCGGCTCCGGATGGTCCAATCAATGCAATAGACTGTCCTTTTTGAATGCAAAGACTCAAATCCTGTAACACAGCTTCCTGGCCTGAAGGATATTTCCAGGTGATTTTATTGATTGATAATTCGTTTTCAAATTTCAAAGCAATTACTTTACTCTCATCAATATCTTTTAGTTTATAATCATCTTCACATTCTATTGTTTTTAGCATATCATACATGGAATCCAGTCTGGGACGATTATACATGATTGCATTCAGATTAGTAGTCAACCGACTTACTGCAGGAAATAACCGAAATGCTGCAACTGCAATGATTGCAAGCTTCGTAATAAATTCTGCGACGTCAACATTCATATGCAGCCTGATTATTACAATGCCAATGAGGCCTCCGATACATACAACTTCATAGATATTTACCGGAATGACATTCAGGAAATTATTTCTTTTCGCTGCTTTGGCACTTAACGTACAGGATTTACTAAAGCTTTGTTGGAAGTATTCCTGTCGATTCATTACCATAATTTCTTTGATTCCGTTAAATGCCTGCGTTAAATACTGCAGCATCTTACCATCACAATCCTGACCAATCCTTCCAAATCTCTTAACCAGTTTTTTCAATCCAAAGAAAAGAATCAGCATACATGAACCAAGAATTCCAACTAGCGAGATCGCAAGAATTGGGTCCAGATAAATGATATATACACTAATTGCCACAATCGTAAAGACTTCTGCCAAAATACGAAACAGATAAAAGAAAACTGCAAACACACCAACTACATCCTGGTTAATACTTCGAATCAGCACAGCGGAATTCACATTCAGATGAAACAGATAAGAACTATGAAGAAATGTATTGGACATTTTAATTGATAAATCTCTCTGTACACCTGTTGAATACCATGCCTGTACATAAGATGAAAACATCAGATAAATATTCTTCAGAATATAGACGCAAATAATCAATACACCCAGCATGGTTATCATATCAAGGTTTGACTGTGGATGGAAAATACGAACCAGAAAATTAACATACCACTTTTCAGTCATTTTTTCCGGCGTCATGATAGACTCAATAAATGGCAGTACCGTAGTAACACCAAGTAATTCCCACATTGATCCGACAAATGCAGCAGCAGTAACTAATACATACTGCTGTTTCTGTTTACGGTTCATGATATAGTTTAACTTGTGTAAAATATCACCAATTGCTCTCATTTTGTAATTCTCCGTTTCTTTTTACTGCTTTCTATTTCTTTCGTTTTTCGAAAAAGCTGCTGCCTGTAATCCAAA
>Ga0116143_10006305_pt1 | contig 10370 bp, 9 predicted proteins | sample AD_UKC034_MetaG_FD_89745 | JGI IMG/M metagenome (GOLD analysis project Ga0116143, IMG submission 89745) | Active sludge microbial communities of municipal wastewater-treating anaerobic digesters from USA - AD_UKC034_MetaG | ecosystem: Engineered > Bioreactor > Anaerobic > Digestate | place: USA...
CTATGATGCCAATGTTTTTAACGGCAGTAACAAAGATTTTATAAAGATCCTTATTCGCTGAGGAAGATTTTTTTAATAGAGGTTTTATTCTTCAACAATAATCTTTCAGGGTTTCACCAATTGCAGTTTAATTAGGTATTACACCTGAATTTGTAAGTAGTATCAGAGACAAACAGGTTAGGAAATCTTAAACCACATCAAAACTATTTCAGGAAATAGTTCATAGGAGCAGAACACCATTTCAAATCAAAAAGCAAACCTGCCTGAAGCGGTTTCTCAATAATTGTACTCAAGTTGTATTGTACCTTTGTATTTCAGTTTTTATTTAAGTATATACAAAGTTGTCATTATGAAAAATCCCAAAAGCGAAACATTACATAGCAGTACTGAAAACTTTTTTGTTCTGACTTTGGATTTTTCAAAAGGAATAATCCTGGATGATTTAATTGCAAGAAGTAATGTCCGAAATGATTTTTTCATCTTCGTATTATTTGCTGATGGTGAAGCGGGTGCAAAAATTAATCTGAAGAAGTTAAATCTTAAAAAGAATGATTTGTTGATTATTCCACCTGATGCAGCTAAAGAGCGTGTTTACATCAGCAAGGATGCAGTTCTGAAAATTGTAGCTTACACATCCGAATTCATTTCACAGTTGAATTTACCAGATCGTTTTTGGGAGGCTACAGATTATTATTCTACCAGACATAAACCGGTGTGGACGTTGCCAAAACCAGTAGCAAAGAATTTAGTAAATCTGATTCACCAAATGGAAGCAAGAATATCAGAAAATAATCAGCATCCTTTCAAAATGGAAATTGTAAAATATATTTTTATGATTTTCATTCTTGAATTGGCTGCTCTTGCTCCTCATTATGCTTTAGAGAACAATCAGCAATTTACGAGAAAAGAATTACTAACCATAGAATTTTATGCACTGGCTAAAAAACATTTTCGTGAGCATAGAGAATTGAAATATTATGCCGATGCACTGTTTGTGACGTCCAAACATCTTACCGAAACCGTAAAGGAAGTGAGCAAACGCACTGCAGGTGAAACAATAGACTCTCTGCTTGCTCAGGCTGCTAAAATTCAGTTAAAAACTACTTCTAAAAGTATTGCCGAAATCTCTGATGCGCTAAATTTCAGCGACCAGTCTTCTTTCGGAAAGTTTTTCAAAAGGATGGAAGGAGTATCTCCTAAAACCTACAGGTCAAACCAGTAATAAGTTAAGTAATTCCGAAGTTTGAGCGGAAAATATCAGCGTATTGTATAAAATATACTGCATGTTCCGACTTTCAGACCAATAATGCCGAATGCCAGCCCTTCTCTCAAGGGTCTGCTGAAGGTACTTTTGTCCCGTCAATTTCCAATTAATCATTCTGGTTTTGACAGAAAAAAAGTTTAACAAAATAAATTAAAAAAAAATGAGAAAGATTTTAATGAGTGCAATGGTTGTTGCAATGATTTCAGGAAGTGTTTCAATCGCAATGGCACAACAGGGATTTTCAGTAAGTGTGAAAGCAACCCCTCAATTCAGCTTCCTGCAGAATAGTGATGATAATGACAACAGCGCTATAGAAAAGAAAGCCACCTTCAATGCAAACTTTGGTGTAGGTGCAGGTTACAACTTTACCGATAATATCGGAATAGGTCTGGATGTACTTTATTCGCTTCAGGGCGAAAAATGGGAAGTTTCTGGTCTGGAAGTAAATCAGGAACTTGAGTATGTGAAAATGCCATTTTATTTTTCGTACAATACAGATGCATCAAAGCCGGTATCTTTTTTCGGTAAAATAGGACCTCAGGTAAGCATACTTACCAAGGCTGAATTTTCTGATGATGAGAGTAGCGGATCAGTGGATAACAAAGACAGATTTGAGGATGTTACCATAGGCGCTATGGTTAATGCAGGTGTGCAATTCAAATTAACTCAAAACATTTTCCTGCAGACAGGATTGCACTTTGATTATGATATTACCAACGCAGAGAATGAGGATTATTCCGGCTTCACTTCAGGCAGAGCAGATACGCATAATATGACAGCAGGTGTGCAGGTAGGATTGAAATATAAATTTTAGTGATTTGATAAGGGTAGAGGGGTTGACAAGAAGCTGCTTCCTTTGTTGAAGCAGCTTCTTTTAAAAAAAATAAACAGAAAACATTCAACTTAAAACCATAAATCGGAAGAAATAAAATTTATTGAAATATTAGTCATTCATTATAAAAATTTAACACTAAAGAAAATGAAAAGTAAATTCGAAAATCGTTTAAACTACTGGTATCTGTTATTGATTACCGGAATCATGTTTATCATTCTTAGTATCGGGGTATTCTTTACACCCCTTTCTTCTTTCTTAGCACTGGCATGGGTTATCAGCTTTGGATTTGTCATAGGTGGTATTTCTGAAATTGCATATAGTGTTTCAAACCGAAAAAAACTCAAAAACTGGGGCTGGTATTTAGCGGGAGGAATTATTACCCTTATACTGGGGTTACAACTGTCATTGATTCCGGGAGTAACCGGATTGATATTGTGTTATTATATTGGTTTCTGGCTGCTGTTTCGCTCCATCATGGAGATAACCAACTCAATTGATCTTAAAAAATATCATGTAAAGTACTGGGGGTGGGTATTAACTTTTGGGATTTTGGGCGTTATCACTTCTCTCATTCTTTTATGGAATCCCATAATAACAAGTGTTGCAATAATATATTGCATAGGAATTGGCCTGTTGATGTTTGGAGTGGTGCAAATTGTTTTAGCTTTTGGTTTAAGAAAGATTAAAGACAAAATAGAAAATATCCGTGAAGACTTTGAGCAGTCAGATTTTGAAAGCTCAATGAACTAAATACTGGAATTGGCAACCCAACTGAACATCTGTAACATAACACCAAATATCGCTTCATGAATGATCTGTTTTCTTATATCAGATTTGACAAAACATTGACAAAACTATTTAGTTCAGTGTTTTGTGAACTAAAAAAACCTTCTTATCTTTGTGCCATCAAATACGAAAAATTATGTCAGAGAAAATTAAACTAACAAAGGAACAGGTGGAGTTGGTGGAACAGTATGCAGTATTTATGGAGCAAACCAACCTGCAGCCGGCTATGGCTAAGATTCTTGCTTTGTTAAATGTAGCTGATGAGACGGAATTAAGTTTTAATCAGATTCAGGATACGCTTGGATTGAGCAAAAGCGGTACCAGCCAGGCCATCAGTCACCTGCTTGCTACAAACAGAATGGAATACAAAACTAAACTTGGCGACAGAAAAAGATATTTTTATGTGCCTATACATAAATGGAAGGATACTGCATCCAGACATTTTGATGGATTGGAAAAGTACAGAAACCTTAATCACAGAATATTGGCACAGCGTAGCAAGAAAACAAAAGAGTTTAACGAAGCTCTCAAAGAAATGACAGAGTTTCTAAGCGCTTTACACAAAGTGTACACAGAAAAGATTAAATAATTTTTTTTATCATTTAAGTTCAGTAAGAGATGAACAAACTAAACATATTAAACATATGAAGAAGTATTGGTTAACATTAGCAGCAGTAACTTTATTTGGCAGTGCCTCTTTTGCACAGCAAAAAGATACTTTGCGACTTTCCTTAACAGAGGCTATCAGATATGCAGTAAAAAATAACCCTCAGCTAAAAAGTGCACAGTTAGACGAAACAACTAATAGATATAAGATTAAGGAAATAAAATCATCAGCCTTTCCACAAATTACAGGCAGTGCCGGAGGAACTGATAACTATAAGCAGGCATCACAACTGCTTCCTGGAGATTTGATGGGTCAACCGGGCACTACCATACCTGTAAAGTTTGGAACCCGTTATGTATATAACGGCACAGTTCAGCTTAGCCAGAATATTTACAACCCATCAATAATCACAGGACTGAAGGCAGCAAAAGAAAGTCAGGGGTTATATGAATTACAGACTTTTCAGTCTAAAGAAGATTTGATATACAACATGGCAAGTCTTTACATACAAATTCAGTTAGCCGAGAAACAAAAAGAACTGTATGCAGGCAATATAGACAGAACAGAAAAATTGTTGGACATCACCAGCCTTCAGCTTAAAGAAGGTATTGCCAAGAAAGTGGATGTTGAACAACTGAAAGTAAACCTCACCAATATGAGAACCCAACTTTCAAATGCAGAGAATGATTATGAAAAGGTAATTGACAACTTCAAACTATTGATGAATATTGATTTGAATCAACCCATTGTGATTACTGCTCCCGGAGAATCAGAAAAAATAGCTCTGTCAGGACAATTAAATCTGGCTGCCAACACTGATTTGAATATTATTGACAAGCAAATCCGTTTGCAAAAGTTAAATACAAAAAATATTCAGTCCGGATATAAACCCACACTTACTTTTTCTGCCAATTACGGACGTCAGTGGCAAACAGAAAAATTGTTTGACAACAATGCCACCACCGGGATTACATCAGGATATTATAGCCTGAATCTGAGCATACCGATTTTTGACAGTTTTAAAAAACGCAATCAGGTTGCTCAGAGCAAAATTGCCATGAAACAACTGGAACTCAGCAAAGCCTACACAGAAAAAAATATTGAAACCCAATACCGGACTGCTACCAACAATCTTAATCAGAATCAAAAAGTTTTTGAAGCACAAACACAAAACATGAAACTTGCAGAAGATTTATACAACGTTGCAAAACTGTCATACACAGAAGGTGTATCTGATTTGTCTGAATTAATAAATGCTGAAAACAGTTTGCGCGAAGCTCAGTCGCAGTTTCTTACAGCAATGCTTCAAACCCATCTTGCTGAGCTGGAAACTATGAAAGCCAGTGGTCAGCTGAGTCAGTTAATCAAAGATATGTCAAACAAAAATTAATCATTAAAAAATTTATTCAACTATAAAATGGAAAATCTTAAAAAAGATAAAAAATCAAAATTGATAATCCCTGTTGCTGTAATTTCAATACTTGTAATAGCCATTGCAGTTACATTATACAGCAACAAAAGAAAAATTGAAGCAAGAGCGAATGCTGTTCCGCGAGAGGCATCTGCCATACCTGTAAAAATTGCTTCTGTAGAATTGAAAGCAGTGGATGACAATATTGAACTGACAGGTTCTTTTGAAGCAAGACAAACATTGCCTCTGATTGCAGAAGCACAGGGTTCAATTATTCAGCTCAACATTCACGAAGGACAAAGTATCAGCGCAGGGCAAATAGTAGCACAGATAGACCCAACTTCTCTTCAGGCAAGTTTAGCCTCAGCACAGGCCACATACAATAATGCAATTAAAAACAAAGAACGTTATGAACGTTTGGCAGAAGCGGGTGCTATCAGCCAGAAGCAGTATGAGGATGTGGCATTGAGTGTGGAGAAAGCTCGTACCGATATGAAAAATATTCAGCAGCAGATGAAATACACCAATATACATTCACCCATGTCGGGTTTTGTGAGTAAGGTGAAGGTGGAGCAGGGAAGTTTCGCTTCACCGGGAATGGAGTTGGGAAGTGTAGTAGATATTTCAAAACTGAAAATGGTGGTAAGAGTGGATGAGCAGGACGTTATTAAACTGAAGAAGGGACAGCCGGTATCTATCAAAACTGAAGTATATCCTGATCATTTGTTTAGCGGTACAATCAGTTTGATAAGTGTTCAGGCTGATGCAGGAAGAAAGTATGATGTAGAAGTAGAAGTTCCCAACAGTAAAGAATGTCCGCTCAAGGCGGGGATGTTTGGTATTGCAAAATTCAATACTGCCAATAAAGAAAACAGCAAAAAATTATTTATTCCGCGTCAGGCAATTGTAGGAAGCATTCAGAATGCGCAGGTATTTGTGCTGAATAATGACAGTACTGTTTCACTGAAAAATATTGAAGTGCAGAATCAGAGTGGCGACCGCTTAGTGGTGCTGCAAGGTCTTAATGCAGCAGAGAAAGTAGTTACATCCGGACAAATCAATCTTCAGACAGGTACCAGGGTTCGTGTAGTAGAATAAACATTCATCATTAAACAAATAAAAATATTTTTATGAGCATTTCTAGTATATCCGTTAAACGTCCCACACTGGTAGTAGTTATATTCAGCATACTGGTGTTGCTAGGCCTAGTTGGCTACAACACGCTTACCTATGAGTTGTTGCCAAAACTGAGTACACCGGTTATCAGTATCACAACCATTTATCCAGGTGCAGGACCTAATGAAGTGGAAACATCAGTGACAAAAAAAATTGAAGAAGCAGTTTCTGATATAGAAAATTTGGATAACACACAATCCATTTCGCAGGAAGGTGTTTCAGTAGTTACCGTAAACCTGAAATATGGAACTGATGTTGACATAGCATTGCAGGATGCACAACGTAAGGTAAATACCATAAAGTCAGAGTTGCCTGCATCAGCCAAAGATCCAAGCCTGGGTAAATTTTCATTAGATGAATTACCGATTATGCGTATTGGTGCATCATCAGATATGGATGAGAGGGAGTTTACTGATTTGCTGGATAAAACAATTAAACCTGAATTAGGCCGTATTGATGGTGTTGCCAAAGTAGATATCACCGGAGGTGAAAAGCGGGAGATTAAAATTAATGTAAAGAATGAAAAACTCAAGTTTTATAATATTTCCATTCTTCAGGTATCAAATGCAATTGCAAATGCAAATTTAAATTTTCCTACAGGAAGTATTAAAAACACACAGCAGGATGTGTCCATACGCCTGAGTGGAAAACTTGCAAGCCTCAATGAACTTAGTAATCTTGCTGTATCCACTGCGTCTGATGGCAGCCAGGTGTTGCTGAAAGATGTTGCCGATATTTATGACTCAAAAGAAGAAGCCACTACTTTGACAAGAGTTAATGGTATTCCTTCAATCGGTATCTCTATTGTAAAAACAAAAGAAGGCAATACCGTTGGTATCAGCAAAGAGGTGAAAGAAAGATTAGCTCAAATAGAAAAGCAGTACAGTGCTGCCAACGTACATTTCAATATTTCAAACGACAGTGCCGATTTTACCAAGGAAGCTGCAAATTCTGTAATTCATGATTTGATATTAGCAGTGATACTGGTGGCCATCATCATGTTGTTCTTTCTGCATAATATCAGAAATGCATTGATCGTGATGATAGCAGTTCCTGTCTCAATCATATCCACATTTGCAGTGATGGCAGCATTCGGGTTTTCACTTAACCTGATGAGTTTACTGGGCTTGTCGCTGGTAGTGGGTATTCTTGTGGATGACAGCATTGTGGTACTTGAAAATATTCATCTGAGAATGGAGAAAGGCAGTTCGGCATGGGATGCTGCTGTTGGCACATGGAAAGAAATTGGTATTTCTGTTACATCCATTACACTGGTAATTGTAGCTGTATTCCTCCCAATCGTTTTTGTAAAAGGTATTATATCTGATTTGTTGTTTCAGTTTTCAATTGTAGTTGTTGCAGCTACATTAATCAGCTGGCTGGTTTCATTCACATTGACGCCTTGGCTTGCAAGCAGATTTACAAAGCTCTCACATCTGAATCCTGATAAGTTAAGAGATAAGCCACTGATATGGTTTGAAAATACAATCAAATCATTTCAGGATTTTTTCAAAGGAATATTGGAATGGACATTACATCACAAGCGTATCACGTTTACTGCTATCATGGCATTGGTGATTGCGTCATTTACCCTCGTAGGAAGTGGTATGATAGGTTTTGAATTTGCATCCAATGGTGATAACGGTGAATTTCAGATACAGGCTGAAATGCCAAAGGAAACTCCACTGATACAAACTAATTTTCTCACCCAAAAAATCGAGAAAGAACTTTTAAGCGATCCGGCAGTAACAAATGTATTCACAACTGTAGGTGCATCGTCAGGAAAAAGCAGTGCAGCTACCAGTGCATATTTTTCTCAGATAAATGTAAAGCTGGTGCCGCGAGAAAAAAGAGCGTTGTCGTCCAGTGACTAAGCAGCACAAATAAAAGTTAAAATTCAGGAAACAATTCCCGGTGCTAAAATCACAGCAACTCCTGTAAGTATGATTTCAGGCAGTGCATCAGCACCCATACAGTTTCAGGTGCAGGGGGCCAATCTCGATACTGTTTTGGCTGTTGGCGAGAGAGTAAAAGCCATCATGGCAAGTGTACCCGGCACTTCCGAAATTAAAGCTTCTATGGAAGGTGGAAGTCCTGAAGTGTCAATTAAGGTGGACAGAGATAAAATGGCAGAATTGAATTTGTCATTGGATGTGGTAGGAGCAACCATGCAAAATGCTTTTGCAGGAAATGACAACAGTAAATTTTTAGTAGGTGATGAAGAGTATCCCATCAGAGTGCAGCTTGATCAGTTCGACCGAAGCAATATGCACGATGTTAGTAATCTAAGTTTTCAAAATTCAAAAGGCGACTTGATTAAGCTAAGTCAGTTTGCTTCCGTTGAACCTTCTACAGGTCCAACTACATTAGAGAGAAAAGATAAAGTGCCAACAGTAACTATTACATCACAGGTAGTGGGCCGTCCGGTAGGTACAGTGGGGAATGAAATACAGGCAAAGTTTAAGAAAATGGACTTGCCGGCAGGTGTAAACATTGCTGCAGCAGGTGATGTAAAAAATCAGAAAGAAGGTTTTACAAGTTTACTGGTAGCGTTAATGGGTTCTATTATTCTTGTATATCTCATTATGGTTGCATTATACGACAACTATGTATATCCTTTTGTGGTGATGTTCTCTGTGCCGGTGGCAATGATTGGAGCATTCCTCGCATTGGCATTAACCATGACCAACCTGAGTATATTCGGTATGTTGGGATTGATTATGCTTGTTGGTTTGGTTATCAAAAATGCAATATTGATTGTGGACTTCACCAATCATCTGAAGTCAGAAGGGAAGAGCAGTTTTGATGCATTGGTAGAAGGAACAATGGAACGATTTCGTCCTATTCTGATGACCACCATTGCAATGGTCATAGCAATGATTCCAATTGCCGTTGCAACAGGAGCAGGTTCTGAATGGAAGAACGGACTTGCCTGGGTGCTGATTGGCGGACTTACCAGTTCCATGATTTTAACATTGCTCATTGTGCCTGTTACTTATCTGGCCGTGGATCGCATAAAAGAAAGATCAGCAAAAAAAAAGCTGAAAGGAAAGAAAAGAAAATGGCTTTGAAATTGAACACTTCAAAAGCTTAATATCAGTAAACACTCCATTTTAAATTTCAGTTTCAACAATGAAAATATTTTCATCGGTATTTCCACTATTGTTTTTATCAATTGCAAGTGTGGCTCAAAAAGATTCTTCAAAAACAGAGGTGGACTCTTTAACAATCAGAGAAAATTTAAAGGCAGCATATCTTGAAAAAATGGCCTGGGAAAATCCGTTACTCAGACAAGGTGCACTTTATACCGATGTGTTTGCAGGAGGAAATATTAAATCCAACTTGTATGGTCAGCCCTTTTTCAAAGGGAAATATCAGGCGGTAAGAACAAATGCCTATTTCAGTATTCCACTGTTGCATATTGGCAAAAACCTGGTTACAGCAAGTGTAGGCGCAAGCCATCAGACAATACATCTGACGGATATAGTGAATTATAATCCTGAAATGGCTGTGGAAAACAGAGTAGAGCATAACACGCTGTTAAGTCCGTCATTCAACTTTTCGCGAAGCGACAAACTTTTCAGTCTGCCTGTTATTTTTTCTGTCACTGCTTCAGGATTGATAGAACCCATAAGCGGGCAAACACAGTTTAGTGCTACCGGTTTGGCAATGGTCACATTGCGACATAATGATAAAACAACATTGTCGGTAGGAGTTATAGGAATGGTCGGGCCGGGTGCTCCATTTCCGGTTATACCTGTTATAAGTTACTTTCACAAATTTAAACCTGATTTATCAGTATCACTCAACCCTTCAGGACTTGCTTTTCGTAAAGAAATCAATTCAGGAAATTCTGTTTCACTTTCCGGTTCAATTGCCAGCAACATTTCTCTGTTTAAAAGAGATGTGGTGAATATTCCTGTTGAGCATTCCTTTTCCACATTCGAAATGAAAACAGGAATTGTATATGAACATTTATTCAGCCGAAAAATAGTGACAACAGTAAGTGTGGGCGCAAGCTCCATGTTTACCTCTAAGGTAGTGGATGGGAATTCAGGAAGTAATACATTTATTAAGAACACACAATCCACAGTACCTTACGTAAGGGTCGGTGTTTCATTTCTTCCGTTTTGGAAAGGATTGAGTAATTAAACATCATTCAGGGTATTTTTATTCTTCAACAATAATCTTTCAGGGTTTCGCAAATCGTGCGGTGAGTTTTGTGTTTTCACTGATGAGCTGAACACTATACACACCGCTGCTCCATGTTGAACAGTTTATTTGAGTGGAG
>Ga0116143_10006308_pt1 | contig 10368 bp, 10 predicted proteins | sample AD_UKC034_MetaG_FD_89745 | JGI IMG/M metagenome (GOLD analysis project Ga0116143, IMG submission 89745) | Active sludge microbial communities of municipal wastewater-treating anaerobic digesters from USA - AD_UKC034_MetaG | ecosystem: Engineered > Bioreactor > Anaerobic > Digestate | place: USA...
CATTACCATCCCGATATTTTTAATCGCTAATGAACCCATATACGCCTCCTTAGGTCTTTATCGTTGTTCATCTATTCCCCCTCTCCCTGACCCTCTCCCGCCAGGGGAGAGGGGACTTTGTTGCTATGACCCTCTCCCGCCAGGGGAACGGGAATAATAGGCTGGCACCCGGTCTTTCTCCCCTCACGCCTTACGACTTACGCCTCACGAAGGTTTTACCAGCACTTTGTTGCTCCAAGGCTGCATCTTCCCTGCTTCTCCGACTCACCCTTTCGCCTTTTCCAGCAGCATCTTCAGCCTCTCTATATGGCACGGCAATTCGAATGGCCTTACGCCCGTTGCGTCCTTGATTGCGTTCACGATGCTTGCCGCCTGGGGGATCAGGGCCGGCTCGCCGACTCCTTTTGCTCCGAAGGGGCCTGTCGGCTCCCGGTCCTCAACGACAAAGACCTCTACATCGGGCATATCCATCGATGTAGGCATATAGTAATTATCGAAGGATTCGCTCTTCCCCGGCACAAATTCTTCCATGAGGGCAAAACCCACGCCCATTGCTATCCCTCCGTAGATCTGCCCCCTTACGTTCTTGAGATTGATCGCCCTGCCCACATCGTGGGCTGCATAGACCCTTTTAACCGTACAGCATCCTGTCTCCGGTTCCACCTCTACTTCCGTCATGTGCGTTGCGAAGGCGTATGTTGCATAGGGTGAACCTTTCGACGTTTCAGGATCAACGGGCGTCGTCGGCGGGTCAAAAAATCCATTATGTTCGAGGAGCTTTTTGTCTGCCTCTGACGCGTAGATCTCCCTGATGGGCCTGCCTTTATAAAATCCTTTTTCATCGAGGTATTGCCTCATCTTCAGCGCCGCGTCAAACACGGCGCCTCCGGATATATATGTCTGCCGGCTTGCCGAGGATGACCCCGCATCCTTTGAGGTATCCGTATCGCCCCTCACCAAAACAATATCCTCTATCTTTAAGCCAAGCGCCTCCTGGAGGATCTGGACGAGCGTTGTGTCTGAGCCCTGCCCGATCTCGCAGGCGCCTGTGTGGAGCGCGATCTTCCCGTCCCCGGTAATATTCAGGCATGCGTTGGCAGGGTTCGACACGCCGGTGTTTCCGATCCCGTAGTACATGCACCCAAGCCCGAAACCTGCACGGTCTTCCTTCTTCGAACGCTTTCTCCAGTACGGCTCGACCTTTCTCAATGTTTCGATGATCCCAACGCTGTTTTGCAATACCTGCGATGTCGCGGTCAACGATCCCTTTTTGAGGGCGTTCATCATCCGTATGTCAAAAGGGTCCATTTTGAGCATCAAGGCAACCTCATCCATCTGGGATTCGTGGGCAAAGGCAAGCTGAGGGATCCCGAAGCCTCTCATGGCGCCGGAGACAGGGTTGTTCGTGTAGAACATCCTGCTGTCGACGTGAACATTCGGGACCTCGTAAGGGCCTGTTGCATGGAGGGCGGCTCTCAGGCATACGGTCTCGCCATACGATGCGAACGGCCCCGTGTCGCCGGTTATGCCTACCTTGACCGCTGTTATTATGCCGTCTTTCCTGGCGCCCGTTTTATATTCAATATAAAGGGGGTGCCTCTTTGTATTTGAGAGAAAGCTTTCTTCCCTCGTAAACCTCATAACAACAGGCCGCCTCGTATGGTGCACCGACAAGGCGATAAAGCCTTCGACGGTAACGTCAAGCTTGCCCCCGAACCCGCCGCCCGTTGTCGCCTGGACCACCTTTATCTTTTCCTCCGGTACTGCAAGCAGCCGGGATATCTCTTTTTGCTTATAATGGATATTCTGCGTTGACGAGATAACAACTATCCTGCCTTTGCTGTCAGGATACCCTACGCCCGACTCCGTCTCCATGAAGGCATGGTCGAGCCACGACGTTGAATAGGTATGTTCTACTATAACGTCAGCCTCTTTAAAACCTTTCTCGATATCGCCTTTTATGACCTTTCTGCGGCTTAAAAGATTCCCCTTGTCGTGGATAAGTGCCGTTGAGTCCTCCGATAAAAAAGGATCTGACACTACTTCAGCATCCTCATATTCAACCTCTATGAGCTGCAATGCCTTTCTCGCGGCTTCTTCGGTTTCACCGAGGACAATCAGTACCGGTTCCCCGATACACCGCACCCTGTCCTGTGCAAGATATGGCTGGTCTTTTTTGATGATCCCGAAAAGATTTTCTCCGGGTATATCATGGCAGGAAAGGACCTTTACGATGCCGGGGGATGCCATGGCGGCCCTTGTGTCGATCCTCCTGATAAACGCATGGGGCCTTGTGCTCCTGAAGATACAGCCGAAAAGCGCCCCTTTTGCGCTCAGGTCTTCAGCATAAACAGGCCTGCCTAACACTTTGTCCAGTGCGTCGATCCTGTTCATCTCATTGCCGATGTACATTTTTCAATCAACCCCGCAGCGCTTTTTGAACGAGGCCTTTCACAACGGGCAGCTTATATGCAAAAGACGGCCTGTCCCCTGTGATCCTTCGTATTTCTTCTACGACAAGTGCAGCAGCCTCTCCTATCGTGTGATCGTCCTTCTTCCTGCCGCCCAGAAACTTCTCAACGTTCCTTGGCCGAAAAGGCATCGGCGTGCAGGAGCCGATCGCCAGCTTAACGTCAACGAAGCGGTCCCCGTCTTCGCGGACCGCCCACGCGACCGACAGCCGGGAGATCGCCCAGGCAGCGCGCCTTGCTATCCTCCTGTACCCCTCCCTGTATCCGGGCAGGCCTTTGATGCACACCCAGGTCAGCAGTTCGTGGGGCTTCAGAGAGGTTTCGTAAGGCGCAACGATAAAATCGTCGAGTCTTTCCTCCCGTTTTCCTTCCTGTGATTCGATCTTAAGAACGGTATCGTGGATAAGAAGGGGCGGGATCAAATCCGCGGCAGGAGACGCATTGGCAAGGTTGCCACCAATGGTTCCCATGTTGCGTATCTGCGGCGAGCCTATCCACCCGCATGCCGCAGAGAGGCTCCCCGCCAGATCGTTGAGCATGGCTGCCGCGCTGATCGCAGCGTGGGTGATCGCCGGGCCGATCGCGATATCCGTGCCATCGCCGGATAGGAGCCTGAGCTCTTCAATGTTCATGATATCGACAACATTGCTGCACAGCTCTCCTCTCTTCATATTCACGAGAAGGTCTGTGCCTCCTGCAATCACCCGCACATCATCAAGCGATGCCAGGTAGGCAAGGGCATCCGCTTTCGTTTCAGGGCTTACACTTGCAAAGTCCGGCAGCATCTCGAATCGCCTCTACAATCTGGATATAGCCAGTGCACCTGCACAGGTTGCCGCTTATTGCTTCTCTTATCTCGCTGTCGCTTGGATTTTCATTCTTCATGAGCAGGCTGTATGCGGAAAGGAGCATCCCGGGGGTGCAGTAGCCGCATTGTACAGCGCCTGCTTCGATAAAGGCCTTCTGCAGCGGGTGGAGAAGGCCTGCGTCACCAAGGTATTCAACGGTCTTGACATCGTGCCCGTCCACCTTTGATGCCAGCGTCAGGCAGGAATAATGGGGCTCGTTGTCGATCAGCACCGTGCAGGTCCCGCATTCGCCTATGCCGCATCCCTCCTTGACGCTCTTTATCGAAAACCGCTCCCGCAGGGCATGGAGCAAAAGCTCTCTATCCTGTACCTCACAGGAAACTTTCTTGCCATTCAATGCGAAGCTTACGATCTTCATATCAATAGTTCCTTAAAAACTGTCCAGCCCTATCTTCCCATCAGGCCCGGAAGATAAAGCACAATCTGAGGAAAGATCACGAGGATCACCGCCACAATGATAATTGAGATCAAAAAAGGCATAGCCCCTTTGAAGATATCTGCCATGGGTACGTCCTTCGCTATTCCTGCAAGGGTGTATACATTAAGGCCTACCGGCGGAGTGATAAGCCCCGCCTCCATCATAAGCACGGCCAAAACCCCAAACCATATGGGGTCGAAGTGGAGGGCCACGATGACGGGAAATATGACGGGCAGCGTAAGCACCATCATCGATACCGCGTCAAGAAAGCATCCGAGCACAAAATAGATCGCTATAATTATTGTCAGGACAACATATCGTGATACTTCAAGGCCGGCAATCCACCCCGATACAACGGCGGGTATAGTTGAGAGGGCAAGGAAGTAGCTGAAAACAGTGGCCCCTGCGACAAGAAAAAGCACCATAATGGAGATCCTTGCCATTTCAAGAAGCGAGGCGAAAAGGCCCTGCCAGCTTAGCTTTCTTTTCACGAGAACAATAACAAGGAGCGCCGTGGCCCCTATGGCCCCTGCCTCTGTAGGATTAATATATCCAAGGTAAATTCCGCCCATGACAATAAAAAAGACAAGGAGCGTCTCCCATATTCCCCTCAGGGCCTTGATCTTTTCCTTCAGGGAGACGTCGCCCTCTGTCGCAGGGGCAAGAGATGGATTTATTTTTACCTGGCCGACAACGACAACGATGTAAGCAAATGCAAGCAGCAGGCCCGGCATGATACCTGAGATCAGGAGCTTTCCGATGGACTGCTCTGTCAGCATCCCGTACACCACAAAACCAAGGCTTGGCGGGATAAGAAAAGCAAGCGTCCCCCCTGCTGCCACCACCCCTGTTGCCAGCTTGGGGTGGTAATTAAATCTTTTCATCTCGGGGAGGGCAATATTGCCCATCGCCGCAGCTCCGGCAACGGAAGAGCCGCTCACTGCGGCAAATCCGGCGCAGGCAGCGATGGTAGCCACCCCCAAGCCCCCGGGAAGCCTCCTGAACCACTTGTCAAATGTCTCGTAAAGCTCTCTTGTGATGCCTGCGCTGCCGGCAAAGCCGCCCATAAGGATGAAAAGGGGGATGATAGTGTAGGGGTAGTTCGCCGCAACCTCATATATCGTCTTCGCAACAACCGGAAGCGCCGCTCCAAGCGAGGTGAGCACCCATATGCCTATAAAGCCGACAAACATCATGAGAAACGCGATGGGCATTCCGAGCAAGAGAAGGACCACTACAAGCGCGCTCCCAATGATTCCCGCTACGATAGGGTCTATCATGCTGCTATTGTCTCCTCATTCCTGCTATCGTATTAAATAGATCGACGAGAAATTCCAGCCATAAAAGCAAACCGCCGACTGCCACGAGGAGCCTGAAGGGCCACTGGGGAACTCTCAGCATGTCCGATACGGTCTTCTCATGTATCCCCTCTGTAAAACCCTGCCAAACCATGATGCTGATTATTACCATGCACAAAAGGGTCGTTATAACCTCTACGACGCCCCTGGTCTTTTGAGGGAATTTACTGGTCAGAAAATCGACGCCCACATGGCCTTTAACCTGCTGGGTGTATGCGGCGCCAAGCAGAACAATAATACTTAGCATATATTCCGAGAGCTCAAGGGTGCCGGGGATCGGCTTGTTGAAGAAGCCCCTGCTGATGACATCGCCTGTCGTGATAAGCATGAGCGGGATAGCAAGGAACATCCCCACAGCGCAGGTAAAGTAGGTAATGCGCCTGATCACCCTTTGAAAGCCCTCTATTTGCTTCATGTTAAGCCCGCAGCCTCAGGCCTTCTTAAACTCAGGCGGGCATGCTACAAGTTTAACGTTTCTTTTCTCGCACTCTTCATTCATGATCGCTACGGTTTTCCGTGCAGGAAGCCCTTTTGCTTCAAGATCCTTCACCCAGGCCCTTGTCACATCCTGGAATTTTGCGTACCACTGTTCTGCTTCTGCCTTGGGAAGGTCAATGAACTTAACGCCTTTGTCGGCGATCTCTTTCATGATCACCTTGTAAGCAGCCTGATTGAGGCCGCCCGTCACCTTGAAGGGGTTGGTGCACACCTGATCTACAAGTTTTTTCTGGTCTTGAGGAAGCTTGTTCCAGGAGTTCATATTCATTACCGTTCCTTCGGATACACATCCGAAGGTAAGGATCGTAGCATGCTTTGCCACTTCATACAGCTTAAAGCCCTGGATCAGAGGAGGGCATGTCACGATACCGTCGACAGTGCCTGTTTCCATGGCCATGTACACATCGCCGAGGGGCATAAAGACAGGCTCTGCGCCCAGCGCCTTTATATAGTTCGTCTGGTGGCCGCCCGGAGACCTTAATTTCATGCCTTTAAGGTCCGCCAGCCTAGAGATGGGCTTTTTCGACCATATGAAGGACTGGATGCAGCCATTGAGCTCAAGGACCTTCACATTCTTGAATTCGTCTTTCAGCGCCCTGCCGTACACCGCGTTGCCTATGTCCGCAGCCACATCTTTGCCGTCAACCCATACGGCAAGGGAAAGCACATCGGTCAGCGGGAAACGTCCCGGGGTCCACGTAGCGGTAAAATAGCCCATATCTGACATGCCTTTGGCAACGATGTCAAAATGCTCCGGGCCCTTTCCGAGGGCAGCCCCGGCGTACATCGTATAGCCTATCTTGCCGGCGCTCCTTTTCTTCAATTCTTCGAGCATCGGGATCCATACGGTCTTCACCTCTTTGCCTACAGGCGGGTGCCACGTGCTGAACTTGATATTTGTATTCTGTGCAAGAAGCATATTCGGATCAAACATCCCCATACCCACGGCAGCCCCACCGATAAGGGCGCCTTTCAAGAAATTCCTTCTGCTTAAATCCTTACATTCCTGACACATAAGCTCCTCCTTGTTTTGATTTGTTGCCCCCGTATATCATAATAACGGCTGCAAAAAAATACAACCCGCTTTTTCTCACTATACCCATCTCAGCGTCACCGTCTTTTGATCTAAAAATAGCCTTACAGAGTCCGCCCTCGATTTTGCTCCCCCAAAAAAAGACCCTTTTTTCGATCCCAATGGGAAGAAGGCGTAGGGCTGAGGGATCCCGGCGTTCACGCCTATATTGCCTACTTCGCATTCCCTTATAAACTTGCGGGCGGTTTTGCCGCTTTCTGTGATTATGCAGGCTGAATGGCCATAATCCGATCCATTTATCAACCCTATAACCTCATCAAGGTCTTTCGCCCTTATCAAATTTGCTACAGGCCCAAAAGACTCCTCTTTTGCTATCCTCATGGAAGGCGAAACGCTTTCGAATATTGTCGGGCCGATGAAATACCCCTTTTCGCAACCTTTTACTTTCACGCCCCTTCCATCGAGAGCAAGCCTTGCCTTTTCTTTCAGGCCCTTCTCGATGAACATCTCGATCCTTTCTTTTCCTTCCACGGTCGTAAGGGGGCCCATCTCCGCCGATTCATCAAGGCCATAACCAAGCCTCATCCTTTGCGAGGCATCAATAAATTTTGCCTTTAATTCGTTGTATTTGCCCCCTACAACGACGACATTGTCGGAACCGAGGCATCTTTGCCCTGTCATGCCGAAACAGCCCCGTAAAAGGTACTGTACGGCATTGTCGATATTCGCATCGGGCATAACAACGATATGGTTCTTCCCGTTGCCGTTGATCGACGATCTTTTGCCTAAGCTTCCGCATAGTTCAAATAACTGCTTTCCCACCCCGGATGAACCGATAAATCCAACTCCGCTGACCTTGGGGTTGGCAATCATCCTCGTGTTGAGCTCTACCTTTTTTCCAACGTGGATAAGGTTAACAACGCCCGGGGGAAGGCCGGCCTCTGCAGTTACTTTGAAAATAACGTCAGCAGCCGCCGGACACTGCCAGCTCGGGCTGACGACGACCGTGCAGCCGCACGCGAGCGCGTATGGCACAAAAGAAGACCATGCGTGCATCGGTATGTTCCCCGGCGTGAGGATAAGAAATACCCCTACCGGCTCCCACAGCATATAACAATCGATGCCCGTTGCAAGCTGCTCTACGTGCTCGCCTTTATATGCGCCGTACATCGAGCTTACGGCCGATTCAATGTTCTCAATGCACCGCTGTATCGTTCCGTGCGCATCATCGATTGTCCTTCCGTGGTCCTGGACAAGAACGCGGGAAAGCATCTCGTGGTGTTCCGCAAATTTCGCCCTTAGTTTTGAGATGTAGTTGGCCCTGTCCCTGAACGGCGTCTCTTTCCATTTTTTGAACGCTTCAAACGCTGCGTCAACCGCATCGTCCGCTTCCTTCTCGGTTGCCACAGGGACCTTTGCGATCGCCTCGCCCTTCGCAGGGTTGGTATTTTCAAACATTGTCCCCGACTTTGAATCAATCCACTTCCCGTTGATATAAAATTTTAATTTCCCGTAATGTCTTTTTATCTCCGGTAATAATGCCATTTTATCCTCCTCGTGCCAGAATACCTCTATTTATTGTTCTGCCCTGCGCTCTTTGCGCTCTTCTCTCAGCTTTCTTAGAACGTCGGCGGCGTTATCACCCACAGTATAATCGCGTTCTCTTTCCCTTTGTTTCCCCAGTCGTGCGGCAGCTGCGAAGAAAAATAAAAGCTTTCGTTTTCCCGTACCGTGTATATCTTGTCGTTCAGCATCAGCTCGAGCTCGCCTTTTATGACAAAGCCAAACTCTTCGCCTTCATGCGAATACATGCCATGAGATCCTCCACCCGGCCTGATGACCGTATAGAAGGGCTGCATTTTTTTGTTCTTTGTTGTCCTGACCAGGGATTGTATCCTCGCGTCCCACCTCTGGAGCTGTATATCGATCCTTTCTTTTTTTCCCGTGACTATATCCTCATCCTTGACGCTTTCCATGAAAAAATCAACAATATTGACATTCAGCGCTTCCGCTATTTTTTTCAACATCGATATAGAAGGGTCTGTCTTGTCCCTTTCAAGCTGGGATATCAACGAAGAAGTGCATTCGACAAGGCCTGCAAGCTGCTTCAAAGTAAGGCCTCTGCCTTCCCTCAGCTCGCGTATTTTTTTTCCTATGTTGACCATAACAAATTTAAATATTTATTAACAATTTAAATTATATTTAACAAAGGGTCAACAAAAAAATACCCTGTTCGTCGTTATTAACGATGCCCTGCGCTATGCGTGTGTACCGCGAAATTATTGTCCGGATTATTTGACATTAATACCCTATTTTGTTATAAATTTTTATAATTTTCCATGGTAATAAAATGCACCTCTTTCAATACAATACTTAATCCACGGCAAGGATGACAAACAGGTGAACGGTTTAAAATTCATACATCTCATACGGAGGTAGTCATGGGCAGCGTAGATGTCTTAGAAAGCAAGCGGCCTGTTCTCGGCATCAACAGTCTCGGCAGGATAGGAAAGCTATCGTTGTGGCATCATGTTGGCAGAAAATACTTTCAGGAAATTATCGTAAATATCGGCAGGGACTCTGGCACGGGCCTGAACTCTATTGCACAGTTCATAGAAAAGGATGTGACCTACGGAACGATCCACAAATTTTTATACGGAATAAAATCCGGCCGCATCATACAGATAGTCGACGAAAAGAAGGGCAAGCTTCTCATAGACGGCATTCCTGTTACGATCTTGCGGGAGGCAAGAAACCCTGTTGATATCGGGTGGCGCAATTACGGTGTTGACCTGGTGGTTGAGTGCACCGGAAAATTCAGAGACCCTACCCTTGCCCCTGAAGACCCGAAGGGGTCCATCAAAGGGCACCTCGCAAGCGGGGCAAAGGTCGTCATCAACTCTTCCGCTTTCAAGATCAAAAATAAATCACTATCCTCACCGTCCGATACCGTTACCCTCATCTACGGCATAAACCACACCGCCTTCAATTACAAGAGGCACCTCATCGTATCTGCTGCGTCCTGCACGACAACGGGCCTCGCCCATATGGTAAAACCGCTTCTCGAAAATGCTGAAACCAGCAAGATACTTACCGCCTCCATGTCTACGGTACACGCGGTTACAAACACACAAAGCGTTCTTGATAATTTGCCCAAGGCAGGAGAAAAGGACCTGCGCAAAAACAGGAGCATCTTTAATAATATTATCCTGACCTCCACAAACGCTGCGGAGGCGTTGAGCCAGGTTATCCCTGAGGTCAAGAGCATCGGATTTATGGCCGATTCCATAAGAATCCCCATCAATACCGAATCGCTCATCGTTCTTAACGTCACCTTCCAGTCGCAGTTTCACGAAGACGGGACAAGAACATCCGTAACCACAAAAACAATGAACGATATTTACAAAAAAGCCTCTGAGAAGGACCTTGAGCACCTCCTCATTTACTCTACCGAACAGAACGTATCGACGGACCTTATCGGTACAAACGCCGCAATCGTGATCGAGGGCCAATTTAACCATACGCGCACGGCCTTTATAGATGTTGACATTTCACAGATCCCAAACATACCCGCCGGGATAAAAACAGGTGCCCCCAAAAATATCCTGAGGATACCGGTAGTACACGCAAAGGTCTTCGGATGGTACGATAACGAATACGGCAGCTACACCAACAGGATGGGAGACCTGACGGTGTATGTGCACAAGTCGCTGCGGTAGCA
>Ga0116143_10006309_pt1 | contig 10368 bp, 9 predicted proteins | sample AD_UKC034_MetaG_FD_89745 | JGI IMG/M metagenome (GOLD analysis project Ga0116143, IMG submission 89745) | Active sludge microbial communities of municipal wastewater-treating anaerobic digesters from USA - AD_UKC034_MetaG | ecosystem: Engineered > Bioreactor > Anaerobic > Digestate | place: USA...
AAGGCCATCCTGTGAAGAGCCATCGTTATCAAAACTACCTGCGCCTGTTTCTTTTGCTTCGCTTAAGCCATCGGTGCTAAACCAGGAGTAGCCAATCCGATAGTTTATATCTTTTACATAGCCGGCAAGGCCAGCGGCTGCTTGAAAGGTGTTGTAAGTGCCATAACCGATACGGGCATTCGCGCCAATAGGTTTTTCGCTTTCCGTTTTGGTGATGATGTTGATTACACCGGCAACGGCATCACTGCCATACAATGTGGATTGACTGCCCTTCATGATTTCGATCCGCTCAATCTGATCAAGCGAAAGTAAACGTAAGTCATAAGCCCCACCCGAAACGGATGAAGGATCGGTAAGTGGAATACCATCAACCAGAATTAATGTGTATTCACTTTTTGCTCCGCGCAGATACACCGATTTGTCTTTACCCGCGTTGCTGTTAGCCCCATTAATAACCAGCCCAACCTGCTCGTTTAAAACCTGTGCCAGGTCCTTGCCTGCTGCAAGGTTTAGTTGATCCGCATTAATTACGGTAATCACCTTGCCGGTTTCGCGCTTGCTTTTTGCAAATTTAGAAGCGGTAATCACAACTTCAGGTAGTTGAGTTGTGCGCAAACTATCTTGCTGACTTATTGCGAGGTTGGGCGTCAGCCACCCAAAGGCAATTAGAGAGATTGCCCAAACTTTTTGCTCTTTTTTCATAATGAAAAAGGTTTAAATGTTGAAAAAAGAGTAAAAGGCTTAAATGAAACGATGACACGTGCAAAACAACGCATCAAGAGTATCACAGTCGCTTTTTACCCGAAGCACTGAATAATAATAGTGTAGTGTGGCAGGTCTCCTGACTCTCCGTGGTTCACCTTCTCATGGCGCCAGGCGCCACAATGGTATGGATTGAACTTACCCCGATAAATCGGTTCGGATTACAGTTGCGGGAACAGTTTCTGGTTTTCACAGAATTCCCTTTTAACCCCTGTTATAGAGGGGACCGCAATACGGCCGTAAACATAATTAATTTACTTAAACTTGCCAGATGAAAAATAGAGGGTTACTAATATGGTTTGGTTTTATAATGCTGGGTTGCCTGCCTGCTGATAAAACTTCGGATATTGTTTATAACGATACTTTAAAATACGCAAAAGGTTTTTCGATAAGCCACGAGGGCAACAACATTCGGGTAACAATTAATCGGCCTTATTCGGGTGCGGAAAAGGGCTATTCGTATTTGTTGGTTCCCAGGGGAGAACCGGTGCCTGAGCACGATGCGGCTGAGCAGGTAATTCAAATTCCAATTGAACGAATAGTATGCACATCTACCACCCACATTCCGTTGCTCGATTACCTTAATGAATCAGATGCATTGGTGGGGTTTCCAACTACAGACTACGTGAGTTCTGCCGTAATGCGTAACCGGATTGACAAAGGGGAAGTAACCGATGTGGGTATTGATAAAGGGATGAACCTGGAATTGTTAATCTCTTTAAAACCTGAGTTGGTAATGAGCTATACTATGACCAGCGACCTGGGGCAGCTAAAAAAAATAGCCGAGCTTGGAATACCCGTAGTAATCAATGCCGAATACCTGGAAGAACACCCGCTGGGCCGTGCAGAATGGATAAAATTTATGGCTTTGTTTTTCGGAAAAGAACGCGGAGCCGATTCGGTATTTAATTCGATTGAGCAGGAATACCTTGCTACTGAACAGCTTGCTGCCAGCGCTACCACCAGGCCCGCTGCTATGAGTGGCATTGTATATGGAGACACCTGGTTTATGCCAGCCGGAAAGAATTATGCAGCAAAACTACTGCACGATGCCGGCATTAAATATTTATGGAGCGAAACAGAAACGAGTGGATTTTTGGAATTGAGCTTTGAGGCTGTTTATGAAAAAGCAAAAGAAGCCGATTTGTGGATTGGAGTCGGCTCCTTTGCTTCGTTGGCAGAGTTGAAGGCTGCTGAAAAGCGCTACACGTTGTTTAAACCATTTCAGCAAGGTACTGTGTATAGTTACAATGCACGAATGGGGGCAAAGGGGGGCAGTGAATTTTTAGAGCTTGGGTACCTCCGGCCTGATTTAATCTTGAAAGATTTGGTTAAGATAGCTCATCCGAACCTGTTGCCTGATCACGCGCTTTTCTTTCATAAAAAATTGGATTGAGTTACAACGCTTTTCGTAAATACACATTTCCGTATTTTGATTCGAAGCGGTACCGGGGGCCGCTATGCAAGTCAGGCCATGGCAATTGCATTTGAATCGAATATATTTAACAAAGTTTCCTAAATCGATTTAATCATGACCTCACGCAGAAACGTACTTAAATCTTTAGGCCTGGCTACACTGGCTTTGCCTGCATGGGCAACCGCAGCAGATGCAACACCCGCCTTGCCACCGGCAAACGATCCGCAATACTGGAAGAAAATCCGCGATCAATTTATGCTTGCAAAAGACAGCATATTTTTTAACCCCGGCACGGTAGGGGTTATGCCCAAAGTGGTAGTCGATAAAATGACAGACTATACAAAATACCTGGCCACCCACGTAGCCGATTGGGCCTATAAAGACGACAACAAAGAAGAATTTATCAGTGGCTACAACAACCTGATGCGCCTTCGCACCAAGGTTGGGAAGTTGATTAACGCCAATGCCGGTGAAATTGCGATGACGGATAACGTAACCCATGGCATTAGTTACTTAGCCAACGGCATTACCCTGCAACCGGGCGATGAGGTTTTAACCACCAACCAGGAACACCCGGGCGGGCGTGGCGGTTGGCTTGTAAAAGAAAAACGATATGGTGTTTTGTTTAAAGAGGTAGCCATCGGCAAACCGATTAAAAATGCCGAAGAAGTTTATCACGATATCATAAACGCGTTTACACCCAAAACCAAAGTGCTTATCATCTCGCATATGATTTCGGGTAGTGGGGCCATTCTACCGGTTAAAGATATTTGTGCAGAAGCAAGCAGGCGGGGCATCTTCACCATATTGGATGGCGCGCAAACAGTGGGTCATATTAAAATAGATGTAAAAGACATTGGCTGCGATGCCTATGCCGGCTGTTTTCATAAGTGGGTAGGCGCACCCCATGGCACCGGCTTTATGTATGTAAAGCAAGATAAGATGAAAGACATCTGGACAACAGTGGCCAGCGCGCGATGGGACAATCACGAAGATGAAGGCTTTCGCTTTACACAACGGGGCACGGGCAACTTCCCAATCTTGAAAGGATTGGAAGCTGCTTTGGATTTTCTTTTTGAAATAGGACCCGATCGTGTGTATGAGCGTATTAAATTTTTAGGCCAGCGGTTGCGTACGGGTTTAAAACAAAATCCGAAAGTAAAAATCTTCTCGCCTGCAGACGAAGCCATGTGTGCAGGCATTACGGTTTACAACATTGCCGGAATGACGGGCGCACAACTGCAAGATGAGTTTTGGAACCGGGCCCGCATGCGCCCCCGCGCCAGTGGCGAGGTGTTTGGCGTGCGCCACTGTACGCATATTTTTAACAGCGAAGAAGAAATTGATAAGGCATTGGCCATTGTAACAGAACTTTCCAGGCGCTGAACTGGGCTCAATTCTTTTTTACTGGCGCGTTACGTTCATTACCATTTATAAGGTAATTAACGAATGACTTAAATGATGTTTCGTTTTCAATAGCCAATTGATACAGGCCTGGTACCTTTGCAATATGAAAACCGAAAAACAAAAACGTGAATACTCAACAGGCGAGGAGATTGCGAACTCCGTTACACACGGCATCGGGGCTGCCCTGGCCATTGCCGCTTTGGTTATACTTGTTGTGTTTGCTGTTATTGATGGAAATACCTGGCATGTGGTGAGCTTCTCCATTTTTGGTTCCACCTTAGTGTTGCTCTATTTTGCATCAACATTGTATCATAGCCTTACGCATAAAGGCGCAAAGCACCTCTTCCATAAATTCGATCACATTTCCATTTATCTTTTAATAGCGGGCACCTACACTCCCTTTTGTCTTACCGCCCTGCGCGGATGGATTGGCTGGACGGTGTTTGGCATTGTGTGGGCATGTGCCATATTGGGCACCATTGTTAAATCTATTTCGGTAGGCAGAAAAGTAAAACTGTCCACCCTGCTTTATGTGGCCATGGGCTGGGTAATCCTTTTAGCCATTAAACCACTTTATAACGCCATGCCGCAGCTCGGGTTTATATTGTTGATTGCCGGAGGTATTTCCTACACGTTGGGCACCATCTTCTTCCTTCGCGACCACGTAAAATACAATCACAGCGTGTGGCATGTTTTTGTAATTGGGGGTAGTGTGTTGCATTTTTTCTCGGTACTTACCCTTTTGAAGGTAGGGTAGGTTCTTGTTCAATTGCTTTTCCCGCCAACGGGCGAAATGTTCTTTGATGCAAACAACCTGCGCCCGCAACAACCGTTCGTCTAACCTTACGCGTTGTTACGTCAGTAAGAATGGTTTATGCAATTTAATGGTTATTCCTCCAACTGGTTTTTGATTTCCTGAAGCTGCTGGATGATGCCGTCAAGCTTTTGCCTGTTTTTATTGATATGTCTTGGTCTGAAGTAAAACCAGTTAAAGGCTACCCATCCTGCCGTAACAGCGTATGCTACAATTGCCCATGTAAACTCCATGCGTGAGGTGTACTCATACATGTAAAGCCCCATCCCCAGCGACAGCATGACAAAATACAAATTGGTTATGGTGGTTTGCATGAATTGTTCGCGTTGCCTGATTTGCAACAGGTTGTCTAAAAAGGCGCGGTTTAGCTGGCCTGCATTCAGCGTGTTGTACAATGGAATTAGCTTGTTGTACACAACCAGGTAAATCAGCATGGCCAATATTGCCAATACAATGCCCACTTTGGTGGTTATGTATTGAGGTTGATAATAAAACCAAATCCATCCAATAAATGCTGATGTGGCAATGAGGCTAACATTGGCAATAATAAAACCCCTTCGTTTTTGAGCTTTCAACTTGTCCAGTTTTTTCAGCAACGCTTCTTTGTCGGGTTGGGGTACAGGTTGCTTGTTCCACAATGCTTTTAAATCAATGCTGTTCTCCATATTCTTTAAATCGTTTAGTCAGGCGGTCTTTTATGCGATGAATTTTTACACGAATGTTGCTTTCCGAAAGCCCCACGATCTGCGCTATTTCGGCCTGCTTAATACCCTCAAGCTCCAGCGAAATAATAATACGATCAACTTCGGGAAGCGCGGCAATAAACTGGTAGAGCAATTGAATTTGTGGTTCTATGTCTGTCTGTTTCTCTTCCGGCAAGTGTATGGGCAACTCCTGCTTTGTTGTTCGCTTTTGTTTTTCTAATTGCCTCAGGCAGTTGTTTGTGGCGATGCGGTAAATCCATGTGCCAATACCCGATTCGTTTCGGAATGAAGGTAACTGCTGCCAAACAATGATGAAAGTATCCTGGGCAATATCCTGCGCCCATTCACGGTCGCCAACAAAACCCATGCACAGCCTGAAAATTTTATCCCAGTACGAACGGTATATCGTTTCAAAATTCATTTACCTGATCCAGTTCTTTAGCAGGCCTAAAAATACTTCCTGCTGGTCAATAAAAACTCCGTGCGAGCAGTTATCAAGCCAGGCAAAATGTTTTTCATGTCCGATAATATTCTGAATAGCCTTTATTTGTGCCATATCGAAGAGGCCGTCTTCTTTTCCATAGATACCGTATAGGGCTACGCCTTTTGCGCTAAGCGATCTTAATTTTTCAGAAATATCCAGCGAGGTGTAGGACTCGTTTTTCCAGAAGCCCATAGTTGGATTTAAAACCGTTTTGTATTTGTTGTCGGTAATAAACGAAGTATAGTTCTTTATCATCTCGTTGTTTTGAAAGCGGGTGTACAGTGCGGTGGCTTCAGTACTTGGATGTTTAGTGTTGTACAGTCGGTTTTGCATGGCTAACATAAAGCAACCCGAACTGTAATGAATGGAAGCCGGATCATAATTTTTCACCATGGTTACCTGTTGCAACATCGCTGAGTCTTTCTTGCTTTCGGCAATTGCAGCTACCGACTGCAAAATGGTTTTAAAGCTTTGTTGCAATGAAATCGGTGTTCCGGCCAGTACCAGGCGGTCTGTTTTTTCGGGATATTTCTCTGCAAACAACGTACCTACGATACCCCCAAAGCTATGCCCCAGCAGCGTAGCCGATTTAAGGTTATACCGGTCGTACAGGTCATTCAAATCACGCAGGGTTTGCTGGTAGGTAAACTTTGCACTGTCATCTTCCGAGCGACCCTCACCTCTGCGATCATAGGCAATTACAAAAAAGCCTTGTTCGGCCAGCTTTTCAGCTGTTAATACTTCAAAGTCAATCATGCTTCCCCCGGGGCCACCATGCAGGAATATAATGGGCTTGTCGGCAGGGTTGCCAAAAGTTTTGATGTAAAGCGATTGTGCATTAGCGCATACTGCACCAAGTAAAAAGATCAGTAGAGTAAAGAATTGTCCCATGATTGTTCATTTTAAAAGTTTGGCCTTTAGATACGCGGCCTTTTAGAATGTTACAGAGGATGGAGAATAAAATTTGAGGCGCAGGATTCGGGTTTGATGTGATTTGCTTTCACACTAACAGGGCAGGATGTTCTTTGTGTAGATTGCATACAGATTATGCTTCATCTAACACCCCCCTCCTTATCACCCAATGTTTTTTTATAAAGGATTTACTCCCGGTAAGGCCTGTGTTTTCCCACCTCTTAATTCTTACTACATTTGCAGCCTTAAAATCGACCGGACGGGATGGACCACATTCGTAACTTCTGCATAATTGCTCATATTGACCACGGAAAAAGTACCCTGGCCGACCGCCTGCTGGAATTTACCGGCACCCTGAACCAGCGCCAGATGGAAGCCCAGGTACTCGATAACATGGACCTTGAAAAGGAAAAGGGCATTACTATTAAGGCCCACGCCATCCAGATGAATTATAAGTTTGAGGGCAAAGAATACACCCTTAACCTGATTGATACCCCCGGCCACGTTGATTTTTCGTACGAAGTTTCCCGTGCCATCGCTTCCTGCGAAGGTGCCTTGCTGATTGTTGATGCCAGCCAGGGTATTGAAGCGCAAACCATTTCAAACCTGTACCTGGCCTTGGAGCACGACCTGGAAATTATTCCGGTCATGAACAAGATCGATTTGCCCCACGCCAACCCCGAAGTAGTGGCCGATGAAATCATCGACCTGATCGGCTGCAAGCGCGAAGATATTTTATCGGCCAGCGCCAAAGAAGGCAAAGGCATTGAAGAAATTTTAGCCGCGATTGTAAAACGCATCCCTGCACCTAAAGGCAACTCGGCAGCACCTCTGCAGGCCATGATTTTCGATTCGGTGTTTAATTCGTTTCGCGGTATCGAAATTTATTTCCGCGTATTTAATGGCACCATCCGTAAAGGTGATAAAGTAAAATTTATTAGCACCGGGCAGGAATATTTTGCCGATGAAATTGGAGTGCTGAAATTGGATAAACACCCGCGCAACGAAATTACAGCCGGCAATGTAGGATACCTTATTTCGGGTATTAAAGTAGCCAGCGAAGTACACGTGGGCGATACAATTACCACGGCTGTAAACCCGGGCGAGTTGTTAAAGGGATTTGAGAAAGTAAAACCCATGGTGTTTGCTGGTATTTACCCGGTAGATACTACCGAGTTTGAAGAGTTACGCACATCCATGGAGAAGTTAAAACTCAACGATGCTTCATTGGTGTGGGAGTTGGAAACATCAGCCGCATTGGGCTTTGGTTTCCGGTGTGGATTCCTGGGTATGTTGCACATGGAAATTATTCAGGAGCGGTTGGAGCGCGAGTTCGGCATGACGGTGATTACCACCGTGCCTTCCGTACAGTTTAAAGCAACGCTTACCAACGGAGACGAGGTGTTTATAAATGCCCCTTCCGAAATGCCCGATCCTACCCGCATTGATTTTATTGAAGAGCCCTATATCAAAGCGCAGATTATTAGTAAGGCAGAGTACATTGGGCCCATCATCAATTTGTGTATTGAAAAGCGCGGCCAGATATTAAACCAAAACTACCTGACTACCGATCGCGTTGAGATGTCGTTTGAAATGCCGCTTTCGGAAATCGTATTCGATTTTTTCGATAAACTGAAATCTATTTCGCGTGGGTATGCATCATTGGATTATCATTTGATTGGCATGCGCGAGTCGGACATGGTGAAGCTGGATGTAATGTTGAATGGCGATAAGGTAGATGCATTAAGCGCAATTGTACACCGCGGCAAGGCGCAGGACTGGGGAAGAAAGTTGTGTGAAAAACTGAAAGAACTGATTCCGCGCCAGATGTTTGAGATCGCCATTCAGGCTGCTATCGGGCAAAAAATTGTAGCCCGCGAAAACATCAGTGCCATCCGTAAAAACGTATTGGCAAAATGTTATGGCGGTGATATCTCGCGTAAGCGCAAACTGTTGGAGAAACAAAAGAAAGGAAAGAAACGCATGCGGCAGGTAGGCAACGTAGAAATTCCGCAGGAAGCATTTATGGCGGTATTGAAAATTGAGTAACATAATTTTAAACCAACCTTTTCGCAAGAGAAGTTAGAGTGAGGTTATAAGCATGGCAGAATCTACAAACTATACTCTCATCGATGGTCGAAAAATCTCGACCGACATCAAGAAAGAAATTTCTGAACAGGTAAGCCTGCGCAAACAGGCCGGAAAAAAAGTACCGCACCTGGCTATTATTCTGGTGGGCGATGATGGTGCCAGCCAAACCTATGTAGATCATAAAGTAAAAGCGTGCAAAGAAGTTGGATTCCATTATTCCATGCTGCGCTTTGCCGATACGATTAGTGAAGATAAACTGATGAAACACATCGACCAGGTAAACCGCGATGAAGATGTGGATGGGTTTATTGTACAGTTACCGTTACCGGCTCACATCTCGGTTGAAAAAATAACCGAAAAAATTCGCCCCGATAAAGATGTAGATGGATTTACCAATCGGAACTTTGGAAGTATTATTTCTAAACATCCTTTGCTGTTACCGGCTACACCGTATGGTGTAATGGAGTTATTGAAGCGTTACAAAATTCCTACCGAAGGAAAAAACTGTGTGGTGGTGGGTGCCAGCCGCCTGGTAGGCGCACCATTAAGTATGATGTTGGTGGAAGAAGGCAAAGCTACCGTTACCATTTGTCATAAGTACACGCAGGATATTGCACACTTCACCCGCCATGCCGATATTCTGGTGGCGGCCGTGGGCAAGCCCGGTTTAATAACAGCCGATATGGTAAAAGAAGGTGCAGTGGTTATTGATGTAGGCACCACACGTGTAGAAGGCCCGCAATATAAAAATGGTTATAGTTTAAAAGGCGATGTTGAGTTCAAAGCGGTAGCTCCCAAAACATCATACATTACACCCGTGCCGGGTGGGGTGGGGCCTATGACAATTGCTTCTTTGTTGCTGAATACGTTACGCGCAACGGAACTACGCAATCCGTAAATCGATTCAATATTTGAAATTCGAAATTGTGAGATATGTGATCAGAATCTTTAACCTGGAATTTTGAATTCTGAATCTGAAATATTGAACCTTGAATTACCGTTAATGGAAGACTTCTACACCATTCAGGGCGAGGGGTTTCACCAGGGTAGAGCTGCCTATTTTATTCGGTTGGCTGGCTGTGAAGTGCGGTGCGTTTGGTGCGATGTTAAAGATAGCTGGAATGCAAACGATCACCCCAAAGTTTCTATAGAATCGATCGTGGCCAAAGCAAAAGCAAGCGGAACAGAAATCTGTGTGGTTACCGGTGGCGAACCCACCATGCATAACCTGGCGGAACTTACGCGCGCACTAAAATCGGCCGGATTAAAAACAAACCTCGAAACTTCCGGTGCTTACCCCATTACCGGAACGTGGGATTGGATTTGTTTCTCGCCTAAAAAATTCAAACATCCGCATCCATCCGTAGCGCAACAAGCCAACGAGCTTAAGGTAGTTGTATTTCATAAAAGCGATTTTGCCTGGGCCGAAGAATTTGCGCAACAGGTAAATGCTACCTGTAAACTTTATCTGCAGCCCGAATGGTCGAAAGAAGAAGAGGTGCTGCCTCAGTTAATTGCCTACGTTAAGGCAAATCCGAAATGGCAGATTTCGTTGCAGGTGCACAAATACATGAACATTCCTTAACGGATTAATTTTACGAACTCAACTTACTCTAACCCGTAATTATACATGTTACTATTGTTTGTGCGTTTTATACTGTAAATTGGGTGATGCAAAAAATATTTCTGTTGGTTCTGGTCTTATTAAGTGGCCAGGTGGGTGCACAAACGCTTAGCACCAAAAACAAAAAGGCCATTGAGCTTTATACCGAGGCGG
>Ga0116143_10006311_pt1 | contig 10364 bp, 8 predicted proteins | sample AD_UKC034_MetaG_FD_89745 | JGI IMG/M metagenome (GOLD analysis project Ga0116143, IMG submission 89745) | Active sludge microbial communities of municipal wastewater-treating anaerobic digesters from USA - AD_UKC034_MetaG | ecosystem: Engineered > Bioreactor > Anaerobic > Digestate | place: USA...
TGAGTGAAGACCGATTTAGGCCGACGTGTACTAGAGAATCTGCGACAGGAAGAGCTTGGTTCGATCCTCTTGCGGCGCGTTGAAGATCTGTTCGGGGGCGCCCTGCTCGACGATCACCCCCTGATCGAAGAAGATCATGCGGTCGGCCACCTCGCGGGCGAAGCCCATCTCATGGGTGACCACCAGCATGGTCATGCCGCTCAGGGCCAGCTCCTTCATCACATCCAACACTTCTTTGATCATCTCCGGGTCCAGCGCGCTGGTCGGCTCGTCGAAGAGCATGATCTTGGGCTGCATGGCCAAGGAGCGGGCAATGGCTACCCGCTGCTGCTGGCCGCCGGAGAGCTGCCCGGGGTATTTCTGCGCCTGCTCCGGGATGCCCACCCGTTCCAGCAGCTCCATGGCGATGGCCTCAGCCTTGGCTTTGGGCCACTTGCGCACCCAGATCGGCGCCAGGGTGATGTTGTCGATCACCTTGAGGTGGGGGAAGAGGTTGAACTGCTGAAAGACCATGCCCACCTCGCTGCGAATGGCCTCGATGCGGCGCACGTCGTCGGTCAGCTCGATGCCATCGATGATGATGTCGCCCTTCTGGTGGGTTTCCAGCCGGTTGATGGTGCGGATGAAGGTGGACTTGCCGGAGCCAGATGGCCCGAAGATCACAACCACCTCGCCTTTGCGCACCGTCACGTTGATGCCGCGCAGCACGTGGAATTCATCGAACCACTTGTGTACATCGCGGCAGATGATGATCTCACCTGAACTGGCGTTGGTTGTCTCGTGCATCGGGGTATCCTTGGGATGAACTTGACCTGTGCGCTCGATAGCCTGTAACGAATGCTGGCTATCTCTTCCCCAGCCCCACCGCCGCCTCGACGCGCCGGCTGGCGTAGGCCATGGAGAAGGTGAAGATCCAAAAGATCAGGGCGATGAAGCTGAAGACTTCTTTGTCCAGCAGCAGCCATTGCGGATTGCTGTTGATGATTGCCCGGCCGATGGCCAGCAGCTCCAGCAGGCCCACCACGACGGCCAGGGTGGTGTCCATGAAGAGGGCGATGAACTGGCCGACGATGGCCGGGATCACCACCCGCAGCGCCTGCGGCAGCACGATCAACAGCATGGTTTGCCAGCCGTTGAGACCCATGGCCTTGGCGGCCTCGACCTGGCCGCTGGGAACCGCCTGCAGGCCGCCGCGCACATTCTCGGCCATGTAGGCCGCGGCGAAGAGGGTCATGCCCAGCATGGCCCGCAGCACCCGATCGATGCGCACCTCGGGGGGCAGGAACAGCGGCAACAGGATCGAAGTCATGAAGAGCAGCGTCACCAGCGGCACGCCGCGCACCGCCTCGATGAAGACCACGCACAGCGCCTTGACCACCGGTAGCGAGTTCTGCCGGCCCAGGGCCAGCAGAACGCCGATGGGAAAAGAGGCTACGATGCCGACGATAGCCAGCAAAAAGGTGAGCAGCAGGCCGCCCCAACGACCGCTCTCGACAAAGGGGAGATAAGGGGCCACAGCGGCGTTGCGCAGCCCACCCAGCAGCAACAGCGTCAACAGGAAGGAGACCATCCAGGCCAACGCCATCTGGTAGCCCTTGATGGCCAGCCGGCGACCGACCAGGATTCCCAATCCCACGGCCAGGATATTGCTCGCCAAGCGCAGCCGGCTGGCCAGCGGCAGGTATTCCAGGCTGATCGGCACGGTGGCCAGCACGCCGTAGGCAATGGCCAAGGCCAGGGCAAAGGTGCGCACGGCGCCGCCCCAGCGTCCGCCGCTGACGCCCATCAGGAAGGAGACCATGATAACGATGGCCCAAACGCGCCACATCTGCTCGGCCGGGTAGGGGCCGACGGCGTATAGCCGCAGGTTTTCGACCACCGGGCTCCAGTCGGCTGTAACCAGGGCCCAACGGCCCAGGGACAGTGCGACGATGCCGATGAAGGCGACAGCGACGACGGTCAGAAGCGTGTTGAACCAGCTGCTGAAAAGATTTTTCTTGAGCCAGCGCAGGGGGCCGGGCCGGGCCGGCGGCGCCATGAAGGTTTCGGCGGCTGTAGTCATGGCTAACGCTCCACCAACTGGACGCGGCGGTTGTAGAGGTTGAGCACCGCCGACGTGAGCAGGCTCAGCCCCAGGTAGATGGCCATGATCAACAGGAAGACCGGCACCGCCTGCCCGGCCTGGTTGATGATGGTGCGGCCGACGAAGAAGAGGTCGGCATAGCCGATGACGATGGCCAGGCTGGAATTCTTGGTCAGGTTGAGGTATTGGCTGATCAGCGGCGGGATGATCACCCGCAGCGCCAGGGGCAGCACCACCAGGCGCAAGGTCTGAAAGGCGCTCAGCCCCAGCGATTTAGCGGCCTCGACCTGGCCCTTCTGCACGGCCAGGATGCCGGCCCGCATCACTTCGGCGATGAAGGCGCCGGTGTAGACCACCAGTCCCACCAACAGCGCGGCGAATTCCGGGGTCAGCCGGACGCCTCCCTCGAAGTTGAAGCGGCCCAGCTCAGGCGTCGTGAGCCGCAGGGGTGCGGCGCCCACCACGAACCAGCCCAAGAGGGCGACGCCGGCCGCGGCCAGCAGCCCGATCAGCAGCGGATAGCGGCTGCGGCCGGTGCGCATCTGATAGGCCAGCAGATAGCGGTGCAGCAGGTAGCCCAGCAGGAGGCCGGCTGCCACGAACAGCAGCCAGAGGCCGAATGTGCCCGTGGGCTGGGGGCCGACCATGTACAGCCCGCGCTGGCTGATGAAGATCGGGCCCGGCAGGGTCAGCGCGTTCTGCACCGGCGGCAGCCGCTGAAAGACGGCAAAGTACCAGATGAAGAGCTGCACCAACAGGGGAATGTTGCGAATGATGTTGATGTAGACGCCGGCCAGGCTGCTGACCAGCCAGTTGCTGGAGAGACGGGCCAGCGCCGCGGCCAGGCCCAGAAATGTGGCCAGGACGATGCCAACTACCGAGACCTTGAGCGTGTTGAGGAAGCCGACCCAGAGCGCATAGCCGAAGGTGCGGCTGGGATCGTAGGGCACCGGCGATTCGGCGATGGGAAAGCCGGCTGAGTTGCGCAGGAAGTCGAAACCCAGGCCCAGCCCGCGCGCCTCGGCCGCGGCCAAGACATTGCTGATGAAGAACCAGAGGAAGCCCACCACCAGGATCGCCGAGATGATCTGGGCAACCCACTGCAGCACGACCACATCGCGCCACAGCGGCACGCCTTTGCGGGTGAGGAAACGAGGGAGGGAGGAAGAGGAGGTGGCCATGGTGAGTGCCGGGGAACTGATGAGGCGTGAAGCGTCAGGTGTGGAGCGTGAAGCGCGATCGTATCACGCTTCACGCTCCACGCTCCACGAATGCCGCATGTCCTGCGCAGCCAGGAGGCGTTGCTCTTGTTGCCACGCTCCGAGTTGCGCAGGACGCGTGGGGGAGAGCCAGACGCGGCGGGCTGGCGCTGGCTCTCGCAGCGCCGCCTAGCGCAGCGGAATGCCGTAGATCAGGCCGCCATCGCTCCACAGGGCGTTCAGCCCGCGGTCCAGCGTGAAGGAGAGGCCCTCCGGCCCCATGTAGCGGTCGTAGATCTCGCCGTAGTTGCCCACGGAGGCGATCACGTTGACGGCAAAATCGGTGGCCAGCCCCAGGTCCTCCTGGCCAAAGCTGCCCTCGCCGCCCAACATGCGCTTGATCACCACATTTTCGCTGGTCTTCATTTCCTGGACGTTCTGCGAGGTGATGCCCAGCTCCTCGGCGTTGATCAGCACCCACATCACCGTCTTGACCAGATCCATCCATTGATCGTCGCCGGCCGGCGTCGCGGGGGCCAGCGGCTCCTTGGACATGGTCGCCTCCAGGATCACGTGGTCGGCCGGGTTGGCGAAGCCGCTGCGCACCGCGGCCAACTGCGATTTGTCGCTGGTGGCTGCGTCGCAGCGCCCGCTCTCATAGGCGCTGTAAACGGCGTTGGTATCCTCGAAAGTCACCGGGGTGAAGGTCAGCCCCCGCTCGCGGAAGGCGTCGGCCAGGTTTTGCTCGGTGGTGGTGCCGGTGGTGACGCAGACCGTGGCGCCGTCCAGGTCCTCCAGGGTGGTGAAGCCGCTGTCGGCGCGCACCATCATTCCCTGGCCGTCGTAGAACATGACGTGAACGAAATTGCCCCACTGGGCGTCGCGGCTGGAGGTCCAGGTCATGTTGCGCGTGACCAGGTCCACCTCGCGGGTTTGCAAGGCCGGTCCGCGCTCGGCGGCCGAAATGGGCACGAACTCAGTCGCGTTGGGATCGCCGAAGACGGCGGCCGCCACGGCGCGGCAGAGATCGATGTCGAAGCCCTGGTTCTTGCCTTCCGAGTCCAGATAGCCGAAGCCGGGCAGGCTGGTGTGGACGCCGCAGACGACTTTGCCGCGCGCCTTGACCGCGTCAAGGATCTTTTGGGTGGCCGGCGCGGCTGGGGGCTGGGCATCGGCCGCGGGCTGCTCGACGGGAGCCGCCTGGGCGGTTGGCTGCTCGGCCGCGGGCGCTGGGGCTGGGGCGGCGGCCGGCGCGGCGCAACTGGCCAGCAACAGGCCAAATATCACGAAGACCGACAGCACGACGAAGAACTTGGAACGCATGATGTACTCCTCCTGGGAAAAACGATGAACAGAACTGACAGGCGGTAGACGATAGACGCGGTTAACTGGGGTGTTCGTTGGGAACAGGCTTCGCTGCACCTCCTCGCCAAGGCTATGATCAGGTTGCAGGACACCGGCGCGACCCGCCGCGAGAGGCGGTGCATTCGGCCGACGAGATGGAAAAGGGGCGAATCTGCGGCGCTTGCCGGCCGCTGGTTGACGGCGCAACTATAGCACAATCTACCGATCATGTCAAACGCGCTGAGATGAACATAACAGATGACAGGGCGGCCTGCCCTCATGCGTGCGGCAGAAAAAGCTCACGCCAAGCCGCCAAGCCCGCCAAGTTTTCTCTCCCCTTTGCGCTCTTTGCGCCTTTGCGTGCGACAGAAATCGCGATCTGCTGCGTCTGAGCAGACTCAACCCTGGACGCCTACGCCCAGATCGTAGACCAACCTGCCCCCCAGCCACCCTTCCAACACCAACAGCGCCAGACCCGCCAGCAGCAGCCCGATCAGCCAGGCCCGCCGGCGCGGCTGATCCAGCACGGCAGGCGCGCGCAGCCGCTCATAGAGCAGCAGGCCGTAGACAATCAGCAGGCCGAAGCCGGCCGCGGTGTGGGGGTTCATCACGGCCAGGATGGCAGGATCGTTGGGGGCCGTGTTGCGATCCACCAGGCCGCTGACGATCGCTGCGAAGATGCTCAGCCAGCCCAGAAAAAGCATCAGCCAGGCGGCCATCGGCAGCGCCGCCCGCCGCCAGCCCAACAGATAGACCAGCGCCACGATGCTGCCTGTGGCCAACAGGGCGATGGGGAAATGCACAAGGCGAGGGTGGAGCGGTTCCAGGAAGGTCATGGCGCCAGTATAGCACAAAGAGCGCGCCAGGGGCAAAGGATGCTGCGCCTTCTTTTGACGAGTGCTTTCAAATATGCTACGATGGCCGCATGAGAAACCCCCTCAGCGCGCTGGCAGAATCGGTTCTTCAGAGCACCACCACGGCGGCTGGCCAGTTCACCCTGCCCAACTGGCTGGTCAATTCCTTGGTGGCGCTGACTGGCGACGATGCCAAACCGATCAAAGAGCCCGGCTGGGTCGATGAGAACGTGCTGCGCCGGGCGATCGCGCTCTATCGGGCAGCCAACGCCCGCAGCGCCAGCCCAACCGCGATCGGCTGGCAGTTCACCCCCAACGGCCTGCAGGCGATACAGGTGCTGTCCCCGCCGGCCGACAGCGCCCAGGAGCTGGTGCTCGAGGAGCTCGGTCGCCGGCTGGCGTCGGTCACCATGAACCACCCGCGGCTGGCGCCGGTGCTGGAAAGGGCCATGCGCCAGGGCTATCCTTATCTGGCGGCGCGCATCGACGAGGGCTTTCAATCGCTCACCCGGCGGTTCGATCTGCCGCTGCCTCCGCAGCGGGCGCTTCAGATCGGCGAGCAGGTCATCTCCGCCCTGGAATTCGCCCACTACCGCGACATCCTGCACGGCGCCTTCGACCTGCACGATGTGTTCGTCAACGAACGGGCACAGGTCAGCCTGCTGGGTGTGGGGGTGGAACAGTTGCGCCAGCAGTTGGGCGCGCCCGGCGCGGCGCTGGTTTCGCCGCTGCTGCCGCCGGAGGTCGCGTCGGGTGCGCGGTTGCCCGACAAGCGCACCGACGTCTTCGCCATGGGCGCGTTGCTCTATGTGCTGCTCACCGATCGGGTGCCGGCGGCCGGCCAGCCGATCGACCTTTCCCAGTCGCTCCCCGACGTGCCGGTCGCCCTGGACGCGGTGATGACCAAAGCCTTGGCGGAGGATCCAGACCGGCGCTACCCCAGCCTGACGGAGATGTATCACGATCTGCGCGTGGCGCTGCGGGCGCGGCGGGCGGTTGCCCGGCCATCGACCCCTGCCCAGCGCAGCATCGCCCCATCTCCGGCGCGCACGGCAAGCCCAGTCAGCGCGCAGCGCGCCGTTCCGTCGCCGGCCGCGACCGCCACCCCTGACGGCTTCCCTGAGTCAGTGGCCATGCCGCTCATCGATATCAGCGTCCTGGAGCAACCCCTGGAGATGCCGGAGATCACGGCTGTGGCGACCATCGAAATCCCGCCCGCCCCCGAGATGCCCAAGATCGATTGGGTGACGCTGTTGCAGCCGGTGGATCTGAGCGGCCTGGGCGGCCCCGCCAGCGACCTCAGCTACGCCAGCGCCGAAACGCTGGCGCCTGATCCTCTGGTGGCGGCGATCATGGCGGTCGAGGCCACGGAAGGCATGCAGAAGAGCCGGCAGCACCCGGCGCGCAAACCCGCTGGCAGCCCTCAGCCCACCGATCAGCCGGCGGCCGCGCCGGCCAGCCAACCCAAGGCGCCGACCAAGCCGCGCCGCGTTCGCCGCAAGTGATCGAACTTACCGACCTGCTCCATGCCACGGGCGGGGCGCTGCACGGGCCAGCTGCGGCCCGTCGTTTCACCTCGTTTCTCTACGACTCGCGCCTGCTGACGCCGCCGGCCGACTCCGGCGACGCGGCTGAACAGCCGGGCCCGATTTTTGTTGCCATCAAGAGCGACCGAGGGGATGGACACGACTACATTGCCGACGCCATCGCGCGCGGCGCGCGCGGCGTGCTTTGCCAAGAGCCGGCGCCGCCATGCGTGGACGCGGCAGGAATCACCTGCGTCGTGGTGCTTGACACGCGCGCGGCATTGCTGGCCTACGCCGCCCACGTGCTGCAGCGGCCAAATCTGACCACGGTCGGAATCACCGGTTCGGTCGGCAAGACCACGGCCAAGGAGCTGATCGCCGCGGTGCTGGCCGCCGGCGACCGGCCGCTCTTCCGCAACCGGGGCAGCATCAACGGCCGTTATGGCCTCTCCATCGCGGCCGGCGAGCTGGAGCCGCAGCATGAGCTGGCCGTGCTGGAGCTGGCCGCCGACAGCTTCGACGAGATCCGCGACCTGGCAGCGCTGACGCGGCCGCAGGTGGGGGTAGTCACGGCGATCGGCGAGGCCCATCTGGCCACCTTCGGCTCGTTGGCCGCCATCGCCGAGGAGAAGGGCCGGCTGTTGGAGGCGCTGCCGCCGGAGGGCCTGGCCGTGCTCAACGCCGACGATGCCCACGTGCTGGGCATGGCCCGCCGCACGCGCGCCCAGGTCATCACCGTGGGCGCCCATCCGGGGGCCGACCTGCGCATCGAACAGTTGCAGGTCGATGCGCGCGGCCTGCTATGCACTTTTTCGGATAGCCGCGGCTGGTTGGCGCAACGGCTGGGCTGCGCCCCGCTGCCGGCTGAGGCGTTGACGCTCCGTTCGCAGCTTTTGGGCCGGCGCCATGCCCCCTTGCTGCTGGCGGCGCTGGCGGTGGGCGCCTGGTTTGGCCAGCCGTTGTCCGCCATGCTGGCCGCGCTGGCCGATTTCGAGCCGCTGCCCGGCCATCTGCGGCCGCTGGCCGGCCGGCATGGCGCCCTGCTGCTGGACGACACCGTCAACGCCAGCCCCCCGTCCATGGCCGCCGCGCTGGAGACGCTGGCGCTCTTCCGCGATCGACTACGCGTAGCCGTGCTGGGCGACATGTGGGATCTGGGCGCCGGCGAGACCGAGGCCCACCGCCAGGTCGGCCGGCGCGCGGCCGCGGCGGCCGACTGGCTGCTGGTCAAGGGGCCGCGCGCCCAGGAGATCGCCAACGGCGCGCTGGACGCTGCCATGCCGCCCGCCCGCATCTTCCGCGCCTACACCGACGCCGACATCGTGCGCTTTGTGGCTGAGCTGACCAGCGGCCGATCGACGGAGGAGGCAGCGCCGGTGATCCTCCTCAAAGCTGATCGCCCGGCGCGCATGGAGCGGATCGTGGCCGCGCTGTTGGCCGAGCCAGAGCAGGCGGGCGAGCTGTTGGTGCGCCAATCGGCCGGCTGGCTGCAGGTGCGGCCGTTGACCCAGGACCGGCCCACCTGGGTGGAGATCGATCTGGAGGCGCTGGCCGGCAACGTGCGGCAGGTGCAGCAGATCGTTGGCCCGGCCGTGGCCATCTGCGCGGTGCTCAAGGCCGATGGCTATGGGCACGGCGCGGACAGCGTGGCGCGCACGGCGTTGAACAACGGCGCTCACATGCTGGCCGTGGCCTGCCTGGCTGAGGCTGTCGCGCTGCGCCGGGCAGCCATCGACGCGCCGATCCTGGTGCTGGGCTATACGCCGGCCTGGCAGGCGCGCGACACCGTGCGGCGCGATGTGATCGCCACAGTTTATGACCTGGACGTGGCCCGCGCCCTGAGCCAGGCCGCGGCCGACATGAACCGGCCGGCGCGGGTGCATGTCAAGGTGGACAGCGGCATGGCGCGGCTGGGGCTGCTGCCGGCCGATGTCGTTCCTTTTGTGCGTGAGCTGATGGCGCTGCCCGGCCTGGTGGTCGAGGGGATCTTCACCCATCTCTCCGTGGCTGACAGCGCCGCGCCGGAGCACCGGGCGCACACCGCGGCGCAGTTGGCCCGCTTCCGCCGCGTGCTGGCCGAGCTGCGCGAGGAGGGCCTTGCCATTCCGCTGGTGCACGCGGCCAACTCGGCGGCGCTGCTCAACTGGCCGGAGAGCCGTTTCGACATGGTGCGGCCCGGCATCGCGCTCTATGGCCTGGCGCCGTCGCCGGACACGCCGCTGCCCGCGGGCTTCCGGCCGGTGCTGAGCTGGAAGACGCAGGTGGCGCAGGTCAAGACCTTGCCGCCGGGCGCGCCGATCAGCTACGGCAACACCTTTGTGACGCAGCGTGCGACCAGGGTGGCTGTCGCGCCGGTGGGCTACGCCGATGGCTTTCGCCGCGGCCCGGCGCACTGGGGCCACGTGCTGGTACACGGCCAGCCGGCGCCCATCATCGGCCGCGTCACCATGGATCAGACCATGCTGGATGTGAGCGAGATCCCCGGCGTGCGCCAGGGGGATGAGGTGGTGCTGATCGGCCGGCAGGGCGCGGCAGAGATCACCGTCGGGCAGGTGGCCGAGCGGCTGGGCACCATCGGCTACGAGGTCGTGGCCGAGATCCTGGCGCGCGTGTCGCGTGTCGTTTGAATCATCCAGTCATCCAATTCCCAATCTACCCATCTTTTCCCCAGGAGGCCCCATGTCCATCCAACCTGACCACTGGATCCGCAAAATGGCGCTGGAGCACGGCATGATCGAACCGTTTGTCGACGGCCAGGTGCGCGACGGCGTCATCTCCTACGGCCTGAGCAGCTACGGCTACGATATCCGCATCGCCAATGAGTTTCGCATTTTCACCCCAGGGCTGGGCGACCTGACGGTGGTCGATCCCAAGCAGTTCGACGCCCGCTCCATGGTCGATTTCCACGGCGACGTCTGCGTGATCCCGCCCAACTCCTTCATTCTGGCCCGAACGGTGGAGTATTTCCGCATCCCGCGCAATGTGATCACCATCTGTCTGGGCAAGAGTTCCTATGCCCGCTGCGGATTGGTGGTCAATGTAACTCCCTTCGAGCCGGAATGGGAGGGCTACGTCACGCTGGAGATCTCCAACACCACCCCGCTGCCCGCCAAGGTCTATGCCAACGAGGGCATTGCCCAGGTGCTCTTCTTCCAGGGGGACCCGCCGCAGATGTCCTATGCCGACAAGAAGGGCAAGTATCAGGGACAGGCGGGGATCACGCTGCCGAGATTATGACGTAGGGGCTCGGTCGGAGACCGGCCCGAGCGGTGAATGAGACGTAGGGGCTCGGTCGGAGACCGGCCCGAGCGGTGAATGAGACGTAGGGGCTCGGTCGGAGACCGGCCCGAGCGGTGAA
>Ga0116143_10006314_pt1 | contig 10360 bp, 8 predicted proteins | sample AD_UKC034_MetaG_FD_89745 | JGI IMG/M metagenome (GOLD analysis project Ga0116143, IMG submission 89745) | Active sludge microbial communities of municipal wastewater-treating anaerobic digesters from USA - AD_UKC034_MetaG | ecosystem: Engineered > Bioreactor > Anaerobic > Digestate | place: USA...
ATAAATAAAATCCGCATAGGAATATGGAATAAAATTTCGAAGCATACTATGTCCGGGGCCGACGCCAAACCAACCCCCTCTGGCTATAGCGATCTTTGCCTGCTGGACCTGGTATCCGCCTTCATCGTTTCCGAGAAATTCATTGATTCTGCTGATCCACGTATTTACCCTGATGGCATCCGGTAAAAATTGACCGAGATAAATCAAAAATGCGAACATGGCCACCCCAAAAACGAAGAGAGTAAGGATATACTTAAAAGATACCCTGCCCACAAACATCATCATCATGCAGGTCAGAAATAGAAGTGCAGAAGTGGAAAAATTGGAGGGAGCAATCAGGCCGCATACGATGAGAATGGGCAGCATGATCGGAACAAATGAAGTTTTAAAACTTTTGATATAATCCTGTTTGGCAGAAATGGATCTTGCCAGATAAGTGATCAGGGCTATACGTGCCAGATCAGAAACCTGAAAAGAAACATCGATCAGAGGCAGTTGAATCCACCTCCGGGCATTGTTGATGTTGACGCCAAAAAAGAGCGCATAGACGAGCAATCCTATAGCTACCACGAGCAATATAGGGGAATATTTATTAAACTCAGTGTAATCCACATTGGAAATGAACCATGCAAGTGCCAATCCACCCAGAATGAAGGGCACATGTCTGAACAAGAAGAAGAGGTTGGAATCGCTCTGAAATTTATTGACAGACAATGAAGCACTGTACACTGCCAAGAGCGAACAAAGTGACAGCAATAGAATGATGGTCCACAAAAATCTGTTTCCCTTTATTCCTTCTTTTATATCGAGATAAATATGATTGATCATGGCCATTCAGCTTTTAGTTTGATAAATTCTTTTCTGAACTGGTCTCCCCTGTCCATATAATTTTTGAAAAGGTCAAAACTGGCACATGCAGGAGAAAGTAAAACGACATCTCCCGGACTTGCCAATGAAAAGGCCGATAAAACAGCTGTTCCCATATCATGGGTATCCCTTTTAAAAGGGTGCATGCCGAATGCAGACCAAACCTTTTCATTATCTGCACCCAGAGCCACTATGGCCTTCACCTTTCCATTAACCAAAGACTGCAAAACAGAATAATCATTTCCCTTGTCCTGTCCTCCCACGATCCAGATGACCGGCTTTCGCATAGCATCCAATGCCCAATATACTGAATCTACATTGGTCGCTTTACTGTCATTGATAAATTCTATTCCATTGATCGAACCCAGGGATTCCAGACGATGGGGATCATTCTTAAAACTGTCGATCCCCATTTGGATCTGCTCTGGAGTAAGACCTAAAATTTCCATTGCCTGAATGCAACATGCTGCATTCATAGCGTTGTGACGACCCTTGATCGATGCATTTCTGATGCTTCCCTTGGGCACATCATTGATGGCGATCCGGTCGCTCTCATCGAGATCAACAGAGATTAAGTGTAAATGAGCCGGAAGATCAAACTGCTTAATCTGTTTCGAGAGCACAGGGTCGCCAATATTTACGATCAAATGCTCTTCCGCATTTTGAAACTTTCCCAATCGGAACTTTGATTCAACATAGTTTTGGAAAATCCCTCCATACCGATCCAGGTGATCCGGGGTGATATTGAGCAAAATCCCAATGTAAGGATGGAAACTATTGATCTCGTCGAGCTGGAAACTGCTTATTTCCACTACATACCAATCATGTTCGGATTCCGACAGGCTCCTCGCAAAAGAATAACCCACATTGCCAACCTTCACTGCATCGAAACCATTGACCTGAAGGATGTGGTGACATAAATTTGTTGTTGTCGTTTTTCCGTTGCTTCCGGTTATGGCAATTATTTTTCCCTCACAAAATCTGAAAGCAAATTCAATTTCAGAAATGATCTCCACTCCTTTGGAAGCGAGATGTTGTACAACCGTAGAGGAGTAAGGAATTCCGGGACTCTTGACCACCAGTTGGGGAACAGTATCATAGGCGATCACATGCCCCTCTTCTTCGAAATCGATCTCAAGTTCAATCAGCAATGTTTTGGTCTCAGGCTTGATAGAAGACTGATCACTCACAAATGGAACAAGTTTATTTTTGCGAGCCAGCAAGGCTGCCCCGATACCACTCTCTCCTGCTCCCAATATCAGTACCATTTCATCAACGCATTTTGAGGGTGATGATGGTCAGAACGGCCAATAACAAGGATACAATCCAGAACCGGACCGCAATGGTGGCTTCGTGCATTCCTTTTTTCTGATAGTGGTGGTGTAGCGGAGACATCAGGAATACCCTGCGTCCTTCCCCAAACTTCCTTTTGGTGTACTTGAAGTAAGTCACCTGGATCATCACAGAAAGATTTTCCACCAGAAAAACTCCGCAAAGCAAAGGAATCAGTAATTCCTTGCGCAAGACAATGGCCAAAACAGCGATGATCCCTCCCAGTGTGAGGCTTCCGGTATCTCCCATAAAAACCCTGGCCGGATAGGAATTATACCAAAGGAATCCTACGCAGGATCCCAGAAATGCCGCAGCGAAAATGACGAGCTCGCCTGTATAAGGCAAATAGAAAATATCGAGATAATCGGCAACAATGGAGTTACCAGAAACGTAGGCCAATACGGCCAGTGTAGCCGCAATGACAGCTGATACCCCTGTGGCCAATCCATCCAGTCCATCAGTCAAATTGGCTGCATTGGATACTGCCGTGACAATAAAAATAACGATGGGAATGAACAATATCCAGACAAAACTTCTGGAATTATCACCCATAAACTCAGTGAGCCAGGCATAATCAAAACGATTGCCTTTAAGAAAAGGGACATTGGTTAAAGAAGTCTTGACATATACCTGATTTTCACTCTTACCGTCCACTGATGGAATCTCCTGACTGATATCGTACCTGAAATGCATGGCTTCGGATTTGGGCATTCTGACCACTACATCGCTGTGGTAAAGCATGGCCAGCGCCACTACCAATCCAAGCACCAACTGTCCCAGTATTTTGAATATAGCCTTGAGTCCTTCTTTGTCCTTTAGAAAGACCTTGATGTAGTCGTCTGCAAATCCTATGACTCCCATCCAAAGGGTAGTAAAGAGCATCAACTGGATGTATACATTTTCCAGACGCGTGAGCAGCAAAGTCGGAACCAGGATTCCCAAAATGATGATAATCCCACCCATGGTGGGGGTCCCTTCCTTTTCCTTCTGACCGGTAAGACCCAGATCTCTGACCGTTTCTCCGATTTGCAGTCTTTTCAAAGAACGGATGATGCGGTTTCCCAACCACATCGTTATCATCAAAGAAAGGATCACAGCAAGACCGGCACGGAAGGAGATGTAACCAAACAATCTTCCTCCAGGCAGATGGAATATCCTTTCTATAAATTGAAATAAATAATACAACATGGTTTTTCGTTTCGATCGGAAATTTAACAGTACAGCAGGGATCCAATCCCTTTGGTTGCAATCCACTGCTGTAACTGTTAAAACCAACCTGAGAATGATAATAGAACCTACTCTATAATCTTTTATATTTTAAACAAGTATGTTTTCAACTTTTGCATATCGTCGAAGGGTGTCTTTACACCTTTCACTTCCTGATATTTTTCATGCCCCTTGCCGGCGAGGACAATTATGTCATGATCCTTCGCTATAAGGCAGGCTGTTTTGATTGCCTGTTCCCTGTCTGGTTGGACCAGATACTTTACCTGATCTCCTGCAGAAATTCCGGACTCCATATCTTTGATGATATCGAGGGGCTCCTCATCTCTGGGATTGTCTGATGTCAGTATGACCTGATCACTCAAATCAACAGCAATCCTGCCCATCAAGGGTCTTTTTGATTTGTCTCTGTTACCTCCGCAGCCTATCACCGTTATGATCCTTTGACCGGATCGCCTGATATGCTGAATGTTTCTGATCAGTTTTTCCACTGCATCGGGGGTATGTGCATAATCTACTACTCCTACCTTTCCTGTATCCGGATCGCGAATCCAATCAAACCTACCGGAAACGCTGTGCAATCCGGACATTAATCTGATCACTTCATCTTCATTCTCGCCCAATTCCAGTGCCACGCCCAATACTGCAGCCAGGTTGGAAGCATTGAAGGTACCGGCCAGGTTGGAATGCCATTCCTTCATGCCGGATTTCAAATGCATGCCACTCAGATCGCTGTCCAGAATTTTCAATTTGTAGTCAGCCATATTGCGCACACCAAAGGTCTTCCTGATGCTTTTCGAATTCTGCACCATGATGGACGCATGGGAATCATCCGCATTGACCAAAGAAATACTGTCCCTACTTAAATTGTCAAAGAACTTTTTCTTTGCATCGATGTAATTCTTAAACGTATGATGGTAATCGAGATGATCTTGTGTAATATTGGTGAATACGGCGAGCTTGTAATTCAAACCTTTGATCCTGCCCTGATCGACCGCATGAGAACTGACTTCCATGAAAACATGGGTACAGCCGGCCACCACCATTTCATTTAACAGCCCGTACAAACTAATCATGTCCGGAGTAGTATGAGTGGAGGGAATGATCCGGTCAGCAAATTTGTTTTCCACCGTCGAAATAAGACCAGACTTGTGACCCAGTGCATTGAACAATTCATAACAAAGTGTCGCCACGGTCGTTTTTCCATTGGTTCCCGTTATTCCCACCAGAGTTATTTTACTGCAAGGATCGTCATAATAAATGCCCAGCATTTCTGAAAGACAATCCATTACCGAATCAGATCTGATATAACATATTCCCGGAATCTGATCATCTGACATTACTTCGCAAAGTATGGCCACCGCTCCCTTGGAAATTGCACCGGATATATAGGCATGTCCATCCAGGACACTCCCTTTGACCGCAACGAAAAGATCACCTGCCCTTACATTGCGGGAATCCATTGTGAATCCACTAAGCCTGCAACCCGGATCACCGATCAAATCGAAACCGGTCTTGCGGGGTAATATTTGAGACAAATCTTTCAAAGAACTTTTTATTCGAGGTTAATTTCAATCTTTCTTCCGGTAATCGCCCATGGCGTGCCCGGATTCAGATTTTGAGAAACAACCTTTCCTGAACCACTCACCATCACCTGTACGCCGTGTCTGTCCAGCAGGAACATGGCATCCCTGAGACCCATACCCAGCAGATCAGGTACACGACTATTGTCGTAATGTTGAGGCAGTGTATATATTCCACTTTTGTCAGACTGAGTCCTTACCCACTCTGATTTTTTCTGATCTAAATAAGGCAGACCGATGAACCCGAACAATGCCTTGAAATCGCCATTGTATCCATGGTTGCCTACCGGAAGGATATCACCCGTCAATACGGGTTTGGGCTGCTCGTTGACAGACTGGGCCACTTTGTTTTTATTTCTCATACAGCGGTCCGCAATTTTGCGGAACACCGGAGCAGCCGCCTGCCCTCCATAATAACCTCCCTGCTTGGGATTGTAGATCACTACAATGCAGCTGTATTCAGGATTTTCCGATGGAAAGAATCCGCAAAATGATGCCTGATATTCCTTGGAGCTTTCTCCGGAGGCAAAATAGTTTGTCACGGCAGTACCGGTCTTTCCGGATATATTATAATGTTCTGACTTGATCGAAGATCCTGTACCCTGCTCCACCACTCCTCTGAGCAAAGTATGCAACTGAGCCAATGTCCTTTGGGAAAAAAGATCCTTTGCGATTACTTTGGGTTCATATTTTTTAATAACCTGATCATCATCCAGAATTTCTGACACCACATATGGCTTCATCATGACGCCCTGGTTTGCTACAGTATTGTAAAAATTGAGCACCTGGAGCGGGGTCAGCTGAAGTTCGTATCCTACACTCATCCAAGGCACCGTTGTGCCATACCATTTATCCTTGTTTTTTTCCGGGTGCTTGACCACAGGAGAAGTTTCACCCTCCAGCTCAATGCCCGTTTTCTTATCCAATCTGAATTTTCGGTAATAATCTGCAAACTTTTTTTGTCCCTCCGCACTGCCGAAAACCTGATGTGCCAGTCTGGATATCCCGACATTTGAAGATTTCTCAAAAGAATATTGAAGATCAGACATCCCTACGCCGTGGTTTTCGGAATCCTTCATCTTCTTATTGTAAAAATATGCTTCCCCTCCACTGAGCTGTACCGGACTTTTCAAATCCAGACCTCCGTTTTCCAACATGGCAGCAACAGAAGCAAGCTTCATGGTACTACCTGGTTCTGTGGAATAAGCCATTGCGTAGTTGAAGTTTTCAGTCAGCGCACCTGTTTCATCAAATCCAAGATTGGCGATCGCACAAATGGCACCCGTCTTCACATTCATGACCAGTGCACAACCCTTTTCGGCTGCATGGTATTGAATTGCCTCTGCCAGGGCATCTTCGGCCACTTCCTGAATTCCTACATCAAGGGTCGTTTTGACATCTTTACCCCTTTTAGCCTCTATCTCAATCACATTATCCACGGGAAGGTAAATATCCGGCCCTACTTTTTTCATCAAGCGCTGACCTTCTTCTCCTTTCAACCAGACATTGAAAGAGCTTTCCAGACCAATAGACTGGGCATTTTCACGATTCAATCCGATCGTGCGGCTGGCCAACAGTTTGAAAGGTTTTTCTCTTCTGTCCTTTCGAATTACAATGAGCCCTCCCTTATTGGGACCTCCTCGGAAAATCGGATAATTCTTCAGCTTTTCCATCTGGTTATAATCCAGAGAACGACCAATAAGCAGATATCTGTTTTTCGACTTTCGCTCGCGAATCAACCAGTTTCTCACCTCCGCAACACTGCGTTCCGGCATCAGATCCGCGGACAAATGCCAGGCAAGTGAATCGACATTCTTGTTAAAGAGCTCATTGGTCAGTCCCTTGGCCCTTGTATCCATCCGTATTTCAAAGAACGGCAGCGAGATGGCAAGCGGGCTGCCATCATCAGCCAATATTTTTCCTCTTTCTGCTTCAATGGAAACCAGTTTGAAGTAAAGCTCTTCTCCCTTTTGTCTCCATTCCGCACCCTCTACACTCACTATTCTGACCGCACTCCAGGACAAATACAGGGCTACCAGGCCAAAAGCGGCCAATACCAGATAAACCCTGATCAATAATTCCTTTTTGCGATCCACTTTCATTACTGCTCCACCCTCACTATTTTCTTAGGCGCCTGTTCCCTGATATATATTTCCTTGTCCTGAACGCGCTTGGAAAGTTGCCCTTCCATGCTCTGATACATGATGCCGGACTTAAGGGACCAGTATTGCCATTTCAATTCTTTAATCTCTTCCTGAAGCACCTGACTTCTCTGAAGATGCTTTTCTGCATAATGGACGTTTGCCGCATAAATCAAACCCAGGAAAAATATGATGCCAACAAAAGGCAGGTTTTTGTAGAACAACATCGAATTGACGTTGCGATACTTCCTCCTGTTGATCTTCGGGGGTTTGTTATAATCCGTATTCATCCTATTCTCTTTTCTCCCACACGCATCTTTGCAGAGCGGGATCTTGAATTCATTTCTGTCTCTTCTTCACCGGGGATCATTACCTCCTTATTCAACTGTTTGAAAAGTTTCTGGGCCGTGCCAAAAGGATTTTCAGCACTTTCCACTTCTGAAACTCCCTTGAGGAAATTCTTGACAATTCTATCCTCCAGCGAGTGGTAACTGATCACGACCAATCTGCCTCCCTTTCGAATGATATGGCCAGACTGCTCCAGCAACATTTTCAGACTTTCCAACTCTCCATTCACCTCTATGCGCAAAGCCTGAAAAACCTGTGCGAGATATCTCTGCCGCTTTCCGTAAACGAAAGGACTGAGCCAATCTGCAAAAGCAGCGCAGGTTCGGATTCTGACCGCTTTTCGCTCCCGCACCCATCGTTCTGCCAAAGGACCTGCGTTGGTGATCTCACCGTATTCCGCAAGCACTTTTTTGAGTTTCTCCTCTGAATACTGTTGCAAAATCTGATCCGCTGTAAGCTCTTGCTCCGGATTCATCCTCATGTCCAACGGAGCATCAGATTGAAAGGAAAAACCCCTTTCTGCTTCATCGAAATGATGTGACGACACCCCAAGATCTGCCAGAATTCCATCCACCTGGCTAATGCCATAATAGCGGAGGTATTTTTGCATAAACCGGAAATCCGACCGGATCAGCACCAATCTGGGATCTGAAATCAAATTCGCCTCTACCACAGGATCCCTGTCAAAAGCAAACAGTTTTCCACCGGGACTTAACCTATTCAATATCTCCGCACTGTGACCCCCACCACCGAAGGTTACATCCACATACACCCCTTCGGGATCTGTGATGAGCGCTTCGACCGACTGACCGAGCAGCACCGGCTGATGTTCATATTGCATGGGCTCAGGCATCTTTATGTCTGAATACTTCTTCCGCCAGACTTGCAAAATCTACCGGTTCCTGATCAATCATTTTCAGATAAGCCTCGCGGGACCAGACCTCGACCTGATTGTGATAGGCTAAAAGCATCACATCAGACTCTATGCCTGCGTGCTCCAACAAAGTCTTAGGCACGACAATGCGGGATGAGGCATCTGGCTCCACCTGAGTGGCTCCCCGATAAAAAAACCTGGCAAATTCTCTATTCTTGATGTTGTAGGGATTAAGCTGGTTGACCTCTTTGGTCTTTTCCTCCCATACATCCTGTGGATACAGGATCAAACATTTTTCAAACCCCCTGTTGAGCACAAAACTGCGTACCTGGTGCACGGAGAGCATCCGCATTAGGTTGGACGGCATTCTCAATCTGCTTTTGTCGTCCAATTTGACCTCGTACTCTCCACTCAGGTTATACATTTCTTCGAGCTCACGTTGGTTTGTTGGGTCAAAAGTATATTAATATTCCCACTTTCGCCCACTTTCGCCCCCAAAAATATAAAAAAAACTATATATTAATCAGCCTGAAGCTCAGAGGATAATCAAATAATTGACAAAATGTAACCATTTTGATTACAATCCGATAAGATAAATGGCTCATATCCCAATATATATGCATTTTTAATGTATTAATATATAAGGTATATATAATAACTACATTAAGAATTACAAAAAGTAGTCATATGATAAATTCAAAAAGGAAGCAGAAAGTTCAAGCCCGATTTTCCCAAGGCCGGAATATGTGCATTATGGCTGCCGCCAACGCATTTGGAAAACACCCCATAGGGCTTCCCGGATAATCCAGATATTCATTTTTGATTTTCCCCGTACCCGATCCGGAAACAAGATGGGAATTTCCCTGATTCGGAATCCTTTGCGGAACGAACGGTATTTCATTTCTATTTGGAAGGCATAGCCCACGAATCGGATGGCATCCAGGCCAATTTCTTCTAGTACTTTCCTTTTATAGCATACAAATCCGGCAGTGGGATCCATTACCTTCATGCCTGTGATCAGGCGCACATAGAGAGAAGCTCCTCTTGAAAGCAAAAGCCTGATGAATGGCCAATTGACCACTCCCCCACCTTTTACATAACGGGATCCCACCACGACATCTGCTTCGTTCCTGAGGCAACAGTCGCGCAGTTCGACCAACTTCGCAGGAGGATGGCTGAAATCGGCATCCATTTCCAGAATGAATTCATAAGGCCTTTTCAGTGCCCATTTGAAGCCTGCAATGTAGGCCGTGCCCAGACCTGACTTCTCCTTCCTTTCCATAAGATGGATTCTGTCCGGGTAACGAATTTGCAGGGATCTTACATTGGCGGCGGTTCCGTCCGGAGAGCCGTCATCCACAATGAGCAGTTCAAATCCGGGCGAAAGAGCCATCACCGCTTCTGTAATCGATTCGATGTTTTCGATTTCGTTGTAAGTAGGTATGACAACCAGTGAATCTGACACGCTCTGGATGATTTTATTCTTTAATTATGCCGGGTATGTTGTAAACACTCATCAAATATACGTTAAGAGAATCTTGCAGGATGGTATTCTTTCATCTGTTCGTAAATGCGAATAGCCAGGTCTTCAGCATTGGGTTTTGAAAAATAATCTCCATCGCTGCCATAAGGCGGACGATGTTCCGAAGAGCAAAGGGTTATTGGTGCAGAATCCAGATATTTCCAAGCACCTTGTTCTTCCAGAATTTTCTGTAAAATGAAAGCGCTTGCTCCTCCGGGCACGTCCTCATCCAGTATGACCAGTTTATTGGTTTTTTTAACAGAAGCGGCGATGGTATGGTCCAGATCAAAGGGCAAAAGGGTCTGCACATCGATCAACTCCACCGAAATACCTTTTTCGTTTAAAAGCTCGATGGCTTTTTCTGCTACCCTGACGCAGGAACCGTAGGTCACCAGGCTTACATCCCGGCCCTCCTGCAATATTTCCACCTGACCAAGTGGAATACTGAAAGTATGAAGATTATCGGGCA
>Ga0116143_10006315_pt1 | contig 10357 bp, 7 predicted proteins | sample AD_UKC034_MetaG_FD_89745 | JGI IMG/M metagenome (GOLD analysis project Ga0116143, IMG submission 89745) | Active sludge microbial communities of municipal wastewater-treating anaerobic digesters from USA - AD_UKC034_MetaG | ecosystem: Engineered > Bioreactor > Anaerobic > Digestate | place: USA...
CCAAGGCACTCGTAGGTGATGTCACCACCCATGGCGTGCGTGGCCTTCGCCTCCGTCTGCCAGAGCAGCGTTCCGGCCACGAAGGGGATCAGGTATCGAAGGAGAGAGGAGCGCACGGCTGCAGCGAGGGCTGCCGTGTTGAAAAGGCGTCGTTGTTCAGCCATGTACGGACCAGCTTGTGGCGCACTTCTTCCGCATGCAGGCGTCTCCTTGTCGCATTGACCGGATGATCACATCAACCTCGGCCCGAACGGAACACGCCCAACACTACTTCAATGTGCTGAGCAAACGTAGAGCCCGTCGGATCGGTCGCGTGTCAAGACCACATCCCACTTGTCAACAGAACGGTGTGAGGCGGACTTCATGGAACGATGAAGCCCGCGCAGTGGTCGTTACGCGGGCTTCGGATGTATCAATGATCGAACATCACTCCTTCACGAAACGGCTTCGCCCGATGATGGACGCATCGCGATCGAGCATCAACAAGGTATACGAGCCGGGATCGAGCTGACCGATGTCCATGGTGCGCCGGAACGCAATATCCCGCGCAACGCGGCCTGATGCATCGAGCACACGCACACGCTGCACGCTGGCGTCAGCGACGTCGATGGTGAGCACGTCCTGCGCGGGGTTCGGAAAGACACGCATGGTGGCGATCCCGTGGTCGTCATTGATCCCGATGGCAGGATCCGTACCGATGCACACATCGAACACGGAGGTCTGGTCCGGAGAGCTCGTCCATGTGTACACCTGCAGGTAGTACGTCGTTCCGATCACCAGTCCGGTGGGGTTGCTCTCCTGGGGATCACTGCACGACCCCGGCACAAGGGTGAGCCCATCGCAGCCGCCGATCCATAGGGCGTGGTACAGGTCGGTCGTGGACCCCCCCAGGTTGATCAACGAAACGCGATGCGAGGTGGCCTGTGCCGTGAAACTGAACCACACATCATCATCCGGCGTACCGAAACAGGTGGAGGTGATGTTCGACGGCGTGGCTCCAACGACCGTACCGGCCATGATCTGTTCACAATCGAGGTCATCATTGACCATGATAGGTATCGCAGTGATGCATTCATCATTGGTCGCGGGCGTAACGAAGTTGACAGCCGTGGACCATGGGCTGGACCCGCCACCATCGCAAATGGAACGAACGAACACGGTGTAGGAAGTACCAGCCATCAGGCTCATGACCTGTTCTCCGGTCATGGTACCGTTGACCACATCCCCACCCCCTCCCGGCAGGGACCCATCGGTGATCACCCATTCATAGCTGGGACTTCCGTTGGGGGTGAATTCCACCGTGGCACCATTGGAGGTCACCCCGGTCACTGCCAGATCGGACGGGAACGAGCATTCCGATCCCACCACCAGGATGTTGTCCAAGGCCCACCACCAGTCCCAGCCGGAGCTGAATTGGAAGCGCACCTGTGCCACGCTCGAGCCGCCCGTTGCCGCAGTGATGTCATGGACAGCCGTAGCTGCCGGATTGGGATAACCCACGCTGGTCCCGGTATAAGTAACGATCTCGGTCCAGGTCGAACCGTCAAACGCCTCGACTTTGCAGAACGATTGCAAGCGTGCCTGGAACTGGTGGGAGAAGCTCAGCGTGATCACCGAGGCACCACTGGCATCGAAGGTCGACGAGATCAAGGTGCTGTTCACCGTGATCCCGGAAGGCCCGCAAGCATCGCTATCCAGGAAAGCGAAGTCATCATCGAACCCGGCACCGGAAGGCAACACGCCACCACCATCAACGGAAAAGGTCGTGGCTGTCAATCCACCTGGGGCGAATGTCCAGTCACAGTCGCTATTGACCGACTCGATGGTGAATCCCGTGGTGCTGGCACCTCCCGTGAACTGCTCATCCAACAGGACCTGCGCTTGCGTGCTCATGAAGAGCAATGCCAGCGCCGAACATGCAAGCGTGCGGTAGAACGTATGTAGTGGTCGGATCATGTCAACTGATCTGGGTGAATAGGACCGCGCGCAAATGCGGCCGGATAAAAGTAGCCTCATGTAACATTGACATCCACTCGCACATCCGTTCATCGCCAACAACCGACCGTGCATGGAGGCGGCGGAGAACGCAAAAAGCGTTCCTCGGCAAAGGATGTTCGAACAATATGCTCCTAGAGCCCCAGAAGCACCTCGCCGGGGTCCCTGGCACCGAAGATGAGCTTGCTCGGCTCCTCGATCATCTCCTTCACCTTGTACAGGAAGCTGACGCTCTCCTTTCCATCGATGATGCGATGGTCGTAACTGAGGGCAACGTACATCACCGGTCGTATGACCACCTGACCGTTCACCGCCACGGGGCGTTCAACGATGTTGTGCATACCCAGGATGGCGCTCTGAGGCGGGTTGATGATCGGCGTGCTCAGCATGCTGCCGAACACACCGCCGTTCGTGATGGTGAAGGTCCCTCCGCTCATCTCATCCAGGCTGAGCTTGCCGTCACGCGCCTTCACGGCGAGCGTTTTGATGCCTGATTCGATCTCGGCCAGGCTCATCTTCTCCGCATTCCGCAGCACAGGCACCATCAAGCCCTTGGGACTGCTCACGGCGATGCCGATATCGGCGTAATCGCTCAGGATGATCTCCTCCCCATCGATCTGGCCGTTCACGGCCGGGAAGAGGCGGAGCGCTTCGGTCACCGCCTTGGTGAAGAAGCTCATGAAGCCGAGGCCGACCCCATGGGTCTCCTTGAACCGGTCCTTGTACTTGTCGCGCAAGGCCATCACCGCGCTCATGTCCACTTCATTGAAGGTGGTGAGCATGGCGGTCTGGTTCTTCGCCATCACCAGCCGCTTGGCCACGGTCTGACGCAGGGAGCTCATCTTGCTCCGCTTCTGGTCACGCGAACCTCCCCAGCCGTTCATCGCGATCGCATCCGCCTTCACCCCACCCGAGACATAGGCGCTCACATCGCTCTTGGTCACGCGTCCGTTGGGCCCGGTGCCCTTCACCTTGTCCGCCGCTATCCCCTTCTCGTCCAACATCGCCTTCGCCACCGGCGTTGCGCTCGCTGCAGCGGTCGACTTGGCCGTGGTCGCGGCCTTCCCCACATCGGCGGCCTTGGTCTCCTTCTTCGCGGCCGGCTTGGCATCCGCTTTGGCGGGTACGGCCACGCTCGTATCGATCCGCGCGACCACATCCCCCACCCCCACGGTCTGGTCCGCTTCGGCAAGCAGCTTCACCTGACCGGCCGCCTCCGCGCTCAGCTCCAGAGTGGCCTTATCGCTGTCGATCTCGGCGATCACCTGGTCCCTTTCGACCACATCACCATCCTTCACCAACCATTGTGCGATCCGCACTTCCGTGATGCTCTCTCCCGGACTGGGGACCTTGATGTCTACCGTGGCCATGCTTCGATCGGTTGTTCGTTGTCCATCCTCAGGCGTTCACCCGCTTGCTCGCTTCGTTGGTGGTGGAGTGGGCGAAAGCCTTCTCAATGATGGCTTGTTGCTGCTTCGCGCTGCGTTTGCTGCTTCCTGTGGCGGGGGCTCCACTGGCGGGTCGGGAGATCACTTCCCAATCGACGTCCTTGAAATTCATGGCGATGTACTGCCAGGCCCCCATGTTGCGCGGTTCTTCCTGCACCCACAAGTAACGCTCCGCCTTCGCATACTTCGCGATCACCTCTCGCATCCGTTCAGCCGGCAGCGGATGCAACTGTTCGATCCGGATCAGGGCCGTATCGGCGAGACCGTTCTTCTCACGATGCTCAGCGAGGTCGTAATGCATCTTGCCCTGGGTGAAGACCACGGTCCTCACTTCGTTCGGGTCAACGCCCGCGTCATCGATCAGTTCCTGGAAGGCGCCCTTCGTCAGGTCCGCAAGCGGACTGGTGCATCGGGGATGTCGCAGGAGGCTCTTCGGACTGAAGACCACGAGCGGTTTGCGGAAGTCCCAGGCGAGCTGGCGCCGCAGCGCGTGGAAGAAGTTGGCCGGGGTGGTGCAGTTCACCAGCACCATGTTCTCATCGGCACAGCTCTGCAGGAAGCGTTCCATGCGCGCGCTGCTGTGTTCGGCACCCTGTCCTTCATATCCATGAGGCAGCAGGAGCACCAATCCGTTCTGCGTACCCCATTTCTCCTCGCCGCAGCAGAGGTACTGATCCAGGATGATCTGCGCGCCGTTGACGAAATCGCCGAACTGAGCCTCCCAGATGGTGAGCGCATGGGGCATGGCCATGGAGTAGCCGTACTCATAACCGAGGACGGCGTACTCGCTCAGCAGCGAGTTGTAGATCTGCAGGAGCGCCTGCCCCTCGCGGATGTGCTTGAGGTGGATGAACTCCTCCTCGCTGTCCTCCATGCGCACCACGGCATGCCGATGGGAGAAGGTGCCACGCTCCACATCCTGCCCGGTGAAACGAACGGGATGACCTTCGAGAAGCAGGGAGCCATACGCAAGCAGCTCACCCATGCTCCAGTCCAGCACGCCGGTCTCCATCATGCGTTTCCGATCGCCTAGGATCTTCTCGAGCTTGCTGAAGAACTTCTTGCCGGCGGGGATCACGCTCAACTTCTCTCCGATGAGCCGCAGGGTGGCCTCGTCGACACCGGTCTCCGGTGATCGCAGGAAGTCCTTCGCCTCGGCGCGCTTGAAGCCCTTCCAGCGCTCCTCCATGAAGTTGGTGATCCTCCCCACCCGCACCTGCTTGGATTCGCTCAGGCGGTCATCGAGCATGCTGGTGAAGGAGGCCTCCATTTCCCGGGCCATCTCCCGGGCGCCCTCAACCCCGCTGTCGATCAGCTTCTCGGTGTATATCTCGCGGGGATCCGGGTGTGCGGCAATGGCCTTGTACAATAGCGGTTGCGTGAACTTCGGCTCATCCCCTTCGTTGTGCCCGTGCTTCCGATAACACAGGATGTCCACCCATATGTCGGTGCCGAACTTCTGGCGGAAATCCATCGCGAGCTTCACGGTATAGGCCACCGCCTCCGCATCATCCCCGTTCACATGGAACACCGGACATTGGGTGACCTTGGCCACATCGGTGCAATAGGTGCTCGTGCGCGCATCGATGTAGTTCGTGGTGAAGCCCACCTGGTTGTTCACCACGATGTGGATGGTTCCCCCGACGGCGTATGCTTTGAGGCCCGCCATCTGCACCACCTCGTACACCACCCCCTGCCCGGCCACGGCCGCATCCCCATGGATGAGGATCGGTGCGGTGATGCCCTGCTGGAACTTGTCGTCGTGCTCGATGATGGCACGGGAGATCCCCTGCATGATCGGACCCACGGCTTCCAGGTGGCTCGGGTTCGGTGCCAGCGTTAGGCGCACCTCCTTCCCGGCATTGGTCTTCAGTACGCTGCTGTACCCCATGTGGTACTTCACATCCCCTTCGACCAGGTCATCCTCATAGTCCTTTCCCTCGAACTCGCTGAAGATCTGGTCGTAGCTCTTGCGCAGGGTATTGGCCAACACGTTGAGCCGGCCACGATGCGCCATGCCGATCACATACTCCGTGATCCCGTGTTCCGCGCCATGTTCGATCACGGTGTCCAGTGCCGGGATCAACGCTTCGGCGCCCTCGATGCTGAACCGCTTCTGGCCGATGAACTTCTTCCCGAGGAAGCGTTCGAAGACGACCGCCTCGTTCAGCTTCTCCAGGATCTCCTTCTTCTGCTCAATGGAGAAGGCGGGTCGATTGCGCGAGCTCTCCATGCGGTCGGTCAGCCACTTCCGCTTCTCCGGATTCCGGATGAACATGAACTCCGCACCGACGCTCTCGCAATAGGTCTCCTCGAGCATCGCCACGATGTCCCGCAGTCGGGCGGGGCCGAGCCCCACATCGTTCCCCGCGCTGAACACGGTGTCAAGATCGGCTTCGCTCAATCCGAAATTCGCCAGGTCCAGGGTGGGCGTGTAGGTGCGTCGTTCCCGAACCGGGTTGGTCTTCGTGAAGAGATGCCCACGCGAACGATAGCCTTGGATGAGCTCGATGACCCGGAACTCCTTCTCGAACCGCTCATTCCCCCCCGGCGCAGGCGCCTTTCTCGGTGCTGTGTCCGTGGCTTCGGCGCCACCCTCGACCGACTTGGCGAACTCAAAGCCCTCGAAGAAGCGGGCCCAACTCGTCTCGACGCTGGCGGGATCCTTCTGATACTGTTGGTAGAGGTCGTCCAGCCAGGCACTGTCGACGTTGCTGAGGTAGGAGTATTTGTCCATCACACGGCCGGAGCGGCGGGGCGAAGTTAGCTATGAGCCGGACGGCAAGCCTGATACGGACGGCACGGGGATCCGTTGCGGCTCCTCAGGACACACACCGTCAGGACGGGTCAATAGTCGCCCTTGAAGCGCAACCTGGTCAGGACCTTCTGCAAGCAGCGCAGTACGACCATGGCGGAAAGTGCATCATGATCGCCCGTGGCAAGGAGGTCGTCGACACCGGACCCCGGCAGATCAACCCGGTAGAGTACGGACCGGAGCACATGCCCCCCCTGCCGGGCGATGCGTTCCAACTCAGGCACCAGCTGAGCACGGAGATCCTCCATGGCCTGGGTCGGATCCGGCGGAATGCGGATCGAACCCTCCTCCAGGTTCAGGTCCTTGATCAGCTGGGCGATGGTGAGTTGAAGCACGTCGCTCTTTTCCAAGGAGCGACGCATGACCTGCTGATCGAACAATGAAAGTGGTGCGCTCATCGGTTGGTTGCGAAGGTCGCGAGAACATGGCACTATTTTCGCCCCCGACCGAACAACGGAACCCAACATGTCCATCCGATCCATCGCCACGACCACGCTGCTCCTCACCCAGGTCCTTCACGCCCAATACGGCAGCTTCGATGCCGGTGCGGTGAAGGCCGCGAAAGCCACCCGCACCGTGGTGGTGCTTGATGCAGGAGACTCGCCCTACAACCGGACGATGATCGAGAGCGTGAAGTCGAATTGGAAGTTCACCTCGGACCCGGAGTTCATGACCGTGGCGGAATTGGCCGCGCAACCCATCTCTCCCGACCGGACCTACCTGCTGAAGACACGTAAGACCGATCCGGTGAAGTTCGAGGCGACATTCCTCACTTTGGTGAAAGGATGGAAGCCGAAGAAAGGGGAAACGCTGGAGCAGACCGGGAACGCCTTCACGAGCATCCCCTCGGAGCATGAGCTTGCCTTCATCCAGATGGACCCCAAGGCGATCGACGAACAGGGCCTCGCCCAGCTGTTGGACGTTTACCTGAAGCATCTGCAGAACTACCTCTCCCTGGTGGAGGGTGGGAAGATCACCGACAAGACCACAGCGGACCGGACCTACGCCTCGCGCAACAGGTCGGTGCGTGAGACCGAGCTATGGCTGGCCAAGGAGCATCTGGACAAGAGCCTGCCCGATGCCGCGGCGGTAAAGGAGTTCTACACCGCACCCAGCCAGGTGATGGCCTTGAGCCAGCTGGCAACGGCGCTTGAGAAGGCCTCCAAGGGCATCACCATAAGCGATGTGGTGCTGACCGGGGACAACAAGAACAAGCACTGCTTCAAGCGTGTGTTCAATGTGGGCACCGGAGAACTGATGTACCTCAGGGACGATGCCTCGATCTTTGGCAAGAAGGAGGGCTTCTTGGACGAGGATCTGAAGACCATCGAGCGGGCGCGTTGACCACCTGCTGGCGTTGGCCCGGAGGACCTGCTATCTTCACGCGGTACCATCGCCACACCATGTGTCCACGCCTCGTCTCGGCCATCGTCCTGGGTTTAGCCCTCACCTCGGGTAGTGCCAATCACTACGCCGGCGGTACCATCTTCACACGTTGCGTTGGCAACAACTTCCACGAGGTCACCCTGCAACTGTTCCGTGACTGCGGAGGGGACCCATTCGCTGGACAGACGCTTTACTTCCGGAACGAATGCGGCGTGGAATTCAGCACGACAGGCATGCAGCCGGTGAGCGTTGTCGATGCATCCTCGATCTGCCCGAGCGAACTGCAGAACACCACCTGCAATGGAGGCGGCCTGTTGGGCTATGAGCTGAACACCTATCGCACGACCGTCTATCTGAGCCCATGCACCGGTTGGAACATCAGCTGGTACCTGTGCTGCCGGAACTCAAGCCTGAACCTGATGGGCGGCCCGGGCATTTACGTCGAGACGACCTTGAACAATCCGACGGGTGCTTGCCATACGGCACCTGTCTTCATCAACGACCGCATCCCGACCTTCTGTGCCGGGCAGCCGGTCTCCTTCGATGCTGGTGCCTATGAACCGGATGGTCACCAAATGGTCTACGAGCTCATCGCTGCACGTTTCGGCAGCCCCACCCCCCTGCCCGTGCAGTACAACACCGGTTACTCCGGTGCTGAACCGTACAATGGAATGACCCTGGATCCGGGGTCGGGGTTGATCGAATTCACACCAACGGCGTCCGCCTCCTTCGTGGTCGTTGTGAAGGTGACGGAACAGGATGCTGACGGTGCGGTCGTCGGAAGCATCATGCGCGACATGGTGTTCAACGTCGTACCCTGTTCGAACCAACCCCCTGCCGAGGAAAGTGGGATCGTCTCATCCACTTCCGGGACCGCGAGCATCGCTGCCGACCGATCGATCGCGGTATGTGGTGATGGGCCTTTCTGTGCGACGATCACCATCAGCGACCCTGACGATGTGCAGGAACTGGACCTTACCTCGAACATCGACAGCATCCTGCCCAGTGTGGATCACACGCTCAGCGGCACGAACCCGGTGGACCTGGAACTGTGCTCGGAAGGGCTGGCACCCGGCACCTACTCGTTCTGGATACGTGCCAGGGACAATGGATGTCCGGTCATCGCAACGCGCGTCTATCATTTCACGGTGGAGGTGAGCAGCGCCCAGAGTGCCGGCGAGGATGCCGCCATCAGTATTTGCGAGAACGGTCCGGCCATCGACCTCTTCGAGCAGCTCGGTGGTACTCCGGTGATGGGTGGCCAATGGATCGACCCGCAGGGGAACCCGACGGACGGTGTGTTCGTTCCAGGAACCTCGCTCACCGGCATCCACACGTATACCGTCGGTGCGCCGCCCTGTGCGGCATCCGCGGTATTGTCGGTCGTTCTGGCGCCTGCTTCCGACCCGGAATGCCTCACCGCAGGACTGATGTCCAACGGAGCGAAGGGGCCCTCCTTGTATCAGGATCCTTCCGACCCCCATCGCATCTGGATACGTTCGACCGCCATGCGCGCGGACCTGCGGGTCATCAGTGCCGATGGTCGCATCGTGAAGGCCGGGACCTTCCGATCGAACGGCGCCGATTTCGTCGCGGTCGACGTTCCACCTACGCATCAAGGAGTCACGATCATCGAGCTCCGGAGCACCGATGGGGCGCTTCACGTGATGCATATCGTGCTGCCTTGATCCTGCCGATCCTTGTTAAGACCGGTGCGGGGTGAACCACGGGCCCATTCCTTCGTTGTCCAAAGAGAGCAAGGATGGCCACCGTATTGATCACAGGAGCTTCAGGCCTCATCGGCACCGCATTGGATCGGCGGTTAACGGCCGATGGTCATCTGGTCCATCGGCTGGGAAGAAGTCCGGATCCGGCCGATCCTCGGTCCTTCGGCTGGGATATCGGGAAGGGCTGGCTCGACCAACGCTGTTTGGATGGTGTGACGCACGTGGTCCATCTGGCGGGAGCCGGTATCGCCGACCAACGCTGGAGCTCAACGCGCGTGCAGGAGCTCATCGACAGCCGTACGTACTCGTCTCGCCTGCTGCTCCGCACAGCCTTGGACCGGTCGGCATCGCTGGACGCCTTCGTGAGCGCCGCTGGTATCGGGTACTACGGTGCCATCACCTCGGAGCATCGGTATGTGGAGGCTGACCCACCAGGGAACGACACCATCGCACGGATCAGCGCGGAATGGGAGCGGGCGGTCGACGAATGGAACGGGCTGACACGCGTGGTCAAGTTGCGAACGCCGATGGTCCTGGCCCGCAACGGTGGAGCCATGACCAGGCTGCTGCCCGTGGTCGACCTGGGCATCGCATCGGCGTTGGGTAGCGGACGCCAATGGGTGCCCTGGGTACACCTTGATGACCTGGTGGAAGCCTATGTCGCCGCTTTGTTCAGCCCGGACATGCGCGGAGCATACAACGTGTGTGCCTCCCATGATGTCACCAACGATGATCTGATGCGTACGATCGCGCTTGTGAGGAACAAGCCCTACTTCATGCCCCGTGTTCCCGGCTTCGCACTGCGTCTCCTGTTCGGAGAGATGGCCTCCATCCTGTTGAAGGGTTCACGAACGTCCAGCGAACTATTGGCCAGGACGGGCTTCGAATTCAAGTTCGGCGTATTGGAACCAGCCTTGCACGACCTGCTCCTGCCGGACCGGTCCAGGTGATGGATGGGCATCGGTCCCGGTACCGGTCAAGCGGTC
>Ga0116143_10006316_pt1 | contig 10356 bp, 7 predicted proteins | sample AD_UKC034_MetaG_FD_89745 | JGI IMG/M metagenome (GOLD analysis project Ga0116143, IMG submission 89745) | Active sludge microbial communities of municipal wastewater-treating anaerobic digesters from USA - AD_UKC034_MetaG | ecosystem: Engineered > Bioreactor > Anaerobic > Digestate | place: USA...
GAGCAGGCAGTGATCATTCCGTTTACCGACCTGCCCAATTGGCCGGTATCTACCGTGGTGGGGCACCAGGGGCACCTGGTGCTGGGCCGCTTAGAAGGCCAAGAGATTGCCGTCATGCAGGGACGGGTGCACTATTACGAAGGTTACAGCATGGCACAGGTCGGGCTGCCGGTGCGCGTCTTGCAGCGCCTGGGGATCGAGATCTTGATCGTGACCAACGCTGCCGGGGCAGTCAACCCCGCTTTTGAGCCGGGTGATTTGATGTTGATCAAAGATCATGTCAATATCATCGGCATGTCGGGCTTAAACCCCCTGCGAGGCCCGAACCTGGACGAGCTAGGCCCGCGCTTCCCCGATATGAGCCAACCTTATGATCGCACATTGAACCAGTTGGCGCGCAAAGTTGCCGAAGCCGAGAATGTTCTCCTGCGCGAAGGTGTTTACATCAGCCTGGCGGGGCCTTCGTTTGAGAGCCCTGCTGATCTGCGCTACCTGCGTATGATCGGCGCTGATGCAGTGGGCATGTCTACGGTGCCAGAAGTGATCGTGGCTCGCCATGCAGGGACGCGTGTGTTGGGTATTTCAGGGATCAGCAATAAAGCTAACCTGGATGGGGATACCATGACCACCCATGATGAGGTCCTGGAGGCTGGGAAGAGGATCGTTCCCAAGCTGACAACCATCATTCGTGGGGTGCTGCGCCGCTTATAATCTGATCCGAAGTCAATAATTCGCGTACCAACGGCAAGGAAAACCGGACGCAGCATGGAAGAGTTCCTGCGCTATTCCCGCGCATACGAGATGTGGATTTACATAGGTTTGGGGGTCCTGGCCTTATGGCACATTCGCAAATTCATCCTGGCATGGATGGAGCTGCGAGGTGCATTGTTTGGTATGGAACGCGAGAGCGCCCAGGCACGCCTGAACCAGGCTGCAACCATGTTGGTGTTAATGTTGATCATGGCGGTCGCAGAGTTCACGTTGGTATCCTTTGTTGCCCCATCCATACCCGGTGCCGTGCCGCTGCCCTCACCTACGCTTGACCTGTTAGCCACCCCCACTACCACCCTGCCCGTATTAGCGCCGGCTCTGCAAGAGGCTGAGATGACACCTACCCCTGTAGCCAGCGAGGAACCGGTGGGTGAGGGCTGTTCGCCAGGCCAGGTGATGCTTACGTGGCCAGTGGATGGCGAGCGGGTTAGCGGTGTGGTTACTTTGGAAGGCACGGCGGATAACCCTAATTTTGGCTTTTATTCGTATGAGATCGCTCGCCCCGGCGAGACGATCTGGCTGCCTGTTCAGGTGGGGCAGCAGCCGGTGCGAGAAGGCCGGTTGGGAACCTGGGATACCTCTGCATTAGCGCCGGGTAACTATATGCTGCGCCTGGTGGTGACCGACAACCAGGGCATTGCCCTGACCCCATGCGTGATCCAGGTGGTAGTAGATGCACCCGCCCCTTAACCAGGGCGCACCTCAACCGATGCCCTGCCCTTAGGCCTGGGCAGCCACGAAAGCGAGGAGAGTGATATGCCTGAAATCCAAATCCGACCCGCAGCGGCATCTGACCTACCGGCATTGGCCGCTCTTGACCATAGCTATGTCAGCGACCATGTCTGGCAGATGGATATTGACCAATCCGAAGAAGGGCAGATTGTGGTCTCTTTCCGCGAGTCACAATTGCCGCGTTCGGTGCACGTAACCTATCCTCGCGATCCGAATGCCCTGGCAAAAGAATGGAAAGCAGGGCGCCATTCGCCTGACCAGGTGGGTTTGCTGGCGGCGGTCTTCCAAACCGAAGTGGTGGGTTACATCAGCCTGGCGCAGAATATGGCCCCGCTGACCACCTGGATTACCGATCTGGTGGTAATGCGCCGGATGCGCCGCCAGGGCATTGGCAGTGCCCTGCTCTTGGCGGCACGAGAATGGGCCCGGCAGCAGGGCAGCCAGCGCCTGGTGCTCGAGATGCAGCCCAAGAATTACCCGGCGATTTGCATGGCATATAAGCTTGGTTTTGTGCTATGCGGGTATAATGATAGATATTATGCCAACCATGATATTGCATTGTTTTTTGGGAGAAGTGTTCGCTAAATAAGCTGTAAAGGAGACTGGGGATGGCCCTGTCTTCGTTTATTGGGAACGGAAGTGCGGCGGTATGCTAGATGCGGTCAACCAAGGACTGCAGTTTGTAAACCAACTGCTAACGGCGGGGATAGCCATTACGGCTTTTTCGTTACTGTTGTATGCCCTCACATTCAATCTACGTGATCGGGTAGCACGGTCGTTTGCCGCCATCTTGGGCTGCGTAGTGATCGTCTTTGTGGGGGATGCAATCAGCAGTATCGCCAGTTCAGAACGCACATTGGAATTTTGGCTGCGCCTGGAATGGATTGGGATCGTTTTTCTGCCCGCCAGCTACCTGCATTTCTCTGACGCTTTGCTTTCGACCACCGGGCGGCCCTCGCGCGGCAGGCGGAGATTTTTGATCCGCCTGGTTTACCTGTTCAGCCTGGGTTTCCTGGCAGCCCTGCCGTTTTCACTCCTCGTGGGGCCGCTGGTGCCTGATGCAGAGCCTGCACCGCACCTGCAGCGCACCGGGCTGACTTGGGTTTTCACCGGGTTTTACGTGGTGGCCATGGTGTGGGCCTGGGTCAACTTCTGGCGCGCATACCGCCGCACGCTCACCCCCACCAGCCAGCGGCGGATGCGCTACTTGTTGGCGGGCGCCCTGGCGCCGGCCTTGGGTTCGTATCCCTTCTTGCTCTTTGGCTCAGGCCTGGCTGGGCGCCATCCGCTGCTGTTTTGGCTGGTGGCTGATCTGACCAATGCCGTGGTGGCAGTGCTGTTGGTGGTGATGGCGTATTCAGTGGCTTTTTTTGGCGTGGCCTGGCCCGACCGGATGGTCAAGCGGCGCCTGTTCAAATGGTTGATGCGCGGGCCTGTGACGGCCAGCTCGGTGTTGGCGTTGACCACGTTGGTGCGCCGCATGGGCGAGCAGTTTGGGTCCTCGTATTCGGCGGCAGTGCCGGTGGTGATGGTGGGCGGTCTGCTGCTGATGGAATACGGTATTACGCTGGCGGCGCCTGTTTGGGAGCGCTGGTTGTTCCACGGGGGTGACCGCGCCAATATGCGTGTGCTCCAGGCGCTGGATGAACGTCTGTTGACTTCTGGCGATTTACGCCAATTTTTAGAGGCCGTGTTGGCAGCCGTTTGCGACCGCGCCCGGGCCAAGCAAGCCTTTATCATGGCCTTGAATCCGGGCGAGCCCGATCAAGACCGTTCACTTGAAATGTTGGTCAAGTTCGGTGATGCACCCGAATTGGGCCAGAACCAAGAAACCTTGATCCAGGTCGTTGAGGAGAATGGTTCTAAAGGCAACCTCTTTACTTGGGGAAGTTACTGGATTGTTCCGCTCTACACCCGGCGAGCTCTTGAGACAGAGCTGGTGGGTTTGATGGGCATTGATGGCAGGTCTGTTCAGCAAACACATCCCGGTTCATCTCCGGTTCCGGGTGCAGCAGAAGAGCATTTGCTGATCCAAGAGCATTATGACGCCTTGCAGTTGTTGGCAGAACGGGCGGCACAAGCCCTGGAAGACCGCCACCAACAGCAAGCCATTTTCAGTTCATTAGAAATACTGGCTCCCAAAATTGACCGCATCCAACGACTGAGAGCAGCCTCGCGTTACGATAGTGCGGTGGTCCTGACCACCCCCGATGAGCCTTTGGAAGCCTCTGACCTATCCAAATGGGTAAAAGATGCTTTGACCCATTATTGGGGCGGCCCAAAGCTCACCAACAGCCCTCTGATGCGGCTGAAGATTGTTCAACAAGCGCTGGATGAACATCAAGATAATCCTGCCAATGCCTTGCGTTCGATTTTGCGCCGGGCGATTGAACAAGTGCGCCCAGAAGGAGAAAGGCGGTTTACGGCAGAGTGGATCTTATACAATATCTTAGAGATGAAGTTTATGGAGGGGCACAAGGTGCGTGAGATCGCCTTGCGCCTGGCGATGTCTGAGGCCGATCTATATCGTAAACAGCGGGTGGCCGTTGAAGCGGTTGCAGATGCCATTCTTGAGATGGAGAACCGCGCCAATGGGGGGATAGGTTTCGATGTGGGGATGAGCTGGCCTAAGATGATGGATGCAGACCCGGCGCAAATTGAGCCAAACGACGTAGACCGTCCCCTGGATGAATTGTCTGATTCAACCAGGTAGTTTAGATCAGCAAAGAAAGAAGGTTTAGTGGTGAACCGCATAATCTATCATCAAGCACAACCAGAACTGGACGAATCCTGGTGGTCGGCGTTATTAGCCGAGGAAGAGAAATATGCCCCGGCAGAACGCTCAAACCAGGCTGCTAAAGAAGTATCGGCCGAAAACCGTGTCGCGGTTGAACACCCGTCTGGGGGCGCGCGGACTCCTGCCAAGCCAATCGATTGGGGTCATGCCCAAGAACTTTTTGAGAATGACCTAACGATCAACTTGCAGGTGAATGGCTTTAACCGGGGGGGCTTGCTGGTAAGCAGCGATGGCTTGCACGGCTTTGTGCCTGTGTCGCACCTCATCGATATCCACTGTCAAATGGATGAGCAAGAACGCGAACCACTTTTGGAAGCGTACGTGGGGCGGGCGATCAACCTGAAGGTCATTGAGTGTGATCCTGAACGCGGGCGGGTGGTGTTCTCAGAGCGGGCTGCGCTGGCTACTTCGGGTAAGCGCAACCAGCTTTTTGGCGATATCAAGCCCGGTGAGCGGGTCTTTGGCACCGTGACCAACGTCACCGATTTCGGAGTGTTCGTGGATCTGGGGGGTGTAGAAGGGCTGATCCATGTCTCTGAGCTGTCTTGGGGGCGCGTGCGCCACCCGGCAGACGTGGTGTGCGTGGGCGAGCAGGTGGCGGCGCATGTGATCCAGGTCGATAAATCGCGCTCGCGCATTGCCCTGAGCTTGAAGCGGCTGCGCGCCAATCCTTGGGAGACGGCCGAAACACGTTACTTCAGTGGGCAGGTTGTAGATGCTGTCATCACCAGCGTGGTGCCTTTTGGGGCCTTTGCCCGCCTGGAAGAGGGGCTGGATGGCCTGATCCATGTGACAGAGTTCAACAGCCTTGCCGCCCAAGACCAGGCTTTTACCTTGTGTGAAGGTCAGCGCGTGCGGGTGCGCGTGCTGAATGTGGATGCAGACCGGCAGCGCCTGGGCTTGAGCCTGCGGCTGTCAGATCAGGTGGACCAACTGGAATGAACAGAAGCTGGTCGGAGACACTGCGGCTGGTGGCCATTGGGGTTGTGGGCGGCTTGCTGGGGGCTGGTTTGCTGTACCTGGTGAGCCGCCCGCCGCGTGGTGAGGCGATCACCCTGCTGCCCGCGCCCACGCCCCTGCCGGTGGCGGTTGATGTTGCCGGCGCGGTGCTCCAACCTGGGGTTTATGCCTTGCCGCAGGGCAGCCGGGTGCAAGATGCTATCCAGGCAGCCGGCGGTTTAGCGCCCGATGCAGATACCAGCGGCCTGAACCAGGCGGCTTTTTTAGATGATGGACAGCGGGTGTTCGTTCCCTTCCGCGTTGCACCGGCAGCAACGTTACCTGGGGTGGGGCCTGATGATGCAGCTCCGCCGGGCACCCAACCGGCAGAGCGAGGCGCCGGGGTGCAGTTATTGGTCAACATTAACACCGCCACGCAGGCCGAGCTAGAAAGCCTGCCCGAAATTGGTCTGGTCACGGCCCAGGCGATCATCACGTATCGCACAGAGCAAGGCCCCTTCCTGACGATTGAAGCGATCGATGCCGTCCCCGGGATCGGCCCGGTGACATTTGATGCCATCAAAGACCTGATCACCGTGGGTGATGTGCCATGAGCCTTAAGGCTGCCCTCAAGGGCCACTCGAAAGACCTGATCCCCCTGGCAGTGGCTCTGCTGATTGCTGGGGTGTTGATCCTGGCAGTGTGGTGGGCCTGGGGGTGGTATCAGCGGCCATTTTTGGGGTTGTTTATTGAGCCAAACCTGGTGATCAGCAAAATTGGCGAGCCCGATTGGCCCGCCCGCCAGGCAGGTGTGCTCTGGCCTGACCGGCTGCTGGCTGTGAACGATCAGCCGGTGGCGAACGCGCTCGAATTCAACGAAATTTTGGATCAAATGCAGCCCCAGTCCGATGCCCCTGGGCAGGCAGTGTACCCCCCGGTGCGCCTTTTGTTTGAACGGCCCGATGTTGGGACGTACCAGGTTACGCTGAGACCGCGGCATGTGGAGCTGGGCGAATTGCTGACGCAGTTTCTGATCCCCTACCTGGTAGGCTGGGCTTTATTGGGCAGCGGCTTTTGGGTCTATCGGATGAGCGGCGACAGGAGGCCGGCGCGGGCCTTTTTGTTGTTCACCTCTTGCCTGGCAGTAACGACCGGCACCTACCTGGATGTGAATACCACGCATCATTTTGCTTTGGGCTGGTCGCTCAGCCTGACCGTGGCTGCCGGATCCTTGGCCTACCTGGCCATGGTCTTCCCCAAGGAGGTGCCTTTTCTTGAGCGCTACCGCTGGACGCGCCTGCTGCCCTGGGCCCTGGCAATGCCATTGGTGTTATTCAACTTGCGCCAAATGCTCTTCTCAGACGATCCTCGGGGTTATATTCAACCCTGGCTGTGGGGGTATGGGCTGGCAGCCCTGGCGATTTTGTTCTTCTTGGTCACACTGATCGTGCGCATCATCTCCAGCAGTTCGCCCGTTACCCGCCAGCAGAGCCGGATCATTATTTTTGGGGCCGCATTGGCTTTTGGCCCAATGTTGCTGTTCTATTTGATCCCGATCATCTTTGGCAGTGTCCCGGCTTTTCAGTCCGCGATCTATTTTCCTCCCTTTGTGTTCTTTTTAATGGCGGTGGCCTATGCCATTGTGCGCTACCGCTTGTTGGACGTGGATCGCGTCTTGAGCATGGCTATGACCTATTTGCTGACCTCGGTTGCGGCCATCCTGATCTTTTACCTGGTCATCGCGGCGGTCTCTATGCTCTTGCGCCAGCAGGTCAACACATCCAACCCGGCTGTGGTGGCCTTGTACCTGTTCTTGCTGGTGGTGCTGCTCAATCCGCTGCGCACCCTGGCGCAGCGCATGATCGACCGGCTGTTCTACCGCACCAATGCTGATTACCGCCGGGCCCTGACGGCGCTCTCTCGGGAGCTGGTGGTCAGCCCAGATGTGAGCCAAACCGAGCGCGTCTTAGAGCGTGAGATCACCCTGGCCCTGCAGCCCAAGCACTTCACGCTCTATCTTTATGACGATGATTCGTCAGTCTATTTCCCGGTCACTGCTTACCCGGCGGATGGTTCGAACATTCTGCCCGAAAGCCCCCTGGTGCACCGCCTGAACCTTGCTCAGCAGGCTGTGTGGCTGCCGGGCGGCCAACCTTACCCGGCCGACCTGGCTCCTGAACAGGCGGTCTTGCAGATGTTGGACTGCGAGGTTTATGTGCCCTTGCGTTATGAGGGGCGCCTGACGGGCTTCTTGGGGGTGGGCAGGCGGCTTTCAGGAACACCCTTCTCCAGCGATGATATGGAATTCCTCAACGCGGTGGCGGCCCAATCCACATTGGCGCTGGAGAATGCACGTTTATTTGCCAACCTGCAGCGCAACCTGTCTGAGACCCTGGAAATGAAAAACCTGATGGATGACATCTTTGCCTCCATCGCCTCGGGCGTGATCACCACTGACACAGAGCGCCAGGTGACTCTCTTCAACCAGGCGGCAGAGCAAATCTTGGGGATCAAAGCCGAGCAGGTGATCGGTAAACGTATCGAGCGTGTTCTGCCGGCCTTGAGAAAGATGGCAGATGCCACCATTCACCAGGGTGCGATCACGATCGATGAAGAGTTGAGCCCGAATACAGCCGAGCGCGGCGACCTCTTCTTGCGCTTATCTTGCGCACCCCTGCGCGACGCCCAGCTTGGCACCAAGGGCGCCACGATCGTGATCGATGACCTGACCGAGCAGCGCCAATTGGAAGCAGAGCAAGAGCATATCCGCCAGACATTCGGGCGGGTGGTGGCCCCGCGCGTGCGCGACCGCCTGCTTTCAGATCCACGCAGCCTGCGCCTGGATGGCCTTCGCCAACAGGTGGCGGTCATTTTCGCCGATATCCACGGTTTCACACCGTTGAGCGAGCGCTCGCAGCCTGAAGACTTGTTCGAGGTGCTGAACTCGTACCTGTCTCTGGCGGCGCGGGCCATCCTTGAAGAAGAAGGCACCTTAGATAAATTCATGGGCGATGCCGTGATGGCGCTGTGGAATGCGCCGGACGCTCAGCCAGACTTTGCGATACGGGCGGCGCGTGCTGCCCTGGCGATCAACCGGGTGGTGGCTGAATTCCGCCAGACCCTGCCGCCCGATAAGCATTTGCAGTTCAGCATTGGGATCACCTGCGGCGAAGCCATGGTGGGCAACGTGGGCACCAGCGAGCTTTTCAACTATACCGCCATCGGCGATACGGTCAACCTGGCTCAGCGGCTGGAGTCGATCGCTCAGCCGGAGCAGATTTTGCTCTCTCAGACGGCTTATCAGATGGTGGCAGATGTCGTAGACGCGCGCCAGCTTCCACCGGTGAAGGTGAAAGGGCGCGAGAAGGAAGAAATTGTCTACGAACTGTTGGGGATGAAAGAATAGGTTTCGGCGCTGCTGATTACAGCTTCGGCAGCTCGATGGCTTGTTGGTTCTGATACTTGCCCTTTTTATCGGCATATGAAGTCTGGCAAACCTCGTCGGCCTCGAAGAAGAGCACTTGGGCAATGCCTTCGTTGGCATAGATCTTGGCGGGCAGGGGGGTGGTGTTCGAAATCTCGAGCGTTACAAAGCCTTCCCACTCGGGTTCAAAGGGGGTCACGTTGACGATGATGCCGCAGCGGGCATAGGTGCTTTTCCCCAGGCAGATCGTCAGCACCTGGCGCGGAATGCGGAAATATTCAATGGTGCGGGCCAGGGCGAAGGAATTGGGCGGAATCACGCAGACCTCGCCCTTATAATCCACCATCGATTTGGGATCGAAGTGCTTGGGATCGACAATGGCGGAATAGACGTTGGTGAAGATCTTGAATTCATCCGCCACGCGGATATCGTAGCCGTACGATGAGACGCCATAGGAAATAACGCCCTGGCGCACCTGGCTTTCGACGAAAGGCTCGATCATGCGTTGTTCGACGGCCATTTTGCGGATCCAATGATCGGGTTTGAGTCCCATGTGAAGCTCCTTAACGATTTGCAGATTTGATGATCAGCTCAGTCTGTGGCTGGCTGAGAAATTCAACGCCGTGTTCGGTGACCAGCACATCCTCTTCTAATCCCACATAGCCATAACCTGGCACTGCCAGCCCCGGCTCAATGGTGAAGACCTGCCCAGGTTCGAGTAGGTAATTGGGCGTTTCACCGTAGCGCTCCCACAGCGGCCCGAGCATCCCTGCTCCATCGTGCACGGTGCGACCCACCTGGTGCCCGGTGCCGTACAGATACTCTGGGTAACCGGCCTGGGTGACCACCTGGCGGGCAATGGCATCGATCTGCCAGCCTACCACGCCGGGTTTCATTGCTGCCGCAGCCGCCTGGACGGCCTTCACCACGGTCTGAAAGCCGTGCTGAACCGCCGCTGGGGGCTTGCTCTCGCCGGGGGCCAGGAAGTACATCATGCGCTGGATATCAGAGCAGTAATCGTCTTGCTTGACGCCGAAATCGAAGTGCAGCAGGTGCCCGGGTTGAACCACCAGCCCGGTTGGCCCGGCATGCCCCACCTCTGACTCGGGCCCGGTGTTGACTGCCGGGCAAGAATCAGCCTGCCAGGCAGGGGTAAGGCCTTTCTCGACAATCTGCTGGTGCATAAAGCGGCCAATTTCAATCTCCGTCATGCCCACCTGGGCAAATTCGAAGGTGCGTTGGTAGATCTGCTCGGTGCTCGCCACTGCTGCGCGGATACAGGCAATCTCGGCGCTGGTCTTGCGCCCGCGCAGCGCGCCAACCACTTTCTCGGCTGAGACCAGGCGATTGGCATAGGGGCTGCCCTCTAAATGGCCGAGTAAAGCCAGGTACAGGCCGTGACTTAACCCATCAGCATGCACATCGCTGAGCGAGTAGTTCACTGCAATCTGGGCCGGATCCAGGCGTGCCAGGGTTTCGAGCAAGACTGGCCGGATGGACTGATCGTAGTGCAAGATGCTGTCGTACGCACCGGTACGGCGGGCTGCTTCAGCATCCATGCGGCCCACGATGGCGATGCGCTCGCCGCGGCGGGTGAGGATCAGGGCCGATTGCCAGGTGAGATCAAAGCCATAGATAAGGGGCAAGACCGGATCGCGGTGGGCGGGCGTTTCGCGCACCAGGGTCAACCACA
>Ga0116143_10006320_pt1 | contig 10353 bp, 7 predicted proteins | sample AD_UKC034_MetaG_FD_89745 | JGI IMG/M metagenome (GOLD analysis project Ga0116143, IMG submission 89745) | Active sludge microbial communities of municipal wastewater-treating anaerobic digesters from USA - AD_UKC034_MetaG | ecosystem: Engineered > Bioreactor > Anaerobic > Digestate | place: USA...
CCGAAGGAGTCGATCGAAAGCGATGAGCCCTTGAGCTACGGCCTCAACAGCAAGCTGGTGCGCAATGCCAGCGGTCAGCTTGAAGAGCGCGTGTACAAGGTCGGCGGCCTCTACGGCCCGGCGCTCGAGGAGAGCGTGAAGTGGCTGGAGAAGGCCATCGAAGTGGCCGAGACCCCCGAGCAGAAGACCGCCCTGGAGCTTCTGGTGAAGTACTACCGCACGGGTGACCTCGAGACCTGGGACGACTTCAACGTGGCCTGGGTGAAGGACACCAAGAGCAGCGTGGACTACATCCTCGGCTTCGTGGAGGTGTACAACGATCCGTTGGGCAAGCGCGGCAGCTACGAGAGCATCGTGGAGGTGAACGATCCCGAGGCCACGCGCAACATGAGCGTGATCATGGACAACGCTCAATGGTTCGAGGACAACAGCCCGCTGCTGCCCGAGCACAAGAAGAAGAACGTGGTGGGCATCACCTACCGCTTCATCAACACGGCGGGGGAGGCCGGCGATGCGGCCCCGAGCACACCCATCGGTGTGAACCTGCCCAACGCGGATTGGATCCGGGCGAAGCATGGCAGCAAGAGCGTGAGCCTCGGCAACATCACCGACGCCTACGAGAAGAGCAGCGGCACCAGCACATTGGAGGTCTTCTGCCACGATCCGGAGGAGATCGAGCGGGCGAAGCAGCACGGAGCGCTCGCCGGCAATCTGCACACCGCCCTGCACGAAGTGGTCGGTCATGCCAGCGGCCAGCTGGAGCCGGGCGTGGGCGAACCGGACGCCACCCTGAAGAGCTATGCCAGCACCCTGGAGGAAGGTCGCGCCGACCTCGTGGCCCTGTACTACCTGCTCGATCAGAAGCTGGTGGACCTGGGGGTGATGCCCTCGTTGGAGGTGGGCAAGGCCGAGTACGACTCCTACATCCGCAACGGGCTGCTCGTGCAGCTGCGCCGCCTGAAGGAGGGCAAGAACATCGAGGAGGCCCACATGCGCAACCGCCAATGGGTGAGCGCCTGGGTCTACGAGAAGGGCAAGGCGGACAGCGTGATCGTGAAGGTGGTGCGCGATGGGCACACCTACTACGACATCCGTGATTACGAAGCGTTGCGCGGCCTCTTCGGGCAGCTGCTGCGCGAGGTGCAGCGGATCAAGAGCCAGGGCGATGGTGCCGCGGGCAAGGCGCTGGTGGAGACCTATGGCGTGAAGGTGGATCCCGCGATCCACAAGGAGGTGCTCGAGCGCGCCGCCAGCATCAAGACCGCGCCCTACGCCGGATTCATCCAGCCCATCATGATCCCGGTGGAGGACACCAAGGGCGAGCTCACGGACATCCGCCTGGAATACCCGGACGACTTCGTGAAGCAGATGCTCCACTACGGCGAGAAGTACAGCTTCCTGCCGGACGTGAACTGAGCGGACCACATCGCACGAGAAGGGGCGGCCCAGGCCGCCCCTTTTTCATGGTCGCCCGGCCGTCGGGAGGAATTTTCCGCGTGGATCGCAACCTTCCCGGGAGGCCCTGCGTTCAACCCCCTGTCCAAGTAGTTCAAAGGTCAATCTGAAGAGTCACGTCGCCCCTGTCCGCCTAGCGCTGGATGGGGGCTTCGTGCGTCCGGGGGCTACCCTGGCACAGGATATTGGCCGCCCAGGTGGCGATCAGGAGCTCGGGTTTCGTCCGTGGCTCGTAGCCGCACGCGCGCACATAACCCACCGCCGCGGTGTGCAACTTGTGTGATCCGAAGCGGGCGTCGCTGTTCAGGTCCATGTCGATGCGCTGCACCGGAATGGCCCCGGCCGTGCGCAGGGCGCCCGCCACATGGAGGCTGCGCTCCACCTCACCCCAGAGCCGGGTCCAGAGGTCGGTCACCTTCGGGGCCCGCTCCCGGCGGTAGATCACATGGGCGCCGTTCTTCGGGAAGCGGAGGACGATGGCGGTGGAGTACACCGTATGGTAGGCCCGGTTGTGGCTGTCGGTCCCCACCATCACCTCCACATCGGACCGGTCGGCCAGCACGTTCCGCACATGGCTCAACACGTCCACGGCGCTTCCATCCCGCATGATCCGGAAGCCTTCGAGCGCGGAGGGAGCCATGTACCCAAGGTATGGCAGAACGCATGTTGCGCCCTGTTCAATGGATGTGAACGAAGCACTATATTTGCGCCCCCTGCGGAAGAAGCCTCATACCGAAGTGGCGGAATTGGTAGACGCGCACGTTTCAGGGGCGTGTGACCGAAAGGTTGTGCGGGTTCGAGTCCCGCCTTCGGTACCAAGGAGCGGCGGAAGCCGCTCCTTCTATTTTGGTCCGTACCTCGCGGACCAGGGCCGCAGGGCCTCCGAAGAGGTGTAGGATATTTTCGCAGCGATGAGCCACAAACGCTTCCGGACCCAGCGACATTGGCACAATACGCTCATCATGGTCTGGGGCATCCCCTTCCTGGTGTTACCGGGGATCATCGTTGGCGCCTCCTCCGGACGCTTCCTGCTTTTCCAGGTGATGTTGGGCATCTCCTTGGTCGGCATCCTGCTGGCAGCACGTCGCGACAGCCGGAAGAAGGCCTTCTACAGCATCGATGACGACAAGCTGATCATAAGCACACCCGAAGAGGAGCGGACCATCCGGATCAGTGAGATCAGCGATGCCAGCCTGCTGGACCGCGTGGGTGCGCGTGCCTTCCTGAAGGAACTCTCCGACCTGGACACCTCGATGACCTACACGGAGAAGCGTGATGCCTTCATGCGCTTCTGCACGGTGGACATCGGCTTCCGTTCCTTCACCCTCGGAGCCGCTCGTCGGTTGATCGACCGGTTGCCCAGTGCGAAGAGCGACCTGTTGTTGATCCGCCTGCGTTCGGGCGAAGTGCTCCTGCTTTCCCCGATGTATGCGCAGGACATGGTGGACACCATCGGTCGCCGCCGCCTGCACGGTTGATCGACCCCCGGGCACGATGACGGGACGTCGGGGTGGAGCAAAGCTCAGTTGTACCTGATCCGCTGGCCGATGGACAGCGTGCTGCGCTCGCTGATGCCGTTGATGCGGCACAGGTCCGTGACGCGGACCCCATAGCGGCGGGCGAGGGCGTAGAGCGTATCACCCCGGCGCACGACATGGTACTTGCGCGAGCCCTGGGACTTCTGCGCCGCCACCTTGGCTGCGGCCATGCTTGCGAAGTTGCCCTTGTGGATGTCGAACTCAAGGGTCCGCAAAGAGCCGTGTTCCAGGTCGAAGAGCAGCGCGGGATCGATCGGCTGGTCCAGGAAGCGCACCTCGAAATGCAGGTGACTGCCGTAGCTCCGACCGGTGTTGCCTCCGAGGCCGAGCACCCCGCCACCTTCCACCAGGTCACCCGGCTGCACCGAGCGTTTGCTCAGGTGGGCGTATACCGTTTCCAGCCCGTTGTAATGCCGCACCACCACCACGTGACCGAAGGTCTTGTTGTACTTCGAGATCCGCACCATGCCCGCGAAGGCCGCACGCACCGTGTCCCCCGTTTCCAGGTCAAGGTCCACCCCGTAGTGCATCCGGCCGCGGCGCATGCCGAAGTTGGAGGTGATGCCACCCGTACAAGGCATGTTCAGATCGCATTCGTGTTCGCCCAATTGCAGGCGAAGGGTGTCATGGTCGAAGTGCTTCGCGGAGCCGAGCCGGTCGAAGAGCACGTCCGTGTTCCAATGGCAGTACATGTCGTACCCGGGAATGAAGGTCAACGAGTCGTTGACATCCCAGGTGCTCTCCAGCACCGAAGCCCCATCCGTGCCTTCCTCCTCGTTCAGTTCCTCGAAGAGGTCGAGCCCCTCCGGTCCCCCGATGTCGGTACCCGTTGTCTGGGCCTGCAGGCCAAAGGCGCTCAGGAAGAGCGCGGCGGCGAGCATCGGTGTAGCGGTGGATCGCATGGTAGGCGGGCAAAACTATCCGTACAGGGCAATGCTGGCCTGACCGGTGCAGGCTTGTTTAATCACAGGTCGGCGTGAAAATCGTTCGTCGGATGATTGAATGCGTTCGTCGATGAAAGGTGTAGCTCGAACGAGCGTTAAAGTGTGTTAACCGATCATGCCAGCGATCGGCGGGGCGACCTTTGTAGGAGGCTGATCCGGCACAACATTGGCACGCACGGCCACGTATCGAGGACATGGAGGAGGAAAAGGATAGGGGGAGCGGAAAGCTGGTGGAGGCCGGGGACCGCATGGCGCACGTCGTCATCGTCTACCTCGTTGCCGTCCTTCTGGCCCTGCCGCTCTACCTGATCATCTATCCCTTCATACCGGAGCTCGTGCTGCCGATCGGGGACGGCATCCGCGCGGAGCACTTCATCACCTTCGCCTGTGTCCTCATCGCCTTCATCGTCCTGGTGCGTCGGTTCCGGACCGGTGTCTACATCGTGCTGATGACCGGCCTGGTGGTGATCACCTTCACGAGCCTGGCCGGGCGGTACAGCTTCGCCGATCTCTACCGCGACTACGCGGAGCTCCTGGGTTCCCTGCGCGACACCTCGCCGAACGCCCCGCTGGCCGCGCGCAAGCTGGCGCCCTTCAACGATGCCGACAGGCTCAAGACCATCCTGAGCGGAACGGATGCGACGGTGCGGCGCGAGGCCGTTCGCATGGCCACGGCCAACTTCTCCGAGGTGAAGGTGGGATCGGACGAGTTCACCATGGTGCAGGCCTTCTCCATCTTCAAGGAGATCAACTCCAGGTGGCGTTACGTGTCCGACGTGAAGGGCGGCGAGTACTTCGCGCCACCGGCCGAGAGCCTGGAGCTGATGGCGGGCGATTGTGACGACCACGCCCTGCTGATGGCGGCATGCATCCGCGCGATCGGCGGACAGGTGAGGCTCGTGCGTACCGAGGGGCATGTGTACCCCGAGCTGTTGATCGGCACCGAGGCACAGTTGGAGCGCGCGGGTTACCTCATCCGCAAGCAGTTGTTCACCAAGGAAGTGGGCGATGCACCGCTGTACCATCATACCGATGCGGACGGCAGGCATTGGATCAACCTGGATTACACGCGGAACTACCCGGGTGGCGAACTGATGAACGAACGCATCATCGGCATCCTCGACGTGTGAGCCCACGTTCCGGCCGGTGGGGTACATTCGTGCGATCCACCGATGAAGAAACTCGTCCAGCCCGCTGAACTGGCCAAGGCCAGTCATATGCGTCCAGGTGATCCGCGCATCAGCCTGTTGACCGAAGTGAGCGGGTTGAAGCGGTTGGAGCGTTTCTACAATGCCATCGACGACCTCCACGACCGCGACTTCGTGGCGGCGGTCTTCAAGAACCTCGAACTCGAGCTGGAGGTGGATCCTGCCGATCTGCAGAACATCCCGAAGGAGGGGCCGGTGATCCTCGTGGCCAATCATCCCTATGGCGCCATCGACGGACTGGCCCTGGTGCACGTGCTCGGCGAGGTGCGCCCGGACCTGAAGGTGATGGCCAACTTCCTGTTGCAGCAGCTCGAGCCCCTGCGCGAACGCTTCATCGGTGTCAATCCGTTCGAGCAGATGACCTCGTTGAGCAGCTTCCAAGGCATGCGCCAGGCCATGGCGCATGTGCGGGAGGGCGGCGCGTTGGCGGTGTTCCCCGCTGGAGAGGTGAGCAGCTGGCGCACCGAGCTCAAGGCCGTGGCGGACCCGCGTTGGAAGACACCCGTGGTGAAGATGGCCCAGCACCTCGGTGCACCGGTGGTGCCCGTGTGGTTCGACGGGGCCAACAGCCTCGTGTTCCATGTGCTCGGCATGATCCACCCGAACCTGCGGACGCTGGCCCTGCCCAAGGAGATGCTGCGGATGCGCGGCCGGTCCGTCCGCATGCGCATCGGGAAACCCATCGCTCCCAGGGATATCGCAGCCTTCAACTCCGTGGAGCAGCTTGCCCGGTTCCTGCGGGCCAAGACCTACGCGCTGGGCAGCGGCGTGCAGGTGAAGCGGGAGCTCTTCAGCCCGCTCCGCTTCCCTCAACGACCGAAGGAGATCGCGGAGCCCCTGCCGGTGGACAAGCTGGTCGCGGAGATCGCCGGACTGGACGACCTCAAGTTGAACAGCCAGGGGGAGTTCGACCTCTACCTGGCACCCACCGGACGGATCCCGAACATCCTGCGCGAGATCGGCCGGTTAAGGGAACTTACCTTCCGCGCGGTCGGGGAGGGCACCAACAAGAGCATCGACCTGGACGAGTTCGATCTGTACTACGACCACCTCTTCCTGTGGGACCGGGAGAAGCAACGGCTGGCGGGTGCCTATCGCATCGGTAACGGGGCGCGCATCATGTCGCGCTACGGCAAGCGGGGCTTCTACACCTATACCCTCTTCCGCATGGACCGGCCCATGGACCGGGTGTTGCGTCGGAGCTTCGAACTGGGCCGCTCCTTCATCGCCCTGGACTACCAGCGCCAGCGATTGCCGTTGTACATGTTATGGCGGGGTCTTCTGCTACACATCACCGCCAACCCGGACCATCGCTATCTCATCGGCCCCGTGAGCATCAGCGGCACCTACAGCCGCATCTCGCGCTCGCTCATCATGGAGTTCGTGCAACAGCACCACTATGATGCCGAGATGGCCGCCTCGGTGCGTCCACGGAACCGTTTCCGGATCAAACCGGACAAGGTGGACCGCGAGGTCCTTGTGCAAGCCTCCATGGCTGACCTGAAGCGGATGGACCGTCTCATCGCGGAGGTGGACCCGAACGAGTCCTCGATGCCGGTATTGCTGAAGAAGTACCTGCTCCTGAACGCCCGGATCATCGGGTTCAATCGCGACCCGCGCTTCAACGATGCCCTGGACGGTCTGATGGTGCTGGACCTCTCCAAGTTGCCCGACCGCACGGTGGAGGACCTGCGCAAGGGGATGGAAGTGGTCTAGGCCACGGCGAGCGCCACCTCCCGGTCCTTGCGGTCCTTCTTCACCACGGTGTCCTCGGCCTCGTACGTGTAGAGGCGCCATTTCCCATCCGCGTACTCCAATGCGCTCAGGTGCTCGATCCAATCGCCGGAGTTGAGGTAGCGTACCTCGCCGCGTCCGTTCCGGATGGTGCGCATCTGGGGCTGATGGATGTGTCCGCACACCACATGGCTCACCCCTTCGTGGATCGCGATCTCCGCTGCCGTCTCCTCGAAATCGTTGATGTAGGCCACGGCACGCTTCACCTGCTGCTTCACGCGCTTGCTCAGGCTCATGCGCGGCCGGCCGATGGATACGAGGAAGCCGTTGACGAGGTGGTTGATCCGGATCAGCAGGTCGTAGCCATAGCCGCCGAGCTTGGCCAGCCACTTCGCATGTTTCATGCTGGCATCGAACACATCGCCATGGAAGAACCAGTAGCGTTCGCCGTCGATGTCGAGGTGAAGCTGATCGAGGAGTCGCAAGTTGCCCAGCTGTGTGGGGCTGTAGCGGCGCAGCGCCTCATCGTGGTTGCCGGTGATGTAGTACACGGGCACCTTCGCCGCCATCCGCAGCAGGCGTTTCAGCACCTTCATGTGCGTGGCCGGGAAGTACGACTTCTTGAACTGCCAGATATCGATGATGTCCCCGTTGAGGATCACCATGCGTGGCTTCACTGTGCGGAGGTAGTCGTTCAGTTCCTGTGCGCGGCATCCGAAGGTGCCCAGATGAAGGTCGGAGAGGACGAGGATGTCGATCTTGCGCTTCATGATGACCCTGGCAGGGGGATGGTATTCCGGCCGGCGGCAAAGCTCCGGTCCGGATGTTTCCTTGATCTTGCCCGCAGATGAAGTCGGTCCCGCCCATCGGACTGCCGAACTTCGCCTCATGACCGACCGGACGACCCTGGTGCTGGGAGCGAGCCCCGAGCCCTCCCGCTACGCGAACATCGCCGCACGGCGCTTGATGGGGCATGGGCATCCGGTACTGCTCGTCGGCAAGCACAAGGGTACCATCGGCGATGCGCCCATCGTGCCGCAGGTCCCGGCAGGCGCGCTGGTGGACACCGTGACCCTCTACCTCGCACCGCGGAACCAGGCTGAGGTAATGCCGGATGTGCTGGCCCTTCGTCCCCGTCGGATCATCTTCAATCCGGGCACCGAGAACCCCGCGTTCGCACGTGCCGCGGAGGAAGCCGGCATCGAGGTGATCGAGGCATGCACCCTGGTGATGCTGGCCACCGACCAGTATTGATCGGTCCCCATCAACGAAGAAGCCCTCCACGAGGGAGGGCTTCCTGAAGGAACGATGATCGCCGATCAACGGCCCACCATCAGTTTCTGGGTATGACGACCAGCCTCGTTCGAGGCGTTGATCATGTACAGGCCGTTGGCGAGACCAAGTTCTGCGGCGCTGAACTCCATCGACAGGTTCGTCGGGCTCAGGATGTTCTGGTACACCACGGCGCCACGCAGGTCGGTGATGCTGACGGTGGTCGGGTACTTGTCCATGCCATGCACACCCAGGGTGAACTGGTCGTTGGTCGGGTTGGGGTAGAGGCTCATGAAGTTCTCCGCGCTGAGGTCCTCGATGCCCACGGCACCCACGATCTGGATGTTGTCGATGTACAGGTTGCCGGTGAACTCGCTGCTGATGAAGCGGAAGCGGAAGCGCACGTTCGGGACGCGACGAGCAGCGCTGATCGTGCAGGAACGTTCCGTCCAGGCGGGCGGGGGCAGCTGCGGGTTGTTCCCGTTGTTGATCAGCGTCCCGGTGTTCAGATCACCGCCGGGCAGAAGGGACCAGGTCTCACCGCAATCGGTGCTGATGGAGACGAAGAGGCGCTCGGTCACATTGGCGATGTCGTTGGCCGTTGTCGAGTAGGCCCAGTTGAAGGTGAGGGCCGCCTGGGTCATGCCGCTCAGGTCGAAGCTCGGTGAGTACAGGTCATCGTAGTCAGCACCGTTGGGGGAATCGATCAGGTCCAACAGGTTGCGTTCGCCGCTGTTGAGCATGGCGCAGGCATTGCTGTTGAGGCCGGCGGTGGTGGTGCGGCGCCAGGACGTGACGTTGTTCGCATAGTTCATCACGTTCCATGGGAAGAGGCTGTTGCCGTTCTCGAAGCCCTCGAAGTAGGTGCCCACGATATCGTTGGGGCTGCCACCGATCAGGAAGGCGTACTCGTCGGTCTTGGTGTTGCTGCCGTTCGCGTTGCTGGCCGTGAGGGTCACGAGCTTGAAGCCCGGCGTATCGAAGGTGACCACCGGATTGCGCTCGTTGGAGGTAGCAGGGTTGCCACCTTGGAAGGTCCAGCTCCAGGAAGTAGGCAATCCACCGACCGAGTTATCCACGAACTGCACCGGTGCGCCCGTGCACATGGCCGGGATGAACGGTACATCCTGGGTCTCCGTGGTGGAGCCGATCTCCACCGTGCGCACGTAGAAGTCGGCGATCGGGGGGCAGGCCACCACGTGACCTTCGGCCACGCCCGTGGCGCGCAGGTTGTCGTCCGTCCACAGGTTGTTCCGCTCACCCGTGGCGCTCTCCGCTGCGAAGCGCATCCGCGTGACCTGTCCCTCGGAGAACATCTTCGAGCAATAGGAGTACTCCATGTAGTTCTCCACGTTCTCCACCAGGCCGGTGGTGCCATGGACCGCCACATCATCCACACCGAAATAGCCGGTGGTGGGACCGAGGTCGTTGGTCTCGCTCACCACAACGGTCGCCGTATCGTTCGGGCAGGGCGAGGTGCCGTTGACCACATAGAGGTAGTTGCCTGGTGACATGCTCGCCGGCTGGTAGAGTCCGTCGATCACTTCGCTCGGTCCGGACCAGGTGCCTCCCGTTTGGGGGGTGCCCACCAAGGCGGTGAAGAGGTCGAGGTCGGCGCTGGCCGAGCAGGCCTTGATCTCGGCGTCACCACCCGCATCCGCGCTGCCCACCTCGGTCACCACATGCGGTGCCGATACGCTGAAGCAGCCGTTGGAGGTGGTCACTCGTACGGTGTAGGTGCCCGGTGTGCTCACCTGGTTACCGGGAGTCGTGATCCCGTTGGACCACAAGTTGTTCTGGTTGCTGCTGCTGGCCAGCTGGACGCTGCCACCGGCGCAGAAGGCATTGTTGCCCGTGATGGTCGGTGTGGGCGGTGCGGTGATCTCAGTCACGGTCACCGTCGCCGAGCTCGAACCGCAACCATCCTCGAAGGCCACCGTGTAGGTGTAGGCTCCCGGGCTCATCACGGTCGCATCGTAGATCCCATCCATGGGAGCACTGTCCGGACCGGTCCAGCTTCCACCCGGTTGCGGCTCACCACCGAGTCGGGGGAAGAGCTTGGCCGAGACGTTGTTGCAGAGGGATAGGGTGCCGTTGGTACCAGCGTTGGCGGTACCGGACTCGGTCACGGTGATGCGGGCGGTATCTGCGGCGCAGGCGCCATTCTCAGGCAGGCTGTATTCGTACACCCCCGGCTCCATC
>Ga0116143_10006323_pt1 | contig 10351 bp, 3 predicted proteins | sample AD_UKC034_MetaG_FD_89745 | JGI IMG/M metagenome (GOLD analysis project Ga0116143, IMG submission 89745) | Active sludge microbial communities of municipal wastewater-treating anaerobic digesters from USA - AD_UKC034_MetaG | ecosystem: Engineered > Bioreactor > Anaerobic > Digestate | place: USA...
GGTTTTGCCGGTGTTGCCGTCCATGAAGTGCGGGTAGATGCCATGGAAGCAGTCGGCATTGGCCAGGAAATCAGCAATCTGCACCAGTCGCCGCACGGCGGTATCGCGGGCGATCCAGCCTCGTTCAACGGCCACGATGGTAGCCATGATGCCGAAGCCGGTCCCGCCGATGGCGCAGGCGTCAGGGCCAAACGGCAGCTTGCCGAAGTTTGGCTCGTCCCAGGCTTCGTTGATGTAATCCCAGTAATGCACCGCCATGACCGTATTGCTCCGTTCCAGGGCCAGTCCGCTGTTTGGATGCGCTCCGTGCCAGAAGAAGCGGAAGGTCTGGCGCTGGACGATCTCCAGGAGGGTGCTGTCGGGGATGCCTTTGACAATGCCGGCGACAGGAATGTCGTTTACGGGATTCTTTTGAGCTGCTGCGGTCATAAAAATTAAAAATATGAGGCTGATGGATAGTAAGGCGTTTTTCATGTTGCGAGATTTTTACCTGATGCTAAAATCAAATGATGTCATAAATATAACTTTTTTGGGATTAGAAAATCTGAAGGACTTTCAATATCCGTGTTAATCCGTATTAATCCGTGTCATCCGTGTGCCATTGATAGAACACGAATGACACGGATGCGACGGATTTACACGGATAGTTTATAGTGAAATAGTTATTAGATTCTCTTTTTCGTTAAGCATCTCAACAAACAGCTCCGATTTTATCACCGCCCCACCCTTGCGGTATAGGTTTGCTTCATTGGAAAAAGCAACCTCTTCACCATTGATTATGATAGCTTTTGGGCTGAAATTGCCTTCTTTCACCGAATAACTGAACGTCACCGGGTAATCCATGAAATCCATCGAAACTTCCAGGCCGTCCATGGAGAAGGGCATGACCGGGTCGAGGATCACATTTCCGGATTCGATCCGGATCCCCAGCAATTTTGAGATGACCAGTCCGATGAAGATCCCCGGGCCGCTGGAATAGACTCGCCAGCCTCCCCTGAGAGTGAATTTCCCTTCAATGACTTCATCATAGCGTTCATCCGCTTCATAGCGGCTCCTGAGATGAACATCAGAACTGCTGTAATAACAGTTGGCCTGGCGGATATCGCCGCATGGCACCACATCGCGGTAGCCGACCGGGACCACCTGGCGGAGCGCCTTGACAAACTCGTCAGCCTTTCCCATACGAGCCAGGGATTCCGCGTAGCGGATATGCTCGTGGACGTACATCAGCCCGATCTCACGACCAAAGAAGGTGCTGCTTTCGGCGCGCTGAAAGATCTCCTGGATGCCGCCCCGGTATTTCAGCGGACGGTCCATCAGGCGGGCGCCGTCCGGGCCTTTCAGGTGTTTCTCGATCACCTCCTGGTGGTACAGCGCCTGTTCTTTTGTGAAGATCCCGCTGAGGATGCCGCGTTCCATCGGGAGGATGCTGTAACGGACACCGGTTTTGTCATCCGACGGGTGCAGCATCACGCTGATCGTCCCGTCATTCTCCAGCAGTCCGTATCCCGCCACCAGTCCTTCTTTCACCAGGTGACGGTTAAAATCGGAGCGTATCCTCTCACAAGTGTTTTTCATTTCCTCCGCTTTTTCCACCCGGCCGGTCATTTCATAAACGGAAACATACTGGCTGAATGCCTGGTAGTTCATTTCCACCGTCCAGCTTGAGATCATACGCTCCGCCAGGTCTTTGCTGACCGGCTGCAGCGAGTCGTTCCAGTCGCCGCCGCCAAACGGCACGAGGGCGGTTCCGGGAATAAACGAATCCGTGATCATGTCGACCAGGCGGTCAACATGCTCGCTAAGGGCCGTATTTTCAGCAAAAGCAGGGCCCTTTTCGTGATAATATGGCAATGCCTCATCCAGGATCCCCTGATCTCCGGTGACCTTGATATAGCTGGCCAGGGCGATGAGGCACCAGTAGAAGACGTCGCCATGGGAATCGTGCGCCCTGATCTCCCGGTAACTGTCGAACATCCACCACTGCGGCCAGCCTCCGTCGGGGTTCTGGTTCGAAAAGATCGTGCAGAGCACTTTCCGGGCCTCATCATATTTGCCGAGGGTCAGCAGCAGGTCGACCGGTCCCTGCGACACGTCGCGCGTGCCCCAGGCCGCCCCGCCGAACTGCTCCAGTCCGTAAGGCGTCAGGTAATGCGTCAGGGCGTTCATGCCATACCAGGGAAGGATCTCCCGGATCGCAGCAATATCTTTCTGGTTGCTTTTTATATCCAGATTCAAACTCAAATCTTTCCACTCCGTTAGCGCAACCCGGCAATCCGAATGGAACTGCTGGTCCGCATCCGTTATCTTTATCGCTTCGACCCTTTCGTTAACTTCCCCGACAAAGCTCATGAGGAACTCATTGGTCCCGGCAACATCCAGGACGAACAATTTACCGCCGTGATCCTGGCTATCTCCAAAAAGAATTTCATCATGACCTGCTTTAAATTCATTGTTTCCATGAATCAAAATACGAAATCGTGCGTCATTAAACTTGCCTTTGATCATGCTGTACTCCCGGGGTACGGCAATAAATTCATCATCAGTATTACACGGATGTATTGTCCATCCGTTCAATGGATCAAAATCATGGGTAAAAATCAACCTAACCTTCTTTCTCCCCTTCTCCCCCTCTCCCAGTCCCCTTGTCTCCTTGTCTCCCCCTCTCCCGGTCACCTTAAAATCCACATTCACCTGTGGCGCCACTTTCGACGTCCACGTCCTCACCTGGAAAATATATTCACCGTGCTTATATATCCAACGACAATGGTTCAGTCCCATCTCGAAAGCCGACGGGACGCCCAGAAGGTAAAATTTGCCGTTTAATTCGACATAAATACGCTGTCCCTGCTCGCGCACCTGGTTGAACTGGCTGGTGCAGACTGAGAGCAGTACGTTGAAATTGGTGTTTCCCTGCGTGATATGGGAATTGAAGACCCCGAAAGCGAAGCAGGTTGTCGACATGATGCTTTCATCCGGCTCAAATCCCGATTTGGCCTGGATGATGTGCCCGTGCGGTCGGTCGGTCAGCAGTTCCTTGGCGCGGAGCACGACATGATGATGGTTCCGGCTGAAGAAAGAAAGCATACGTCCGTTCTCTTCCTCGGCGAAATGGCGTTCCGGGCCGAAGAGGTCTGCGAGTTCAGCGTCGGTTAAATCAGAGACAGGGAGAAAGGGAGACTGGGAGACTTGGAGACCGGGAGAAGGGGAGACTGGGAGAATTGGGGAAGTATTGATATTTCTAAATTCTATTTCTATTTCCTGCAAGAGCTTCAAGTCCATATCAGAAGTGGCAGTGGGATGGTCCGGAAGATATATACCGTAAAATATGCTTTGATGCTTTTCTCCTGGTTTGAGGGTGAACGGTTTTTCCTGGAGGGCAAAGACGGGTGATTCGCCGGCGTATTCGCCTTCAAGCCTGTCTTTCAGCAAAGCTTCGGGGATGCCTGTTTCGCGATATGTTTTGCCGTAAAACTGCATGCCATCGGTGCTGCCTGCAACGGCCCCGTTCAAGCAGGCGATCATGAACCAGGGATTGCCGGTGGATTCTTTCATGTTCTGCCGGCAACAGGCCACCGCACCGAATCTCCCATCCTGAAGTATCCTCCGTTCAAGGTACTGGGCCACGTAATACTCATTGATCAACCCGGCATTGACAGGTTTCAGGCCGGCGTCCTGGAGACAGACCAGGTCGAGTTCCATTTCGTTACCTGTTTGGTTGTTAAGCTCAACTGACCACTGCCAGCCCAGGCTGCTGGCTGCAAGCCGCAAGCTGCAAGCATAGCTGATCCCGGACCATTCTCCATCCCATCGCATTGTATCTTGGGAAATCCGGAACATGCTGTCACTCCCCGGTCCGGTAAGCGGATGATGTTCAATCGTTTTGCCCCGTCTTCTCAGGTAAATGTTGCTTCCCGGGTCTGAATAGACCGATCCGGCTTTCAGACTGATGCGTATCGGGCCGGCATCGATGCTTTTTATTGCGCCGTTTTTGAGGAGTTCGACAGTAAGGCCAGAGTTATTTTGAATTTTCATTAAAATGATTAATTAGTTTTGTAACTTCTCACTTCTTTCTAACCCATTAATCCCGAAGGGATTAAATATGAATAGGGAACATGTTTGTTTTTTGCATTCGACCCCGGATGGGGTCGAACACGCACCCACCGGATGCAATGCTATTCATATTGGATTCCTGCGGAATCTTATTTGCTGTTTAAATACATTCTCAGGATGATCTCTTTAATATTTAATTGGTTATAATTTATAACAACCCGTTTATCATACCAAAAAATTTCAACCTCACTCTCATCCATTATCGCCGATTTTATCTTGTCAACTTTCTCTCCTTCCAGCACAATTTCCCCAATAAGGTCGCGGTCGCCAATAAGTTTAAGTTCAAAATAATCATCATTCTTTTCAATATCAAGAATATCTGAAGTCGAATGAAGGATCCTTATTCCATCCCCAATATCCAGGCAAAGCGGCGAAAGAACACCATATAATGAAGGCCAGGCAAGTTCGCCACCATGGTATGGAATTGTTATGGCATCACCGGTGCTGGGATGAGTGTATTTTACGCTTCCGGTTTGTTCTTCATTAAAATAATTCGCGATAAACAGCAAACCGGTTCCATTCCCGGTATAGCGTTCCCTGACCGTTATATTTTCGTTGCTGGAATTTGCCATTCGCAGCAATGCCCCTGACCGTTTCAGGATCGCTTCGTAGGCTGGTTTGTGCCCTTCGGTGTCAAATCCCATCCAGGTGCCCAGGTGGATCACTTTTCCTTTTCCCAGGCTCTTTTCGAATCCGCAGGCCGTGCCGCGGATCGTGCGGGCAATGACCTCCGCGCCTTTCAGGTCTTCTTCGTTATAGATCACCTGGGGATTGGCGCATTTGATATCCCGGATGCCATAAATGTCGATCAGCGGCGAATCGATGGTTTCCGCGCCAGACGGGTGGATAAAAAGCGCATCCCGAAGGATGGTGCAGGGTTTCTGCGACATTTCCCGGTCGGGCAGGTTCGGGAAGATCACCAGGTTGCCGCCGGCCGCCGCGTAACCGGCCAGGACCTGCTGGGCGTCAGCATTCATTTCATCGGTGCTGAAAGCCCAGACCTGTTTGTATTTTGCTATTTCCTCTTCTGAAACCCGGTTCAGGTCAGCCATTTCGTAATCAACATTCAGCACCTGCAGCACTTTCAGCACGCCGTCGTAATATGCCGGCCTGCGGATGGATGAAGGATTGAAGTTAAGGCCGCTGGCGCCTGTTTCAGGATGTTCCAGCTCGGTGGCATAATACGGCGGGTAAAACAATACGCAGACCTCAGCCTTTCTTTCAGCGTCAAGAATTATACTTTCCGAAGTATTGAGGATACGGCTCATTCGCTTCACCAGAGGGAAAAGGCTGCTGCGTTCCCCTTCCGGTGACAGCGGTGTGAACCAGTAAAAATTGGCCCCGGAATAGCCTTTATGCCTTGGATTGCGGCCACGGGAGAACATGTAATAGTTCCACCCCGTAAGCCCATGGGCGATGCTGGCCTTGTAGAATAGCTCCATTTCGCGTGGGTTCGTCACCACATGAAATTCCCGGGAGCCGCACTGGAACTCGGCGGCAAACAGGGGCTTTTCGCCCTGCATGGCCCGGGTGATGTCGTTGATGATCCGGTCGTCGTGCATGTTGCGGTGCGAAAGGTATTCCGGGATATGATCGACCCCGAACATAATCTCGCTCTTATCCCCGTACAGGTCTTCATACATGGTGATGTTCAGCGGGAATTCATAGCCGCTGCCATAGATCCAGCCCGGCAGGTTGTGATAGAAAGGCACCGTCACGCCCCTTTCCCGGGCCATTTTTGTCAGCATCCTGAGATAATCTCCGTAGTAAGTCCTCCAGAAGCAATGCCACTCGTAATCCCTGCCCCGGTCCTCTTTGGACCTGTATGGCTCCCGTCCATCCGGCGGTAATTCAATCGCTTGAAAATCAACATAATTCGTTCCCCATAACCGATTAACCTCCTCCACATTTCCAAATTTCCTCCGCAAATAATCTCCAAGTCTCCTTGTCACCCCCTCTCCATAATCTCCCTGGTGCGCCAGCCATGAAAAGACGCCGATCTCGTTGCAGATCTGCATCATGATCACCGGACCGCCTTTTGAGACCTCATTTTCAGCGATGAACGGCATGATCCGGTCGTACCATAAGCCGACTTTCTCAAGGTATACGGGATGGAACAGGTTAACGCCGTCGCTAGCGACCATTTCCCCCTTACTGTTGCGCATCTTCACCTGCTCTCCGTATTGGTCGAGGAACCAGTAAGGCAGCCCGGCGCCGCGGGTTTCGGCCAGGATGAACGGGCCGGGCTTGAGGATGCAGTACAGGCCATGCGCCTGGCACCGCTGCAGCCATCCTTCAAGGTCCAGTTCCGGATTTGATCGTCCGTCAAGGTCGAATTCGCCTTCAACCGATTCATGCCAGGCCCAGGGCACATAGGTGCTCACCGCCATCAGGCCCGCTTCCTTAGCGGCTTCCAGGTGAGTGTTCCAAAGCTCGCGCTTGATCCTGAAATAATGGATCTCCCCGGAATTCAGGAAGATCTTTTTATTGTCGAGATAGAAATGGTTTTTTTTTATTTCAAACATATTTTAAAAGATTAGTTGATACCTGATCCGTGATTATCCGTTTAATCCGTGTCATCTGTGTGCCATTGATAGAACACGGATGACACGGATGAGACGGATTTGCACGGATTTTTACACAACCGGTTTTTCAACTGGATTATTACCTGCTTCTTCATTCCTTTTTTTAAGAAGCGCTTTGATCTCATGCGAACGCTTCTCGGTCAGCGTGTAGCGCAGGACAAAGAACAACGACAACACGCTGAGCAATACCGGCAGGCCGATCTCCACTATCCGCATCATCAGAAGGGTATATGGTGCCTGGCGGGTGATCGGAGTAATGTCTATTTCGATGCTTTCCAGTTCTTTATCAAGGTCCGAAGGGCTGAGCGTGGCATTCAGACTTAAGATCCTGTTATTGAGGCCGTTCATGTTCTGAAGGATCACCTCATAATGCTCCTTGCTTTTAACGTGTTTGGCAGATTTAGTTTCCAGGTGAGTGAGGAGATCGGCAGAATTTTTCCTTGTTTTTTCCGCCAGTTCGAAATAAGCTGCCGACGGGGTCGTTCCCGGCTGCCAGGATTGCACCTCCTCGCGCATTTCCCGGATGCTCCCCTGCAGCGCATCGACCTTGGTGACCTGCGTTTCATCGAAAGCGGTCAGCACGATGAGCGCGCCGCCTACAAAGCTGGCCAGCGCCGTCCCCATCTTGATGAACCACCAGAAGACTGAATAAAAACTTCCTTCAGCCCGGTAATTTGTTTTCAGCTCATCTTCGTCGCAGATATCGCCCACCATGGAAGATCCCAGCGTGAAGAAGAAGAGCATGCCTGCGGAGAGCAGCATCGTCGGAATAATTATAAGGTACGGGTAATCGGGGTTATAGCATACGATCTTGGAGAGCTGGGCCAGGCACATGAGCAGGATCGCGATGGTAAGCGTATTTCTTTTACCCATCCTCGGGCTGATCCAGTTCAGCGGGAAGACGGCCAGCACACCCGTGACCGCCCAGATCGTACCGTTGATGCCGAGCAGGTAGGCACCGGCAAGTTTATCGCCACTGAAAACATAAAATATCGGGATGTAAGATCCCAGGAGCTGCACAAAATTAAATCCCATGGCCAGGGTGAAAATGGTCAGCGTCAGGAAGATGAAATTCCGGTTGCCGGCTGTGCGGCGCATGTCATGCCAGAAATGGGTCTTTTCGTGTTTGGCGGCTTTCACGAAGCCCGGTTCGCGCAGTTTCCAGGTCCACCAGAAGGAGAGCGGGATGATCAGCGCGGCGATCATCAGCGAAACGTATTTCATCCCATCGGCTTCGTTGCCCCCGGTTCCCCGGAAGATCGGCTGGCTGGCCAGGGCAAAGAGCCAGGGCGTGCTCATGGCGAACAGGTTTCCCACGAAACTTTTGGCGCTGAACAGCCGGGTGCGCTCGTGGTAGTCGGTGGTCAGCTCCATACCCAGGGCGCCGTGGGGAATTTCAAAGATGGTGGTGGCGGTGTAAAACAACAACAGTGAGATCAGGATGTAAACGAGCTGGAAAGCCTGGAAACCGGACTCGGAAGAAAACCATCCCTGAGCTATTTCCCCTTTGGGGATCCACCACATCACGACAAAAAACACCGCGACCAGGATACCTCCGATCAGCAGGAAAGGGCGCCGCCGTCCCCAGCGGGTGCGGGTGTTATCGGATAAATGGCCGATGATCGGATCGGATACTGCATCCCAGAGCCTCGGGATGATCAGGATCACGCCCAGCCAGAAAGCGCTGAGCCCCAGGCTGATGTTGCCCATCAATCCCACAAGTATCCCGGTGATGTTGAACAGCGCGATCGGTATGATGCCCCCTGCGCCGTAAGCGGCCATCTGCGAAAACTTGATCCGGTCCTCCGGATTTGTTCTGTGAACTGCGGTTTTTACCTGCTCTTCCATATTTTATTGCTTGATTGTTTGATTGACCTCTCCCCTAACCCCTCCCCTTCAGGGGAGGGGAAGGGGTGGGGTGGGGGTGTAAATTTAATAGTAAATTATCACCTCAGCAGGGAACACTTTGACCTGAATTTCATTGGAGGTAAAGTCCTTTATTTCAGCCCCGTTCACCATCACCTTCTTCGGCATTTTCAGGCCGTTGAAGTTCTTTATCTTCATTCCGTTTGAAGGAAGTTCAACCTCGCCGCTTATGTCGAAACGATAATGATCTTTCTCTTTTTTTATTGAATACGAAATATCCCCGTAATAAGTCGGCAGGTTCTCCACCGACATGCCTTCCGGTGCATCGATCCAGTCCTGGTAGAGTGCTGAAGCCAGGACCAGCGAATGGTCGTATTCATTTTCATAAACGAACATCGACCGGATGGCATTAAGGAAATCGCTTCCGCACCAGGTATGCGGCATATCGCCGATGAACGCCGGCTTGCGCGGGTCTTTCCAAACTACCTCCGCCCAGTGGTTCCATCCCGGCGGACGCTGATCATCGAGGAAAAACCCGATCAGCTCGTGTGCCCGGTCCGGCTGGTCCAGGATGATGAAAGACCCGATGAGCCGGTTTTCATAAGGCGTATAGTTGATCCAGTCGAGTTGCTTATCCCTTCTTTTCTTAAAAAATTCGTAATACTTATCAAATGTATTGTAAACCTGTGGCCGGGGTAAATTATTCAGCTCGTTGCAGGGCGTCAGGGCGATGGTCGTGGATGTGGCGTCAAAATCACCAAGTTCCACACAGCCGGGGATGTAATCGATCTTTTTGAAACGCATGGCAAGTTGCAGGGACCGGTAGAGGTTTTCCCGGAAAGTGTCGCGCACGGCCGCGATGTGTCGGTAATTTTCTTCTTCACCCAGTATCTTTTGAATCTCGGCGGCATCTTTCAGGCCTTTCATCGTGAAGAAATTATCCCAGTAAGAATGCATTGGCTTGGCCGAATAACCCTCGTGACTGATTGATTCCGGCATCAGCCCGTAATGGGCCCGCACGCTGTCGTTGCCGTATTTGTAATGGTCCGTCGAGCGCTCGGCGATCAGCGATTCGATATAGCTCACCACGTTCAGGATGTTTTCATTCTGGGACCGCAGGAAAGCCGTGTCATGGGTAAAATTGAAATATTCGCGGACCAGGTAGATGAATTCGCCGTGGCTGTCGTTCTCCGGCACCGGGTCAGGGCCGCGGGAATCGACGACACAGGGCACCTTGCCGTTTTCATAAAGATGCGCCGAGTACCAGTTTATGAAGTCTTTCACCTCAGGCACGATACCGGATTTCAGCAGGGCCGACGACGTCAGGGCGCCGTCGCGGATCCAGCTTCGCTCGTAAGAGCGCGATCCGGGCTGGATCCCGGCCTTGTCGCGGTTGATCAGCACATAGACCAGGTTGGCTTTATACGTATTGATGATCCGGTCGGCTGAGGAAGGCAGGTTGAATTGGATGTGATCGGTTTTGGTTTTCCAGAATTCCAGGGTAGAAGCGATTTCCGCATTAATTTCATCCTGTTTTATATCCGGCGCTGAACCTGGAACGGCATAAAACGGGACCGTTACAAGAAATTCCGATTTTTCGCCCGGGTTCAGATGAAAAATGTATTTCATCACGCCTCCTGCCAGTCCGTTAGCATCTTCAGCGTTGTTCCCTCTCGGAAAGATCCCTTTTCGCAATGGTTCCACGATATTACCCTGGTCAAAGGAAAACGCGCTGAATGCGTCGTATTTCCTTAACGGGATAACCAGCTTTTCGTCGACAGCGATCA